>OGYK01000289.1_pt1 | contig 42436 bp, 37 predicted proteins | sample 1576501 | NCBI WGS metagenome assembly OGYK01 (sample SAMEA3541530, study PRJEB24748) | human gut metagenome | biome: human gut; feature: human-associated habitat; material: faeces | place: China | collected 2012
TGGGCTCCACGCCGTTGCCGGCGCTCTTGTGCATCTGCTTGCCCTGCTCGTCCACGACCCAGCCGTGGCACAGAACGGACTTGTAGGGTGCGCAGCCCTTGGCAGCCACGCTGGTCAGCAGGCTGGACTGGAACCAGCCGCGGAACTGGTCGCCGCCCTCCATATACATGTCAGCCGGGAAGCTCAGCTCCGGGCGCTCCTCCAGCACGGCAGCGTGGGTGGAACCGGAATCGAACCAGACATCCATGATGTCGGTATCCTTGGTCCACTCGGAAGCGCCGCACTTCTCGCAGACTTCACCTGCGGGGATGATCTGCTCTGCCTCGTACTTGTACCAGGCATCGGAGCCCTCCTTGCGGAACAGCTCGCTGACAGCCTTGATGGTGGCATCGGTGATGTGGTAAGCGCCGCACTTCTTGCAGTAGAAAGCCGGGATGGGCACGCCCCAGGTACGCTGACGGCTGATGCACCAGTCGTTGCGGTCACGGACCATGCCCTTCATGCGGTCGTGGCCCCAGTCAGGCATCCACTTCACGGTGTCGATGGCCTTGTAGACATCGTCACGGAACTTGGCAACAGAGCAGAACCACTGCTCGGTGGCACGGAAGATGATGGGGTTGTGGCAGCGCCAGCAGTGGGGGTACTGATGCTTGATGTGCACCTGACCCATGATGACACCGGCTTCGGTCAGGTCGGCCAGAATGGTCTTGTTGGCAGCCCAGACACGCTGACCTGCGTACTTACCGGCCAGCTCCGTCAGGCAGCCGCCGTCGTCCACAGGAACAGTGATGGGCACGTTGTACTTCTGAGAAACATTGAAGTCGTCCACGCCGTGGCCGCCTGCGGTGTGGACGCAGCCGGAACCGCTTTCCAGCGTGACATGGTCACCCAGGATGACGGTACCCTCCTTGGGCAGGTAGACGTGATGATAGCGCATCAGCTCGAACTCAGCGCCGGAAACAGGCTCGCCCACGATCTCGTAGTTCTCAATATGGCAGGCATCCATCACGCTCTTGACCAGCTCGGTGGCCATGATATGGTACTCCTCGCCGATCTTGACAAAGGAATACTCAAAGGCACCGTTCAGGCAGATGGCCTCGTTGGCGGGCAGGGTCCAGGTGGTGGTGGTCCAGATCACGAAGTAGGTCTTGTCCATCGGGATGCCGTGCTTTTCCAGCACACCGTTGGGGTCCTGAGATACGTGGAAGCAGACGAAGATGGAATCGCAGTCGTCCTCGCCGTACTCGATCTCAGCTTCAGCCAGAGCGGTGCGGCAGTCGGGGCACCAGTACACAGGCTTCAGGCCCTTGTAGATGTAGCCCTTCTTGGCCATCTCGCCGAAGATCTCGATCTGGCGGGCCTCGAACTCAGGCTTCAGGGTCAGGTAGGGGTGCTCAAAGTCACCGATAACGCCCAGACGTTTGAACTGGTCGCTCATAATGTCGATATGCTCGGTGGCAAACTTTTCGCAGATCTGACGCAGCTCCAGCTTGGAGATGTCCTTCTTTTTCTCGCCCAGAGAGGACAGAGCCTTCAGCTCAATGGGTAGGCCGTGGGTATCAAAGCCGGGCACATAGGGAGCCTGGAAGCCCTCCATGTTCTTGTCGCGGATGATGATATCCTTGATGATCTTGTTCAGGGCGGTGCCCATGTGGATGTTGCCGTTTGCATACGGAGGGCCGTCGTGCAGGACAAACTTGGGCTTGCCATCGTTGTGCTTGATCAGGTTGTTGTACAGGTCGTTCTTCTCCCAATCCTCCAGCATGGCGGGCTCCTTCTTGGGCAGACCGGCACGCATCTCAAACAGAGTCTTGGGCAGATTCAGGGTACTGTCGTACTGGGACTTATTCTTAGCCAATGGTTACACACTCCTCTAATTTACTAAAACGCTTTTGGGATCACTCGCTGAACTTCACGCCCTTAAAAGCGGCGTAGTCCGGCGCTGCAGTCTCATCCTCGGCAGCAGGGGCCGGGGGCGGGTCGAGCTTGAGCTGGCTCTCGTCCTGTGCCCAGAACTCCTCGCTGGTCTTTTCATCCGCAGGTGCCTCGTCCTCAGCATCCACATCCGCTGCAGCGGGCTGTGCCTCGGCGATCTCCTCGGTCACAGCGGCGGCAGTGGTCTCGGCAGCTGCCGCCTCGTCCTCGGCAGGAGCATCCTCAGCGGGCTCTTCCTTCTGGAACTCAGGCAGGCGGCTCAGAGACTCAACATGGCTGCGGTACAGGTTCAGCACATCGGACTTGAAGCGGGTCACTTCCAGCCGGACGCGGTCATACTCGCGCTCCTGGGCAAGCTTTTTCTCGTTTGCCTCGTTGATGATCTCATCCGCGCGGTCACTGGCTTTTTGCAGCAGCTCGTTGGCATCACGGATAATATCATCACCGCGCAGATTTGCGCGATGCAGGATCTCTTCCGACTTCTGGTTTGCTTCCCGGATGACATTCTCACCCATCCGCTGGGCATTGATCAGCGCGCTCTTGAGCATATCGCCGTCAGCCTCGTAGCTCTCCATTTCCTTGTGCAGACGCTGATTCTCGGCGGTCAGCTCAGCGATCTGGCGGCGCAGCTCCTCAGCCTGATCTTCATCCTGCTTCAGCTGCTCCTCTACTTTATCCAGGAAACGGTCCACCTCTTCGGTCCGGTAGCCGCGGATGTTCTTTTCAAACTGTGCAGCACGCACGTCCTGCGGGGTCAGCATAGTGGTTTCCTCCCTTTTCATTCAATATTGAAAAAACTCGATGATCGATCGGTCTTTTTTGCTTTTTCCGGGCAGGGCCGTCAGGCCAAAGCGCCCCTTGCCGCGCACCGTGAACACATCACCCTCATACACCGGGGCGTGGGCGCTCTCTGCAGGCAGATGGTTGATCTCCACCCGGCCCGCCGCGATCCACTCACATGCCTGCCCGCGGCTGCAATGGAGCATGGCCGCAAGCACAGCGTCCAGCCGCAAAGAGGACACGGTGGCTGTCTGCGTTTTGCGCTCTGCCTGCGGGAATTCGGGAACCTCATCCAGCGAAAGCAGCGTGGTGGTGACCTCTGTCCGGCCCACCTGCAGTAGTTCCCGGCAGATGAGCTCCCCCGCCGTTTCCAGCGCAAAGACATAGGCAGTGCCCGGCGTATCGGCCGGGAGCACGATATCTCCCAGCGCTTCACGCCGCAGCTCCAGCCCCATCAGGCTGCCCAGATAATCCTTGTGGCCCGGCAGTGCCGCCCCGGAAAGGGTGCGGCAGGTCAGCTTCACGCAGCACAGCGGGCTTGCAGGGTAGCAGCCCTCCGGCTCCAGGCAGAGCAGCTTCCGCTCTGCTCCGGGCCAGCCGCCCGCAAAGTGATGGTCGCTCTCCGGCACATCGGCACGGTTCAGCGCCGCGCGGGCCAGATCCTGTTCCCTGTCGCTCAAAAAGCCGGAGTAGCGAGCAATGCCGCGTCCCTCGGCCGCGCGGGCCAGATCCTCCACATGCCGCATCAGAAAGCGCTCTTCATCGGTGCGGGCGGGCACAAAGCCCCGCACTGCCCTGGGAGCAGGATCAATAGAACGCGCCATTGTTCTCCAGCTCGTCCAGCAGATCGCCCATAATGTCCACGTTGTACGGGGTAATGATGAAGGTGCTGTTGGCAACGCGCTTGATCTGGCCGTTGTTGGCGTAAGCCACACCGGACAGGAAATCCACCAGACGGCGGGAAACTTCCTTGTTGGTAGACTCCAGATTCAGCACGACCGTGCGCTTGTTGTTCAGGTGGTCTGCAATGGTGCTGGCATCCTCAAAGCGCTCGGGCTTTACCAGAACGACCTTGAGCTGGGTGGTGGCGTGGATGTTGACCACCTTGTTCTTCTTCTGGGCACCCTCCACCGGCTCTTCCTCTGCATCGTCCATGCCAACGCCGAGACCGCTGTTGTTGTTCACCATCTGGGGGCCGTCGTCGATGTACTGATCGTCGTAATCGTCCTCACCGCCGAAAAGGCCCTTTTTGAGACTATCCACGAAAGACATAGTATCTGCTCCTTTCATTCAGGCAGCCGCAGCTGCCTGGCGCCTTTTGCAAAAGAGATGCAAATAGCTTTTACTATTATCGGATTTTTTGCCGCAGATGTCAATAACTACAAAAGTTTTCCATCATACAAATTTTGTCCGGAGACAATAATCTCGTCATAAAGCCGAACCTGACTGACAGAACCAGCCGTTCCGCTGGGCAAAACGATGAGGTCATCACCGTCTGTGATCTGCGGATGGGCATCGTCCACAGGGTCGATGCGGCAGAAGCGGGCCAGGTTGCCGTACTTCACGTACACACCGGGGATGTAGTTCTCACCCTGACCCTCTGCCTCGGAGCCGTCCTCCTTGAGGTAGTGCACCGCAGCAGCAGGCACCCGCAGGCCGGTGTTGCGTCCCACGATGATCTGAGCATCGGCACAGTTCAGACGGAGCACATCGCCGTTGATGATCTCGCAGGAGAGGACGAAACGGGCAATGTCGTTTTCCGCATCGATGTTCACCTCGCTGACCTTTGCCTTGAGGGGCGTTTCCACCTGACCGGGAAAGCGGATCTCAACGCTCTTGGTCAAGGGCTTGCCGTCCCTGCCCAGCAGCTTTTCTGCCTGTTTGGCCGAGCACACCCCGGCATAGTACCAGGTAAAGCCCGAAACGATCTTTCCCGCGCAGCCGTCCAGCGCGATCTCCGGGGAGGATTCAACGTAGGCTTTCAGGTTGGCTGCATCCAGGGCAAGGATATCGGCAAAACCAGCGTTCAGCCGCCCGGAGCTGGAGCTGCGGATGAAATAGCCCGTCTGCGGGGCCATGATCTGGGACGGATTGCCCAGCTGGGACTGCACCGTGGCGGCCTGCTGGGTCAGCGCGGTGATCTGGTCAGAGAAGCTGGCTACCTCGCCGGTGATGACCCAGAGCTTGTTCTGGGCCAGAATGTAGTTTTCCTTCTCCGCATCGGTATCCTCGTAGTCCCCTGCATCCAGCGAATCCATCAGGTCGTACAGAGCAGCGGAACGGTTCTTGCGCAGGGATTCCAGCTGCACCGAAGTGGTGTTCTGGGAGCGCTGCAGCAGGTCGATCTGGTCATTGATCTGGGTCAGCTGCTGGCGCAGGGTGGCCTGCGCTGCATCGCTGTAGATCTCAGCCACCGCTGTGCCTGCCGAAACACGCTCGCCGTCTGCCACCAGATATCCCAGCGTGCCGCCGCCCGCAACGTAGCTTTCCTCAAACAGGAGCACGCCTTCGGCATCCACGGTGTCCTCCACCGTAGCCAGCAGGGCGGTCTCGTAGGTATTGGGCGGAAACAGCACCTGCATTGCCTGATAGCCCACATACAATGCCGCCAGCAGCAAAAACACGATGACGACAGCGGCCAGCGTTTTCAGTGCGCCGGAGATGCCCTCGCGGTTTTCTTCCTGCATATCGCTCATCCTTTCGCTAAAAATTCATTTGTGAGATGTGCAGCCTGTTCCCGGACATCCGGGGCAGAGGCATCCAGCCAGCAGATGCCCTCCATGTGGCGGAACCAGGTCAGCTGGCGCTTGGCATAGTTGCGGGAAGCCTGTTTCAGCTTCTCCACACAAGGGGCAAGCGCGCTCTCCCCCGCAAAGTAGGGGAAGAATTCTTTGTATCCGATGGCCTGGGCCGCCGTCTTATAGGTATCCCGGTGTTCCCACACACGTTTTGCCTCGTTCAGCAGATCCTGCTCCATCAGCTGATCCACCCGCAGGTCGATGCGGCGGTAGAGCTGGGCGCGCTCCGGGAAATCCAGCCCAAGGATCAGAGAACGGTAGGGCTTTTCGGGCGGGAGTGAGTCTGCTTTCTGCTCACTGAGCTTTTTGCCGGTGGCGCGGTAATGTTCCAGCGCCCGCAGCACCCGGACATGGTTGTTCGGATGGATGGCCGCCGCCGCTTCGGGGTCCACCGCCTGCAGCTCCGCATACATGGCCTCCGGACCTTTTACATTCAGTTCTGCGGCCAGCTGTTCCCGCAAACCGTCCGGCGTTTTCTCAGCAGCAAAGCGGACACCATACAAAAAGCTCTGGACATAGAGCCCGGTGCCGCCCACGAGGATGGGCAGATGTCCTCTGCTGGAGATCTCATGCTCCAGCGCTCCGGCCAGCGCGGTGAAATCAGCCACGCTGAACAGTTCATCGGGCTGCAGGATATCCACCCCATGGTGCGGAATACCGCAGGTCTCCTCGGGGGTCACCTTGGCGGTGCCCACATCAAGACCTTTGTAAATCTGCATCGAATCGGCGCTGATGATCTCACCGCCGAACTGCTCGGCCAGTGCAACACCCAACGCGGTCTTGCCGGAAGCTGTGGGGCCGACCACGGCCAGCACCGGGTGCTTTTTGTTACACGATCCGTCCAAACTGTTTTTCCAGCTCCTTCCGGGTCAATTTAAGGACACAAGGCCGACCATGGGGGCAGAAGGGCGGTACCTCGCCCGAGAGGATCTTTTCTGCCAGTGCCATCAGCTCCTGAGGAGAGGTCTTATCCCCCGCCTTGATGGCTGCGCGGCAAGAGATGGAATGGAGCACCCACTCGGTCTTTTCGCTCAGGGCATCGCGGCTGCCTTTGGAGAGCTTATCTGCCAGCTCCACCAGCAGATCCTCGGCGCTGCCCTGTTCCACATCCGCGGGCACAGAGCGCAGAAACACGCTGTTGCCGCCAAAGTCATCGATCTCCAGTCCTGCGCTTTCCAGCAGCTCAAGGTTGGAGAGGAGCGCAGTCTTTTCCTCCGCCGACAGCTCCACCACCAGCGGCTCCAGCAGCAGCTGGGCCGGAACATTCCCATAGTTTGCCGCCAGCTTCTCGAAAAGCTGGCGCTCGTGGGCGGCGTGCTTATCAATGATGCAGATCTCCTCCCCGCGCTCGGCAAGGATGTAGGTCTTGAAAATCTCACCCACATAGCGCAGAGGGACAGGGCCTTCCTGTACGTCAAAGCCCAGCTGTTCCGGCATACCCTCTGCAGCAGAGGTCTGCTGCGGAGCCGGGGCAGCGGGCATTTCCTCCTTGGGGGCAGGATCCCATGCCGCCATGTGGTCCTGATGTTCGGGCAGATCTGCACTGTCCGGTTCAATGTCCAATGCACCTTCTCCCAGCGCTGCGGCAAAGGCGGGTGCTTCAGGCTCACTCTCCGTGGGAGCTGATGCCGGGCTGTGCAGGGTGGCATCCTGCCGGATGGGCAGGCCCGATGCAACCATTGTCCAGCTGTGCTCTGTCGGCTTTTCCTCGGCAATGCCCGGCACAGGCAGGATATCCGGGTGGCTTGCAGGTGCCGGACGGGACGGCGGTGCTGCTGCCGGTGTCGGAGTAAAACTCCGGAAGCTCCGCTGGGGCTGAGGGGTATGCTCATGGAGCGTTCCCGGCTCGGCTTGACCCGGAATGATGGCAGAAAGCCCTGTAAAGTTATTCCTCTTTACATCATTTTCTGTCGCGTTATCACTTATTTCAGATTTGTTGGATTCTTCATCTTTTTTATCTTCTTCAAAGGCGAAGCGCCGCTCTCCGGTGCCCGGTTGGGCCAGTGCCAGCTTGACAGCGTGATAAACGAGGTCAAAGATATCGTTTTCCCGGGCAAAGCGCACCTCAGTCTTGGCCGGGTGGACATTGACATCCACAAGGTCAGCGGGCATTTCCAGAAGCAAGATTCCTCCAGGGAACTTGCCCTGCATCGTGGTGCCTTTGAACGCTGTTTCCATGGCTGCCATCATGGTGCGGTTGCGAACATAGCGCCCATTGATGTAGAAATACTGCATACTGCGGCTGGCGCGGCAGCTCCTGGGCTGGGTGATGAGGCCCCACACCCGGTACACCCCTTCCTGATTGTCCAGCTCCATGAGGTCACGGCTGAATTCCCGGCCCAGCACCGCGTAGGCGGCACTACGCAGCTTGCCGTCACCGGGGGTGACATACTGCAGCTTGCCCTCCCGGACAAACTTGAAGCTGACCTCGGGGTGGCTCAGGGCCACATGGGCCACGATATCCGCCACAAAGGTACCCTCGCTGGAATCCTTTTTGAGGAACTTCATCCGCGCCGGGGTGTTGTAGAACAGATCCTGCACCCGGATGGTAGTGCCCACGCCGCGTGCACCGGGCTCCAGCGGATAATCCTCGCCGCCCTCGATGCGGTAGACAGAGGCGCACTCGTCGTTCTCAGTACGGGTCAGTACTTCTACCCGCGCCACGCTGGCAATGGAAGCCAGCGCCTCTCCACGGAAGCCCAGGGTGTGGATATGGTTCAGATCATCCTCCGTCCGGATCTTACTGGTGGCGTGGCGGATGAATGCCGTGGGGATATACTCTGCTTCAATGCCCGAGCCATTATCGCTGATCTCGATCAGCTTCACGCCGCCTGATTCAATGGTCACGGTGATCTGGCTTGCCCCGGCATCAATGGCGTTTTCCAGCAGCTCCTTTACCACGGAAGCAGGCCGCTCCACCACCTCACCGGCTGCAATGAGCTCTGCCGTGTGCTTGTCCAGAACATGGATGACTGCCATATTCGTTCCCTCCCCTGTTTTTTAGGATTTTTCGGGAAATCAGCCGTTCAGGCTGCCCTTCAAGGTCTTTTTCAGCTCGTACAGGAAATTCAGCGCTTCAATGGGGGTCAGCGTTTCCACATCCAGCGCATCCAGTTTTTCCAGCACCTCGCTGGGCACTGCGGGAGAGTTATACTCCTGCAGCGCGTCAAAGTCCATCTGCTCCACCTTGTTCTTTGGGGCAGTGGCTTCCAGTGCGCGCAGCACCTCGTGGGCGCGGCGGGTCACGGTGCCGGGCAGACCGGCCAGCTTTGCCACCTCGATGCCATAGCTGTCATCGGCAGGGCCGCGGACGATGCGGCGCAGGAAAGTGATATCCTCACCCCGCTTTTTCACCGCAATGTTGTAATTTTTCACGCCGCTGATGGTGCCCTCAAGGTCCGTCAGCTCGTGGTAATGGGTGGCAAAGAGGGTTTTACAGCCCAGTCCCTTGGCAGGGTCGCTGATGTGCTCCACCACGGCGCGGGCAATGCTCATACCGTCAAAGGTGGACGTGCCGCGCCCGATCTCATCCAGCACCACCAGACTGCGGGAGGTAGCGTTCTTCAGGATCTCTGCCACCTCGGTCATCTCCACCATAAAGGTGGACTGACCTGCCGAAAGGTCATCCGACGCGCCGATGCGGGTAAAGATGGCATCCACCACGCCCACATGGCACTCTTTGGCCGGAACAAAGGAACCGATCTGTGCCATCAGGGCAATCAGCGCATTCTGGCGCATATAGGTCGATTTGCCTGCCATGTTAGGGCCGGTGATGATGAGGCAGCGATCTTCGCCGCAGTTCAGGGTGGTATCGTTGGGTACGAACAGACTGCCCTTGAGCATCTGCTCCACCACAGGGTGGCGGCCCTCCACGATGGTCAGCTGGTCGCTCTCATCCACAGTGGGGCGGCAGTAGTTGTTTTCTGCTGCCACCTGAGCCAGAGCAGCCAGTACGTCCAACTCTGCCACGGCGTTGGCTGTACGCTGGATGCGGTCGAGCTGGGCACCAATGCTTTCCAGCAGCTCATTGAACAGCCGGTGTTCCAGAGCGATCAGACGCTCGTGAGCACCCAGGATCTTATTTTCCAGCTCCTTGAGCTCCTGTGTGATGTAGCGTTCGCCGGTGGTCAGGGTCTGCTTGCGGATGTAGCTCTCCGGCACCTGTGCTTTATAAGAATTACTGACTTCGATGAAATAGCCAAACACATGGTTATAGCCGATCTTCAGCTTGGGGATGCCGGTCTCCTGCCGCAGGCGGGTCTCGAGCTGAGCCAGCACGCCCTTGGTGTTATCGCGGATGGAACGCAGCTCGTCCACCTCAGGGTGATAACCCCTGGCGATGACACCACCATCCTTCAGGGTAGAAGGCGCGTCAGGGTCCACAGCAGCATAGATCTTGTCCTTGATATCGCTCAGCGGGTCGATCCTGGAGACGATCTCGCTGAGTTCGGCGCAGCCGCAGCTTTCGGCCTGCTGGCGCAGGCTGGGCAGGCGCTCACAGGTCTGTGCCATGGCATAGATTTCTTTGGGCGTGGCCGAACCGTAGACCGTGCGGGTCATCATACGCTCCAGATCGGCGATGTAATGCAGTTCTTCGATCAGATCGCCGCGCTGTACGGTCTGGTTGACCAGGCTTTCCACAGCATCCAGACGGTGGTTGATGGCATCGCTGGAAAGCAGCGGCTGCTCGATCCAGGTGCGGAGCAGTCGCTTGCCCATGGCAGTGCTGGTCTTGTCCAGCACCCAGAGCAGGGTCCCCCGCTTTTCGCGGCCCCGCAGGGTCTCGGTGAGTTCAAGGTTGGCCCGCGTCACAGGCGAAAGCTGCATATACTGGGCTTCATTGTAGCTGATGACGGTCTTCAGGCGCTCCACACCTTTGATCTGGGTGGTGTGCAGGTATTCCAGAAGAGCGGCAATGGCAAACCGCACCAGACCTTTTTTATCAATAGAGGTCGTCTCATCCCAATTGCGGCCAAACTGATTTTCCAGCGAGATGGCCACAAGGCCCGGGGCGTAGCGCTCCTCTTCCACCAGCTCCACAGAGCAGGTCATGTTCTTTTTGATATAGCCGGTCAGCTCACGGCAGTCCAGCATTCCGGGATTCATCAGCACCTCGCTGGGATGGTAGCGGCAGAGCTCCGCGATCACGGCAGGCACGATCTTCTCCCGTTTCAGCTCGGTGATGTGGGCCGTTCCGGTGGAAACATCGGCAAAACAGATGCCCGCCGCATTCCCTTTCAGAAAAATGCTTGCAATGTAGTTGTTTTTGTCATCCTGCAGCATACTGCTCTCGATGACAGTGCCCGGCGTGACCACCCGGATGATATCGCGCTTGACCAGTCCCTTTGCCTTGGACGGGTCCTCCATCTGCTCACAGATTGCCACCTTGTATCCTTTGGCGATCAGGCGGGCCACATAGCCCTCGTAGCTGTGGAAGGGCACGCCGCACATGGGGGCACGCTCTTCCATGCCGCACTGCTTGCCCGTCAGGGTCAGGTCCAGCTCCCGGGAGGCGGTCAGCGCATCGTCAAAGAACATCTCGTAAAAGTCGCCGATGCGGTAAAACAGGATCTCGTCCCTATACTGCTTCTTGATGTCCATATACTGCTGCATCATGGGCGACAGTTCTGCCATAATCGTTCACCTTTCCTGCGGGCTATGCCGCTTTGCTTCTTTCCGTCGGTTTGCAGTAAGTAACTGCGAATGGAAGGAAAACGCGGCCTGCGATTTGCAGCCGCGTTCTCATTTTACCTGTTAGTGGCAGCCTCCGCAGGTGGAGCAGCTGCCGGTGCAGGATTCACTGGGCTCCTGCACGGTCATGGGGTCGCCGCCGTTCATTGCGGTGTTGATGATGGCATCAATGTAGTTGACCAGGTTCTCGCAGTCGCGCTTTGCCTCGTTGTAAGCAGTCATGCCCTCGTCAGCCATGATCTTGCCATACAGGTCGTTGACCTTGGTGTTCAGCTCGGCGATGCGCTCATCACTGCGCTCGCTCTTGCTGATCTCGTTGTTCAGGTCCATGCGGGCCAGATTGAACTCCCCGATGAGATTCTGCAGCTCCTCATCCTTGTCGTTTGCCTTGCGGGCCTGATCCAGAGCCAGGTAACGGGGGTCAGTCTGCAGTGCCATGGCGGCGCGCTTGAACAGATCGATGCAATCCATAATCAAAAATCTCCTTTGATGTGTTTGTTTTTATAGTTACATTATCATTGGGGCCGGTGTGCCCCGGGATCACGTTTCCAGTTCGCCCAGCAGGACAGTGGCGCGGGCACCGGTCAGGTGCACCTGTGCGTAGCTGCCCATCAGAGCGGGGTCTGCGGCAAACTCCACGGTCAGGTTGTTGTCCAACCGGCCGGAGAGGGTTCCGTCGCTGCGGCCATAGCCTTCCACCAGCACCCGGACAGTCTGGCCCACCTGCTGCCGGACCAGATCCATTGCGATCTCGTCCTGCACCTTGAGCAAACGGGTCATCCGGTCGGTTTTCTCCGCGCGGGGGGTGGGGTCGGGCATTTCCGCTGCCTTGGTGCCGGTGCGCTTGGAGTAGATAAAGGTGAACAGCTGCATGTAGCCGACCTTCTTCACCAGTTCCAGCGTGCCCTGGAAATCCTCCTCCGTTTCCCCGGGGAAGCCCACGATGATATCGCTGGAGAAAGTGATACCGGGCACCTTTTTGCGGGCGTACTCGATCAGCTCCATGTACTGCCCGATGGTGTAATGGCGGTTCATCTTTTTCAGCAATTCATCCGAGCCGCACTGCACCGGCAGGTGCAGGTGTTTGCACAGGTGGGGCTGGGCCGCAATGGTATCGATCAGCTTGTGGCTGGCATCCTTCGGGTGGCTGGTCATAAAGCGGATTTGGTAATCTCCGGGCACAGCGCAGAGCAGATTGAGCAGATCCGCAAAGTCCACCTGTTCTTCCAGGCCCTTGCCGTAGCTGTTCACGTTCTGGCCCAGCAGAGTGATCTCCTTGTATCCTGCTTCCACCAGCCCCCGGAACTCCGCCAGGATATCGCCGGGCTTGCGGCTCTTCTCACGGCCCCGCACATAAGGTACGATGCAGTAGGTGCAGAAATTGTCGCAGCCATACATGATGGGCAGCCATGCGCGGAACTCACTCTCGCGCCGGATGGGGATGTTCTCCACGATGACCGGGCGCTGGGCAGGCTCCATCAGCACGCGCTTATGCTTCTGCAGCTTCTGGGCAATGAGCTGGGGCAGGGTATCGATGCCGTCCACACCAAAGACCAGATCGACATAGGGATAGCTCTTGCGCAGCTTTTCTACCACATGTTTCTGGTTGGCCATGCAGCCACACAGGCCGATCATCAGGCCGCGCTTTTTCTCCTTCAGGCCCTTCAGTGCACCCACATTGCCGAACACGCGCTGCTCGGCGTGCTCCCGCACGGCGCAGGTGTTGAAGAGGATGAGATCTGCATCCTCAGGCTTATCGCACAGGCCGTAGCCGATATCCACCAGCACGCCCTTGATGCGCTCGCCATCGTTGACGTTCTGCTGACAGCCATAGCTGTGTACAAAGGCCAGCGGCGGGGTGTCGTAAGCCGAACGCACCAGCTCCGCAGCCGTCTCGTTGTGTTCAAAGTTAATGTATTCCAATAAAAACCATCCTTATTTTTCAAAAGCTCTTTTTAGTATACCCTCTTTCTGCCATAAGGGCAAGTGGGAAACCGCAAATTTCAGAATCCTTCGGGGCAATTCAGCCTTCTGCCTGCTTTTTGGCGCATGCTTCACACAGGCCGAACAGCACCACAGCGCAGTCCTGCACCACAACATCCTTCTGGCGGCGCACCAGCCTCATCACCTGTTTCTCGTCCACATCGGCATCCACTACGCCACCGCAGGCTGTACAGTAGAGGTGGCTGTGCCAGCACAGGGTGTGATCAAAACGATCCGCCCTGCCCGGAATGGACACCCGGCGCACCATGCCTGCCTCCACCAAACTGTTCAGGTTGCGGTAGACAGTGCCCAGGCTCAGGCCCGGGCACTCCGGGGCCGCCTTATCAAAGATCTCTTCGGCGGTGGGGTGGTCGCAAAGCTGCTCCACGGTGCGCAGCACCAGCTCCCGCTGTTTGGAATAACGCATCTTCCTCTCTCCTTCTCTTCCCTTTATACGTTCTCTTCGCCCTTGATCCGCGCCCAATATGCGCGGGAGGCCTGCTCGTTCTTGTTTTCCCCAAAGGTGTAGTATTTTGTATTCTTGAGCACATCCGGCAGATACTGCTGCTCGACCCAGTGGTTGGGGTAATCGTGGGCATACTTGTAATTCTGGCCCTTTACCAGCGCATCCTCGCCGTCATAGTGCTTGTTCTGCAGCTGGCGGGGAATGGGCCCGGTGCGTCCTGCCTGCACATCCGCAATGGCGGCGTTGATGGCATTGTGGGCGCTGTTGGATTTGGGGCTGGTCGCCACCAGCACAACTGCATCCGCCAGGGCCAGCCGCGCTTCGGGCAGGCCCACCGCGTTGGCGATATCCACCGCCGCCTTTACGATGGGGATGATCTGCGGGTAGGCAAGGCCCACATCCTCGCAGGCGCACACCATGAGCCGACGGCAGGCCGAGGGCAGATCCCCGGCTTCCAGCAGCCGGGCCAGATAGTGGAGCGCTGCATCCGGGTCGGAGCCGCGCATGGATTTCTGGTAAGCCGACACGATATCATAGTGGTCATCGCCGTCCCGGTCGTACCGCATGGCAGTGCGGCGGGTGACCTGCTGGATCATGTCCAGCGTGATGTGTTTTCCCCCCGGTTCGGGAGCCGCCGCCGTCACTGCAAAATCAAGGCACCCCAGTGCCTTGCGCAGATCGCCGCCCGCGCTCTCGGCAAGATAGGCACAGGCATCGTCCTCCATCCGGATGGGCGCGCCCTCACTCTCCGAAAGCTTTTTCAGGGCGTTCCGCAGCCCCTGCTCCACATCTGCAGCCGTCAGCGATTTGAACTCAAACACAGTGCAGCGGGAAAGCAGTGCATTATAGATGTAAAAATAAGGGTTCTCGGTGGTGGAGGCGATCAGGGTCACCGTGCCGTCCTCAATGCACTCCAGCAGGCTTTGCTGCTGCTTCTTGTTCAGATACTGGATCTCATCGAGGTACAGCAGGATGCCCCCCGCCCCGGCCAGTGTGCCAATATCCTTGAGCACTGCCTTGATATCCCCCGTGCCGCAGGAGGTGCCGTTGAGCTTGTGGAGCGTCATGCCGCTGTTCTCGGCAATGATCCGGGCCACGGTGGTCTTGCCTGTGCCGGATGGGCCGTAAAAGATCATATTGGGGATATGCCCGCTCTCGATGGTGCGGCGGAACACCCGCCCCGGAGCCAGCAGATGCTGCTGGCCGCAGACTTCGGCCAGCGTTTTGGGGCGCATACGCTGCGCCAGCGGTTCATTCATCGGGCGTTCCCTCCTGTACTGCCCTGCTGTTCTGCATGGGTCTTATATAGAAATAGTATACCTCATTTTTACACGAACAGCAAGAGCAATAATGAAAATCATTCTCAGATGGATGCTGCAAATCCCATTTACAAAAAGGTCGAAACATGCTATTATCATAGTACATTTACGAGAAACGAGGGGTACAGATGAAGAAAGCCGCTGCGGCAGAAGATCTCTCTGCCAAAAAGGAGCTGGTGCTCCAAGTCATCGACCGGCTGAAAACAGAATATCCGGATGCAGCCTGCACGCTGGATTACGACCACGCCTGGCAGCTGCTGGTCAGTGTCCGGCTGGCGGCCCAGTGCACCGATGCCCGGGTGAACATTGTGGTACAGGACTTGTTTGCAAAATACCCCAGTGTAGCAGCGTTGGCTGCAGCAGAGCCCGAGGAGATCGAAGCCATTGTCAAGCCCTGTGGGCTGGGCCGCAGCAAGGCCCGGGATATCTCGGCCTGTATGCGGGTGCTGCGGGACAAATACAACTGCAAAGTGCCCACCACCTTTGAAGAGCTGCTGGCACTGCCCGGCGTGGGCCGCAAGAGCGCCAACCTGATCATGGGCGATGTGTTCTGCAAGCCTGCCATCGTCACAGATACCCACTGCATCCGGCTTTGCAATAAGATCGGGCTGGTGGATGGCATCAAGGAGCCGCAGAAGGTGGAGATGGCCCTGTGGAAGATCATCCCGCCGGAGGAAGGCAGTGACCTGTGCCACCGCTTTGTGATGCATGGCCGTGCTGTCTGCAATGCCCGCAAACCCGAATGTGAAAAGTGCTGTTTGAACGATATCTGCCGGTACGCGGCAGAAAACGCCGTTCTTACAAAAGAAACCAAGGAGGCTTCTGTATGATTACATTGTCTATCCTGATCGTCCTTGCCCTGATCTGCGCTCTGGTGGGCGTGCTGATGGGCCTGTTCTCTCTGATCGGCCTGCTGGCTTCCCTGCTCGTGGGCGTGCTGGTAGGCGCTCTGGCCGGTCACATCGCCAACCGCTTTATGGGCACCCAGACTTCCACCGGCCGCAACATTGTGCTGGGCATTCTGGGCAGCTTTGTGGGTGAGTTTCTGTTCGGCCTCATCGGCATCCATGCCACCGGCAGCATCAGCTCCTTTGTTATCTCGGTACTGGGTGCCTGCGTCTGCATCTGGGTGGATAACCGACTGTTCCACGATCGTTGACCGGTTTTCTCTGGTTGTTTGTCTTTGCTCTCCCCTCCGGGAGAGCTTTTTTATTTTCAGCCTCTTGACAGTTATATCGTGAAGCGATATAATACATCCATGATATATCGCATAGCGATACAAAGCGAGGTGATATAATGGAAAATCCGGCACTGACGGAAACCACCTACTACATCCTGCTTTCCCTCTACCACCCACAACACGGTTACGGCATCATGCAGGAGACCCAGCAGCTCTCCGGCGGAAGGGTACGGCTGGCTGCCGGGACCCTGTACGGTGCCCTGAATGCCCTGTGCGAAAAGGGGTGGATCTCTCCCCTGCCCATGGAAAGCGGGAGCCGCAAAAAAGAATATCAATTGACCTCCGCCGGGCTGAAGGTGCTCAAACAGGAGCTGGTCCGGCTGGAGGAGCTTGCTGCCAATGGCCGCGCCTTTTTACAGGAGGAACAGGTATGAGTGAAACAAAAACGCTGCATCGGAATTTCTGGGTCTGGGAATTTGAAAAAGAAGAACGTTGGCTCAACGAAATGGCGCAGGAGGGCTGGGCCCTGCAGAATGCCGGGTTCTGCACCTATGTTTTCGAAAAGACCGAACCGGGCGAATACATCATACGGGTTGAAACACTGGACAACTCTTCTGATTTTGAAAATTTCATGGGGGAACTTGGGGCCGAGTCCGTTGGCCGCTGCTTCCGCTGGGGGTACTACCGCCGCTCCGCTGAACAGGGCCCGTTCGATATGTTTTCGGATGTGGATTCCCGTATCTCCCACCTGAACAAAATTGGACAGATGGTGAGGCTGCTCTGTCTGGCAAACCTTCTCATAGGCGTTACCAACACCTTCAGCGGTGCATCGCTGGCATGGCTGAACCTGCTTTGCGCCACGCTTTTGGCCTACGGGCTGGGACGTATCAGCAGCAAACGAGAGAGTCTGGTGGAAGAACGTCAGCTCCACGAGTGATTTTTCTCCTTGATGCGCAGGATCTTCAGAGTTTTCAAAAAGTTCATTTTTACCCGCTTGTATTCCGATGCAGGCGGGTATATTATTGTCATCAGCAAATAGTTATCATGTGTTAAGTATTTGCAACTGTCAAGTGATAAGGAGGGATCGTATGCCGCAGAAGAGCGCACCGGAACTGTTCGCTGTGGTCCATTATCTGCATCGGCTGAGCACGGAAGGCAAACGCGGTGCCAAAATGGCACTGGAAAGCTGCCCCAAGTGTCATTTCATCATGCTGGAAGGCGTGCTGATGACCATTGAAGAGCATGGCCAAAACGGCACCATCTATGTTTCCGATCTGGCCGCCGCCGTCAAACAGCCCCTGCCCGCTGTTTCCCGCGCGCTGCGCCAGCTGGAGCAGGATGGACTCATTGAGCGGATCACAGACCCCAATGACCGCCGCAAAACGCTGGTGCGCCCCACGGAAAAGGGGCTGGATGCCAGCCGCCAGGTCGAAACTGCCATCAGCCGTTACTTTGAGCGGGTCATCTGCCGCATCCCGGAAGAGCAGCGGGAGCAGCTGTTCTCCCTGACCGGTGTACTGCTGGAGGCTGTGGAAGCGGAAAATGCGGAGCAACAAGCAAAATTGAAGGGAGAAAACGAAAATGGGTAAAATTTTCAAGCAGCTGGCCCGCCACTGGGCCGCCTGCCTTGCCGTGGTGGCTCTGCTGTTCGTGCAAGCCTACTGCGACCTTTCCCTGCCGGATTACACGAGCAAGATCGTGGACACCGGCATCCAGCAGGGCGGCATCGAAAGCCCCCTGCCGGAGACCGTGCGCCAAAGCACACTGGATGCCCTCTCGCTTTTGATGAGCGAAGAGGATGCAGACGCGCTGCAGAATGCCTACGGATATTATCTTCAGGACAACGGTGTTCTGAAGCTCCGCAGTGACCTGACCGATGCCGAGCGCACCGCTCTGGAGGAGGCCGTTACCACACCGGATATCGTGCTGTATATGGCGGCGGCGCAGAATGCCAACGCCCCTGCCGGGGATGAAGCGGAAGCCATGACCGCTGCTCCTACGGCAGAAGATCTGGATGCCGTTTGTGCCCAGTTCGCAGCCATGGCCCAGATGCCCGGCTTTTCCCGGGAAATGATCCAGCAGCAGCTGGCCAGCGCCATGGAACAGGTGGACGAGACCACCCTTTCCAGCATGGCAAGTCAGGCCACCCTGCTGGTCAGCCTGGAATATGAGGCACAGGGCGTTTCCCATGATGTACAGATGGTCTACCTCTTCCGTGTGGGCGGCCAGATGCTGGCCCTGACCCTGCTGATGGTGGTCGTTGCCATTCTGGTGGGCCTGATCGCCTCCCGCGTCTCGGCTTCCATCGGCCGGGAGCTGCGCAGAGAGACTTTCTCCTCGGTCATCCACTTTTCCAACGCGGAGATCGAGAATTTCTCCACCGCTTCCCTGATCACCCGCACCACCAACGATATCCAGCAGGTGCAGTTCACCTGTGTCATCCTGCTGCGCATGGTGGCCTACGCTCCCATTCTGGGCATCGGCGGCGTAATGCACGTCACCCAGGGCAATACCGGCCTTGCCTGGATCATTGTGCTGGATGTAGCCGCTCTGCTTCTGCTCATCACAGTTCTGATGAGCATCGCCATGCCCAAGTTCAAGATCATGCAGACGCTGGTGGACAAGCTGAACCTCGTCAGCCGCGAGATCCTGACCGGCGTGATGCCGGTGCGTGCATTCAGCCGCGAATCCTTTGAGGAAAAGCGTTTTGATGCTGCCAGCCGGGAGTTGATGGGCACCCAGCTGTTCACCAATCGCGCCATGGTGGCCATGATGCCCTTTATGACCCTGATCATGAACGGCACCAGCCTGCTCATCGTCTGGTTCGGCGGCAAGGCCATGGATGCCGGAAATATGCAGGTGGGCGAGATGATCGCATTCATCACCTACACCATGCAGATCGTCATGTCTTTCCTGATGCTGGCCATGGTGGCCGTGATGCTTCCCCGTGCCGGTGTGGCCGCTGACCGCATCGACGAGGTCTGCCGCACCAAGGCTTCCATCCATGATCCCGACGCTGCCACCGCAAAGCCCGCCCTTGAAAAGAAGGACTGGGATGGCGTGGTCCGGTTCGAGGATGTCAGCTTCCGCTTCCCCGGTGCCGACAGCGACGCGCTGGAGCACATCAGCTTTACCGCAAACCCCGGCGAGACCACAGCCATCATCGGTTCCACCGGCTGCGGCAAATCCAGCCTGCTCAACCTCATCCCCCGCTTTTATGATGTCACCGGCGGCCGCGTGACCATCGACGGCATCGATGTGCGGGAGATGCCGCAGGAGCAGCTCCACAGCCTTTTGGGCTATGTGCCCCAGAAGGGCGTTCTGTTCAGCGGCACCATCGAGAGCAACCTGAAATTCGGCGGTGCGCAGATCACCGATGCGGGCATGAAGAAGGCGGCTTCCATCGCACAGGCCACCGAGTTCATCGACGCAAAGCCCGAGGGCTATGCAAGCCCCATTGCACAGGGCGGCTCCAATGTATCCGGCGGCCAGAAGCAGCGGCTCTCCATCGCCCGCGCCATTGCCAAGGATCCGAAGATCTATCTGTTCGACGACAGCTTCTCTGCCCTTGACTACAAGACGGATGTCACCCTGCGCCGTGCGCTGAAGGAAGAGACCGACAATGCCACTGTGATCATCGTGGCACAGCGCATTTCCACCGTCCTCCACGCCAACCAGATCCTGGTGCTGGATGACGGCAGGCTGGTGGGCAAGGGTACTCACGCGCAGCTCATGGCCACCTGCCCTGAATATCAGGAGATCGCCAGGAGCCAGCTGAGCCAGAAGGAGCTCAACCTGCAGAACCTGAACACCGGAAAGGAGGATGAGTGATATGCCGAGACCCGGAAAACAGACCACCGAGCGCGCCAAGGATTTCAAGGGCACTCTGCGGCAGCTCCTCAGCGCATTGAGCCAGTATAAGCTCTCCCTCATCGTTGTGATGGTCTTTGCCATCCTTTCCACCATTTTCAATATCGCAGGCCCTAAAATTCTGGCCAAGGCCACCACGGCCCTTGCCACCGGCTGGATCGCCAAGCTGCGGGGGATCGGCAGCATCGACTTTGCCTACATCGGCAAGATCCTGCTCATCCTGCTGGCCATGTACCTCTGCTCTGCGGCATTCAGCTTCATTCAGGGCTGGCTGATGACCAGCCTTTCCCAGAAGGTCTGCTATGATTTCCGCCGCCAGATCAGCGAGAAGATCAACCGCCTGCCGCTGGCCTACTTTGAAAAGCGGACGGTCGGCGAGGTGCTCTCCCGCATCACCAACGATGTGGACACCCTGGGCCAGAGCCTGAACCAGAGCGTGAGCCAGCTCATCACCAGCATTACCACCATGATCGGCGTGCTGATCATGATGCTGTCCATCAGCCCCAAAATGACCCTGATCGCACTGCTCATCCTGCCTGTTTCTCTGGTACTGGTGATGCTGGTGGTCAGGTTCAGCCAGAAATACTTCAAGGCCCAGCAGGCCACCCTGGGTGTTGTGAACGGTCAGGTGGAGGAGGTCTACTCCGGCCACAATGTCATCAAGGCCTTCAACCGGGAGGCCGCCGTGCTGGAGGACTTCAACGCCGCCAACGACAAACTGTTTGAATCTGCCTGGAAGAGCCAGTTCCTTTCCGGCCTGATGCAGCCCATTATGAACTTTGTGGGCAACCTGGGCTATGTGGCTGTTGCCATCGTCGGCAGCATCTTTGCCGCCAACGGCATCATCACCATCGGCGATATCCAGGCTTTTATCCAGTATGTCCGCAATTTCACCCAGCCCATCCAGCAGCTGGCACAGGTGTCCAACATGCTGCAGAGCATGACCGCCGCTGCCGAGCGCGTGTTCGAGTTCCTGAACGAGCCCGAAGAGGATCAGCTGGCCGATCCCACCCGCCGGGCAGACCCCGCCTGCATTGATGGTCAGGTCACCTTTGACCATGTCCGGTTCGGTTATGTGCCCGAAAAGACCATCATCCACGATTTCAGCTGCAATGTTCAGCCCGGCCAGAAGGTCGCCATCGTTGGCCCCACCGGTGTCGGCAAGACCACCATGGTCAAGCTGCTCATGCGGTTCTACGATGTGGATTCCGGCTCCATCACCCTGAACGGCCACGACATCCGCGACTTTGACCGCAGTGCCCTGCGCGAGGGCTTCGGCATGGTGCTGCAGGACACCTGGCTGTTCAAGGGCACCATCATGGAGAATATCCGCTATGGCCGTCTGGATGCCACCGACGAAGAGGTCATTGCCGCCGCCAAAGCCGCCAATGCCGACCACTTCATCCGCACCCTGCCCGGCGGCTACCAGATGGAGCTGAACGAGGACGCTTCCAACGTCAGTCAGGGCCAGAAGCAGCTGCTGACGATCGCCCGGGCCATTCTGGCCGACAACCGCATCCTGATCTTGGACGAGGCCACCAGCAGCGTGGACACCCGCACCGAGCAGCGCATCCAGACTGCTATGGACAACCTGATGCGGGGCCGTACCAGCTTTGTCATCGCCCACCGCCTGTCCACCATCAGGGATGCCGACCTGATCCTGGTCATGCGGGACGGCGACATTGTGGAACAGGGCACCCACGACCAGCTCATTGAGGCCGGCGGCTTCTACGCTGACCTGTACAACAGCCAGTTTGAGGATGTAGTGGATTAAACCACGCTCCCTTCTTTGAAAAAGGCTCAGGTTTTTGATCGAAACCTGAGCCTTTTTCTTTTGTCAATTCCTACCGGATGTGCTATACTTATTTTCGTGTCTTGTAGTAGGAAAGGAGTAACCACTCATGGAAACCACTCAAAAGCCCTACGCATTCAGCCGCAAGGTATTCTGCGAAGGGATGCGGGATGGTGTGCCCATTGCGCTGGGCTATTTTGCCGTCTCGTTCTCATTGGGCATTGCAGCCCGCAATGCGGGGCTGACCCCCATTCAGGGCTTTTTTGCAAGCCTGTTCAACAATGCTTCTGCCGGTGAGTATGCAGCCTTTTCGCTGATCGCTGCCGGTGCCACCTATCTGGAAGTTGCCATCATCACCCTGATCGCCAACGCGCGCTACCTGCTGATGAGCTGCGCTCTGGCCCAGAAATTTGCCCCCGGCACGCCGTTCTTCCACCGGCTCATCATCGGCTACGATGTCACCGACGAGCTGTTTGGCATCACGATCGCACGGCCAGGCTATCTGAACCCGTTCTACACCTACGGTGCCATTGCGCTGGCGGCACCCGCCTGGGCCATGGGCACAGCGCTGGGCATCATTGCAGGCAATCTGCTGCCGGTGCGTGTGGTCAGCGCCCTGAGCGTGGCCCTGTATGGCATGTTCCTGGCCATCATCATTCCCCCCGCCCGGAAGAACAGGGTCGTTGCCGTGCTGGTGATGCTGAGCTTTGCCCTGAGCTTCGCCTGCGGCTGCCTGCCCGGCATCGCTTCCCTTTCGGACGGCACCCGCACCATCCTGCTGACGGTGCTGATCTCCTGCGGGGCAGCCGTTCTGTTTCCTGTTACACCCGAAGCACCGGAAACTGCCGGAACTGAGGAGGTGCAGGCATGACCTACAATAATTGGGTCTATATCGCCGTGATGGCCGCCGTTTCTTACGCCATCCGTGTGCTGCCGCTGACCCTTATCCGCAAACCCATCAAAAACCAGTTCATCCAGTCCTTCCTCTACTATGTGCCCTATGTGACGCTGGCCGTGATGACCTTCCCGGCCATCATCAACGCCACCCAGAGCCCCATTGCCGGTGCCGCCGCGCTGGTAGTGGGCATCGCCGCCGCATGGTTCGGAGCCAGTCTGTTTCAGGTGTCCGTCTCCTGCTGTGCCGTGGTGCTTGTGCTGGAACTGTTTTTGGTACACTGAGCATGAAGATTTTAATTTCCGGCTCCTCCGGCTTTGTGGGTTCCCGGGTACTGCACCAGTGGCAGGGCCGTGCAGAGCTTTTCACCTTCCCGCGCGGATCTCTGGCTGCTGCCGATGAATCCGTCATTCGCCGTTTTGTGGAAACCGTGCAGCCGGATGTCATCCTGCATCTGGCGGCATTGTCCGATACCGGCTACTGCCAACAGCACCCGGAGGAATCCCGGCGTGCCAACGTTGAACTGCCTGTCTGGATGGCAAAGGCTGCACGGGACACCGGGGCCAAACTGATCTTATTCAGCTCGGATCAGGTGTACGCCGGCGTGACCCAGCCCGGCCCCCTGCCTGAAACGCTGCCGCTCTCCCCCGCCAACACTTATGGTCAGCACAAGCTGGAGGCCGAGGAGCGGGTCCTTGCGCTCTGCCCGGAGGCGGTGCTTCTGCGGGCCCCGTGGATGTACGATCTGCCCGGTGATGGCCTGCCCCTCCGGGGCAATCTGCCGCTGAACCTGCTGCAGGCCGCACAAAACAGTACTCCCGTTCGCTTTTCGCCACACGATCACCGGGGTGTCAGCTGGGTGCGGGAGGTGGTGGAACATCTCTTCCCCGCCTTGCAGCTGCCCGGTGGTGTATACAATTTTGGCAGCGGGAACGATGCCGACATGGTCACAACGGCCCGGCAGTTTGCCGAAGCGCTGGGCGTGCAGGTGCAGATCGAGCCTGCTGATTTCTCCCGCAACCTTGTGATGGACAGCTCAAAGCTGGCCGCACAGGGGATTCGATTCCATGATACATTGAGCAGTTTTGAAGGCTGTTTGGGACGGATCAAACCTCTCAGTCGCGCTGACGCGCGCCAGCTCCCCTAATAGGGGAGCCCTTGGCATAAACAGAAAGCCACCCGGTCACAGACGGAAACGCTGCGGCCGAGTGGCTTTTGTGATGTTACAGCAGAATACAGATCAATCCGGTGCAGCCATCGTTGATGACCTGTTCCAGCGTTTCCTGCAGGCGGGTGCGGGCTTCCTGCGGCATGTGGAGGAGCTTATTCTGCAGCCCCTCATTCACCAGTTCATGCAGGCTCTTGCCAAAGATGTTCGATTCCCACAGCCTCTCCGGGTCGGCCTCAAAATCACCCAGCAGGCTCTGCACCAGATCTTCGCTCTGCTTCTCGGTGCCCACAATGGGGCTGATCTCGGTGTGGATGACGGCTTTCATCATATGGATGGAGGGTGCGCTGGCTTCCAGCCGGACACCGTACCGCCCGCCCTGCCGGACGATCTCCGGTTCCTCCAGCGAGAGCTCCTCAATGCTGGGCATCACGATGCCGTAGCCGGTGGCTTCCACCTGTTCCAGTGCACTGCGGATCTTCTCGTACTCCCGCTTTGCCCGGGAAAGCTCAATGATGCAGGGCATCAGGCCTGCTTCATCTCCAATTTCCAGCCCCGTCTGCTCACTGAGGACGCGGTAGAACACCTCTGGCTTCAGCAGAACGGTCACCCGCACCACGCCGTCGGAAAGGTTCATGCCGCTCAGGGCAGACTCCTGCACCGAATCCCCGGCCAGCGCTCCGGCACTGTTCTGGGCCGGAACATCCTTCATCCGGCTGATCTTCTCTGAAAACTGGAGCGCCGCCGTGTAGATCTCGTTCTGGAGCCAGTGGCCCTTTTCCAGCATCGTCACCCAGCGGGGAATGGCAAAATCCAGCTCCCGCACCGGAAATTCGTAGAGGACACGCTGCAGGATGGACAGCAGGTCATCTTTCTGCAGATCCAGACAGCTCACCGGCAGGACCGTGCGTCCGTAGGCCTGTTCCAGCTCTGCAGCCAGAGCCTTTGTCTCCGGAGCATCCGGGCGGGTACTGTTGAGCAGGATGACAAAGGGTTTGCCCAGCGCTTCCAGCTCCTCCACCACCCGCTTTTCGGCGGGCAGGTAGTTTTCCCGGGGGATCTCGCTGATGGAGCCATCGGTGGTGACCACGATGCCAATGGTGGAGTGATCCCGGATGACCTTGCGGGTGCCGGTCTCAGCGGCAAGGTCAAAGGGGATCTCTTCCTCGAACCAGGGGCTTTTGACCATGCGGGGCTTCTCGTCCTCCTCGTGGCCCATGGCTCCCTCCACCATATAGCCCACACAGTCGATGAGCCGGATACGGCATTCCCCGCCGCCCTCCAGTTGGAGCGGCACGGCCTGCTCCGGGATGAACTTCGGCTCTGTGGTCATGATCGTTCGCCCTGCCGCCGACTGCGGCAGCTCATCCCGGGCCCGGAGCTTTGCGTCCGCCGGGCCGATGGCGGGCAGCACCAGCTGCTCCATAAACTGCTTGATGAGGGTGCTCTTGCCGGTGCGCACCGGCCCCACCACGCCAATCAGGATCTCCCCGCCGGTGCGTGCCCCGATCTCCCGGCAGACAGTGGCTTCCAAACACTCCTGTTTTTCCAAATTGCTCTCTCCTCTCTCCCGTCCGCACCGGGCGGCAAGGCCGCACCTTCTGCGTCTGCTTCTCGGAAACAGTCTATTCGGACAGGCGGCAGGATATGAGCGGCACCTGGCGAAAAAGCGTCGGTTGACGGAAAAATCCCTCTGCGCTACAATAGAGAAAAATTGAGCAGAAAGGTGGAACGCAGATGGAGTGGAAGGTTTATTTTGAGGACAATCCGGGCTGTCACCGCCCGCATCGGGGCCGCCCCGGGCAGGAAGTGTCCTGCGGGGCACACTCGGCGTGGGGCGGGCAGCATTTCATCATCCCGGCGATTTACCTTTGTGGAAAAGGGCTGGTTGTAGACATCTGCCGCCGGGTGGAGCGTGAAGCGATCGAAGCGCATTACCAGAAGTTGGCCGCTTATGAAGGGATGGATATTGACGAATGCCCGCCGGAAGTTGTCGAACTGGCCGAAGCCGAGGACCCGTTTGGTTCTTTTGACTATCTGCCAAGTGTAGCCATCAACGGCAAAACCGTGGAGTACAGCCGCGGTGCCGGGGAATATTATAACCCCCTCCGCTCCGAAGAGGAGATCGTTTGCAGCGGTGAACAGGCCGCGCGGGACATCGTGAAGCACTACGGGCTTGACCCGGAACAAGGCTGGGATCTCCGGCAGTGGAGCTTTCCCTGGGCGACAAAGCGCAGGCCGGCCCACATCACCAGCCTGACACTGACTCTCACCCAGCGGGAACAGCCTGCCGAAGCGGTGCAGTTCACGGCAGCGCCCGGAAAGGTCGTGGAGTTTGCCCACCCCGTCACCGGTGTGCCCTGCGTGCTGACGGTCAAAGACCTGAAACCGGCCCGGCTGCCGGAGAATGACCTTCCTCACATGAGGCCGCCCATGGAATGGCCCCGGGAATTTGTGGAAATGACTTACACCCTGACCCCCGCCGTGACCACCGGCTGGGTGCAGGTAAACGACTGCGCCTCTAGTGATAAGCCCATCCGGAAAAGCGACGCACCCACGGAAGATGGAGCCATTGGCATCATCGGCGGGGCAGACGGCCCAACGGCGATCTTTGTGAGCGGAAAGCAGCAGGGTGATACCCGCACCGCCTGTTCCTCGCTCCACTTTGCGCCGGTGGAACCGGAAAATATCCGGTGGAAGGTGACCTACTACCAGAAGCAGTTCCCGGATGAAACTATAGCGCTCTTATAACGAAAAGACAGGCGGCTCCAACCAAAGTTGGATGCCGCCTGTTTTACTGTTCAGATCAGCTTGATGGCCACTGCCTCGCTGGTGCGGTCCTGGGCTTCGTTGGTATGCTCGGGGTCATCCAGCATATAGCGGAGCAGAAGCACCTCGCCCACATAAAGCACCGCCACCTTGATGGGGATGCTGCCGGAATCCAGCGGGCTTTCCTGCGCACCGCACCGCAGCACCACATCTGCCATGGCTGCGCCGGGCGAATCCTCATAATGGGTGAGCAGAATGATCTTTGCGCCGGATGCCTTGGCCGTGCGCAGCGTTTCCAGCATATCGCGGGTCGCGCCGGAATAGGAAATGAAGAGCACCACATCCTCCGGGCCCATCAGACTGGCAGCCAGGATCTGCAGATGACTGTCCCCTGCGGTGCGGAACTTATTGGACAGGCTGGAAAAACGGGCGCAGATATCGTTGGCCAGCAGCATACTGCCGCCCTGACCCAGGCAGAACACCTGCCGCGCCGCACGCATCAGATCCACAGCCTGCTCCACGGCTTCGGGCGAAAGAGAATTCTGGGTGCCGTTGATGGCAGTGAGAAACAGGCCGCTGGCGTGCTCACACAGGCTGGCGGTGGTAGCGCCCGGCTCCGGCTCATGCTGGTTGACCAGCGCACCGGTGGCGTTGGCCTGCGCCAGCGAAATGCGCATCTCATGGTAGCCCTCAAAACCCAATGCCCGGCAGAAGCGGAACACCGTTGCCTCTGCTACCTTGCATTCCCGCGCAAGGGAGGAAATGGAAAGGTACTGTGCCTCGTCGGCATGGTGGACAAGGTAATCTGCTACAGCACGGCCGGATTTTGTCAGTTCATCCTGCCTTTGCTGCAGCAGCTCCCAGAAGTTTGTGGTCGTAGACATGATGGTCTCCTTTTTCCTGCTCCATTTCCCGCCGGAAGGGCCGGCCGCACACGCCAACACCATTGTCGGGAAGTTTTCCTTTAAGGAAAGTATAAAAGAATCCCCGCCGCTTGGCAAGAGGGGCTTTGACTACAAATTCGCGATCGTTTCTGTGCAGAGCGCCCAAATCCGCCGCATTAGTATGACTTATTTGTGAAAATCCTTTTCAATTTGCCGGATTTCCCACCCTTTTTGAGTGAAAACTATTTTCACCGGCGAAAAATGTGATTTTTCCATAATGGTTACAAAATAGCTACAACTTTCAAAATTTCCATGAATCATGTCCAAAAGGTCGGTCTTTTCACTAAAATTGTGCGACATCCACAAGAAAATCCTTTCATTATTGGGCAGACAGCCGATAGACAAAATGAAAATATTTTTCTATAATAAGGCCAATAGAAGCGGTTCCCACACGAGGGCCGCAGAGCAGAATCGCACTACATCAATGAGTAAGGAGAAGTTTCTTATGAAAAACAGTATCTCTCGCCGCTCTTTCCTGAAGGCCGTGGGTGCCCTGAGTGCAGCCGGTGCGCTGGCCGCATGCGGCGGCAGCTCCTCCAGCAGCACTGCTGCTTCCTCCACTGCAGCTTCTGCAGCGGCAAGCACCGCAGCCGGCGCTAACATCAAGCTGTGGACATACCCCATCGGCGGCTGGGGCAAGGATGAGACTGTGCAGGAGCTGATCTCCAGCTTCAACGCAAAATATCCCGACATCAAGGTCACCGTTGAGTACCTGGATTACACCAATGGTGATGACCAGGTCAACACCGCCATCGAGGGCGGCAGCGCACCCGACCTGATCATGGAAGGCCCCGAGCGTCTGGTTGCCAACTGGGGCAAGAAGGGCGTTATGGCTCCCCTGAACGACCTGTGGACCGATGATGCCAAGAAGGACATCTACGCTTCCGTTGAGTCCGCCTGCAGGAACGATGCCGGCGACTACTATGAGTATCCCCTGTGCATGACCGCACACTGCATGGCCGTGAACATGACCAAGGTCAAGGAAGTGGGCGCAGACCAGTACATTGATACTGATAAGCACACTTGGAGCACCGACGGCTTCCTCAAGACCGTTGACGCACTGTACAATGGCGGTTATGAGAATGTTGCAGCCATCTACTGCAGCGGCCAGGGCGGCGACCAGGGCACCCGCGCCATCATCAACAACATGTACGGCGGCACCTTCACCGATGCTGAGCACACCAAGTACACCGCTGACTCCCCCGAGAACATCAAGGCCATCCAGGCTCTGTACGATGCCAAGGGCGTGAACTTTGATGCTTCCATCAACGGCGGCGAGGAAATCACCCTGTTCCGCAACGGTACCCTGCAGATGGCATTCTGCTGGAACATTGCACAGCAGCTGAACTCCGACAACAACGATGCCGGCCTGACCAACAGCGGCGACGAGATCTTCCCCATGGCCTTCCCCACCGAGAGCGGCGATCCCAAGCTGTGCGGCGGCATCTGGGGCTTTGGCATCTTCGACAACGGCGACGAGGCCAAGATCGAAGCCGCCAAGACCTTTATCGACTTCATCGCTGCTGACCCCGATCAGGTTGGCGCAAGCGTTCTGGCTTCCACCTACTTCCCCGTTCGCGAGAGCGTTGGCGACATCTATGCCGGCAACGACATTATGAGCGAGTACACCAAGTTCATGGGCTTCCTGGGCGATTACTACCAGATCACCCCGGGCTGGGCAACTGCTCGTACCGAGTGGTGGAACATGCTGCAGCGCGTTGGCACCGGCGAGCCCGTTGAGCAGGCCGTTGCTACCTTTGTTGAGAACGCAAATGCTGCCGCTGCTGCCGAGGCATAAGCGCACCTCCTGAGTTTTTCATCGTAACGTTATAAACCTTGCCCCTTCCTCGATAATCCCGGCGAGGGAGGGGCATTCTTTTTGCAAGTTCCGTCGGGAGCCGGTCATTTTACCGGAGCTAAACGAAAGGTTTGGTGATTTTCTTGGCTGCTACCACCGTAAAAGTCAAAGAGCCAAAGCGCAGCCGCGCACTGGTCCGGCAGGAGACCATCGCATCCTATCTCTTCCTTCTGCCCAGCCTGATCTTCTTTCTGGGGTTCGTCATCTATCCCATGATCCTCTGCGTGGTCACGAGCTTCTTTGATTCCACCATGAACCGCGCCGATGTCTTTGTCGGCCTTGCAAACTACAAAGAACTGTTCGCCGATAAGATCTTCCTGGGTGCTCTGAAGAACACATTCATCATTGTCATCGTATCGGTGCCTGTGACCTGCGCCTTCTCGCTGTGGGTCAGCTCCGCCATCGTGGATCTGCCCGAGTGGGCCACCAGCCTTTTCCGCTGCGTGTTCTACCTGCCCGTTGTCACCGGTTCCGTTGCCGTTACCGTTGTCTGGAAGTGGATGTACAACAATTACTACGGCATCTTCAACTATCTGGGCAAGACGCTGGGTCTGATCGACAAGAACATCAACTGGCTGGGCGATGAGCGGTTCGCTCTGGGCTGCATCATCCTCATCCTGCTGACCACCTCTGTGGGCCAGCCCATCGTTCTGTATGTTTCTGCCCTGGGCAACGTGGATCAATCCATCGTAGAAGCTGCTGAAGTGGACGGCGCGACCGATTTCCAGTGCTTCTGGAAGATCAAGTGGCCCGCCATCATGCCCACCACCCTGTACATCCTGGTCATCACCACCATCAATTCCTTCCAGTGCTTTGCGCTGATCCAGCTGCTGACTTCCGGCGGCCCCAACCACAGCACCGATACCATCATGTACTACATCTACTACACCGCGTTCAAGCTGTACCGCTACGGCTATGGCAACGCCATGGGTGTTGTGCTTGCCATCATCATTGCCATCCTGTCTGCTATCCAGTTCAAGGTTGGCAACCAGAATAATTGAGGAGGTGCGTAACAATGAGTGCAACTGCTGCAACCGCAAAAAAGCAAAAGCCCTTGAAGCGTCACCCCAGCAAGCTCAAGCAGGCCAGCGCCTATACCATCCTGACCCTGATCCTGATCAGCATCGTGGCCGTGACCTTTGCGTTCCCGCTGTACTGGATCATCACCGGTTCCTTCAAAACCGGTGCAGCCATCAACTCCACCACCCCCGAGTGGTGGCCCCATGAGTGGGTGCTGACCAACTACCAGAAGCTGTTTGCCGGAAAGAGCGCTCCGCTGTGGCAGCTGGCCATCCCCTTCAGTGCACGCTTCAGTGCCGACGGCGAGCCCATCTATTTCTCGGTCGGACCCACCGCTCCTGCTGCCCTGCGCTGGATGATCAACACTGTGTTCATGGCTGTTGTCTCCATGATCCTGACCTGCATCACCGCCGCCATGGCCGGTTATGCACTGGCCAAGAAGCGCTTTGTGGGCCGTCAGCTCCTGTTCACCCTGATCGTGTGCGCAATGGCTCTGCCCAAGCAGGTCATTCTGATTCCCCTGCTGCGTGAGATGAGTGCCCTGAACCTCTACAACACCATCTGGGCCGTCATCTTTCCCATTGTCGGCTGGCCATTCGGTGTGTTCCTGATGAAACAGTTCAGCGAGGGCATCCCCACAGAAATGCTGGAGGCCGCCCGCATTGACGGTGCAAGTGAAGCCAAGACCTTTATCAGCATCGTGCTGCCCATGGTCAAGCCGGGCATCGGTGCACTGGCCATTTTTACCTTCATCAACAGCTGGAACGACTACTTCATGCAGTTGATCATGCTGTCCAGCACCAGCAACCTGACCATCTCGCTGGGCATTGCAAAGCTGCAGGCTGAGAACAGCACCGACTTTGGCCTGATCATGGCAGGTGCCGCACTGGCTGCTGTGCCTATCATCATCATCTTCCTCATCTTCCAGAAGTACTTCACCAAGGGCATCGCAATGGGTGCCGTTAAGGGCTAAAATTGCGACCGCCGCCTGCGGCGGAAACAGGGAGCAATTTTTGGCGCAGCGGTCTGCAAGACGCGAGACCCGCCCAAGGGTCGAAGCGGATGCAGGGCACCGCAAGAGGGCATTGATGCAGTTGCCCGGAACAGAAAGCGTTGGAGCTTGATGTTCAGGAAGCAATTTTTGGCGCAGCGGTCTGCAAGACGCGAGACCCGCCCAAGGGTCGAAGCGGATGCAGGGCACCGCAAGAGGGCGCTGATGCAGTGAACAGAACAAATAAGCATATAGGAGCTTAAGGAGACAAACCATGAAAGATATCACTAAGTACCAGGGCGTTATCCCCGCTTTCTACGCCTGCTACGACGCAGAGGGCAATATTTCCACCGAGGGTGTCAAGGCCCTCACCCGCCACCTGATCGCCAAGGGCGTTAAGGGCGTGTATGTCGGCGGTTCCTCCGGTGAGTGCATTTACCAGCATGTGGACGAGCGCAAGGCCGTGCTGGAGGCAGTGATGAGCGAAGCCAAAGGCAAGCTGACCGTCATTGCACACGTTGGCTGCAACAACACCGCCGACAGTGTGGAGCTGGCCCGCCATGCCGAGAGCGTGGGTGTGGATGCCATCGCCTCCATCCCCCCCATCTACTTCCATCTGCCTGAGTATGCCATTGCAAAATACTGGAATGACATGTCCGCTGCTGCTCCCAATACCGAATTCGTGATCTACAACATTCCCCAGCTGGCTGGCACCGGCCTGACCATGAGCCTGCTGAAGGAGATGCTCAAGAACCCCAACGTGGTGGCTGTCAAGAACAGTTCCATGCCCACCCAGGACATCCAGATGTTCAAGGATGCCGGTATCGCTGCCCGCGGCGAAGGCAACTTTGTGGTCTTTAACGGCCCCGATGAGCAGTTCGTCTCCGGCCGCGTCATCGGCGCAGACGGCGGCATCGGCGGCACCTACGCCGTGATGCCTGAGCTGTATCTGGCCATGAACGAGCACATCAACAAGGGCGAGGTCAAGGAAGCACAGGCCCTCCAGTACGAGGCCGACCGCATCATCTACAAGATGTGTGAGGCCCACGGCAACCTGTACGCCGTGCAGAAAGAGATCCTGCGCCGGATGTACGGTCTGGAGCTGGGCGGCGTGCGTGAGCCGATGCCCGGCCTGATTCCGGAAGATGAAGCCATCGTGGCCGAAGCACAGGCCATGATCGAAGCCGCCATCGCAAAACTGTAAGCTGAACAAGCGCCCCCTCTCCGTCTCTTTTCAGAGGGGAGGCGGGCGCTTCTTTTTTGGAGGGAAAAGCGTATGATCTGCGATACCCTGGAACAACTGCATTTGTATAAGGGGTTCCACAAAAACCTCGACACGGCCATTGAGTTTCTGGCCGCACACCCGCTGGATACCCTGCCGCTGGGCCGTACTGAAGTGGACGGCGACGAGGTGTTCATCAATGTGATGGATGCCGATCTCAAACCCCACACCGGTTCCCACGCCGAATATCACCGGCTCTACGCCGATCTGCAGATCGACCTGACCGGCGGCGAGGGCTGGGGCTACGAGACCGCCCCCGGCACCGAGGTGGAGCCCTACCAGCCGGATATCGGCAAAAAGGACAGTGAAGATGCCGTTTTCGGCACTCTGGGCGAGGGGCGGTTCGTCCTCTTCTTCCCCGGTGAGCTGCACCGCCCCGGCGTGGAAATGCCCGGCTGCGATCGTGTCCGCAAAGCTGTTGTCAAGATCAAGATGGAGGATAAGTATCATGGATAAGGAAAAACTGTTTGCTCAGATCAAGGGCGGGCTGATCGTCTCCTGCCAGGCATTGGAGCACGAGCCCCTGTACACCAAGGAGGGCGGCGTGATGCCCCTGATGGCCAAGGCTGCCGCCATGAGCGGCGCGGTGGGCATCCGTGCCAACACCGTGCGGGACATCACCCAGATCAAGGAGGTCGTGGGCCTGCCCGTGATCGGCATCATCAAAAAGGACTACCCCGGCACCCCCATGTACATCACTGTGACCATGAAGGAAGTGGACGAGCTGGTAGCCTGCGGCGTGGATATTCTGGCGGTGCAGGGCACGGGAGCCCTCCGCCCGGATGGTTCCACCTCCGCTGAGTTCATCCGCGCCATCAAGGCAAAGTACCCGGATCAGCTGGTGATGGCCGACTGCGACAACTTTGAGAACGCCATGGCCTGTGCCGAGGCCGGTGCCGACTTTGTGGGCACCACCATGCGCGGCTACACCCCTGAAACCCAGGGCATTGACGACATCGATTTTGATTTCGTCCACAAGCTGGCCACCGAGTGCCCCGCCAAAGTCATTGCCGAGGGCCACATCCACTACCCCGAGCAGGCCGTCAAGGCACTGGAAGCCGGTGCCTTTGCACTGGTGGTGGGCGGTGCCATCACCCGCCCTGCCGAGATCACGGCCCGCTTCACCGGTGCCATCAACGCCATGAACAAGTAAAACGGAGACACTGAGATGAAACAGTATCTTGCGATCGATATCGGCGGCACTGCCGTCAAGCTGGGCATCGTGGATGAAACCGGCGCGGTAGGCCCCAAGGCCGAGGAGAGCGTCAACTTTGACGGCTACCAGACCCCGGTGCTGACCACCGTGCTCAAAACCGCCAAAGCCTTTGTGGAGACCCAGAACATCGATGTGAACACACTGGAAGGCGTGGGCGTTTCGGCCACCGGCCAGATCGACAGCCGCAAAGGCATCGTGGCCGGTACCTGCGGCAACTTTCCCAACTACATCAACAGCCCCATCCAGGCCGAACTGGAACGGCTCTTCGGCCTGCCCGTCACCGTTGCCAACGATGCCAACTGCATGACGCTGGGCGAGGTCTGGGTCGGCGGCGCAAAGGGTTATACCGATGTCATCGGCGTGACCCTGGGCACCGGCGTGGGCGGCGGCATCCTGACCGGCGGCCGCCTTTTGGAGGGTGCGCGCGGACTGGGCGGTGAGCTGGGCCACTACCGCACCCATGCACTGGACGGTGTCCCCTGCACCTGCGGTGCCACCGGCTGCTGGGAGCGCTACGCCGCCACCACGGCTCTGGTACGGGCCGCCCAGGAAAAGGACCCGGCCTGGAAAGACGGCCGCGCCATTTTTGCTGCCGCAGAGGCTGGCAACGAGACCGTTCTGGCCCTGCTGGATGCCTGGACGGATGAGATCGCACAGGGCCTTGCAGGCATGGTGCACATCTTCAACCCGCAGCTCATTCTCATCGGCGGCGGCGTGAGTGCCCAGCAGAAGCTGCTCATCGAGCCCATTGCCGCCAAAGTCAGGGCCTCCGTTATGCCCGCCTTTGCCGAGGGGCTGGAGATCCGCGCCGCCCAGCTGCACAATGATGCCGGTATGGTAGGCGCAGTCTATTACTTCCGCCAGCAGCACGGCGAAGCCTGATCATCTGAACGATCAAAGGAGTGTATTGAGATGAAAACACATATTCTCTGCCTGGGCGATTCCAACACCCACGGTTATTGTGCCGACCCCAAGGATAACGCCGACGGCGGCATCCGCTTCAACGAGGACGAGCGGTGGACCTGCCGCCTGCAGACTGCTCTGGGCGACAAGTATCTGGTAACTGAAGAGGGCCTTTCCGGCCGCACCACCGTTTTTGTAGACCCCATCCACGAGTCCATGGATGCTCTGAGCGTGGCCTATCCCCTGCTCAAAAGCCATGAAGTCATCGACCTGCTCATCATCATGCTGGGCACCAACGATGTGAAAGAGCGCTTCAACGCAAACGCCGCCTGCATTGGCGCTGGCATGGAGCGCCTGATCCAGAAGTGCAAGACCGTGGACTGCTGGGGCGGCAAGGAACCCAACATTCTTGTGGTCGCTCCTCCGCGCATCAAGGAGGGCTTCCACGATGAGGTCATGGGCGACGGCTGTGTGGAGAAGTCCAAGGGCGTTGCCGGCTGGTACAAGATCATTGCAGAGCGCAACAACGTCCATTTCCTGGATGCTGAAGGCTGCGAGTTCAACCAGATCGACTTCATGCACCTGACCCGTAAGGGCCACGCACAGCTGGCCGAGAAGCTGGCCGAGCTGGTGCCGACGCTGCTCTGAGTCAAAAAGAACAACCCTCTCCGTCATTGCCTCGCAATGCCGCCTCGCCCTTTCGGGGGAAGCAGGCAAAGCAAAAGGCTTTGACGGAGAGGGTTGTTTTCTTTTGTCAGATGTAATCCGAAATATACGGGATCTTATGGAAGAGCACGTCATCCAGCCGTTCCACAGCCTCTTCCCTGCCCTCGATGCGTTCCAGCTCATACAGACGCTCTGCGGTCTTGTAGCCCAGCAACAGGGTGGTAAAGGTGCCGATGCCCATTTTCAGGTGATACTCGGCGGGTTCACGGGTCATGGTGCAGTGCCCATCCGCAAAGCGAACGTTGAACGTCCGGTCGTTCCATGGCAGAAGCGAGTCCTCGATCCCCAGCTCGATACACAGGGTGCCACCGTCCGGGTCACAGGGGTAATCGGCGAGGAAATCCTCCACGTCGATGATGCGTCCCATGGCATAGGGGCGGATGCTCTCCTTGATGTCGCCATCGTCCATCTCAAAGGCGATGGGCTCGCTGAAATAGGTGCTGCCGTGCACCTCATCGATCATGGAATCATGGGCATGGATATACTCCCACAGGCCTTTCTGGGCCTCGCGGTTGAGGTAGACCATTTCCTTGATGTGCATGATGTCATTTTTGATGAGGTAGACCATGTAGCCGCAGGGCTTATCCTTGACGTTGTAGTAGACCGCAACATTGGTATCGTCCTCGTCCCAGCGCCAGTATTCCTCCCAGGCCAGACTGTTGCGGAACAGACAGCCGTGGGTGATGGACGCAAAGTGGGAGTGCAGCTCATGGAACTCGGTGTTATCCCAGCTGACACGCCGGACATAGCCGGGAGCCTTAACCTTGGTGGGGATCTGCCGGTCCTTGATGTTGAACGAGATCTTGTTGGAAACGATCTCCCAGCCCAGGTGATGGTACAGCGGAATGCTGTATGGGTAGAGCAGGGCGAAGGATTTGCCCTCCTCGTGCATCTGGGTCAGGCCCTTGATCATCAGGTGCTTCATAATGCCCTGCCCGGTGTACTCCGGGTAGGTGCAGACACTGGTAACAAAGCCCACATGGTAGACCGTATCGTAGATGTTCATTTTCAGCGGATAGACGGCAAACTGGGACACCAGCGTGTCTCCATCAAAGCAGCCCAGCACATCGGCACGTTCCAGCACCGGGAACTTGGACTGTTTGATCTCGTCGTCCTTCCAGCCTGTGGCAGTCAGCTCTTCTTCCGTGACCTGAAAGGTGTAGCGGAGCAGTGCGTTGTACTGATCCAGATCCTTCGCTTCCAGATAACGGGTCAGATAATGGTCTGCGGCGTTCATACGAACACCCCCGCCCTTACGGGGTCAGACGGTTGGGGCCGCGGAACAGGAACTCCGCGTCCTTGATGCTCTCGCCCACCAGCAGCATGGTCAGGCGGTCGATGCCCAGACCGAAGCCGCCGTGCGGGGGGCAGCCATACTGGAAGAACTCCAGATAGAACTTGACATCCTCAGCCAGACCCTTTTCCTCGGCCTGCTTCTTCAGCACCTCATAGCGGTGCTCACGCTGGGCACCGGTGGTGATCTCCACGCCGCGCCAGATCAGGTCGTAGCCCTGAGGCACGCCGTTCTCGTCGCGCATGTGGTAGAAGGCGCGCTTCTCAGCATCGTAATCCGTGACGAAGAGGAACTCGTGGTTATAGTGCTTCTTCACCCAGTCGTAGCTCAGGCGCTCGGCCTCGGTGGTCAGGTCGCCCTTCTCGGAATCGTCCACCACATAGCCGAAGTCCTCTTCCAGACCCTTGTACAGGTCAGCCAGCTTGACCACGGGGAACGGGGTCTCGGGCACGATGACTTCCTTGCCGAACAGTTCCTGGATCTGGTCGCCGTATGCGTCCTTCACAGCCTGCAGGCCAGCCTTGAGCAGCTGTTCCTCCATGGCCATGACATCCTTGTAAGAGGTGATGTAGCTGAACTCCAGATCGAAGCCGGAGAACTCCGTGGCGTGCTTGTTGGTATAGCTCTTCTCAGCGCGGAACACAGGGCCGGTCTCGAAGATGCGCTCAAAGCCTGCAGCCATTGCCATCTGCTTATAGAACTGGGGGCTCTGTGCCAGGTAGGCATTGCGGTCGAAGTAATCCACCTTGAACACCTCGGAGCCGCTCTCGCTGGCAGCAGCGATCAGCTTGGGGGTGTGGATCTCGATGAAGTTCTGGTCCAGCAGGAACTTGCGCATGGCGTTGACCATGCAGCTCTGGGCCTTGAACATCAGCTGGTTCTCGTCGGTGCGCAGATCGACCCAGCGGTAATCAATGCGCTGGTCGATGCTGGAACGCTCCACTGCCTTTTTCTTCTTGGTGGCGGCAATGGCCTTGCGGGCAATGGGCAGTGCATCCGCAATGCTCTCCACCTTGATGGCCTCGGGGATCATCTCGATGCCGCCCATCTTGACGTAGTCGTTCTCGACCACCTTGCCGGTGACAGTGATGACAGAATCAGGGGTCAGCTGATCGATGGTGTCCACCAGATCAGGATGATCTTCTTTTTCAACCGTGATCTGCAGCTTGCCGGTGATATCCTTCAATACGATAAAAGCCATGTACTTGCTGTTACGCAGGTTTTCAATAAAACCCTGTACCTTGACCGTATTGCCAATTTCCTTTTGTACCTCGTTGATATAGGTGCGATTCATGGAAATCCTCCTTTGATGTCTTATACCGTTTTATTATACGCTTTTCAGGGGATAAATCAAGTATTCTGCCCGGGCCAGTCTTACTTCTTGTGGTTTTCCTCTTCGTGCAAAGTGCCGGTGCCGCCCTCGACCACACCGTCGTGGTCGAGCACCGCCCTGATGGTGCCAAAGAAGCACTTTACGTCCATACCAAAGCTCAGGTGCTCCACATAGTAGCCATCCAGCCGGGCCTTATCCACGATCTCCAGCTCATCCCGCCCATGGATCTGGGCCCAGCCGGTCAGGCCGGGGCGGACATCGTTGGCACCGTACTTGTCCCGCTCGGCCAGCAGGTCATACTGGTTCCACAGCGCCGGGCGCGGACCGATAACTGCCATATCGCCCACAAAGATGTTCCAGAGCTGGGGCAGCTCGTCCAGACTGGTCTTGCGCAGGAAGTGCCCCACCCGGGTGATATACTGATCTGGGTCCTTGAGCATGTGGGTGGGCATATCGTGGGGGGTGTCGATGCGCATGGTGCGGAACTTGAGGATATTGAAATGTTGTTTGTGGATGCCCACCCGCTTCTGCCTGAAAAAGATCGGCCCCGGGGAATCGATCTTGATGGCAAGGCAGAGGATGAGCAGCAGCGGCGAGAGCACGATCATGCCGCAGAGGGACAAAATGACCGCCAGCAGCCGCTTGATGCCGTTTCGATACATGGAAGATCCTCCCTTTTCAGAGTACCTTTTATTATAGCAAGCCCTTCGACAGTTTGCAATCCATTCCGTGCAGTTTCACGCCCGAGGGGCTCAGGCAGGTGCAGCAGAAGTATTGGCTGTTGCGCATGCCACAAAACGCCTGTTTTGTTGTATTATTCATCCTGTTTTCTCTCTTGTTCCGGAACGATTTCTGCCGTATCATTATAGTAACAACTCTATCTGAAACAGGAGGTCTTTTCTGTGATCCAACGTTTTTCTTTCGGGCATCCTTTTCCCACCCAGAGCGTTGTGCTGTCTCTTCCCGCGGAAAGCGGCCCCATCCCCTTTCTGACTCCCGATGGCAGCGGCTGGCAGCTCACCCTCAGTGAGCAGGCTGCGGTCTACGGTCTGGGCGAAATGCCCCGCGGCATCAACAAGCGCGGCTGGCACTACATCGCCAACAACACCGATGAATCCCGCCACAGCGAGGACAAGCTTTCCTTCTATGGTGCGCACAATTTCCTGCTGGTGCGGGACGGCAGCACCTGCTTTGGCCTGTTCGTGGATTTCCCGGGCAAGGTTTATTACGACATCGGTTATTCCCGCCACGATCTTCTCTCTTTCCACACCGAGACCCCAGACTACGATCTGTATCTCCTCTCCGGCGGGAACGAAAATGCGATCTGCAGGGAGTTCCGTACCCTCATCGGCCGCAGCTACATCCCGCCCAGGTGGGCATTCGGTCTGGCACAGAGCCGCTGGGGCTACAAGACCGAGGAGGACGTACGGGAAGTTGCACGCCAGTACAAGGAGCACGACCTGCCGCTGGACATGATCTGTATGGACATCGAGTATATGCAGGACTATGCCGATTTCACCGTAAACAAGGAACGTTTTCCAGACCTTACAAAGCTCTCCGCAGACCTGAAAGCGCAGGGCATCCGGCTGGTGCCCATCATCGATGCCGGCGTGCGCGTCGACCCCAACGACTCCACTTGCACTGAGGGGCTGGAAAAGGGATACTTCTGCAAAAAGGCCGACGGAACTCCCTTTGTGGCGGCAGTCTGGCCCGGCAAGGCTTACTTTGCCGACTTCCTGCGCCCCGAGGTGCGGGAGTGGTTCGGCCACAAATACAAGGCCCTGACCGACTGCGGCATCGAGGGCTTCTGGAACGATATGAACGAGCCCTCCCTCTTCTACTCACCTGAGCGGCTGCGCGCTTTTCTGGACGATATGGCCGCCCTGCGGGAGAAGGACAACATTGAGCAGGAGGAGTTTTTCCCGCGCGTGGTGGGCGGTGCCATGGGCCTGATGAACAGCCCGGCAGACTACGCCAGTTTCTACCATGAGGCAGACGGCCGGAAGGTACGTCACGATCAGGTCCACAACCTTTATGGCGGCAGCATGACCCGCGCCGCAGGGGAAGCCTTTGCCGACCTGCGTCCGGGCCAGCGCACCCTGCTTTACAGCCGTTCCAGCTTCATTGGCAGCCACCGCTACGGCGGCATCTGGCTGGGCGACAACCATTCCAGCTGGGAACAGCTGCTGGCCAACATTCAGATGATGCCCAGTGTGCAGATGTGCGGCTTTTTGTACACCGGTGCCGACCTGTGCGGTTTCGCGGGCGACACCACCCCGGACCTGGCCCTGCGCTGGCTGGAGTTTGGCCTGTTCACCCCGCTGATGCGCAACCATGCCGGTGCCGGGACCCGCGAGCAGGAATATTTCCGCTTTGCCGACCAGCTGCCCGCCCTGCGGGAGATGCTGCGCCTGCGCTATGCCCTGCTGCCCTACCTGTACAGCGAGTTCATGAAGAGCGCCCTGGAGAACACCGGCTACTTCCGTCCGCTGGGCTTTGACTGGCCTGCAGACCCCGAAGCACGGGAGGTGCAGGACCAGCTGCTACTGGGCGACGGCGTCATGCTGGCTCCGGTGTACACCCAGAACGTTGCCGGGCGGCATGTCTACCTGCCGGAGCCCATGCAGCTGTACCGTCTGCGCAGCGCCGAGGACTACGACACCGAGGCCCTGCCTGCAGGCCACCACTATGTGCACTGTGCCCTGAACGAAGTGCTGCTGTTCGTGCGGCCGGGTCATGCCGTGCCGCTGGCAAAGCCCGCTGCCTGCACCGCCGCGCTGGATGAGCAGCCCATTGCCCTGCTGGCCTGCCCGGACGCCGACGGCCATGCCGCGTACCGCATGTACACCGATGACGGCGAGACGATGGATCCTGAACACGACGGGCACTGGACCGTGCTGGACGCCTCTCACTGACCCAGTTTTCACAGCAGCCCCGGAACGTTTGCGGTTCCGGGGCTCTTGCGTTTTGCGGACGTCTGACATATAATAGGTACTTGCGCCCGGCTTTCCGGGTACGATCTAAAATCAACCGATTCAGATATCAAAAACATTTCAAGGAGGCGTGTGACCCCATGACGCAAACCCGGGCAGACCGTTCCGCTGACCTGACCAGCGGCCCGATGCTGCAAAAGATCATTCTGTTTTCCATTCCGCTGGCTGCATCCAGCATTTTGCAGCTGCTGTTCAACGCGGCAGACGTTGTGGTGGTGGGCCGCTTTGCGGGCAGCACCGCTCTGGCGGCGGTGGGCTCCAACGGTGCCCTCATCAACCTGCTGGTCAACCTGTTCGTGGGCCTGTCGCTGGGCGCGAACGTCGTTGCGGCCCGCTGCTTCGGCGCGAAGGATGATGAGGGCGTCCACAACACCGTCCAGACCTCCGTGACGCTGGGCCTTGTCAGCGGCTTCTTGCTGGCCGTGGTGGGCTTTTTTGCCGCCCGCGGCCTGCTGGAGCTCATGAGCTGCCCGGAGGACGTGATCGACCTTTCCGCGCTGTACCTCAAAATTTATTTCATCGGCATGCCCATGAACATGCTGTACAACTTCAGCAGCGCTCTGCTGCGGGCCGTGGGCGACACCAAGCGCCCGCTGTACTGTCTGGCGGCGGCCGGTATCATCAATGTGGTGCTGAACCTTGTATTCGTCATCGGCTTTTCCATGAGCGTTGCGGGCGTTGCGCTGGCCACCATCATCAGTGAGACGGTGTCGGCCTGCCTGGTCACCGCCATGCTGGTGCGGGAAAAGGGCGCGCTGCATCTGGACCTGCACAAGCTGGGCTTCCACGCCGGTGCCCTGAAGCAGATCTTGCTCATCGGCCTGCCGGCGGGCCTGCAGAGCACCGTGTTCAGCCTGTCCAATGTGGTGATCCAGTCCGCCATCAATTCCTTCGGCTCCACGGTCGTGGCCGGAAGCTCGGCATCGTCCAATCTGGAAGGCTTCGTCTACACGGCCATGAACGCCTTTGCACAGGCCGCTGTGACCTTTACCAGCCAGAACATGGGTGCACGCAAGTATCACAATCTGGACCGCGTGATGCGCAACTGCCTGCTGTGCGCCGTGGTCACCGGCATTCTTTTGGGCGGTGGTGCGGCACTGGCTGGTCGGCAGCTGCTGCACTTCTATTCCTCGGACGAAGCCGTGATCGCCGCCGGATACGAGCGGCTGTGGATCATCTGCGGCACCTACCTGCTGTGCGGCATCATGGATACGCTGGCCAGCAGCCTGC
>OGYK01000296.1_pt1 | contig 41700 bp, 54 predicted proteins | sample 1576501 | NCBI WGS metagenome assembly OGYK01 (sample SAMEA3541530, study PRJEB24748) | human gut metagenome | biome: human gut; feature: human-associated habitat; material: faeces | place: China | collected 2012
AAACACGCACGCGATGCGCCCGGGCGAAACGCGCACGCTGCCGCCGTCCGTCGCGCGCAGCCCGGCGAGCACACGCAGCAGCGTCGTCTTGCCGCAGCCGGACGGGCCCATGAGCGCGATGTGCGCCCCGTCGGGCACGGTGAGCGTGACCTTGTGCAGCACGTCGCGCCCGTCGTAGGTCACGGTGAGGTCATGCACCTCGATCATGTGCCGCCGCCTCCTTTCCCGCGCGGGGTCAGCGCGCGCAGCACCAGCCGCTCGAGCCAGACGCTGAGCAGGATGACCGCGAGCGTCCACGCGAAGAGGTCGGTGGTCTGCAGATACAGCTTCGATTCATAGATCATGCGGCCGATGGCGCTGTGCGGCACGGTGAGCACCTCGGCGGCGATGGCGGACTTCCAGCCGAAGCCGATGCCGGAGCGCAGCGCCGCGAGAAAGTGCGGCCGCACGCCCGGCAGATAGATCCGCCGCAGGATGCGGCTGCGCGGCCAGCCGTACACCCGCGCCAGCTCGAGCAGGGCGGGGTCGGCCGAGCGGATGCCGGTGCAGACGTTGCTCCACACGACGGGCAGCACCATGAGCAGCGAGATGAACACCGGCAGCCAGTCGCGCGCGATCCACACGAGCGCGAGCACGACGAACGACGCCACCGGCGTGGACTTGACGACCGTCATGAGCGGGCGCAGCAGCGCGTCGGCGGTTTTCGACACCGAGCACGCGACGGCCATGCCCGTGCCGAGCGCGACCGCCGCTGTGATGCCGAGCAGCACGCGGCCGATGGATACGGCCGTGATGCGCCAGAATGCTGCCGTCGCCGCGAGCTCGCACAGTCTGCGCACGACGACCCACGGCGCGGGCAGCAGCAGTTCCCGGTTCACGAGCAGTGCGAGCGCCGCCCACACCGCGACCCAGAATGCCAGCGTCAGCGCACCGCGGGCGAAACGCTTCATTTCAGCACGCAGTAGAAGTCATCCCCCGGCACGCTGCCGCCGATGCTCTGCGGAGCGACGGTGCTCAGCGCGGTGAGAAATGCCGTGAGCGGCGCCTGCATCTCCGCGCCGGAGACAAAGCAGACGTTGCAGTTCGGGATGGCCTTGGCGGCCACGGCGGCCTTGGCAAAGATGCCCGCGTCCTGGATCATCTGGCCGGCCTGCTCGGGCTCGGCGGTCAGAAATTCGATGGACGCCTTGTATTCGTCGAGAAACGCCTTGACCTCGTTCGGGTGCTCGTCTGCAAACGCCTTGCGCACGACGACGCAGCCCTGCACGAGGCTGCCGGTCTCGGAGACCTTGTCCCATTCGGCGGTCAGGTCGAGCGCGGCGGTGAGCTCCGGATTGGCCGCGCGGGCGATCGTGACCATCGGCTCGGGCAGCACGGCGATGTGCACCTCACCGGAGGCGAGCGCCGTGTTGAGCTCGGCCGGCTGGGCATAGGTATTGTCGATGGTGATGTCCGTGCCGGCGGTCAGACCATTTTTCTCGCACAGGTACTGGAAGATGAATGTCGGGTTCTGCACGGGGACATAGACGTTCTTGCCGCGCAGATCGGCGAAGGACGTGATGTTCTCCGTGCCGTCGGTCACGACGTAGAGCACGCCGCGCGTGTTGAGCGCGAGCACCTGCACGGCGCCGTTGGTCTTGTTGTAGAGCGCGGCGGCGGCGTTCGTCGGCAGGGCGGCGATGTCGGCCGTGCCGTTGACGAGCGCGGCGGTGGCGTTGCTCGGGTCGGTCTCGACGGTGAAATTGTAGTTGAGCGCGGCGCTGCCTGCTTTGCTGTCGGCCATGAGCTTTGCCATGCCGAAGCCGGTCGTGCCGTTGAGCGAGACGACGTTGACGGTCAGCTCCTTGTCAACGGCGCTGCCCGTGTCTTTCTCACCGCAGGCGGCGAGGGCGAACACCATCAGGACGGCCAGCAGCAGGGCCGTGCATTTGTGCAGATGTTTCATTGCAGATCTCTCCTTTTCGTGATTGCCGCCTGCATCGTGAGACAAAAAATGCCATGCCCGAAAGGCATGGCGGTGCAGCAAGGCACGCACGCAGCCTTCCACCTCATGGGCGATTCGGTGTCAGATTCGGTGCGGGATCGGCGGCGGCCGGGCCGGCAGCAGAGCTTGCGGCGCGGGCGCATAGTTTGGTTCGATTATGACACGGGAATACAGACGTGTCAAGCGTTTGCGGCGACTTTTCCAAAAGATGCACAGAGGTTGAAAAATGGAACGTATTGTGAAAAATTCTCGCAGCTTGTCGTTATCAAAACAACGGGGCTGGGCATTGAAATCACAGAAAAAATCCTGTATATTGTACATAGAAAACCTGCATCAGCCGGGGTAGGAGCCGGCAAAGTGCAAATTTGTTGGAAAGGGAATCGAAATTATGGAACAGATCGATTACAAATTCATTGACCAGGTCCTTGCGGATCACGCCTGCGACGCCTCGCAGATCATTGCGATCATGCAGGATGTGCAGGCCAAGTATCGGTACCTGCCGAAGGACGCGCTGCGCTACATTGCGGACAAGGTGGGCATCAGCGAGTCGAAGATCTACGGCGTGGCGACGTTCTATGAGAACTTCTCGCTCGACGTCAAGGGTAAGTATGTGCTCAAGGTCTGCCGCGGCACGGCGTGCCATGTCCGCAAGTCCGGCAATGTCCTGCAGGCGCTGTATGACGCCACCGGCCTGAGCGAGAGCAAGCCGACCTCGGACGACGGCCTGTTCACGATCGAGATCGTCTCGTGCCTCGGCGCGTGCGGTCTGAGTCCGGTCGTGATGGTCAACGACACGGTCCACCCGTCCATGACCCCTGAAAAGGCCGCAGATCTGATCGAGGAGTTGCGTGCAAAGGAGGGTGCGTAATGCGTCAGAGAATCGAATCCCTGGAGCAGTTCCGCGCGCTGCAGGCCGAGTACATGGCCGCACGCGAGGCGGAAAAGCGGAAGATCCTTGTCTGCTGCGGCACGGGCTGTGTCGCCGGCGGCAACCTGAACGTCTATCATGAGCTCAAAAAGCGCATGGATGAGCTCGGCATCCCCTGCGAGGTCTCCCTGACCGAGCACCACGACGACTCCGTCGGCCTGAAAAAGTCCGGCTGCCACGGCTTTTGCGAGATGGGACCGCTGGTGCGCATCGAGCCCGAGGGCTGGCTGTACACCAAGTGCCAGGTCAGCGACGTGGAGGAGATCATCCAGAAGACTATCCTCGGCGGGCAGTTCATCGAGCGCCTCGGCTACAATCGGGGCGGCGAGCTCTATGAGCGTCAGGAGGACATCCCGTTTTACAAGCGTCAGACCCGCCGCGTGCTTGAGCACTGCGGCCACATCGACGCGGAATCCATCGAGGAGTATCTGTCCATCGGCGGCTACGGCGCGCTGGCCAAGGCGCTGTTCGAGATGCAGCCGGACGAGATCGTGCAGGTCGTGAGCGATTCCGGTCTGCGCGGCCGCGGCGGCGCGGGCTTCCCGACGGGCAAAAAGTGGGCGCAGGTCGCTGCGCACACCGAAGAGCCCGTGAAATACATCGTCTGCAACGGCGACGAGGGCGACCCCGGCGCCTTCATGGACCGCTCCTGCATGGAGGGCGACCCGCACAAGGTCATCGAGGGCATGATCGTCGCGGGCGTTGCCACGGGCTCGACCGAGGGCTACATCTACGTCCGCGCCGAGTATCCCATGGCCGTGCACCGGCTCACCGTCGCCATCGAACAGGCGAAGGAGCTGGGCCTGCTGGGTGACAACATCCTCGGCAGCGGCTTCAATTTCCATATGCATATCAACTGCGGCGCGGGCGCGTTTGTCTGCGGCGAGGGCTCGGCTATGACCGCGTCCATCGAGGGCAACCGCGGCATGCCGCGCACGAAGCCCCCGCGCTCCGTCGACAAGGGCCTGTACGGCAAGCCCACCTGCCTGAACAACGTCGAGACGTTTGCCAACGTCCCCGACATCATCAAGAAGGGCGCCGACTGGTTCAAGTCCGTCGGCACGGAGGGCAGCTCCGGCACGAAGGCCTTCGCCCTGACGGGCAACGTCGTCAACACCGGCCTGATCGAGGTGCCCATGGGCACGACGATGCGCGAGGTCGTGTATGAGATCGGCGGCGGCATCAAAAACGGCAAGGCGTTCAAGGCCGTGCAGATCGGCGGCCCGTCCGGCGGCTGCCTGACGGAGGCGCACATGGATCTGCCCATGGACTTTGACTCGCTCAAGAAGGCCGGCGCGATCATCGGTTCCGGCGGCCTGGTCGTCATGGACGAGGATACGTGCATGGTGTCCATCGCGCAGTTTTTCATGAACTTCATCTGCAACGAGTCGTGCGGCAAGTGCACCCCGTGCCGCGAGGGCACGACCCGTATGCTCGACATCCTCACCCGGATCACCAAGGGCAACGGCAAGCCCGGCGACATTGAGGAGCTTCGCTCCCTCGCCAAGATGATCCAGAACTCCTCCCTGTGCGGTCTCGGCAAGACTGCGCCGAACCCTGTGCTGTCCACGCTCGCAAACTTCGAGGACGAATACCGCGAGCATATCTTCGACAAGAAGTGCCGCACCGGCAGCTGCCGCAGCCTGACGACGTATGTCATCGACCCGGCAGTGTGCAAGGGCTGCACGAAGTGCGCGCGCAACTGCCCGGCCGGCGCCATCACCGGCGAGCTGAAAAAGCCGCACCACATCGATCCGGAAAAATGCATCAAGTGCGGCGCCTGCAAGGCCGGCTGCCCGTTCGGTGCGATCAAGGAGGCGTGAACCATGGCTGAAAAGAAAATGATCATCGACGGTGTGTCCTGCCCGTTCACGACCGAGCGCAATGTGCTCGAGGTCGCCCGCAACAACGGCATCGACATCCCCTCGCTTTGCTACTGTGAAAACCTGTCCATCTACGGCGGCTGCCGTCTGTGCCTTGTCGAGAATGACCGCGGCAAGATGGACGCGGCCTGCTCCATGCAGCCGCGCGACGGCATGGTTGTCAACACCCACACCAAGCAGGTGCTCGACAGCCGCCGCACCACGCTGCAGCTGCTGATGAGCAGCCACCGCGCCGACTGCCTGACCTGCGATCAGAGCGGCCGCTGCAAGCTGCAGGAGTATGCCCGCCGCTACCACGTGGACGAGCACCGCTTTGAGCCCAACACCTACTGCACCGAGCCCATGGATCTCTCGTCACCGAGCATCGTGCGCGATCCGAGCAAGTGCATCCTCTGCGGTCTGTGCGTGCGCACCTGCGCCGAGGTCCAGAACATCGGCGCGGTCGATTTCAGCGGCCGCGGCAAGAAGGCGCACATCTCCGCCGACTTCGGCAAGACCCTCAAGGATACCGACTGTGTCGGCTGCGGCCAGTGTGCCGCCGTGTGCCCGACCGGCGCGATCACGATCCGCAACGAGACCGAAAAGTTCTGGTCGATGCTGCAGGATCAGACCCGCAAGGTCGTCGTGCAGTACGCGCCCAGCGTGCGCGTCGGCATGGCCGAGCGCTTCGGTCTGCCCGCAAACGAGCCCTGCACCGGCAAGCTCGTCGCCGCGCTGCGCCGCCTCGGTGCGGACGTGGTGTATGACACCAACCTCACCGCCGACCTCACGATCATGGAGGAGTCGGCGGAGTTCCTCGAGAAGGTCAAGACCGGCGCGAAGCTGCCGATGTTCACCTCCTGCTGCCCCGGCTGGATCCAGCACGTCGAGAACCGTCACCCGCATCTCATGCCCCAGGTGAGCACTTGCGGCAGCCCGATGGCGATGTTCGGCTCGCTCATCCGCAAGCAGTTTGCGGGCGAGGACGTCTATTCCGTGGCCATCATGCCCTGCACCGGCAAAAAGTTTGAGGCTGCGCGCCCCGAGCTCGAGAAGGACGGCGAGCGGCTCATCGACCTCGTCATCACGACGAGCGAGCTGTGCGACATGATCGAGGAGGCCGGTATCAACTTCGCCGCCCTCCCGGATGAGGAGCCCGACGCTCCGCTCGGCGACTACACCGGCGCCGGCGTCATCTTCGGCGTGACCGGCGGCGTGACCGAGGCCGTCATCCGCCGCGTGCTCGATGATGCCAGCCCGAACACCCTGCAGACCATTGCCGAGTGCGGCGTGCGCGGTCTCGAGGGCATCAAGGCGTTCACCGTCACGGCCGGCGACCTGACCATCCGCATCGCGGTGGCGAATGGTCTGGCCAATGCTGATAAGCTCATCGCCAAGGTCGAGTCCGGCGAGGAGCAGTTCGACTTCATCGAGGTCATGGCCTGCCCGAACGGCTGCATCGGCGGCGGCGGTCAGCCCCCCGCCTGCAACAAGCGCAAGGCCGAGCGTGCCGAGGCCATCTTCAAGGCGGACGAGGCGTGCGCCCTGCGCATCCCGCAGCAGAACCCCGATCTGAGCTATGTCTACGACAATCTGCTCAAGGGCCGCGCCCACGAGCTGCTGCACATCCACTACCCGGCACACGGCGGCCACGCCTGAGCCGCGGGCAAAAACAGATAGAAAACGTGCATGGAAGCTCGCTTCCATGCACGTTTTTGCTTGCGGTCTGTGCTGCACCTCCGGTCGAGCGGAAAGGTGAAAAATCTCCGGTGTCCGTAGCGCCGGAAAGCCTTGCAGAGTCTTGCCGCCGGAGCGGCGAAAGAAAATACCTCTCAGGCTGCAAGTGTGGAGTTTGGGCGCGGAGAGCGTCTGCGCACCTCCGGTCGAGCGGAAGGGTGAAAAAATCTCCGGTGTCCGTAACGTCAGAAACCCCCGCGCCGGATGGCGCGGGGTTTTGCATGTTTTGCTGTTTGCTCAGGCAGAGCGGGCAACGGCGTCACTCCGTCGCGTCGGAGATGAGACCGTAGCCGCCGTCCTTGCGCCGATAGACCACCGACACCGCACCGTCGGCCGCGACATCGCGGAAGACGAAGAACGTGTGCTCGAGCAGATCCATCTGCAGGATCGCCTCCTCGACGCTCATGGGCTTGATGGGGAAGCGCTTGCGGCGCACGATCTCGAACGCGCCGGCCTCGGCCGCGTCATCCGCGGGGAGGAAATCGGGCTGCACCTCGCGCTCAAACGCACCGTCGCGCAGCTTCTTGGCGAGGCGGGTCTTGTTCTTGCGGATCTGGCGCTCGATCGTCGCCACGGCGGAATCGACGGAGGCGTACATATCGCTCGTCGTCTCGTGGGCGCGGAAGAAGGTGCCGTTATTCTTGATCGTGATCTCGGCCGTGAAGCGGCCGCGCTCCGTGCTGAAGGTGACGTTTGCCTCGCTTTCCGTGCGGAAGAGCCGGTCGATCTTGCTGACCTTCTTCTCCGCGTACGCGCGCAGGGAACCGGACGGGGCCATTTTCTTTTCGATGAACGTGAACTTCATAAAACGCCACTCCTTTCAGGTTTGCACTCCGGGTCGCCCCGGATCGTTATATACATGATAACCGATTTCGCGGCAAAAGGGAAGTGGATTCTGTGAATTTTTTCTCAATCGCCGCACGATCGGAAATTTTCCGGCGGAAAGCGCGGGGCTCAGCCCTTTTTCGCCTCCGCCTTGGCGAGAAACTTCTCGGCCATGATGAGGAAACGCTCGTGCGTGCCCTGACCGATCGGACCGGCATCGTCTTCCGCGGTGACGCGGAACACGAGGCGGCGGCGGTCGACCTCAACGAGCTCGGCCCTGGCCGTGACGTGCATGCCGACGGGGGTCGCCGCGTCGTGCGAGACGTCAAGCTTCGTGCCGACGCTGCTCTGGCCGTCCTCCAGAGCGTCTGCAATGGCGTTGCAGGCGGCATTTTCCATCAGGGCGATCATATACGGCGTTGCGAACACCGGCAGGGAGCCGGAGCCGACAGCGGCCGCGGTATTTTCAGCGCCTGCCCGGGTCAGGGTGCAGGCCAGCCGGTCAGAGGTGCTGCGGTAGATCTCCAGCGTCTCGTCCGGCTGCAGGGTCAGGTCAAAGCCGATGAAGGCTCCGGTCTGCAGATCCACCACCTTGGGGTGTGTCACCGGCATGTCGCACCGCAGGGTGGCCGTGAAGGGCACCGGAAGGCTGCCCTCGTTGCGCAGCACCGCCGCCGTGCCGTCCCGCTTGATGCCATAGATGTGGCTGTCGTAGCGGACGGGGAAACGGAATGCTTTCTCATACCCGCCCAGCACGCTGCTGACGGCGTTGAGGTCGTACCAGAAGGGCTTTTCGCTGTAGAGCATGAGCGAACAGCGCGGCTTCGGCGTGTAGCTGGAAAAGTATGGCGTTTTCTGCAGCACGAACCGGGTGAAATAGTGGTCGCCAAAGTACAGGGTGCCCTTGGTGAAGTAGTGCAGCTTTTTGCTGAAATCCCGGGCATTGTCCAGCGCATACGCGCCCCAGAACACCACATCGAGGGTGCGGGACATGCCGGAGACGCTCTGACCCTCCACGGTGTCGCCCACCTGATTGACACCCTGCGCGGTTTTCAAGTCCACGTCGATGCCGTTCAGCGGGTCGAGAAAGTAAGGTGTATCGTAGTCCCAGCCCAGATGCAGGACGGCACCGGCATCTGTCACGATCTTGAGATGATCCTTAAAAAGCACAGTGTCCTCCTTTCATCGCTTGCGGGCCTTGGCCTTGTCGGCTTCCCAGCGGGCTTCCCGCTGGAGGTCTGCCGCCGTCTGGGCCTTGCTGTAAATGTTCTGAGTGATGTTGGTATCGCCCTCGCGGTGGTAGCTGTTGGCAGCAGACACCACCTGTGCAGTGCCGGACGCGGCCACGGTGCTGCCCAGACGCATGTTGTCGGAAAGCACCAGCGCCCCCGCCTGCCGGATCATGTCGGCAAGGGCAGAGTTGGTCTTTTCCAGCGCCTTGGTGTTGGCGTTGATGGCATCTTCCAGACTGCCGGTGCCGGTGGTGATGTCCACGCTGCCCATGCCGCCGGAGCCGGACGAACCGCCGCCAGAGGAACCGCCGCCGTGGCTTACGTTCTTTTTGGAGCCGCCCATGCTGCCCACGATGGCCGCAATGGCAACGCCCAGCGCGACCGCTGCCGCTGCCACGATCAGGCCCATCGGGATGCCGAAAACGGTCGCGCTCAGCGCGGCGGAGATTGCGGTCAGCAGGCCTTCAAAGGCTGCACCGACCGCGCCGATCAGGGAAGCGACGCCCGCAAAAATGGTGGGGAAGCTGGACAGCAGACCGCCGCTCAGGCCCTGACTGATGGCAAGGGCCACATTGCTCAGCGGTGTTTTCAGCCCGCCGAAGATCTCTATCAGGGTAGAGCCGAGGCCCTGCGCCTGCTGCCAGACCTCAGAGAAGCCGCCGGTCAGCCCGTTCACGATCTGCCCGCCAAGGTCGATAGCTCCCTGCACCAGCTGATCGCGGGCACCGCCCAGCGCTTTGTTGAGCTTAGTCACGATGCCAAGGGCAAAATCATTGACCTGCTTCTTCTGGTCGGCAGTCAGACCGCCGTAGATGGTGCTCGCCACCCACTTGCCGATGCCCAGCCAGTCCTGATTCTTGACGGCGGTGTACAGATCATCGAAGGTGCCCAGAATGCCGGTATCTGCTTCGGTCTGCAGCTCCTTCCACAGGCCGTCAAAGTTGTCCGCGCTGGACTTTTTGATCTGCTCGGCCACCTGCACGGTGCCGTCTGCGGCGACGGTCTTGATCTTCTCCACCGTCACAAGGGCACCGTCCACCACGTCGTCGTAGACCTCGGTGATGACCTGCTTCTGGGTCTCAGTGCCGTCGGTCAGGGTCTCGGTGACGGTCTGGGTGGTGGTCTTGACCCCGTCTGCCAGCGTCTCGAAGGTGGAAGTGACCGTCTTGGCGGTCTCCCGCACAGTCTCCATGGTCTGCTTGACGGTCTTGGTGCCGTCCGCAGCCACCTCTGTGATGGTTTTGATGTCCTTCAGCACACCATCCACCATCTGCCGGGAAGTCTCGGTGATGACCTGCTTTTGCTGTGTCTTGCCGTTGGAGAGCGTTTCGGTGATGTTTTCGGTGGTGCGGGTGATCTTGCCGTCGATTTCGGTCGTGGTGTCCGAGATGGACTTGACGACTTCTGCGGCGGCCTGCTTCGTGGCCTTGCTGGCCTTCTTGGCTCCGCTGGTGATGGCCGGGTAGGGGTTCACGGCTGTCTGGCTCCCGGCACGGCTGCTGCCGTTGCCGGAGCTGCTTGTGCCCTTCGGGACCCATCCGTTGTCATCGTCCCATTCGAGGTCTTTGTGGGAGCTGTTCCACTGTTTCGCGTTCTTGCGCTTGTTATAGTTGTCCATGTAGCCGTTGTAGGCGGCATTGTAGGCGTCCTGTGCCGCACCGACACCGTTTTTCAGGTTTGCCAGTGCAGCCGCCGCGCCCCTGATTTTGGCGACCAGCTCATTGATCCAGTCCACCACCGTGCCGATGGCGTTCTGTGCGATCTTTTTCACAGACGCAAATGCGGAGTTGACGGCATTGCGGAAGGTCTCGCTGGTCTTATAGGCCGTCACGAGACCCGCTGCCAAAGCTGCAAGTAAAGACACTACAAGGCCGATGGGGTTCGCCTTGAGAACCGCGTTCAAACCTGCCTGCGCGACTGCAAGACCGGTCGCCCCGGCTTCGGCGGCTTGGTGGGCAGCGGTCATGGCCGTGGTTGCGGCAGTGTGAACCACTTCAATTGCAGTAGCGGCGGCTACATAGCCCTTGTATGTCAGGAATGCCGTTCCGGCAGCGGCCACAACAGCCGTTGCAATACCGATGGTCTCCTTGAGCTGGGCCATCTTCTCGTCGCTGTCGAGGAAGGAGACCACCACCTCGTTCAGCTTGACCACCAGCTCACCCAGAGCTGCAAACAGGCCGCTGGTCAGCTCACCGGTCAGGGCGCTGACATTATCCTTCAGGGTGGACATGCGCCCGCTGAAGGTCTGGCTGGCTTCCAGCATACCGTTGTAGAACTGCCCGCCCTGACTGGTGGCGGCTTCCACCGCCGCTTCCAGCTCGCTGAAGCTGACCTTGCCATCCGAGATGCGCTTGTACAGGTCGGACATGCTCTCGCCGGTGGCATCACAGATCTGGTTCAGCGGGTTGAAACCCGCATCGATCATCATGTTGACGTTTTCCAGCGTGACCTTCTGGGCGCTGGACATCTTGCCGTAGGCGCGGGTCAGGGTCTGCAGCTTCTCGGCGTTGCCCAGCGAGATATCACCCAGCCGCTGCAGCACACCGGTGGTGTCGTCTGCCGCAATGCCGAACTGCAGAAGGGTCTGGGTGCCGCTAGTCAGGTCATCCAGCGAGAAAGGCGTGGATGCCGCCATTTTGCGGATCTCGGAAAGCTTTGTGGCGGCGGCCTCCTCGCTGCCCAGCATGACCTTGAAGTTGGTCAGGTAGCTTTCCATGGTGGCGTTGTAATCCACACCGCTCTTGACCACCTCGGCCAGCTTGGACGATGCCTGTTTTGCAAAGTCCGCGATCATCTGCCCGGCGGCTACCGTCCACTTGCTGGTGCTTTTTTCCGCCGGGTCGCTGTTCAGCCTTACTTCGCCGGTGATGCTGAAATCTGCCACTGTGTCCACCTCTCTCCATTCCAAAAGAGCGCGGGCACAAGGGCACAGGCTGTTATAACTTGATCTCTACCTCCCGCTTACAGGCGGGATTTTTGCATTTTACCCACAGGCCATGGGCGGATGCGGCATTTTCTGCCCACACCGGCAGCGCCCGCCCGCAGTAGGGGCAGGGCACCGGGGCGCGGCTAATGTCGGAACCGCGCAAGGAACGCGGCATCGTGCTCTTCGACCGAAACGACACGGGCGGCACCCCCTCTCAGCTCCGGCGGCAGGGCAAAGCGCTCCTGCAGGTCGGCGTAGCGGTCGCGCATACTGCCCTCGTACTCGGACAGGTCCATGGTGCGCCAGCTCATGATCTTTGCCATGAGGGTATCCTCCGGCAGGGCGGCGAACAGCGCCCGGAACCGGAACCAGTGCACCTTTTCGCGGGTCAGGTCGATGCCGTAGGCCTGCTGGAATGCCGCCACGATGTAACCGGCATCACACTGGTAGTCGAAGGCAAGACCGGAAGAGGGCGCGGTACTGCTTTCAGCCGCGGCGCTTTCGGCTGCTTTTTCGCCCGCCTTATAAAACTCGATCATGTACCCGTAGGCGTCGATGATCTTCTGAGGGTCGTTCAGAAAACAGTGTGGGTCTTTGTAAAAACGCCAGAGGGCGCTGACCGCAAAACCGATGGGATCATCTCCTGTCTGGCCGCGCACATAGGTGTTGACCAGCCAGACCATGGGCCGAAAATCCGGGATGATCTCGTGTCCGTGCCACCGAGTTGGCAGCGCGTCCAGCAGCAGGTCAGACATGGCGCTCGGATGCCAGCTGCAGAGCGTACTCTGCCAGCTGCTGCATGGCATCGGGGTCGTCCCGCAGGGCATTCACAGCCTGCCGGGCATCGATCAGCTGGTCGGTCTTGCGGCGGGTCCCGATTTCCGTGTCCGGCCAGAAAGTGTTGGTCTGGGTGATAGGCTGCTGCGCCGGGCGGCTTGCCACCTGCGGGTGGAAACCCTCGCTGCGGGACACGGGTTTCTGCTTGCGCTGCTGCTTTGCCGCTGCGCGCCGCTGCTCCCGGTTCATGGGCTGGGAAGGCTTTGCGGCATAGCGCTGCTTCTCAGCGGAAAAGGCATTGCCCAGTTCCTCGATCACGTCATAGATGGGTGCCATGTAGTTTTCGTTAAGCCCCAGACGGTCGGACGAGCCTGCACCGAGGATCTCGTCGATGCAGTCCATGGCAATGCGTGCCTGTGCACGTGCATGGTCGCCCAGACGGATACTGCCGCGCCGGAACTGCTCCGACTCCTCGGCGCTCCTGCGCTGCATCCGCTCGTTGGCGTCCTCAAAGCGGTCAAGGTCGTTGGCGTTCATCAGGGAAAATTCAAATTCCTGTCCACAAATAACCATGTTCTGGCTCCTTTCAGTTGAGCCGTGCCCCGGTTCTGCCCCGGAGAAAACTAATCACGGCATAAAAGATCCCCGTTCCGGTGTGGAGCGGGGACTGTGTTTGAAAAAAATCAGCCCTTGACGGCCTTGGCAGGCTCAGCGGACTGGGTGGCGGGGTTGTAGTCAAACTCGTCCGGCGTGCCGATGGCCTTCACGTCGCAGGCAAAGGTGGCCTTGGAACCGGCTGCACCGCCTACGTCGCTGGTGACGATGATTGCAGCACTGCCTTTCTCGCCCTTGCCGGTGCGCAGGCTGAAATAAATGTAGGGCACAATCACATCGCTGCCGGTGCCGTACACGATCTTGTGGCTCAGCACAAAATCCTGAAAAGCATCGCCCACGCAGCGGTCGCCGTTGACGGCAAGGGTGCGCTGGGTGCCGGTCTTTTCGGTGACGTTGCCGGTACGGATGTACTGAGCATCCTCGGTGGTGGCGTTCAGGGAGCCGGAATGCTCCTTCACATGGTCGGCGCAGACGATCCACTGGCTTTCCTTGGTCTGGGTGCTCTCGATCTGGAACGCCAGCACAAAATCGTTCGCCGTCTCAATGCCGGTATACGACGCGCTGGGCGTGATGCCGGACTTGGTAATGGCTTCGGATACGGTCATATCAAAACTCCTTTCATTTTGGCATGTAGTAGGTCAGGCGCATTTGCAGCTGCATCTTACAGCTGCCCGCGCTGTTTGTGACGATGTAGCCGCTGTTCGTCACGGCAATGCCGGTGGGGGTTTTATTCCCGCCGCAGGCCGAGAGGTCGGGCAGGTTGTGCCGGGCGTCCTGCCGCATGACCCACTCGGTGAGCTGCTCGAAAAAGCCGCTGTTCTGGATGTTAACGGCATCCATCTCGCTGTACTCACGGCGGCTGAGGAAGAGGTAATTCTTCGCCATTTCCCAGCCGGAGATGTACTCGGTGATGATGGGGTCACCGGGGCTGTCCTCGATGGAAAAGGCGGTGGATTCTTCTTCCAGTCCGGCAATGCGGAAAGCCGCGCCGGTGGCTTCCTGCTCGTCGGCGATCAGCGGGCAGGTCTTGAGCCATGCCCGCAGGGCGGCAATGGTGGGCTTTACGGTTTCGCTCATAAGTGACCCATCCCTCCCCAGAATGTGGTGACGGCCCTTGCGCCGTAGAGTGCAAGATGCTCACCGATATCTGCCAGTGCCCGCTGACCCCAGTAGGAGCCGCGCAGGCCGGTCTCGCCATGCAGGCAAGTGCCCTGTTCGTGCAGGTAATACTGCCTGCGGGCATAGGGTGTATTGTACACCAGCAGACCTTCCTTAAAGTTGGATGCCTGATTGACGCTGTTCTTCAGCGTGCCGGTATCGAACGGCACATAGCTGTCAATCAGCTTGGCAGCTTCCTGTGCAAGGGCATATTGTGCCTTTTGCAGGGCGGCAGTCTTTTCGGCTCCAAAATCCGGCCGCCATTTCAGCTCCATCTGCACGCCGTCTGTCCGGTATTTCCAACCATCAGGCGGCTCAAAAACTGGCTTCGTTGACGGCGCAGCGGGGCCAAAGGGGATAATCTCGCTCATGGTGTCAGCTCCCTTCCACGTGCCAGTGGGGCAGCAGCGGCTCCCGGTCGTCCGAGACAGCCGCCGCTGTGCAGCACAGGTGCGTTTTTTCGAGTTTGGCGTACTCGGCTTCGGTCAAGGCAGGCACCGCGCCCTGCACCAGCTTCCAGCCGCGTTTCAGGGTCCAGTGCTTGGCCTTTTCGGCAGCAGGCAGCGCCGCCCACTGGGCGTAGGGCAGGTAGCCTGCCGTGCACACGCTGGCCGGGATGCGGATGTGGGTGGTGCGTTCCGGGTCCTTGGCGGTGCCATTGCCGGAGGTGGAGCGGCACTCCCGCCAGCTGCACGCCGGGAACACCCAGCACACCGGCCTGTCCATCTCGGTGGTGATATCGTGGATGAGGTTCACAACAGTAACGGCTGTCTGCATCACAAAATCCCCCTGTACAGCAGATCATGCGGGTCATTGCCCAGCGCGGTGCGGATGATCTCCGCCGCTTCCTGCCGGGTGGCGGCGCTCACGCTGCCGGTGCCAAAGGTGACGCTCCAGCCATCATTGCTGGCGCTGGATGCGCCCGGCACAGCGCCCACAGCAGATGCAGCGGCCAACAGTCCGATGATCTGCGTGCAGGCATCTGCCAGCGCTGCCCGGCAGGCCTCACACCCGGCGGCGTGGCTCTCGGCCCGGCCAAAGGTGGCGGCATCGATCATGCGGGAAGCACGGCTGCACAGCACACCGAAGGCCGCTTCCGGCACTGTACCGCCTGCAGCCGCATACTGGTCATAGGTGCAGTAGAGCATGGCCTTACGCCTCGATGCGCTTGATGTACAGGGTCTTGGGCTTGGACACCTTGATGCCGTACACCTTGCGCCCCTGCACAGCGGATGCGCCGATGTACTTGCCGGAGCCGCCCAGATCCTGCAGGTGCACCGTGGTCTGCCACTCCATGACGCGGTGGCACCAGTTGGGGTGGCCGCAGATGAACTCGGTGGTGGTTTTCTTGCTGGCCACGCGGGTGGTGTTCTCGAAATCCATGTTGTTGGACTCGTACACCGCAAAGCCCGCGATCTGACCCACTGCGCCGGTCTGCACCAGCTGCTGGGACAGATCGCCCTGCTTGATGAAGCGGTCGTCCTGCATGAGGAGCTCCAGATACTCGGGGCTGACGATCATCCAGCGGCCGGCCTGCGGCACGCCGTTGCGGCTCAGGGTGCGCTTTGCAGCCAGAGCCTCCTTGTAGGCGGTGGAAACGGTGCAGGCGGTCTTGGTGGCGCTGATGTTGGCACCCGCTGCGCCCTGCAGCGCCTCGATGGACTTTTTGTCGATGGACAGAGCCATGGAGTAGCCTGCGCTGTCCAGACGCTCGGCGGTGATGTCGTCGGGCACGGAAGCGGCGTCGAAGCCGTCGATGATCTCGTTCACGGCCTCGTCGTTGTCGATGTCCAGATCCAGATAGGTGGTGGTGCCTGCATCGGCATCCACACCGTTGGCCTTGTCGTAGGCCTTGACGGCAACCTCAGTGTCGCGGACAGGGATCTTGACCTTACCGGCCTTGGGGCTGCCCTCATAGCGGTTGTTGAAGATGGTATTGTCGCGGGTGACCAGAGTCGCACGCAGCTTTGCATCCACCAGAGCGGAGTAACGCTCCTGACTTGCATGTGCCATAGAAATCTCCTTTCGTTGTTACAGGTTCAGTTCAGGGTTCAGGGATTTGAAAGCGGCTTCCACACCATCGCTGTCGTTGGCGGGCGGGGCACCGTGCTCTGCGCCGGTGGAGACCACAACCACACCGGCTGCGCCGTCCTCGCCGAACGCCCATGGGTTGGCCTTTGCGGCATCGTCCAGCGCCTTGGCAATGTCGGTGCTGCGGTCGGCAGAGCCTTTCAGGGCGTCCAGATCCAGCAAAGCCCGCACCGCCTTGACGCTGCGGCCCTTTTTGCCCAGGATGGCGGCGTCCAGCGCGTTATCAAAGGCAAAGCCCTCGGCCTGCGCCTTCATGTCGGCCTTCAGCTTGGTGACCTGCTCCTGCAGGCCTGCCACGTCCACGCCGTCAAAGGCTTTCAGGCCGTCCTGTGCGGTCTTGAGCTGGGCGTTTGCGTTGTCCAGCTGGGTCTGCAGGGCCGTGGCGGCAGACTTCTCCCGGTTGATGTCTGCGCCGTTCTCCTGCATGATCCAGTTCAGCTGTTCATCGGTGATGCCGGGGATCTTGTTCTTCACGTCTTCACGCTTCATGGTGGAAACTCCTTTCGTGTGTGAGACCTCAGTTTTTTACACTGTTCTCTGTCAGTATTCGGTCGTGGGCGGGGTACGCGCCGCCCGCCGCATGGCACCGTTTGCAGGACTCGAACCTGCCGCTTCCGGTTTTGGAGACCGGCGCTCTTCCGACATGAGCTAAAACGGCATAAAAAAAGCACGGTGCAAAACTGCATCGTGCTTAAAAATGGGCAAACAAAAACCACGGTGCGTGTGCATCGTGGTTCAGTTGATGTTATGAATTACGGCGTGCAACAGTAGATTCTGTCATACACTGCTTCGCCCTCACGAGAAAGAGCTGTCGGCTCGTCATTCTCGTCAAAGGTCGATGTGATGAAATCATCAAGCTCCAAAAGAAGCTCGTCCACACTCCTGCAGTTTACAGCGCTGGGAACATGCTTCTTCAAAAACTCCTTGGAATCAGGATCTAAATCTTCAAAACAAAAGGTCATTTCTGCTCACTCCTTGGATTCAGCTGAATCAGCTGTCCCGTGTCTGGGTTTATCGTGACGATCGCTTTGCCAATAAGGCGCACGCTTCGCTTTCCTCTTGAATCCGTTTTTACAGGGTTGATGCGCTCAGGATTCAAAACGGTATCACGCATGGCTTCATAGCCAACACCGCTTCGCCGGATGATTTTAAGGTCATATTTTAACTTATCGGGGTCGACCAATGTGCCGAACATACGCTCCATGAAATGGGCGGTATGTCCAGTAATAACAGTACCATCCGCAGTAGTCTTGCCCACAAGCTCGGTCTGGATGCGCTCGTGCGTACTCTTGTACAGGTCAAAACCTGCAAGCGGCGAAAGCCAGCCACTTTTTACGCTGTTGGCATATTGCATCAGCAACCGATATTCTTCGGTATTATTATACCGTGCATCATAATATTTTGCAACGGTATTCAGGCTGGTACTCTGCGCATTGATAGACTTGAGCCAGTCGGTGTGATGCGCCTGAGATTTTGCGCTTGCCCTGCCGGCTTCGCTCCTGCCGAACTTCGGCACGCTGACACGGGCGCTGTCCACACGGCCACCCGTGGCCTTGGTGAAATCACTCAGGCTCTGGCGGGCGGCTTTCAGGCGCACAGCGCTGTCAGTGGTGTCCAGCCCGGCGGCGTCCTCGGCCAGATACCGCTTTTTCCAGCGGCGGACGTTCCGCTCCCTGGCACGCTGCATCTGGGATATCTCGTAGGCGGTGTACTTTTTGCCGTTCCACTCGATGTTCCGGGCATTCAGCTCCCGCAGCTGCTCCTGCGTCCATTGGGGCGGGTCGCCAAGTTCGGGGAACACCGCGAAAAAGGTGTGGCGGCAGTTCCAGCCGCAAAGGCCTGCGCCAGTGCCGTAGCCGGTGGCAGCTTCAAAATCCGGGTAGTGCCTGCCCTTGTAGTCCACCGCACCGCCCCGGTGGAAGCGCCTGCCCTGCCATTCTGCATGAGAAGGACGGGCACCGCCGTGGGCGGTCGTCTCCACAAATTCGCAGCCCATCTCGTCCATGCGGGCCACCTGCAGCTTGCCAGTCGTCTGGTTGACGCCGGTGAGCACGGCACGGCGGGCGGCCACCTCGATGCTGTCCTTGTGGCCGCTGGGATAGGTGACCATGGGCATCTCGTCTGCAAGGCTGTCCACAGCCTGTTTGACGGCTGTTTTGTAGTCGAAGGCACCGGTGCTCACCTTGAGCCATGCAGCGTCCAGCGTGCGCTCAAAGGCCCCTGTGACGGTGTTTGCCGTGGTAGCGGTGAGGTTCTGCCATGTGCCGCAGGTCTGCCGGGCACCGGCATCAAGCAGGTTGTTCAGGGCGGCGCTCTCTTCAAAGGGCGTCGGCTCCATGTCGTAGTGGTAGTAGATGGCGTCCTCCCGCTCCATGGCTTCGGTGGCGGCCTGCAAAAGCAGCCTGCGGATGGCGGCCTCGCTCTTGCCGGTGTACTTCGCCAGCAGCTTCACCACGTCGTTGCGCAGCGCCTCGGTCTGCTGGTAGCGCCACAGCTGCCAGTTAGCAGTAGCGGTCACTTTGTCCATCTTGCCGATGCGCCGGGCAACGTCCTGCAGGATCTGTTCTTCGACCTGCTGCCAGAGCTGCACAAAGGCATCCGGCATCTGGTCGAGGTAAGACGGCGGCAGCATCAGGCACCCCCGAAGGTGAGGGCTTCAGGGCTGCGGTTCTCGGCATCCGCTTCGGCGGCAATGGCCTTGGCATCGTCCTCGCTGTAGCCCTCGAACTCCACCAGATACCGCCAGAAGGGGAACTTGCCTGCGGTAACGTAGCCCCAGTACATCTGCTTGCGCTCTTTGGGGTCAGAGATGATACTGTCGTCAAAGTCAAAGGTCACGTTGCAGTCGCCCGGCGGGGAAACGGCTGCGCCGCTGTTCCACTGGGCATCCAGCAGCTTGCTGATGGAGTATACCAGATCGGTCAGCGCATTGCCCAGCGCCCGCTGCAGATCCTTGACGGTAGTGTAGCTGCGCTGCTTGCTGCTCCTGATCTCCTCAGCGGTCTTGTCCACGTTCTGCGGGTCGGACAGGGTGCCGTAGGCAAGGCCGCACTGGAACTCCACCCGCTTGAGCATGGCATCCATCCCCCGACGATAACTTTCATCGCGCAGGGCAGGGGCAAACACCTCGTAGAGGTTCCGGCCATTGGCCCCGGAACTGCCGTTCAACCAGTTGCGGTAAAGGCGCTGCTCACGCTGCGGCATAACGCTCTCGCCGTTGATGTCGGGCCGAAGGGCGGTCTGGTCAACGTCAAGGGCCAGCTGCCCGCCGTCATACTCCCACAGCAGCCGCCCATACTGTTCATCGGTATCATGGATGGTGTCAACAGCAGCGGCATAGACGCTCACGCCCAGCGGGGAGTGCCGATCAGTGGAATTGCCGCTGGACACTCTGAAATAGCCCCAGAGCGGGCGGTCTACATCGGAGAACTCGGTGTGCGGCGAGATCGCGGCCCATTCCGGTACATCGGTCAGCGGCACCTCGATGCCGAGGTCTGTACTGGTCATTGAGCGGAACGCCTTGACCGTGATGCTGTACGTGCTGCCGGAAAACTCGTGATCTTCAAGACGAGTGTAAATGCGGTTGCCGCGCACCAGATGGTCATAAAAAATAGCCCCGGTCATGCGGCCAGAGCTGTCAAAGCGGGTAGGGCAGAAGCAATCCCCCTGCACAGCATCGATCTGGATGCGTCCCTCTGCATCGAGGAAGGGCCGGAACAGGATGCCGCCCAGCGCACAGCCGTATTCCACCGGGGTGCGCAGATCCGCAATGAAAGGCTGCAGCATGGTGTTGATGCTGTCGGCACGGGCACTGCCGGAAACAATGCATTCCATTTCAAGCGTGGTCAGACGGGCCAGCTCCGATGCAACACTCTGGGCCAGCTTCAGGCTGTGCAGAGCGTTCTTGCCGCCGTGGCACCACGGTCCGCCGGTATCGTACATCTGCGCCCACAGGATGATCGCATTCTCCATGCTGTAGGACACGCTGGCGCTGACAGTGGTATTTTCACCGAACAGCAGCCGTGCTTTCTCCCGCAGCCAGAAAAGCAGTCTGTCAAACATTACTTTCGTCTCCAATCTGCCCAGCGAATCAGCGGGGCCAGTATCGTATAGCAGAAATAGCGGATGTCGTCCATGGCGTGGTCGTTCTCCTTCACAACGCGGTCCTCTTTGGCTTTGTCGTCCCAAGAGTACAGGCCGAACTCCCGGCGGGATGCCGTGCAGCTTTCGTGGATAGTCACAAGCCCGGCCTGCATCAGGGATGCCACGCAGCGGATGCCGTTCAGCACGTCGTTGTCTGCAGGGATCACCAGATACTTGCCGTGCCGCCGGATGGTCTCAATGAAGGAAGCAGCGGACGGGTCAACCACCACCGCCTGAATGTAATAACCCTTGGTCAGGCGTTCCAGCTCGGCATAGTGCTCTTCGTCCGTGCGCTGCACACGCTCGGCACGGCTGTCAAAATAGCTTTCCTTGATTCGCAGGGCCTTGCCATCATGAATGACCCACAGGCCCATGCTGCAGGGATTGTGCGTGCCGTAGTCGATGGACACGTAAAACTGCCCGTCGATGTGGGAAGCATCACCGTGAAAGAGGTAGGTGTCCTGCCCGGCGGAGAAGAAAGGGTATACAAGGCCCTCGGCAGCTTTCCTTTTACCGAGGATATCACGGGCATACCAGACTGTGCTGCGGTCGTAGGTTGCAAGCACAGCCCGGAGCTGGTCGTCCGAAATGCTCATGTTATCGGCAATTGTGAAATGCCCATAGTTGAAGCCGTATTCTGGGTTCTCGTTCTGCTTCTTTTCGTGCAGATTCAGGATATTTTCATAGTACCAGTGACCCTCTGCCTTGGGGTTCAGGTCGTGAAATACCTTTCTGTCCGGGCTGGACAGGGTACGGTCGAATACTTCCTTAATGAAAGTTTCGCTGCATTCATTGGCTTCGGTGATGTACGCGGTGCCGTAGGTGTTGCCCTTGATCAGCTTTTCGTCACCGGCTTTGCCACCACCGGACACCAGCACCACCTTTTCACCGGTGGCAGTCTGGATGTACAGACAGTCGCGGTTCTGGTAGGTGCCCTCACGGCAGCGGCCCTCAAAATAGTTTTTCAGGCCGAAGCCGTCACAGTCCAGAATGTTCAGCCGGGCCGTTGCAGTTGATACGCCCGCAATGAGGTGTATCCTGCTGGGATGCTTTTCCAAGATGGTGCAGTAGGCCATAGTAATAAGCACGTTCTTGCCGCCGCGTTTGCCGCCCTCAGCCACATTGAACCAGTGGTCGAAGCAGTTCCAGAAGAAACGCATCTGGTTTTGTGAAAAAGGTGCAGGTATGTTCATGTCTCAAAGTCCTTGATGTCACGGTCAGGCACGGGCCGCTGCAGCAGATCTGCAAGCGTCTGCATGTCGTTATTCTGGGCTTCGGTCGTGTTCTCCTGCGGTTTGTCCTTCCACTTGTCTGGCTTCCGGTTTTTCAAATAAAAAATCTGGGCCGTGACGTTTGCAGGCACAACGACCTGTTCCTCTGCATACTCAATGCGTTCTTCTTCAAGCCGCTTTTTTCCATCCACCATGACCTTTTTCAGCTTGATGGGCTTTTTTACGATCACGGTGCGTGTCTTGCAGCTCTCGAACAGCTCATTTTCCACAATGTAATCAGCGTTTTCCCGCCCTACTTTTAAAGCGTCGGAAATGTCGGGAAATCGGCTTTTCCATTCATTCAGGGTATCGCGGTGGATTCCCATGTTCTGAGCTATCTGTTCCTGCGTCAGGCCGTCTCTAGCCCATCCACGAAGCAGCGTCAGCCCTTCCGGCTCTAACCACTGCTCATACTTACCTTTGCGGCCAATCGCAGATCACCTCATTTCAGACCAAAGGTCTCGTTCACATAGTCACGCTTCGTTTTGTAGACGTTGAGCATTTCGCTTTCAAAGCTTTCCCCTCTGAGCCTTCTGGAATTGGCTGTGTTCTGGTACAGCGACTGAAAGCACATCGCTGTACCGGTTTTCTGCATCTGAGGGGTCTTTGCGGGCTTCCCACCATGAAGCAGGTGGTTCAGGTTATACTCATTCACCTTGAATCCGGGAAGGTCAGAGACACCGCAGCAACAAAGGCTGTCTCCCAGTTCTCTTGTTCTGTTTTCTCCGCTGTAAAGAGCAAGGCCAAGTTCATGCGCCCTCTGCTTCAGCTTAAGAATATCGCCCTCGATCAGGGCTTTCGGATAGGTATAGTCTCCCGCAACCTTAACAAGGCCCGGTCTTTTGCTTGCAAACTTCATGCCCTCGACAATAACGCCGTAGGCACCAGCTGCCTTGAACTTTTCAAGGTTTTCGTAAACTTCTCCGTATACCTCATGCATGTACGGCTGAATCCTGACGGTCAGGCGCTTCACACTCGGAGCAACCTTTCTCGCAATTTCCAGACGTTCTTCAAACGATGGTGCGCCTTCTTCGAGCTTGTCATAGCTGCTGCACACCATGCTGATCTGCACAACGCAGTTGCACTTCTTCAGCAGTTCGAGATATTCAGGCTCTGCGATGATCCTTCCCTTTGTCGAAACAACAAAGGGGTATTTGGTTTCAGCAAAGACGCGCAGAGCGTTGTAGCTCATGCGGTAATAGCGCTCACAAGGCTGGAAAGGGTCGCTCACGCCCCCCCCAGTGCAACGGAATATTCCAGTCACACCAGTTGGTCTCAGACGTTCGCTTTCCCTGAATCCAGCTCATGAGGGCTTTCACGCCTTCACCTTTCTGCACCTTGCTGATGTCATACTTTCCGTTCCGCTGCACAAAGCAGTATTTGCAGCCGTGCGTGCATCCCTTGTAGGTGTCGAAACGGATAGGCATATCGCACAACCAGCATTGCGACCCGCAGTTAGGCATCTTCATCCTCCATAACGCCGCGAATACAGTTCAAGATGGCTTTTTCAAGCGGCTCCTTCGTGTTCTCGCTGATGTATCCCTTGATTTCTTCCTCGCACTCAACGGGGAACGTGAAGGTCACGGAAAATTCTTTCTTTTCCGAAGCCTTTGTGAAACCGTCCTCCATAAGGCTGTCAATGTAGGATACGCCGGCATCATCGTCCTGCGGAATGTCAAAATCAAAGTCGAAGTCGCCAAAATCGACTTCAAGCAGCTCCCGTTCCAGCTTGGAAAAATCCCAGCCGGTCATTTCGCCGGTCTTGTTCGCCAGCAGGCGGTATTTCTGTTTCTGCTCTTCCGTCAGGCCGGTGTAGCGCACCACGTCGGCCATGTCCACATTGAGCTGCATCAACGCAAGGCGGCGGGTGTGACCGCTGAGAATGACGTTGTTTTCGTCAACCTCGATGGGATCGAGTGCGCTGCACTGCTTGATGCTCTCAGCGCAAGCGTCTACAGCTGCAGGGGAGATCACGCGCGGGTTGTTCTCATACGGCACCAGATCGGAGACCGGCATTTTCAGCAGTTCTTTCTGAATCATCTTTTTTCTCCAAATAAAAAGCCGCCCGGAAAACCGAACGGCAAAGATATCAAAAAATAAGCAGCACCCATGCATTCAGTTTGACGGACAGGCGTAAAACGGGCGGGTGCTGCTGCATCTGGAACTTTCGCGGCCAGATGCCCCGCTATGCTTTGCACAGCCGTCCCCCGACTGTACATTGCATGGCGCTCTGGGCAGGCCTTGAACCTGCAACCTACGGTTTTGGAGACCATCGCTCTGCCAATTGAGCTACCAGAGTAAAAAGCCGCCCTTGGAATCGAACCAGCCGTGTCTACACACACGCGCCGCGCTCCAAACTGCGCTCAGGCGGCAAATGGCGCGATATTGCGGAATCGAACCGCATCCCATCTCCCGGTTCGGTGGGGTGTCCATTTGCACATATCGCATAGATGCGCAGTCCGCGAAACGTGAAGAGAGAAAAATGCCTGCAAAGCCAAAAGGAGGAAAATTATCATGGGGGTTCGTTTCGGAGACTGCGTGTATCGGTTTGCCTTTCCGGCATTGCCGATGGTACTATTCAATCACTTTCGCACGGTTTCTGTACATACCGCGTACATACCGCGTACATACCCGAAGCTGTACAAAAAATCACGCGTTTTTTATGCACTTTCGTCAAAATCGCAAAAAGGTGTTGCTTCCCAGATCTCTGCAAGGGCTTCAAACCCTACTGTGATGGCTCTGGATGCCGTGTGTGCCTGTGCAAAGCCCACCTCAGCGGCGGCCTGCTCACGGGTCTTACCCTCAACATAACACAGGATGATGCACTTGCTGCGGCGGATGGATGCCGTGTCAGCATTCAGCAGATATGCCGTATCAATGGCCGCCTTCTGCATCTCCACATACTCGCACTTGAGGGCAGCCAGCTTTTCCTCTGCTTCCACAATGGCCGCGCCACCGTTCCCCACCTTGTCACTGGTTCCAGAACGACCAGGTGCAGCTGAAACGCTGGATGTGGTGGCGGTAGCGATGCACTGTAGATCTACAATGCGCTCTTCCTGCTGCTGAATCTGTGCCCGCATTCTTGGCAGTCGTTCAAACCATGCCCGCACCAGCTGGGCCTTTTCATTCTTAGGTGGCTTTTCGTTCTCGCTTTCAGGTGTCCATGTGCGGATCATTGTTCCTCCTTTACTCCTTCCAAAAACAGCAGCACTCCGGGTGCTGCAAACGGGACGCGGTAAATTTCAATGTCTGATTGGGTGATGTACTTACGGCCAAACAGCCGTTTCATGTCCTTCCATACGGCCCACGGGACGCGGTAGAAAGCCCTGCCGCTAAATGAGCATAGTACAAAGGCGACACCTCCGAGAGCTTCTGTGCGGCTCAAACGAAGCGCTTGCGCGGTCAACACACGATCAAAGGTCAGCCGGTCACTGTCAGTGTGCTTTGCTTCAAAATTGATGGCTCTTCCGCCTTTGAGAATGCCTTTGTAGTCCGGCTGGGCCTGTTTCGTGTAGCAGGCAAGGAACCGGCCAGCACGGTCCGGGCTTCCAATCGGACGCATCGGTTCCGGGGTCTTTTCGATGTCTGCAAGGCCGATGGATCTGTAATAGGCGCAGGCATTGTCAATGATGCTTTCAAAGCTAGCGCCCTCTGCGCGGCTTCGGGCACCTGTATAGCTGCGGCGAATACTTGCCGCCGTTCTTCGGTTATTCATTGCTCAATTCCTCCACATAGCGCCATCCTTGGGGCGGGCGAGTGATCTCCACAGGCCGCATGCTCAAAAGCACAGCTTTCATTCTCACGTCTCTCCCTTCAGTAATACTCGATTTCCACCAGCGAGGTGGACACCAACTCAAAACGTCCATCTTCCAGAGGGATGCGGAGCAGGTGATACTGCTCTCTGCAAGCGTATGATTTCGGCAGCAGCTCTCTGAAGTCCTCCACGGTAATGGTGTACTTCGGCTTACGCCTACCGGCATAGCCAACTTTTTCAATTGCCGGGGAGTAGACCGTGACATGGTAGCAGGGATGGTCAGCAGTTTCAGCTTCAGTTTTAGTTTCAGCATCAGCAGATGTCGAACTACAGGATGTAAACCACAGCGTCACAATCAGCAATGCTGCTGACACGATAAAGCAGGCCATTCTCTTTTCGGTTTTCATGCTTCACTTCGCCTCCTCAAAAATCCCAGTCGTCGGGGACATACAAACGGCACTCTCCATCCCCGTTGTCGCTGGTCGGTTTATCAAACGGGCAGCCCGGGCAACCATTTCCGACTGCTAAGTGGCAATGGCAAAAATCCATCAAATAATGGGCCATGTCCTCCGGCCTCATAGTGTCGGTTTCAGGGTTAGATTTCGCTTGATTATTCATCGTCGCCCCTCCAATACTCCACGAAATAGGTCAAAGTAGATTTGCCGCTGCGCTTTTCCTTTCCCACGCGGACGGTGTAGCCGTTCATCGACAGGACGACAACCAGAGCTTTCCGGTCCTCCACCTTGTCGCAGTCAATCTTGTAATGCTGTGACATTACCTGTACTCCTTTCCGGTGGCCTTGTCCCTTAGCGGGATGCGGCCAATGATTTCAAACCCTGCGATACCGGCCATCTGGCGCAGCAGGGGAACGATGTCTCCGATTCTGTCAAGCCGGGCGGCTTCCTTCTGGTACTCGTCCCGGCAGATGTTGCGCATGGCCGCGGTCGGTGTCGGGTCTGCATAATGCTCGGCATTCCGGCCCATATTTTCCTTGCTCATGTTCAAGCTCCATTCTCCAACAGGTCAAACAGAGTGGGTGCATCCTTTTCTGCATCCGCAGATTCCAGATAGCCCACGCCGTCACGAAAATAATCCGGGTTCAGCTCCACGCCCTTGCCCTTGCGGTTCATCTTCACCGCTTCATACGGCACCGTGAAAAGCCCTGCAAAGGGGTCAGCAACAAGTTCGCCCTCATTGCTGTACCGCTCAATCAGGCGCTGCACGATGTCGATCTGAAGCGGGCAGACGTGGAGGTTCTGCCGCCGCTGGCTCTGGGAGGTGTTGAGCGTTTTCATCCGCACAATGTCGTCCCAGACCGTCATATCCCATGAGCCGGGCGCAACGACCATAAAGGTGCTCGGCAGCCGTCCGTCTTTGTCGAGGCTTTCTGCGAGTTTGACGTGCTCGCCGTAGTCGTAGACACTGTCGCGGCTGAACTTCCGGTAGACGCTCTGGAGTTTGGAGGTTGGAATCTTCTCCAGATCCTCCCTAGCAAAAGGCCTGTCGCCGCTGGAACGCCAAAACGCATGAGCGTCAATCTGCCACTGGGCGCGGGTGTATTCCTCTTTGGACTTCTTCACCGGCGTATCGGCATATCCACGGCTGCAATCGGTGGGCAGCTTGCGGAACAGCAGGATGTATTCTGGGCAGCCAACACCCATCTTCGTGCCGTCCTTGCACTGCTCCGTCCATCCCAGACGGTAGGTCTGGTTATTCTCCCGGACAACGTCCGTGACAACCGTAATCATTCCGAAATAGGCGAACCCATGCTTCCGGAAATGAGCGATACAGTCCGCGTGAAACGGCTCAATGGTCGGCGCTGCAAGGCCGGTGACGTTGGCGAACTCCACGCGATCTTTCACATGGATTGCAGCCACGCGACCCGGCTTCAGGGTGCGCAGCAGTTCCGGGGTCAGATAGTCCATCTGACGGAAGAACTCTGCATCATCCGGGTTATGGCCGAAGTCATTGTACGAGGGCGAATATTCGTAATGGTTTCCGAACGGGATACTAGTCACATACAGGTCAATGCTGTCCGTTGGCCAGTTCCGGACTTCTTCCACACAGTCGTTGTTGATGGCCGTGTAATTGTTTCCCTTGACTTCCACTCTCTCACATCCTATCGTTCTCTTCAGGGTCTCAAGCGCAAGGCTACCGAGACCGTATTCTTTGATGATTTCCTCCATCTGCTCGCTCAGTTCATCGTACTGTCTCCACTTGCGTTGCAGCGCCAGCAGCACCTCCGTCTCCGTGTCCATGTACAGGATGTCGATGATGACCGGGGACTTTTGCAGGAAACGGTAGATGCGGTGAATGGCTTGAATGAAGTCGTTGAACTCGTAGTCGATGCCCATGAAAATGGCGCGGTGGCAATGGCGCTGGAAATTGCAGCCGGAACCGGACAGGCTTTTCTTGGTTCCGAAGATGCGGGTGCGGCCCTGTGCGAAGTCCATGACCCGCTGCTCTCTGGTTTCCAGCTCCATGCTGCCGTAGATATCGACCATCTCCGGCACGGCCTTTTTGAGCGCCTTGCGCTCGTCCTCCAAATCGTGCCAGACCACAAAATGCTCGTCCGGCGGTGCCTCCGCAATGATGCGGGCTACCTCGGCGGCGCGAATATCGATGCTGTCCCGCTTCTCTTTGGCTGCATCCTGCAAGCCCATCGCGGCATCATGGCCGAGCTTCATCTGGCCGTCGGCTTCAAATTCAGCGGGCCGGTCAAGGCTGTTCAGCTTGTGATACCGGATGTCCAGCGGCGGCAGGGCGTAACCATCATCCGAGAATCCGAGATCGGACGGCTTCTGAAGGAAAAGCCCCCAGCTGGCGCACCAAATCCAGAACTCCCGCTCGCGACCAGGATAAAGGGTCAGGTTGTTCGCTTTGGTGCTGTCCCTCTTGAAAAAGCGGGTCAAGCTCTGGCCGGTGTCCATAATTTCGAGGAACCCGGCATAGTGAATCAGCTCTTTGTAGCGGTTCGGGCTGGGTGTCGCGGTGTTGGTCAGCTTATACTTGATGCCCTTGAACTTCTGCATGAAGCTCTGATAGGTCTTGCTGCCGAAGCTGCGCAGTGTGGCGGCCTCGTCCAAACTGACCGCTGTGAAATGATGCGGGTCAATGTCGCCGTCTCTGACGCGCTCGTAGTTGGTCAGGACGATGGGGGCTGTGCTGGCCTCCACTTCGGCCATCGTGCGGCAATAGGGCGGCTCGTCAATGCCCAGCAGGTTCACAGCGTCGGCCTTGAACTCCGGCAGGACGTTCAGCGGCATCACAACGAGCGTCTGTCCGCCCTCGTGCTTCTGTAGCAGTCTGCACCATTCGAGCTGCATGATGGTCTTTCCCAAACCGAAGCGGGCGAAAATGCCACGGCGGCCCCCGCGCAGCGCCCACAGGACGCTCACGCGCTGGTGATCTTTCAGCGCCGGGCTGACCTCGGCGGGGTCAATCTCGATACCGGACAGGGGAGCAATGTCGATTTTGCGCTCCAAAAACTCCTTGTATGTCATTTTGCGTGTTCATCTCCCATTGTTCTCCCTCCCTCACTTCACAGACGGGTTCACGCGCTCAACCAGCTCACAGCCGGGCACTGCCGTGCCGGTCTTGAGCAGGGCCGCAATGGCCGTTTTGTTTGGCGTGCGGGTGGTCATCTCGGTCATGTACTCGGCAGGGACGGCAGCTTCATCCAGCACGCAGACGGCCTTACTGCGGCGAAAGCTCACCGCGCACCGGTCACTGCTGAAGTTCTGCCCACCCAGAGCATCGGTCAGATAGTGCTTGAGACTGTCGATCTTGCGCTTTGCGGCTGCCTTGCGGTCAGCAAAAGCCTTTTCCTGCGCTTCAAAGGCCGCAACATCGGCTTCGAGGTTCTTTACCCAGCAGGCGATGTTGTCCACCTTCTCGGCCTTTGCCATGTTCAGCTCTTCCAGCCGGTCGATGTCCATAACCTCGCCGGTCTCCTGATCGATGCAGTCCAAAATCTGCGAGTTGATCTCATACAGGTTCATAGTGCTTTTTACCTCCATTCGTTCAGAGCACGAGAAACGGCCCTGAACGGCGTTTTGCGTTTTGTGGTATAACTTTGCCGGTTTACCCTAAAACCATGCTCAGAGGGCCGCGTATGCCGGTCTGAGCGCGTGTGTACCGGCTATTGCTTTTTTAATGGCCTTCGCCGGGCTGCGTCTGCCAGAAAATTCTTTGCATTTTCGGCTTCCTCTGCCGGGCGGCTTGCCATGAACGCCCGGTTGCGCGGGGCATTCGCCTTTTTTGCTTCATCCCTATCACGGGATATCCACCCGGATGCTGCAGCCTTCCAGTTCTTCATGGGATTCCGGCCCACCTTCCAGCCGTTGGACTCGTAGTAGGCATGGAACCGAATAGCCTGCCCTTCTGTGCCACCCTTCTCCGCAAAGTAACTTTTCACCGTTTCAACATCCGGCGGTGAAAACCTGCTTTTGGGGGTAGGGGACAGCGCTTCAGCGCTACTACTATCAGATACTTTAGTATCTGTTGTACTTTGTACTTTGTACTTTAGGGGCCTTTTGGTTTCGTTTGGTTTCTCAAAAAAACCAATTGGTTCCGTTTGGTTATCGTCAAAAACCTTTTGGTTTTCGTCGGTTTTCTTTGGTCTGCCGCCCTTTCGACCTGCTTCTCGGTGCGCAAGAATAGAACGTTGATACGTCTTTATGTTTTCGTCCATAAATGAGCGCAGGGATTCAAAGGCCACCTGTTCGATAGGCTCAAGCCCTTCCGGCTCTTTGCCGTGCTCCACATACTGCCGCATTTTTGTGAGCACGTTTTTGTATTGCTCAGGTGGCAGGATGTCCAAGATTACGAACTTGTCAAAGGGTATCAACAAGCCTTTTGGGCGAGCCATTTCGATATCGTCCACCACTAACCACCTCCTTCCCGTTTTTGAAAACCAAACGCTTTTCGTAAAAACCATTTGGTTTTCTTTGGTTTTTACAGGTCGATGATCTTAACCTCTACGCCGTAGCCGATGACGTTCCGGCACTGCTGTTTGATGCGGGGGATTGCAACAGCGCTGCTTTTGAGGAACTTCTTCGTGCTGGGGGTGCAGGCCAGATACAGCGTAACGCCGTCCAGACTGGCCTTGGTTCCGCGCAGGTTGTCCGCAATGAACTTGTCACCGTAGACCTCAACACGGCGAATAACCTCTCCCCAGTTCGCAAAATTCTTGCCCGGATACTTCGTAGGGGTGGTTTCCTGTTCAGCCTGCTGGCTGTTCTTGCTCTTGAGTTCGTTCAGGGCATCCAGCATTGCCGTCATGCAGGAAGAGCACACCTTGATCTCGTTCTGAAGCTCAACAAGGGCACTGTTCAGGACCACCAGCTGGTCAATGGCCTTCTTCATGTCCTCGTTCTGCTGGTACAGGCGGCTGTCGATAGATTTCAGCAGGATACACACCCGGCTATCATCCGGGGTATCATTCGGTACATCCGCAAGCATGAAGTCGTATGCACCGTTGCGGATATTGATAACTGCCGACACGGAACGACCGATAATGGCTGCGACCTCTGCATCTGGCAGGCCCTTACTAAGAAGAAGCTTTGCATTGCGCACCTCTTCCGGCATAATATTTCTTTTTGCTGGCATTTTTCTCTCCCTCATTTCTGCCGCTCAGAACGGCAAATCTTCATCGTCGTTGATAACGGCAAAATCGTCCGTGCCGGTCTCAGCCGTCTGCTGGGCGCTCTGAGCGTTTCTAGCTTCGCGGGCATAACTTTCCGTCTGTTCATCAAAACCCCGTGTAGACGTGTTGTCAGGGGCTTTCGAGCCGCAAAAGCTGACCTCACGCACCTGAATCTCATAGGCAGTGCGGTTGTTGCCCTGCTTGTCCTGATATTTCCGGGTCTGCAAGCTGCCATTGACGGCGATCATGCTGCCCTTGTCGAAATACTGGGAGATGAACTGCGCCGTCTTGCCCCATGCAACGCAGGGCAAGAAATCCGTCTCGCGCTGGCCATTTGCAGAATAGCTGCGTTCGCAGGCGACATCAAAAGAGCAGATCTCCTTGCCGCTTGTGGTGGTGCGGAGTTCCGGGGTATGGGTCAGACGTCCAATAGCTGCGATCATGTTCAGCATAGATCAGCCCTCCTTCGGCTGTTTCTGGGCACACGTCCAGCACAGGACGCGCCCAAACTTCTTCTTGGTGCTTGCGGCGGTCTCTGCCGGTTCAACGGTGCGGTTCTTATAAGACACCGGCTGAAGTGGTTTGCCGCAGCAGGCGCAGATAAAGGGCTGTTCCTGTACAGGCTGCGATTTCGGGGCAGGAGCATTACGCTTCGGAGCAGGAGCTTCACGCTTCTGAGCAGGCTGCTTCTGCGGCTTGTTCACACCTGCGGGGTTTCGACCTTCTGCCGCATGATACTCGTCCGTGTCGGCATCCTTGGTATCGTCGATGCAGAACAGGCCGTTCAGGGCATACTTGCGGGCGTAGCTGCTGGATGTTCCCGTCACCTGTGCAGCGTCCATCTTGGTTTTTTGCTCCGGCTCTCTTGCGTATGCCTTCACGGAAATGCAGCCACCATCCAGAGATTCCAATTTTGCAGTGGCTTCGATGTAGTGCCACCCCTCAAGAACCTTCGGTTCATCGGAGAGCGTAAGCAGCAGGTCATGAGCCTTGAGAATAGGCTTCACTGCTTCCAAAATGTCCTCACAGGAACGATATCTGTACCCGCCGAAGGTGTTCATCTGCCCTTTAGGGGCCTTGAGTTCGCTCTGCACAGCGGCCAGAGCGGCGTAAATGCTTGTGCTTTCCATTACTCTTCATCCTCCTGATCTTCGGTCTGTTCTGTCCCTCGCGGCAGGAAATAGTAATCATCCGGCGGCTCAAGTGCCGGGCCGTAGCCGTCAAGGGAAAGGTCGTACATCGGATTCATACTGCCACCTCAGGTGCCGGGTCAATGGCGGCAGGGGAGATGTCCGGTGCAGGAATCAGCTTTCCAGCGGTCAAACGCTGCAGAGCAGGGGAGTGCTGCGTTTCGCTTGCAGGCTTCCCGAACTTGACCTCGGCACCCAGATCTTCGACCTCGACCGTGACGCGCAGGCGGTACAGGCTTCCTGCTTGACCGAGGGTAGAATAGACATCGTTCATCAGCTTGTCGATGACTTCCGGGACATAGTTCCCGCCCACAAACCTGCCGTCGCTCGAAAAGCGGCCCTGAATCTCAACATAATTTTTTTCCATCTGTAAAAACCTCCGATTTTGTGGTATCATCGGGGTGATGAAGTCGTTCAAACTCATCATCCCTTGCAGCTCGTCGGTGTTGGCGCACCGGCGGGCTTTTTTCGTATAGTGCGTACCGGCGGCAGGCTGTCCACCTCGCTGCGGTCGATACGTTCCCGCGCAAATGTGTACTTGTAAGTTCGATGGCTGCCGCTGAGCCCATGGCTGACGGCAGACGCAAAGCTGTTCGCGCTCTTGTAGCCCAGCCGCCGGGCACACATCTCAGACGTGCCGGATGCCAGCAGATCGCCGGTTTTGGCATCCCAGACGGTGTACCACATGACGCTGGTAGCGTTTTCATTACGCGCCCTATAATCCCTGCAATATTGGTTGTGGCGCTCTCTGCGGCAGGAAGCGCAAAAGCGCAGGTTGCCAGCAACATTTTCCATCACCTTGCCGCAGTCCAAACAAACGCGGGTAAAGTGCTTTCCTTTATTCATGGGTGGTGTCAGCCCGCCTTCCTGCCGCTCTTCACGGTATTGGCCTGCGGCTTGTGAATCTTGCGGGGCCGCTTCTCACGCGCTTCGGCTGCAAAGCCCAGCCGCATGAAGAACACCGCCAGCAGAATCAGCACCATAGCCGTAATGAACGCACCGTCCGAAATGGTGCCGCCGGTCTGACAGGTGCCCTCGAGGCCCATGCTGTACAGCAGGCCCGTCGCAAAGCTCCCCATTGCAAGCCAGTACCAAACGCCAGATTTGATTCTCATGCGGATTCTCCTTTCTCAACAGTAGGGAAGAACAGCTCCCCGATTTCGTCCTGCCGGATGTCCAACAGTTCACAAATTGCTACGATCTCTTTACTTGTCCACGGCTGGTGCCCGTTCATCCGGGCGCTCATAGTGTACCGGCCAATGCCGCTATGTTCAGCGACTTCCTGATCGCGGTAGCCGCAGCTGTGGAACCGCCCCCGCAGCTTCCAGTACGGAATCTGCCGGAAGGTGCCCTGTACGACCTTCATCATGCTTTTTCGACCTCTTTTCTTTGATGTGTGCCAGCCGTGCAGGCTGGTTCTTGTCCCAGCGGGCTTCCCGCCAGTATTTGTTCCGCCCGTTCATCAGGCGGTCTCCTTGCCAAGACGCTGCTCCTTCTCCTGCTCGCTCAAAAGCTCGCGGGGGTCAACGTTCAGCGTGTCGGCAATGGCCTTGAGCGTCCGGGGGCTGGTGCCGCCCTTCTTTTTGATGTAGTAGTAGGTGGCCCGCTCAAGGCCAGCAGCCTGCATCAGCTCGGTAACATTTACTCCCCGTAAAATCATCAGGGATTCAATTTTTTTCATGCTTACCTTCAAATTATCACCTTCTTTCACGCTTCCAGCCGCTTTGCCCGGACATTCAGAAACTGGTTCACAAAGTAAATCTGTCCCTTCCCCGTGACTTTCGGGGTCTTGTTGATGCTGGTGTGGCCGTCCGAGTGCACCACGGTGGTCTCCTTGATCTCAAACAGGCACATTTCCACGGCCCGCTGGGTGGGCATATTATAGTCGCTGCGCTTGGGGTCGCGGATCAGATAGCCGTGCTCCCGCATCCAGCTGAACAGCCGGTTCTGCCCGATCTGCACACCGTTCTGGCACAGCAGTTTTGCCAGCTCACCTACAAGGATGCTCTTCTTGCTGGCGCTTACAGCATCCGCAAAGATGCCCTTCGGGGTCAGCTCTGCAATCTGAGCGTCCTTGTGTTCCAGCTCGTCGTGGGCGGCAATAAGGGCCTGCGCCATCAGCTCCGCGCGGGAAAGCTGCGGGCGCTGTGCCAGCTGCTTCTCCATCTGGTTGAAGGCCTCGATGTACTTGAGCTTCCACTGCACGGCTTCCTTGCCGGTAAAGCCCATGGCCAGCAGGGAAAAGCCGTCGCGGTTCATCAGGTACATGGTGGCCTTTTTGTTTTGAGCAGTGGTGTACTCGGTCTTGTGGAACATTTTGAGGAGAGCGCAATTTTGCGCCGTCAGATTTTTGATGGAGCGGAGCACATCTTTATGCTCTTTTCCGAATCGTTCGGCAACGTCCCGGCTGGATGCCACCGGTTCGCCGTTCTGGGTGGATAAGATGATGTCGTTCATGGTGAAGATGTACCTCCTTGTATTCACTTCACTTTCGCTGTAAAATAAAAAAGAGGAAAGGAGGTGAATGAAAAAATGATTTTTGAAAGTCTTTTAAGCATGCATGGTCTGAATATGCAAATTGAGCGAGATGGCGAAATTATTGCAACCGTTCCGGGTTTGCCGAACCGGGAAACAGCAACGAATCGGCAGTACGTTGGGTTTTGCCCGGGAACCGATATTAAGATAGACGACGTTGTTATCACTCCAGCCAGTGAACGGCTTTATGTCACGGAAACGCAGGCATCGTTCTTCCAGAAGCAGCAGGAAGAAATAAAAGCGTTCTATATGACCGAAGTCGAGAAAAAGCGGAAAGAAAACGAACAGCGTCAGAGCAATATTTATAACATCGGTACAGCTTACGATTCTGTAATTGGAACAGCCAATACAGCGACCATCAACTACCAGACGAATTTTCAGGAACTGCGGGAAAGGGCAGAAGCTGAAGATGCACCGGACAAAGAGCAAGTCCAGAAGTTAGTTGATCTTGTTGAGATGATCGTAAATGACCAGATTCCTCCGCAGAAGGGATTGTTGTCCAAGTTTTCCGAAACGATGGAACGTCACTCGTGGATTACAAGTGCTGTTGCATCTGCGCTTGTATCGTGGTTGACACAACTTCCGCACTGATCTCGATGGTCAAGTTTAACAATGCTTTTCCATTGCTGGACTGAACCAACGAATAATCCTTCACGTTCTGGATAACCGTTCCGTCTATCTGGCAGCTAAAACGATTGTCCAAGTGCGACAGCTGAATCTCTTGCGCCCCGCGCTTCTCTTCCTTAGGAGCGTGGGGCCTTTTGCTGTTGCTCATCTTCTTCACCTCCTTTGAAAATGAAACTTGCAAGAAAAGTGTAATTAAATTCCACTTTTCTTGCAAAAAAATATGGAATCACGCTGCTGCATGTCCATGCCGAGAGTATTGGCCAGAGTGTCAATTTCACTGGCCTTAAACTCGGTCTCGTTATCAATTTTCATCTGCAAAGCATACGGTGTCAGGCCCATAATTTCGGCAATGGCCTTATATTTAAGCCCGGAATCTGCAATGATGGAACGCAGCGCATTGGTGTCGGTCATGGTTGTCACCTCCTTTCAAAGTGGAATTGAATTCCACTAACCACATAATAGCACCGAGTGGAAATAAAGTCAACCTTTTTTGAGGAAAAAATAAAAAATACTTGAATATTATTCCACTCTATGATAAGATAAGAGCGAAGGTTGGTGATTTTATGGCAACTCTATACGACAGAATCAAAAGCCGCCGCACGGAGCTTGGCTTAACAGTCGAAGAACTGGCTCACAAGATGGGCTATAAAGATAAATCTTCTATAAGTAAGATTGAAAATGGTAAAGCCGATATCCCACAATCAAAAATTGCAGCATTTGCTGATGCGCTGCAGACCACCCCCGCCTACCTGATGGGCTGGGAAGAACAGCCGGAGCCCAAGAAGCCCACCATCCCCCCGGGCTTTGAGCCGATGCCAAAGATGAAGAAGATCCCGCTGATCGGAGCCATTGCCTGCGGGGAACCCATCACGGCAGAGCAGAACATTGAAAAAATGGTGGACGTGCCGGAGAACATCCGGTGCGATTTTTCCCTGACCTGCCACGGTGACAGCATGGTGGATGCCGGCATTCACGATAAAGACGTGGTGTATATCCGCATCCAGCCGGAGGTGGAGAACGGCGAGATCGCAGCGGTGCGCATTGATGGTGAAGCCACCCTCAAGCGGGTATATTACAACCCCGGCACGCTGACCCTGATGCCCGCAAACCCGGCTTATGCGCCCATGATCTACACCGGCCCCCAGCTGGAGGAGGTGCACATTGAGGGCAAGGCCGTAGGCTGGACACACTGGGTGGGGTAATTTTGGATTATCGGAGTCATTCCAGTCTATATAGCGAAGGAGTGTTATGTATGAAGAAAACTATGAAAAAGACCGCTGCAGCACTGTGCATTGCCGCAACGCTTGTATCTGTGGCAGCGCCGGCAATGGCTGTCAGCCCAGCAGAATATATGAGCACAGCCGCTCTTGAAGAATGCAATACTGCGACGGTAGCGCAGGTGGAAAGCCTGATCAACCAAATCGGAACCGTCACGACTGCCCGCCGCCCGGCAATTGTGGCTGCCGTGAATGCCTATAATGAATTGGACGATGCAAGCAAGGCGCAGGTCAGTAACTTTGCGGTGTTGGCAGAAGCCCAGCAGGTGCTGGGACTGAAAGACGCTCTTGCAAAGCTGAAAATCAGTTACGATAAGGTCGAGGACGCAAGAAGCTATGTGTCACCCACGGAAGACCGACTGAGCAATCAAGGCAAAAGCTATATACTGCCCTTCTTTGTAAATGGCAGCACCAATGATCCGTCAATGTTTTTCATGGTTCTGTGTAGCGGCAACAAATATGTGTACTTGGACACGATCACGATTCGCGCAGGCGAGTATAAATACACCTACACGATCGATTGGACGGATGTGGATCGTGGCTATGATGGAAAGCAGTATTGGGAACTGACCTCCTTTGTAGGCGATGATGAAGATATCCAGTGGTTTAAGAATATTTTGAGCGCTGATGAAATCATTATCCGATACAGCGGCGATGGTGGCAGCATCGACCACACAGTCTCCCCCGAAGAGCGTCAGGCGATTACGGATGTTTTGAACGCATATGATCTGTTCAAGGCAGCAAGCCCGACTGTGCGCGCAAAGGCTTTGAATAACTGATGTGAACTAAACAAAAACGCCCCCGGTGCTGCGAACACCGAGGGCGCAGAAGGAGAAAATACGGGATGACAAAAGATACCGAAAAGGTCTTGCTGAAACTTTATCGTGCATACACGGAGCGCCGCAAAACCTTGCCGAAGTCTCAGGCAAAATATTTTGCATCAGAAGATGTGTCGGCTGCATTGCCGGGGATCCCGTGGGATGACGTGAGAGAGGCGCTTGCGGAACTGCGTGATGATGGCTATATCGACCTTTACATGATGGGTGCCTGCGATCTGTTTCCGAAGGCTATCGAGTACGGCGAAACGGCTGTCGAACGCGGCATTGACAAGGCGCTGGATGTGTGGAGTAAACTCCATTAACCGAGTTTCAGTTTGTCCACCGAAATGTTCAGCGTCATATCTGCGAGGGGATGGCCCGCATCGCACTGGATGGAGAAGCCTTTGACGCGATGGACTTCAACACCGTTCAACTTCATTTTGAAGTCTTTTTCGTCAAGATAAAGTTCGACGGCATTCTGACGCTCTGACATGATAGCACCTTTCTTTCTGTGTATGAATGAAAAGATTCGTTCACGTTCATTATACATCAAAATTATGCTAAAGTATAGCATAATTTTGATTTGCACAAACAAATAAAAAAACCTCCCCCGGTGTTACCAGCACCGAAGGAGGTTTCCGAACCGCTTGCCCGAAGGCGTCACGGCTCTGTACAGTAGATTTTGGCGAACCTCTGCACAGACTATGATACCACCTCCGGGCAGGCTTGTCAAAGTGTACCCTTGTGTATGGAGGTGGATTTTATGAAAAAACGGGTCAACACGGCGTTTTGGGTCGAGAAGGAAAGCCGCTGGTGCATCGCAGTTCAGAAGAACGGCACCCGCAAGCGCTTTTACAGCAGTACGCCGGGCCGAACAGGACAACGGGAAGCAAACGCAAAAGCGGATGCCTGGCTTGATGATAGCATCAGAGACGGAAAAAAGAAGGTCAGCGCCCTTTATTCAGAGTGGGTGGAAGAGCTGAAGCTCACCTGTGGCACATCCTATGTTACGCAATGCCAGCGTTACGGGGACTGCTATATCCTGCCGACCTGCGGGAACATCCGCATTGACGAGCTGACCGAGGGCGACCTTCAAAAGGCAATCGACGTTTCGTTTCGGAAGCGATCCCAGAAGAAGAACCAGCGCAAGCCGATTTCAGACAAGCCATTGAGCCGCAAAACGCTTATGACGATTCGGGCGGCGGAAACCGCCTTTGTCAAGTGGTGCCGAAGGAACAAGTACACGACACTGCATCCTGATCTGTCTATCCCGAAGAATGCGAGAATGGGAAAACGCACAATTCTTCAGCCCACCGCTCTAAAGGTGCTGTTTAGCGTAGATACCCGTACCTACTACGGAAAGCCGGTATTTGACGAGTACATCTACGCCTACCGCTTTGCAGTTGCGACCGGCCTTCGTCCCGGAGAGCTGATTGGCTTATGGTATGGAGACATCAAAGGGAACACGGTCAACCTTCGGCGCAGCATCAACGTGCACCGGGAACAGACGACCGGAAAAAACGAAAACGCAATCCGCTCTTTTGACATGGGCAAGGAAGCTCGCGAGGCATACGAGGCACAGGTGCAGCTTCTGAAGGCTCAAGGTATACTTCTGAACTACAATACCCCGCTGTTTCAGATCCCGTCAGAACACGCGCTCTATCGCCGCTGGGAATCCTATCAGGAAGCAAACGGGCTTGAGCCGAAAGTTTCACTTTACGAGCTGCGGCACACCTTTGTCAGTGTTGAATCCAGCGTCCTGACTGACAGCCAGCTGAAGATGCTGGTCGGTCACAGCAAGAACATGGACACTGCCGGAGTGTATCGGCACGAGCTTGACGGTCAGAGGGAAGATCTTGCTGCCGCTACCACCGCGGCATTCAAAAAGGCACAGGCCTGACTCTGGTAACAGTTTTGGTAACACTCTTTTTTGTAAACGTAGCAAAATACATGGGCCACAAACCAACCCAACTACCTTTTTAGCAAGTGCTTAGGCGCGTTGCAGATATGTTTTTGACGTCACTCAATCATTTTTTGTTGTTCGATTCCCATCGCCTCCACCAACAAAAAGCACCTAGATTCGTTGAAATCTGGGTGCTTTTCTTTTTGCTGAAACTGGTTTATAAAGCACTCTATATCACAGAACGATTCGCTATTAGGGCGGCTTTTGTCACAATTTGTACGTATTTCCAGCAAAACAGAATGATTGTATAAAATTTATACACCCGCTAAAGTTTGTTTGTTGTCTGCTGCGGCGGCGCGGGGTATACTGTTGCCATAAGGACGGCGCAAGGATGCCGAAAAAAGCAATAAAAAGCAGGGAGGCTTTTCTATGTACTATTCCAGTGGCAACTATGAAGCATTTGCAACTCCTAAAAAGCCGGAGGGTGTCGATCATAAATCTGCATATATCATTGGTTCCGGTCTGGCCGCACTGACGGCTGCATGTTATCTGGTGCGTGACGGCCAGATGAAGGGCGAGCATGTGCATGTGTTTGAGAAAGACCCCATCCCCGGCGGTGCTTGCGACGGCTACAAATACGATATCGGTTACGTGATGCGCGGTGGACGCGAGATGGATAACCACTTCGAGGTCATGTGGGATCTGCTGCGCTCCATTCCGTCTCTGGAGACCGAGGGTGCCAGTGTGCTGGATGAGTACTACTGGCTGAACAAGGAAGACCCCAACTATTCACTGTGCCGTGCTACCGTCAACCGCGGCGAGGATGCCCACACCGATGGCAAGTTCGGCCTGTCTGATAAGGGTGCTATGGAGATCATGAAGCTCTTCTTCACCCCCAACGAGCAGCTGCAGGATAAGAAGATCACCGATTTCTTTGATGATGAAGTGCTGAACTCCAACTTCTGGCTGTACTGGCGCACCATGTTTGCCTTTGAAAACTGGCACAGTGCTCTGGAAATGAAGCTCTACCTCAAGCGTTATATCCACCATATCGGCGGTCTGCCGGATTTCACCGCCCTGCGCTTTACCCGCTACAACCAGTATGAATCCATGATCCTGCCCATGGTCAAGTACCTGGAAAGCTATGGCGTGCAGTTCCATTACGGCGTCAAGGTGACCAACGTTGCCTTTGACTGCGCCAACGGCAAAAAGCAGGCCACCCGCATTGATACTCTGCGCGACGGCCACGAAGAGTGCATTGACCTGACCGAGAACGACCTGGTGTTCATCACCAACGGCGGCTGTGTCGAAAACTCCACCATTGGCAGCCAGACCACCGTTGCCCCCCTCAACTTTGATCTGAAGGAAGGCGGCGGCTGGGATCTGTGGCGCAAGATCGCCGCCCAGGACCCCAGCTTCGGCCACCCGGACAAGTTCTGCTATGACCCGGAGCTGAGCAACTGGATGAGCGCCACCATCACCACGCTGGACCAGCGCATTGTGCCCTATATCAAAAAGATCTGCAAGCGCGATCCCTTCACCGGCAAGGTCGTCACCGGCGGCATTGTCTCCGTCAAGGATTCCAGCTGGCTGCTCAGCTGGACCCTGAACCGCCAGCAGCAGTTCCGCGACCAGCCCAAGGACCAGCTCTGCGTTTGGGTGTACAGTCTGTTCAGTGATAAGCCCGGCGATTACGTCAAGAAGCTCATGCGCGAATGCACCGGCGAGGAGATCTGCCAGGAATGGCTGTACCACATTGGTGTACCAGTTGACCAGATCGAGGATCTGGCTGCCAACAGTGCTAACACCGTGCCCTGCATGATGCCGTTTATCGACGCTTTCTTTATGCCGCGCGCTGCCGGCGACCGCCCGGATGTTGTGCCCGAAGGCGCTGTGAATTTCGCTTTCATCGGCCAGTTTGCCGAGACCAAGCGCGATACCATCTTTACCACCGAGTATTCCATCCGCACCGGCATGGAAGCGGTTTACACCCTGCTGAACGTTGACCGCGGCGTACCGGAGGTCTGGGGCAGCGTATATGATATCCGCGACCTGCTGGATGCCACCGTAAAACTGCGCGACGGCAAAAAGGTCACCGATATGGAGATGAACGTTGTGCAGAAACTGGCCCTGAAAGAAGCTTTGAAGAAGCTGGAGGGCACCGAGATTGAAAAACTGCTGAAAGAATACAATGTGATCTGAAGCGTATCATCATTCTTCCATAAAAAACACTGCCCCGGCGGGATATCTTGTCCCGCCGGGGCAGTGCTTTTATCATTTATTGCTCATTTTATTCCACTCTGTATGGAACGGTCTTGACCATTCCATACAGAACATTTTATAACGCATCGCCAACTTAAAAATTATCTGTAGGGCGCTGCGCCCGCAGGCGCGTTTCGG
>OGYK01000299.1_pt1 | contig 41619 bp, 44 predicted proteins | sample 1576501 | NCBI WGS metagenome assembly OGYK01 (sample SAMEA3541530, study PRJEB24748) | human gut metagenome | biome: human gut; feature: human-associated habitat; material: faeces | place: China | collected 2012
TCGCCATCAGTACTGATGCAGCTACAGCAGAAATTGCCACTGTTAATTTTTTCATTGTACGCCCTTTTTTTTGAACTATTATTAAAAAATGATGTCACTGCGCGATAAATATTCATCTAATCAATGCGATTATTTCAAGATTTAAGTTTTAGTTTCTCATTTAATTTGTGAAGTAGATCTCTATTTTTATCTGAACCTTTTCTATCTAATCCTATTCATGGCTCTTGTTTGAACGAAAATAAATCTATTAGCTAATTTATATTAATGGCACTTATTTATAAGCGCTCTATAATTCTTTAGCTTAATTTAAACAAACTAAAAATAACATCGGAAATTATTCATTGGTTATTTGTTGAAGTTTTCTTATGTATTTGTGGTGGTGTTTTGAACACTCGGTGGCATTCTCACAAATATCATTTAGTAGTTTACGTACGTAAAAAATTGGTTATGCTGTTAAGAGTGGTTACTTCGTCACACAGCTTAAACCCGCCGTCGAGCGGGTTTTTCCATTTTTTGAGTCTCGATATTAGCTGATAACCCAATACCTGAGTTATTCACTGACTCCGAATCTGTTACGTTTCTGCCTTTATTGCGATACGTAGTATCCCCTTAATTTACACCCGCTTTGTCTGCGAGGTGGGGTTATGAAATCCATGGATAAGTTAACAACGGGTGTCGCCTATGGTACCTCAGCAGGTAGTGCCGGGTACTGGTTTTTACAGTTGCTCGATAAAGTCACGCCCTCACAGTGGGCGGCAATAGGTGTGCTGGGTAGCCTGGTATTTGGCCTGCTGACGTACCTGACAAACCTTTATTTCAAGATTAAAGAAGATAAGCGTAAGGCTGCACGGGGAGAGTAATTCAATGACTCAAAACTATGAACTGATTGTGAAAGGGATCCGCAATTTTGAGAATAAAGTTACGGTAACTTTAGCGTTACGGGACAAAAAACGCTTTGACGGTGAAATTTTTGACCTGGACATCTCGCTGGACCGTGTTGAAGGTGCCGCGCTGGAGTTTTATGAGGCTGCAGCCAGAAGGAGCATCAGACAGGTCTTCCTGGATGTTGCTGCCGGGTTATGTGAAGGGGACGAGCTGTTGCCAGAAACGCGCCCCTGTTCAGAGGCGCGGTATACCATAAAAATTAACAGTTCAGATAACTCGATTACTGGTTGTTAGCCTTTTGTTTCAGTTGGTTTTCCAATATCTTTCATTGGTAGCAGCATTTCCAGATTGCTTTTGATATATGGATTATTTACATGTTCATTTAATTGATGAATGATTCCATTTTTTTCATTCTGGTCCAATACGGAAAATATTACTGTAATCATATATTTAAGAGCTTCAATTTCTTTTGCTGTTGATGCAGGAGATGAGCAGTCAGCTGTAATATTGATAAAAACTTCTTTTTGCATATCAAATCCTCAGATGGGGTAGCTCAGCCAGCATCCCCCATAATCCTTAACCAGAGCGCCAGTGTCCTACCACTGACGGGCTGAATGCTTAACATATCCAGGGTTCAGAAACCGATAAATCCTGATAAATATCCATGAACGTAAAAATCAGATACGGCCTGTCGGCTGCTGTTCTGGCGCTGATTGCCGCAGGCGCGTCTGCTCCTCAGATACTTGACCAGTTTCTGGACGAAAAAGAGGGTAACCACACAAAGGCATACCGCGATGGTTCCGGCATATGGACCATTTGCCGGGGTGCCACGGTGGTGGATGGTAAACCTGTTATTCCGGGCATGAAACTGTCGAAGGAAAAATGCGCCCAGGTTAACGCCATTGAGCGGGATAAGGCGCTGGCATGGGTGGAGCGTAATATAAAAGTTCCACTGACCGAGCCACAAAAAGCAGGTATCGCGTCATTTTGCCCCTATAACATTGGCCCCGGTAAGTGTTTCCCGTCGACGTTTTATAAGCGGCTTAATGCCGGTGATCGTAAAGGTGCCTGTGAGTCGATTCGCTGGTGGATTAAGGACGGTGGGCGTGATTGCCGCACACGTTCAAATAACTGCTACGGACAGGTTATTCGTCGTGACCAGGAAAGCGCATTAGCCTGTTGGGGGATAGATCAGTGAGAAGAGTTGCCGCGATTATCTCCGCTCTGGTTATCTGCATCATCGTCTGCCTGTCTTGGGCTGTTAATCATTACCGCGATAACGCGATTACCTACAAAGCCCAGCGCGACAAAAATGCCAGAGAACTGACGCTGGCGAACGCGGCAATTACTGACATACAGATGCGTCAGCGTGATGTTGCTGCGCTCGATGCAAAATACACGAAGGAGTTAGCTGATGCGAAAGCTGAAAATGATGCTCTGCGTGATGATGTTGCCGCTGGTCGTCGTCGGTTGCACATCAAAGCAGTCTGTCAGTCAGTGCGTGAAGCCACCACCGCCTCCGGCGTGGATAATGCAGCCTCCCCCTGACTGGCAGACACCGCTGAACGGGATTATTTCACCCTCAGAGAGAGGCTGATCACTATGCAAAAACAACTGGAAGGAACCCAGAAGTATATTAATGAGCAGTGCAGATAGAGCTGCCCATATCGATGGGCAACTCATGCAATTATTGTGAGCAATACACACGCGCTTCCAGCGGAGTATAAATGCCTAAAGTAATAAAACCGAGCAATCCATTTACGAATGTTTGCTGGGTTTCTGTTTTAACAACATTTTCTGCACCACCACAAATTTTTGCTGCATCGACAGTTTTCTTCTGCCCAATTCCCGAAACGAAGAAATGATGGGTGATGGTTTCCTTTGGTGTTACTGCTGTAGGTTTGTTTCCAACAGTAAACGTCTGTTGAGCACATCCTGTAATAAGCATTGCCAGAGCGGCAGAAAACAACATTTTTTTCATCTTATTATCCTGCATTGTTAAAAACGGCAGAATCCTATGTGACAACAATTAAACGATAGTTAAATGGATTGATGAAAATTAAAACTACACAGGTGGGCTCAGACTATTGGAGGAAGTTGGGGACACTCAGAATCCTGTGGAATGAAATAAACCGGTCTATCCGTCCATTACCCTTTTAGCTGCGCTGTATCGTCGCCGTATTCCCGCATTAACCATGACCGTAGCCCGACGGGGAATTCCTTCTGCGTGAGTGTGCGGGAATAATTAAAAACGATGCACACCGGGTTTTTACCGCGTTAATGATTCGCGGGTTTATCCCGGTGCGATGGTGGAAGAAACAGGAAGCTGTATTACAGAAAGTGCTACTACTGTATCCCGATGCGATGTATGTAATGTGAGTCAGATAATGGCACAGGATGTGGTGATGTGGCAGTCTGGAACACAGGATATATTGTCAGAATAAGACCCGTAGGAATAAAAATGAAAAGACGCCTTTTACTACTTTTTCTGTTATCTGTCCTGGCAGTGGGATGCTCGCAGCAAAAAGCTGATGAGCCCCGGCAATTAGTGACGGTGTATCCACGATATCCGGAATATGCTGCAGCAAATTATATCAAGGGGCTGGTTGAGGTTAAGTTCGATATTGGTGCTGATGGGACTGTGACACGGATCGTTTTTCTCCGCTCAGAGCCTCATAATTTGTTTCGTGATGAAGTGGTGAAGGCCATGGCGAAATGGCGATTTGAAAAGAATCGCCCCTGTCAGGGAGTGAAGAGACAATTTATCTTTACGCCGTCACGTCCTTGATGCTTCCAGATAGAGAGGGGCTGGAAGCAGGAGAAAAATGAAAGAGCCAGCGGTTATATTTTTGTCATGGCTGACGAGGAATGATGGAAGAAGGCGTTGTATGCCACACAACGCCTCACTGTTCATTTCTTCTTTTTCTCTGGTGGAACCCGATGAATAAGAGTTGCACTGGTTTCCGATGAGATGGCGATATACTCGGGCAAAGTATGCTGGCAGTTTTCCAACTGGTCAAAAATACCTGCTCTCGTCTGTTGCAATGCCTGCAGCATGCGGCGGCAATGCGCCTTGCTTTTACTAACCATCTTTCCTTCCTCTATCAGTCGCTGCGTGAACTCATCATGGAATACCAGGTAAATGCGGATGTTATCGGTTTTGGCTACGCAGCATAGTACAAAACGGGCAGGTGCATCCTGGGACGGGGGAGGCGTCACATGTCCCTGTGATGGTTGTTCCGGGTAATGTACTGTGTGGGGCATAAAAATGTCCGATAATTTTACTTTCTACCGCAGTTAGTTGATTCGTTGGTCCTGGTAGCACATTGGGCGAGGATTTAAATGCCAGGCAACTGAAGGATGATGTCGCAAGGGAGATAGCGAGAATATTTCTGATTTTCATTTGATGATGCCTCTGTGTGAAATGACGGTAAACGACGCACTTGTGCCGGCACATAATAGCAAGCACCATAATAGATCAGATTCGATTCTTGCTGTAAGTGATAATTATTCTCGTTTTCGGGTCCTTTCCGTCGATCCAACAGGTTACGGGGCGGCGACCTCGCGGGTTTTCGCTATTTATGAAAATTTTCCGGTTTAAGGCGTTTCCGTTCTTCTTCGCCGTAACCTAATGTTTTTATTTAAAACACCCCCTGAAAAGAAAGGAAACGACAGGTGCTGAAAACGGGCTTTTTAGCCTCTGTCGTTTCCTTTCTCTGTTTTTGTCCGTGGAATGAACAATGGAAGTCAACAAAAAGCAGCTGGCTGACATTTTCGGTGCGAGTATCCGTACCATTCAGAACTGGCAGGAGCAGGGAATGCCCGTTCTGCGAGGTGGTGGGAAGGGTAATGAGGTGCTTTATGACTCTGCCGCCGTCATAAAATGGTATGCCGAAAGGGATGCTGAAATTGAGAACGAAAAGCTGCGCCGGGAGGTTGAAGAACTGCGGCAGGCCAGCGAGGCAGATCTCCAGCCAGGGACTATTGAGTACGAACGCCATCGACTTACGCGTGCGCAGGCCGACGCACAGGAACTGAAGAATGCCAGAGACTCCGCTGAAGTGGTGGAAACCGCATTCTGTACTTTCGTGTTGTCGCGGATCGCAGGTGAAATTGCCAGTATTCTCGACGGGATCCCCCTGTCGGTGCAGCGGCGTTTTCCGGAACTGGAAAACCGACATGTTGATTTCCTGAAACGGGATATCATCAAAGCCATGAACAAAGCAGCCGCGCTGGATGAACTGATACCGGGGTTGCTGAGTGAATATATCGAACAGTCAGGTTAACAGGCTGCGGCATTTTGTCCGCGCCGGGCTTCGCTCACTGTTCAGGCCGGAGCCACAGACCGCCGTTGAATGGGCGGATGCCAATTACTATCTCCCGAAAGAATCCGCATACCAGGAAGGGCGCTGGGAAACACTGCCCTTTCAGCGGGCCATCATGAATGCGATGGGCAGCGACTACATCCGCGAGGTGAATGTGGTGAAGTCTGCCCGTGTTGGTTATTCCAAAATGCTGTTGGGTGTTTATGCCTACTTCATAGAGCATAAGCAGCGCAACACACTTATCTGGTTGCCGACGGATGGTGATGCCGAGAACTTTATGAAAACCCACGTCGAGCCGACCATCCGTGATATTCCATCGCTGCTGGCGCTGGCTCCGTGGTATGGCAAAAAGCACCGGGATAACACGCTCACCATGAAGCGTTTCACCAATGGTCGTGGCTTCTGGTGCCTGGGCGGTAAAGCGGCAAAAAACTACCGTGAAAAGTCGGTGGATGTGGCGGGTTATGATGAACTTGCTGCCTTTGATGATGATATTGAACAGGAAGGCTCCCCGACGTTCCTGGGCGACAAGCGTATTGAAGGCTCGGTCTGGCCAAAGTCCATCCGTGGCTCGACGCCTAAAGTGAGAGGCACCTGCCAGATTGAGCGTGCTGCCAGTGAATCCCCGCATTTTATGCGTTTTCATGTTGCCTGCCCGCACTGCGGGGAGGAGCAGTATCTTAAATTTGGCGATAAAGAGACGCCGTTTGGCCTCAAATGGACGCCGGATGATCCCTCCAGCGTGTTTTATCTCTGCGAGCATAATGCCTGCGTCATCCGCCAGCAGGATCTGGACTTTACTGATGCCCGTTATATCTGCGAAAAGACCGGGATCTGGACCCGTGATGGCATTCTCTGGTTTTCGTCATCCGGTGAAGAGATTGAGCCGCCTGACAGTGTGACCTTTCACATCTGGACAGCGTACAGCCCGTTCACCACCTGGGTGCAGATTGTCAAAGACTGGATGAAAACGAAAGGGGATACGGGAAAACGTAAAACCTTCGTGAACACCACGCTCGGTGAGACGTGGGAGGCGAAAATCGGCGAACGTCCGGATGCTGAAGTGATGGCAGAACGGAAAGAGCATTATTCAGCGCCCGTTCCTGACCGTGTGGCTTACCTGACCGCCGGTATCGACTCCCAGCTGGATCGCTACGAAATGCGCGTATGGGGATGGGGGCCGGGTGAGGAAAGCTGGCTGATTGACCGGCAGATTATTATGGGCCGCCACGACGACGAGCAGACGCTGCTGCGTGTGGATGAGGCCATCAATAAAACCTACACCCGCCGGAATGGTGCAGAAATGTCGGTATCCCGTATCTGCTGGGATACTGGCGGGATTGACCCGACCATTGTGTATGAACGCTCGAAAAAACATGGGCTGTTCAGGGTGATCCCCATTAAAGGTGCATCCGTATACGGAAAGCCGGTGGCCAGCATGCCACGTAAGCGAAACAAAAACGGGGTTTACCTTACCGAAATCGGTACGGATACCGCGAAAGAGCAAATTTATAACCGCTTCACACTGGCGCCGGAAGGGGATGAACCGCTTCCCGGTGCCGTTCACTTCCCGAATAACCCGGATATTTTTGATCTGACCGAAGCGCAGCAGCTGACTGCTGAAGAGCAGGTCGAAAAATGGGTGGATGGCAGGAAAAAAATACTGTGGGACAGCAAAAAGCGACGCAATGAGGCACTCGACTGCTTCGTTTATGCGCTGGCGGCGCTGCGCATCAGTATTTCCCGCTGGCAGCTGGATCTCAGTGCGCTGCTGGCGAGCCTGCAGGAAGAGGATGGTGCAGCAACCAACAAGAAAACACTGGCAGATTACGCCCGTGCCTTATCCGGAGAGGATGAATGACGCGACAGGAAGAACTTGCCGCTGCCCGTGCGGCACTGCATGACCTGATGACAGGAAAACGGGTGGCAACGGTACAGAAAGACGGACGGAGAGTGGAGTTTACGGCCACTTCCGTGTCTGACCTGAAAAAATACATTGCGGAGCTGGAAGTGCAGACCGGCATGACACAGCGACGCAGGGGACCTGCAGGATTTTATGTATGAAAACGTCCACCATTCCCACCCTTCTGGGGCCGGACGGCATGACATCACTGCGTGAATATGCCGGTTATCACGGCGGTGGCAGCGGATTTGGTGGGCAGTTGCGGGCGTGGAATCCACCGAGTGAAAGTGTGGATGCAGCCCTGCTGCCCAACTTTACCCGTGGCAATGCCCGCGCGGACGATCTGGTACGCAATAACGGCTATGCTGCCAACGCCATCCAGCTGCATCAGGATCATATCGTCGGGTCTTTTTTCCGGCTCAGTCATCGCCCAAGCTGGCGCTATCTGGGCATCGGGGAGGAAGAAGCCCGTGCCTTTTCCCGCGAGGTTGAAGCGGCATGGAAAGAGTTTGCCGAGGATGACTGCTGCTGCATTGACGTTGAGCGAAAACGCACGTTTACCATGATGATTCGGGAAGGTGTGGCCATGCACGCCTTTAACGGTGAACTGTTCGTTCAGGCCACCTGGGATACCAGTTCGTCGCGGCTTTTCCGGACACAGTTCCGGATGGTCAGCCCGAAGCGCATCAGCAACCCGAACAATACCGGCGACAGCCGGAACTGCCGTGCCGGTGTGCAGATTAATGACAGCGGTGCGGCGCTGGGATATTACGTCAGCGAGGACGGCTATCCTGGCTGGATGCCGCAGAAATGGACATGGATACCCCGTGAGTTACCCGGCGGGCGCGCCTCGTTCATTCACGTTTTTGAACCCGTGGAGGACGGGCAGACCCGCGGTGCAAATGTGTTTTACAGCGTGATGGAGCAGATGAAGATGCTCGACACGCTGCAGAACACGCAGCTGCAGAGCGCCATTGTGAAGGCGATGTATGCCGCCACCATTGAGAGTGAGCTGGATACGCAGTCAGCGATGGATTTTATTCTGGGCGCGAACAGTCAGGAGCAGCGGGAAAGGCTGACCGGCTGGATTGGTGAAATTGCCGCGTATTACGCCGCAGCACCGGTCCGTCTGGGAGGCGCAAAAGTGCCGCACCTGATGCCGGGTGACTCACTGAACCTGCAGACGGCTCAGGACACGGATAACGGCTACTCCGTGTTTGAGCAGTCACTGCTGCGGTATATCGCTGCCGGACTGGGTGTCTCGTATGAGCAGCTTTCCCGGAATTACGCCCAGATGAGCTACTCCACGGCACGGGCCAGCGCGAACGAGTCGTGGGCGCACTTTATGGGGCGGCGAAAATTCGTCGCATCCCGTCAGGCGAGCCAGATGTTTCTGTGCTGGCTGGAAGAGGCCATCGCCCGCCGCGTGGTGACGTTACCTTCAAAAGCGCGCTTCAGTTTTCAGGAAGCCCGCAGTGCCTGGGGGAACTGCGACTGGATAGGCTCCGGTCGTATGGCCATCGATGGTCTGAAAGAAGTTCAGGAAGCGGTGATGCTGATAGAAGCCGGGCTGAGTACCTACGAGAAAGAGTGTGCAAAACGCGGCGATGACTATCAGGAAATTTTTGCCCAGCAGGTCCGTGAAACGATGGAGCGTCGTGCAGCCGGTCTTAAACCACCCGCCTGGGCGGCTGCGGCATTTGAATCCGGGCTGCGACAATCAACAGAGGAGGAGAAGAGTGACAGCAGAGCTGCGTAATCTCCCGCATATTGCCAGCATGGCCTTTAATGAGCCGCTGATGCTTGAACCCGCCTATGCGCGGGTTTTCTTTTGTGCGCTTGCAGGCCAGCTTGGGATCAGCCGCCTGACGGATGCGGTGTCCGGCGACAGCCTGACTGCCCAGGAGGCACTCGCGACGCTGGCATTATCCGGTGATGATGACGGACCACGACAGGCCCGGAGTTATCAGGTCATGAACGGCATCGCCGTGCTGCCGGTGTCCGGCACGCTGGTCAGCCGGACGCGGGCGCTGCAGCCGTACTCGGGGATGACCGGTTACAACGGCATTATCGCCCGTCTGCAACAGGCTGCCAGCGACCCGATGGTGGACGGCATTCTGCTCGATATGGACACGCCAGGCGGAATGGTGGCGGGGGCATTTGACTGCGCTGACATCATCGCCCGTGTGCGTGACATAAAACCGGTATGGGCGCTGGCCAACGACATGAACTGCAGTGCAGGTCAGCTGCTTGCCAGTGCCGCCTCCCGGCGTCTGGTCACGCAGACCGCCCGGACAGGCTCCATCGGCGTCATGATGGCTCACAGTAATTACGGTGCTGTCCTGGAGAAACAGGGTGTGGAAATCACGCTGATTTACAGCGGCAGCCATAAGGTGGATGGCAATCCCTACAGCCATCTTCCGGATGACGTCCGGGAGACACTGCAGTCCCGGATGGACGCAACCCGCCAGATGTTTGCGCAGAAGGTGTCGGCATATACCGGCCTGTCTGTGCAGGCTGTGCTGGATACCGAGGCTGCAGTGTACAGCGGTCAGGAGGCCATTGATGCCGGACTGGCTGATGAACTTGTTAACAGCAGCGATGCGATCACCGTCATGCGTGATGCACTGGATGCACGTAAATCCCGTCTCTCAGGAGGGCGAATGACCAAAGAGACTCAATCAACAACTGTTTCAGCCACTGCTTCGCAGGCTGACATCACCACCGTGGAGCCTGCGAAGGAGGGCGAAAACGCCAGCGCGGCGCAGCCGGATGTGAACGCACAGATCACCGCAGCGGTTGCGGCAGAAAACAGCCGCATTATGGGGATCCTCAACTGTGAGGAGGCTCACGGACGCGAAGAACAGGCGCGCGTTCTGGCAGAAACCCCCGGAATGACCGTGGAAACGGCCCGCCGCATTCTGGCCGCAGCACCACAGAGTGCACAGGCGCGCAGTGACACTGCGCTGGATCGTCTGATGCAGGGTGCACCGGCACCGCTGGCTGCAGGTAACCTGGCATCTGATACCAATAAAGAATTACTTAATACACCTGAAGCTTTACCGGTATAAGAGGCAGTTATGGCGACAAAAGAAGAGTTTAACCATTACCAGCCGCTGGGTAACAGTGATCCGGCTCATACAGCAATTGCGCCTGGCGGATTGAGTGCGAAAACGCCTGCAATGACCCCACTGATGCTGGATGGCACTACCCGTAAGCTGGTTGTGTGGGATGGCACCACCGACGGTGCAGCCGTTGGCATTCTTGCGGTTGCTGCTGACCAGACCAGCACCACACTGACGTTCTACAAGTCCGGCTCGTTCCGTTATGAGGATGTGCTCTGGCCGGAGGCTGCCAGCGACGAGACGAAAAAACGGACCGCGTTTGCCGGAACGGCAATCAGCATCGTTTAATCTTCCCCTTCATCAACAAAGGCCGCCTGTGCGGCTTTTTTTATGGAAATAATTTATGTCTGTATATACAACTGCAGAATTACTGGCATCGACCCAGCATCACTTTAAGTTCGATCCGCTGTTTCTGCGCCTGTTTTTCCGTGAAACCTATCCTTTCACCACGGAAAAAGTCTATCTCTCACAAATTCCGGGACTGGTAAACATGGCGCTGTACGTTTCGCCGATTGTTTCCGGTGAGGTTATCCGATCCCGTGGCGGCTCCACCTCTGAATTTACGCCGGGTTATGTCAAACCCAAGCATGAGGTGAATCCGCAGATGACCCTGCGTCGCCTGCCGGATGAAGATCCGCAGAACCTGGCTGACCCGGCTTACCGTCGTCGCCGTATTATTCGGCAGAATATGCTGGATGAAAATCTGGCGATTGCCCAGGTCGAAGAGATGCAGGCAGTTTCTGCCGTGCTTAAGGGCAAATATACCATGACCGGTGAAGCCTTCGATCCGGTTGAGGTGGATATGGGCCGCAGTGAGGCGAATAACATCACGCAGTCCGGCGGCACGGAGTGGAGCAAGCGTGACAAGTCCACGTATGACCCGACCGACGATATCGAAGCCTACGCGCTGAACGCCAGCGGTGTGGTGAATATCATCGTGTTTGATCCGAAAGGCTGGGCGCTGTTCCGTTCCTTCAAAGCCGTCAAGGAGAAGCTGGATACCCGTCGCGGCTCTCATTCCGAGCTGGAGACAGCGGTAAAAGACCTGGGCAAAGCGGTGTCTTATAAGGGAATGTATGGCGATGTGGCCATCGTCGTGTATTCCGGACAGTACGTGGAAAACGGCGTCAAAAAGAACTTCCTGCCGGACAACACGATGGTGCTGGGGAACACTCAGGCACGCGGTCTGCGCACCTATGGTTGCATTCAGGATGCGGACGCACAGCGCGAAGGCATTAACGCCTCTGCCCGTTACCCGAAAAACTGGGTGACCACCGGCGACCCGGCGCGTGAGTTCACCATGATTCAGTCAGCACCGCTGATGCTGCTGGCTGACCCTGATGAGTTCGTGTCTGTACAACTGGCGTAATCATGGCCCTTCGGGGCCATTGTTTCTCTGTGGAGGAGTCCATGACGAAAGATGAACTGATTGCCCGTCTCCGCTCGCTGGGTGAACAACTGAACCGTGATATCAGCCTGACGGGGACGAAAGAAGAACTGGCGCTCCGTGTGGCAGAACTGGAAGAAGAGCTTGATGACACGGGCGACACTGCCGGTCAGGATATCCCTCTCAGCCCGGAAAATGTGCTGACCGGACATGAAAATGAGGTTGTATCAGCGCAGCCGGATACCGTGACTGATACGGCTGATCTGGTCACGGTTGTGGCACTGGTGACGCTGCATACTGATGCACTTCACGCCACGCGGGATGAGGCTGTGGCATTTGTGCTGCCGGGAACGGCGTTCCGTGTCTCTGCCGGTGTGGCAGCTGAAATGACAGAGCGCGGCCTGGCCAGAATACAATAACGGGAGGCGCTGTGGCTGATTTCGATAACCTGTTCGATGCTGCCATTGCCTGCGCCGATGAAACGATACGCGGGTACATGGGAACGTCAGCCACCATGACATCCGGTGAGCAGTCCGGTGCTGTGATACGTGGTGTTTTTGATGACCCTGAAAATATCAGCTATGCCGGACAGGGCGTGCGCGTTGAAGGCTCCAGCCCGTCCCTGTTTGTCCGGACTGATGATGTGCGGCAGCTGCGGCGCGGCGACACGCTGACCATCGGTGAGGAAAACTTCTGGATAGACCGGATTTCGCCGGGTGATGGCGGAAGCTGTCATCTCTGGCTTGGGCGGGGCGTACCGCCTGCCGTTAACCGTCGCCGCTGAAAGGGGGATGTATGGCCATAAAAGGTCTTGAGCAGGCCGTTGAAAACCTCAGCCGTATCAGCAGAACGGCGGTGCCCGGTGCCGCCGCAATGGCCATTAACCGCGTTGCTTCATCCGCGATATCGCAGTCGGTGGCACAGGTTGCCCGTGAGACAAAGGTACGCCGGAAACTGGTAAAGGAAAGGGCCAGGCTGAAAAGGGCCACAGTCAAAAATCCGCAGGCCAGAATCAAAGTTAACCGGGGGGATTTGCCCGTAATCAGGCTGGGTAACGCGCGGGTTGTCCTGTCCCGACGCAGGCGTCGTAAAAAGGGGCAGCGTTCATCCCTGAAAGGTGGCGGCAGCGTGCTTGTGGTGGGAAACCGTCGTATTCCCGGCGCGTTTATTCAGCAACTGAAAAATGGCCGCTGGCATGTCATGCAGCGTGTGGCCGGGAAAAACCGTTACCCCATTGATGTGGTGAAAATTCCGATGGCGGTGCCGCTGACCACGGCGTTTAAACAGAATATTGAGCGGATACGGCGTGAGCGTCTTCCGAAAGAGCTGGGCTATGCGCTGCAGCATCAACTGAGGATGGTAATAATGCGATGAAACATACTGAACTCCGTGCAGCCGTACTGGATGCACTGGAAAAATATGACACCGGGGCGACGCTTTTTGATGGTCGCCCCGCTGTTTTTGATGAGGCGGATTTTCCGGCAATTGCCGTTTATCTCACCGGCGCTGAATACACGGGCGAAGAGCTGGACAGCGATACCTGGCAGGCGGAGCTGCATATTGAAGTTTTCCTGCCTGCTCAGGTGCCGGATTCAGCGCTGGATTCGTGGATGGAGTCCCGGATTTATCCGGTGATGAGCGATATCCCGGCACTGTCAGATTTGATCACCAGTATGGTGGCCAGTGGCTATGACTACCGACGCGACGATGATGCGGGCCTGTGGAGTTCAGCCGATCTGACTTATGTCATTACCTATGAAATGTGAGGACGATATGCCTGTACCAAATCCTACAATGCCGGTGAAAGGTGCCGGGACCACACTGTGGGTTTATAAGGGGAACGGTGACCCTTATGCGAACCCGCTTTCAGACGTGGACTGGTCGCGTCTGGCAAAAGTTAAAGACCTGACGCCCGGCGAACTGACCGCTGAGTCCTATGACGACAGCTATCTCGATGATGAAGATGCGGACTGGACTGCGACCGGGCAGGGGCAGAAATCAGCCGGAGATACCAGCTTCACGCTGGCGTGGATGCCCGGAGAACAGGGGCAGCAGGCGCTGCTGGCGTGGTTTAATGAAGGGGATACCCGTGCCTATAAAATCCGCTTCCCGAACGGCACGGTCGATGTGTTCCGCGGCTGGGTCAGCAGTATCGGTAAGGCGGTGACGGCGAAGGAAGTGATCACCCGCACGGTGAAAGTCACCAACGTGGGACGTCCGTCGATGGCAGAAGATCGCAGCACGGTGACGGCGACAACCGGCATGACGGTGACACCCGCCAGTGCTTCCGTAGTGAAAGGGCAGAGCACTACGCTGACCGTGGCATTCCAGCCGGAGGGCGCAACCGACAAGAGCTTCCGTGCGGTGTCTGCGGATAAAACAAAAGCCACCGTGTCGGTCAGCGGTATGACCATCACCGTGAACGGCGTTGCTGCAGGCAAGGTCAACATTCCGGTTGTATCCGGTAATGGTGAGTTTGCTGCGGTTGCAGAAATCACCGTCACCGCCAGTTAATCCGGAGAGTCAGCGATGTTCCTGAAAACCGAATCATTTGAATATAACGGCGTGACCGTCACGCTTTCTGAACTGTCAGCCCTGCAGCGTATTGAGCATCTTGCCCTGATGAAACGGCAGGCAGAACCGGCGGGATCCGACAGCAACCGGCAGGTTACTGTGGAAGACGTCATCAGAACCGGCGCGTTTCTGGTGGCGATGTCCCTGTGGCATAACCATCCGAAGAAGACGCAGATGCCGTCCATGAATGAAGCCGTTAAACAGATTGAGCAGGAAGTGCTTACCACCTGGCCCACAGAGGCAATTTCTCATGCTGAAAACGTGGTGTACCGGCTGTCCGGTATGTATGAGTTTGTGGTGAATAATGCCCCCGAACAGGCAGAGGACGCCGGGCCTGCAGAGCCTGTTTCTGCGGGAAAGTGTTCGACGGTGAGCTGAGTTTTGCCCTGAAACTGGCGCGTGAGATGGGGCGACCCGACTGGCGTGCCATGCTTGCCGGGATGTCATCCACGGAGTATGCCGACTGGCACCGCTTTTACAGTACCCATTATTTTCATGATGTTCTGCTGGATATGCACTTTTCCGGGCTGACGTACACCGTGCTCAGCCTGTTTTTCAGCGATCCGGATATGCATCCGCTGGATTTCAGTCTGCTGAACCGGCGCGAGGCTGACGAAGAGCCTGAAGATGATGTGCTGATGCAGAAAGCGGCAGGGCTTGCCGGAGGTGTCCGCTTTGGCCCGGACGGGAATGAAGTTATCCCCGCTTCCCCGGATGTGGCGGACATGACGGAGGATGACGTAATGCTGATGACAGTATCAGAAGGGATCGCAGGAGGAGTCCGGTATGGCTGAACCGGTAGGCGATCTGGTCGTTGATTTGAGTCTGGATGCGGCCAGATTTGACGAGCAGATGGCCAGAGTCAGGCGTCATTTTTCCGGTACGGAAAGTGATGCGAAAAAAACAGCGGCAGTCGTTGAACAGTCGCTGAGCCGACAGGCGCTGGCTGCACAGAAAGCGGGGATTTCCGTCGGGCAGTATAAAGCCGCCATGCGTATGCTGCCTGCACAGTTCACCGACGTGGCCACGCAGCTTGCCGGTGGTCAGAATCCCTGGCTCATCCTGCTGCAACAGGGCGGTCAGGTGAAGGACTCATTTGGCGGGATGATCCCCATGTTCCGGGGGCTTGCCGGTGCGATCAGCCTGCCGATGGTCGGGGTCACCTCGCTGGCGGTGGCGACCGGTGCGCTGGCGTACGCCTGGTACCAGGGGGATTCCACGCTTTCAGCGTTTAATAAAACCCTGGTTCTTTCCGGTAATCAGTCAGGACTGACGGCAGAGCGCATGCTGACGCTCTCCAGAGCCGGGCAGGCGGCAGGGCTGACGTTTAACCAGGCGGGAGAGTCACTGGCAGCCCTGGTCAGTGCCGGTGTGCGTGGTGGTGAACAGTTTGATGCCATTAACCAGAGTGTGGCGCGTTTTGCGTCTGCCTCCGGTGTGGAGGTGGACAAGGTTGCAGAGGCTTTCGGAAAACTGACCACCGACCCGACGTCGGGGCTGACTGCGATGGCACGCCAGTTCCGCAACGTGACGGCAGAGCAGATTGCGTATGTTGCTCAGCTGCAGCGTTCCGGAGACGAGGCCGGTGCCTTACAGGCGGCGAACGATGCTGCCACGAAAGGCTTTGATGAGCAGACCCGTCGCCTGAAAGAGAACATGGGGACGCTGGAAACCTGGGCGGATAAAACAGGGAAGGCGTTCAAATCGATGTGGGATGCCATTCTGGATATCGGTCGTCCGGAATCTTCTGCGGACATGCTCGCCAGTGCGCAGAAGGCATTTGATGAAGCGGATAAGAAATGGCAGTGGTACCAGAGCCGGAGCCAGCGCCGCGGTAAAACCTCCTCTTTCCGGGCCAACCTTCAGGGTGCATGGGATGACCGGGAAAATGCCCGTCTGGGGCTGGCGGCGGCAACGCTGCAGTCGGATATGGAAAAAGCCGGTGAACTGGCGGCAAGGGACAGGGCTGAGCGTGAGGCGTCACAGCTGAAGTATACCGGAGAGGCGCAGAAAGCGTATGAACGCCTGCTGTCGCCGCTGGAGAAATATACCGCCCGTCAGGAAGAACTGAACAGGGCTCTGAGAGACGGGAAAATCCTGCAGGCGGATTACAACACGCTGATGGCGTCGGCGAAAAAGGATTATGAATCGACGCTGAAAAAGCCGTCCGGTGTGAAGGTGTCTGCCGGTGAGCGTCAGGAAGACCGGGCGCATGCAGCCCTGCTGGCGCTTGAAACCGAGCTCCGGACGCTGGAGAAGCACAGCGGTGCGAATGAGAAAATCAGCCAGCAGCGCCGTGATTTATGGAAGGCGGAAAGTCAGTATGCGGTCCTGAAAGAGGCCGCTACGAAACGACAGTTATCCGGGCAGGAAAAATCCCTGCTGGCCCATGAGAAAGAGACGCTGGAGTACAAACGCCAGCTGGCTGAGCTGGGTGACAAGGTTGAATACCAGAAACGGCTGAATGAGCTGGCACAGCAGGCGGCACGGTTTGAAGAGCAGCAGAGCGCGAAGCAGGCCGCCATCAGCGCAAAAGCCCGCGGTCTCACTGACCGTCAGGCGCAGCGGGACTCTGAAGCGCAGCGTCTTCGTGACATGTATGGCGATAATCCGCAGGCGCTGGCCCGGGTCACCGGGGCACTGAAACAGACATGGGCGGATGAAGATATGCTGCGCGGTGACTGGCTGGCCGGGCTGAAGTCCGGCTGGGGCGAGTGGGCGGAAAGTGCGACGGACAGTTTTTCGCAGGTTAAAAGTGTGGCCACGCAGACCTTTGACGGTATTGCACAGAATATGGCGGCGATGCTGACCGGCAGTGAACAGAACTGGCGGGGATTCACCCGTTCGGTGCTGTCCATGATGACAGAAATCCTGCTTAAACAGGCCATGGTGGGCATTGTCGGGCGTATTGGCAGTGCCATTGGCGGTGCTTTCGGTGGTGGGGCGTCTGCCTCCACGGGGACGGCCATTGAGGCTGCGGCGGCGAACTTCCATTTTGCGACCGGCGGATTTACGGGCACGGGCGGCAAATATGAGCCTGCGGGGATAGTTCACCGCGGGGAGTTTGTCTTCACGAAGGAGGCAACCAGCCGGATAGGCGTGGGGAATCTTTACCGTCTGATGCGCGGCTATGCGGAAGGGGGTTATGTGGGTGGTGCCGGAAGTCCGGCGCAGATGCGGCGGGCGGAAGGTATTAATTTTAATCAGAACAATCACGTGGTGATTCAGAACGACGGTATCAACGGACAGGCGGGGCCGCAGCTGATGAAGGCGGTGTATGACATGGCCCGCAAGGGGGCGCAGGATGAGCTCCGGCTGCAGTTGCGTGATGGCGGTATGTTATCAGGGAGCGGGCGATGAAAACCTTTCGCTGGAAAGTGAAGCCGGATATGGAGGTGAACTCGCAGCCATCGGTGCGTGAAGTGCGTTTTGGTGACGGGTACTCACAGCGTATGGCGGCAGGGCTGAATGCTGACCTGAAAACATACCGGGTGATGCTTTCCGTGAGCCGGGAGGAGGCCCGGCATCTGGAAGCGTTCCTGGCAGAGCACGGGGGCTGGAAGGCATTTTTGTGGAAGCCACCCTATGCATACCGGCAGATAAAGGTGACCTGTGCCGGGTGGTCTGCGCGGGTCGGGATGTTGCGCGTTGAGTTCAGCGCGGAGTTTAAGCAGGTGGTGAACTGATGCAGGATATTCACGAAGAAAGCCTGAACGAGTCGGTTAAGTCAGAGCAGTCACCGCGGGTGGTGCTCTGGGAAATCGACCTGACGGTGCAGGGCGGTGAGCGGTATTTTTTCTGCAATGAGCTGAATGAAAAAGGGGAGCCGGTGACCTGGCAGGGGCGTGAATATCAGGCGTACCCGATTGAGGGTAGCGGCTTTGAGATGAACGGAAAGGGCAGCAGTGCCCGCCCGTCGCTGACGGTGTCCAATCTTTTCAGCCTTGTCACCGGGATGGCGGAGGATTTGCAGAGCCTGGTGGGTGCCACGGTGGTCCGCCGCCGGGTGTATGCGCGTTTTCTTGATGCGGTGAACTTTGTGGCGGGGAATCCGGAGGCAGACCCGGAGCAGGAGCTGACGGACCGGTGGGTGGTGGAGCAGTTATCAGCGCTGACGGCCATGACGGCCTCGTTTGTGCTGGCGACACCGACGGAGACGGACGGTGCGCTGTTTCCCGGTCGCATCATGCTGGCGAACACCTGTATGTGGGATTACCGGGGCGATGAATGCGGGTATAACGGTCCGGCAGTGGCGGATGAGTTCGACAACCCCACCACGGATATCCGGAAGGACAGATGCAGTAAATGCATGCGCGGGTGTGAGATGCGCGGCATGGTGGCTAATTTCGGCGGTTTCCTTTCCATTAATAAACTTTCGCAGTAAATCCCGTTTTATGACACAGACTGAATCAGCGATTCTGGCGCATGCCCGGCGGTGTGCGCCAGCGGAGTCGTGCGGCTTCGTGATAGGCACCCCGGAGGGCGAACGGTACCAGCCCTGCGTGAATATCTCCGCAGAGCCGGAGGCGTATTTTCGTATTGCACCGGAAGACTGGCTGCAGGCACAGATGCAGGGGGAGATTGTGGCGCTGGTCCACAGTCATCCCGGTGGACTGCCCTGGCTGAGCGAGGCGGACCGGCGGCTGCAGATAAAGAGTGCCCTGCCCTGGTGGCTGGTCTGCCGGGGTGACATTCACCGGTTCCGCTGTGTGCCGCACCTGACCGGACGGCGCTTTGAACACGGTGTGACGGACTGTTACACCCTGTTCCGGGATGCTTACCATCTGGCGGGGATAACGCTGCCGGATTTTGTGCGTGAGGATGACTGGTGGCGCAACGGTCAGAACCTGTACCTGGACAACCTGGCGGAAAACGGCTTTTACCGGGTGTCTCCGTCCCGTGCACAGGCAGGCGATATTCTGCTGTGCTGCTTTGGCGCATCGGTGCCGAATCATGCCGCCATTTACTGTGGCAACGGTGAACTGCTTCACCATATACCTGAACAACTGAGTAAACGGGAGAGGTATTCAGAGAAATGGCAACGACGAACGCATTCTGTCTGGCGTCACCGCCACTGGTCCGCATCTGCCTTCACGGGGATTTACAACGATTTGGTCGCCGCATCAGCCTGTATGTGAACACGGCAGCGGAGGCCATCCGTGCCCTGTCGCTGCAGGTGCCGGGATTCCGCTGTCAGATGAACGAAGGCTGGTATCAGATACGTATTGCCGGTGAGGATACCGCGCCGGAGGCGGTGTATGCCCGTCTTCATGAACCGTTGAGCGGGAGGGCCGTGATTCATATTGTACCGAGGCTGGCAGGGGCCGGGGGAAATGGTGTTTTTCAGGTGGTGCTGGGGGCAGCAGCCATCGTGGGCTCTTTCTTCACCGCCGGCGCAACGATGGCGTTGTGGGGCGCAGCCCTGAGTGCCGGAGGGCTGACTGCCACCACGATGCTGTTCTCACTGGGTGCCAGCATGATACTGGGTGGTGTGGCCCAGATGCTGGCCCCGAAGGCAAAGACGCCGGAATACAAAAGTACGGATAACGGTAAACAGAACACGTATTTTTCGTCACTGGACAACATGATTGCCCAGGGTAACCCGATGCCGGTGCCTTACGGTGAAATGCTGGTTGGTTCACGACGGATATCCCAGGACATCAGCACCCGTGATGAGGGCGGAGACGGGAAAGTGGTGGTTATCGGACGGGGATAAAAATAAAAAAATCCCGCAGAGTTAGCGGAGCTGCGGGAAGAGATACGAAGATTAACTGTAAGGAGTTATTATTATGTCACAGCAAAAAAAACGGTAACGCAGAGAAATTATAAGCGCCACTGGGATTTTGTGAAAATGTGAAGAATTTCAGAAATTTTCTGTTGCGGAGCTGAACTAAAAAACGCTCCCGCAATACACCTGGATATTAACGGGAGGAACGAATAGTCACCTTAAGGAGTTGCGATTAATTGCTTTTATTGACCGCAGGTAATCTACCCATCCGGCAAGGTTTCCTCCACGGGAATTTGCCGGAAATGTGAAGAATTTCAGAAATTTTATTCCGTCATGACACAGGCACCCTCCGGGGTGCCTGTCGTTTTCTGGCATAAACAGATTCAGACATCAGACAGGAGAGGGGGACAGAGTGGGTAAAGGGGGCGGCAAGGGGCACACACCGCGTGAGGCGAAGGACAATCTCAAATCAACGCAGATGATGAGCGTGATTGATGCCATTGGTGAGGGACCGGTGGAAGGTCCGGTGAAGGGACTGCAGAGTATTCTGGTGAACAAAACCCCGCTGACGGACACGGACGGTAATCCTGTGATACACGGTGTGACCGCCGTCTGGCGTGCCGGGGAGCAGGAGCAGACACCGCCGGAAGGCTTTGAGTCCTCCGGGGCAGAAACCGCACTGGGCGTGGAGGTGACGAAGGCAAAGCCGGTGACGCGCACCATCACGTCAGCGAACATTGACCGTCTGCGGGTCACCTTCGGGGTGCAGTCACTGGTGGAGACCACCTCAAAGGGTGACCGTAATCCCTCTTCTGTCCGGCTGCTGATTCAGCTTGAGCGTAACGGTAACTGGGTGACGGAGAAGGATGTCACCATTAACGGCAAGACCACCTCGCAGTACCTGACGTCGGTGATTCTGAATAATCTCCCTGAGCGCCCCTTTAACATCCGGATGGTCAGGGTGACGGCGGACAGCACCACGGACCAGCTGCAGAACAGAACGCTGTGGTCGTCATACACCGAAATCATCGATGTGAAACAGTGCTACCCGAACACGGCCATTGTGGGGCTGCAGGTGGATGCGGAGCAGTTCGGTGGTCAGCAGATGGTGGTGAACTACCATATCCGCGGCCGCATCATTCAGGTGCCGTCAAACTATGACCCGGAAAAACGCACCTACAGCGGTATCTGGGACGGGAGTCTGAAACCGGCATACAGCAATAACCCGGCCTGGTGCCTGTGGGACATGCTGACCCACCCGCGCTACGGGATGGGAAAACGCCTGGGGGCCGCGGATGTGGACAAGTGGGCACTGTATGCCATCGGGCAGTACTGCGACCAGACGGTCCCGGATGGTTTCGGAGGCACAGAGCCGCGGATGACCTTTAATGCGTACCTGTCACAGCAGCGTAAGGTGTGGGATGTCCTGGGGGATTTCTGCTCGGCGATGCGCTGTATGCCGGTATGGAACGGCCAGACGCTGACGTTCGTTCAGGACCGCCCGTCGGATGTGGTGTGGCCGTACACCAACAGCGATGTGGTGGTGGATGATAACGGCGTGGGGTTCCGCTACAGCTTCAGTGCCCTGAAGGACCGGCACACGGCGGTGGAGGTGAATTACACTGACCCGCAGAACGGCTGGCAGACTTCCACGGAACTGGTGGAAGACCCGGACGCCATCCTGCGCTACGGACGCAATCTGCTGAAGATGGATGCGTTTGGCTGTACCAGCCGCGGTCAGGCCCACCGTGCCGGACTGTGGGTGATAAAGACCGAACTGCTGGAAACGCAGACGGTGGATTTCACGCTCGGGTCACAGGGGCTGCGGCACACACCCGGTGACATCATTGAAATCTGTGATAACGACTACGCCGGGACCCTGACCGGCGGACGCATCCTGTCCATGGATGCCGCCAGTCGCACCCTGACGCTGGACCGTGAGGTGACACTGCCGGAGACAGGTACATCGACGGTGAACCTGATTAACGGCAGCGGTAAGCCGGTGCGCGTGGACATCACTGCACACCCCGCCCCTGACCGGATACAGGTCAGCGTCCTGCCTGATGGCGTGGCAACATACGGTGTGTGGGGACTCTCCCTGCCGTCACTGCGTCGTCGCCTGTTCCGCTGTGTTTCCATCCGGGAAAACACGGACGGCACCTTTGCCATCACGGCAGTGCAGCACGTACCGGAAAAAGAAGCCATTGTGGATAACGGAGCCCGCTTTGAGCCGCTGTCCGGTTCACTGAACAGCGTCATCCCGCCGGCAGTGCAGCACCTCACGGTGGAGGTGAGTGCCTCAGACGGCCAGTATCTGGCGCTGGCGAAATGGGACACGCCGCGGGTGGTGAAGGGGGTGCGCTTCAGTCTGCGCCTGACCAGCGGAAACGGTGAAAACAGCCGCCTGGTGACCAGCGCCATCACGGCGGACACGGAGCACCGTTTCAGTGGCCTGCCGCTCGGGGAATACACCCTGACGGTCAGGGCGATAAACAGCTATGGCCAGCAGGGCGAACCGGCCACCACCACATTCCGGATTAACGCCCCGGCAGCACCGGACAGCATTGAGCTGACGCCGGGGTATTATCAGATAACAGCAGTACCGGTGCTGGCGGTGTATGACCCGACGGTACAGTATGAATTCTGGTTCTCAGAAAAACGCATCACGGACACGGCACAGGTGGAAATCTCTGCCCGTTATCTGGGGACAGGCAGCCAGTGGAGTGTCTCCGGCCCGCACATTAAGCCGGGGAGGGATTTCTGGTTTTATGTGCGCAGCGTCAACCTGGTGGGGAAATCTGCGTTTGTGGAAGCCAGTGGCCGGGCGAGCAATGATGCGGAAGGGTATCTGGACTTTTTCAGAGGAGAAATCGGGAAGACACATCTGGCACAGGGGATGTGGGAGCTGATTGATAACAGCCAGCTTGATGATGAGATGGCGGAGATGAAGACCACCATCACCGAAACCCGCAATGAAATCACGCAGACGGTCAGTAAAACTCTGGAAGACCAGAGTGCCACCATACAGCAGATACAGCGGGTGCAGACAGACACAAATAACGACCTGGCTGCGCTGTACATGCTGAAGGTGCAGAAAACAAAAAACGGCATTCCGTATGTTGCCGGTATAGGTGCGGGGATTGAGGATGCTGATGGCCAGCCCCTGAGCAATATACTGCTGCAGGCGGACCGTATCGCGATGATTAACCCGGAGAACGGCAACACCACGCCGCTGTTTGTGGCGCAGGGGAATCAGCTGTTCATGAACGATGTGTTCCTGAAGCGGTTGTTTGCAGTGAGCATCACCTCGTCCGGCAATCCCCCGACGTTCTCCCTGACGCCGGAGGGCAGGCTGACGGCCCGCAATGCGGACATCAGCGGACATATCAGTGCGAACTCGGGCACGCTCAATAATGTCGTGATAGCGGAGAACTGTACGATAAATGGCACGCTGAAAGCGGAGAACATTATTGGTGATCTTGTGAAATGTGCAGGGGTGGCTTTTCCGGTGGATGGTAGTTACCTTGCGAACGGTACACGAACGCTGACGGTGTATGACGATCACAGCTTTGACCGGCAGATTATAATTCCGCCGATAATCTATGTCGGGTCAAAACAGGAATCCCGCACCAGTAATGACATCTGGACAGAGTGCTTCCTGCATGTTGATCAGAACGGACGCCGGATTTATTCAGGCAGGTCAGTGACAGAGCCGGGAATTTTCAGCGGGATCATCGATATGCCAGCCGGTCATGGTCATATCACCCTGAGTTTTACCGTAAGTTCACGACGTCAGAACGGGAGTTTTGGCAGTTCACGTATCAGTAACCTTCAGGCGATAGTGGTGAAGAAAAACAGCGCGGGGATCAGTATCCGCTGAACATCGCGCCCCGGGATTGCCGGAAGGAGACAAAAACCGTACAGTATGCGCGGGTGCCTTTGGCTGATGGCCGGAGGGAACACCTGAAGGCCGGATGTGAAAAGGCCCCGGGCAAACATTCATGTTTAACCCGAGGCCTGACCATTCATCCTAAGCAAGTGAAAGGTTAGCGCCTCTCCGTAAAAGGAGCAAGCGTTTATGTCGCAAAAACCGTTAAAAACCACCGTGATTTGTATCACGGTAGTGCTCATTATCTGGATCACCCACAGTTCACTGTGCGAGTTCCGGTTCCGGATAGCGGGCGCGGAGATTGCGGCGTTCTTACAGTGTAAGCAGTAAGAAACCGTGGCGGGGGAGAATATCCCCCGCCGACCGGTTGCTGAGGGTGGTCAGCCGGATGGCACCGTTTTAACACCAACAAACCACAAATTTTACCGCAGGCCGGGAAACCGGTACTGCGGTTTTTTTATGGGGGAAATCCATGACAGTCAGAATATCGGGTGTGCTGAAGGATGGTACGGGAAAAGCGGTACCGGGATGCACGATAGAGCTGAAAGCGCGCCGCACAACGGAGACGGTGATTGTCACCACGGTGGCGTATGGTCAGCCGGGGGAAACCGGCAGTTACAGTATGGATGTTGAGCCGGGGTTGTACCGGGTGACGCTGAACACGGAAGGGTACGCGCCGTCATATGTGGGTGACATTCTGGTGAAGGCGGATTCTGCACCGGGAACGCTGAATAAATTTCTGATGGACCTGGAGGACGCACAGTATTACCCGAAAGCCCTTGCAGAGCTGGAAGCGGTGGCAGCGGAAATCCTGAAACGTGCAGAAGCGTCAGCGGCCAGTGCGGAGGAGGCAAAAAAACGGGCAGAGAATGCGCGGGGACCGAAGGGGGATAAGGGGGACACCGGGCCGCAGGGTATTCCCGGGCCAAAAGGCGATACCGGCGAGCGGGGGCCAAAGGGTGAGCGTGGTGAGACAGGACCACAGGGGCTTCAGGGTGTGAAAGGTGAACGGGGAGAGAAGGGCGAAAAAGGCGAGCCGGGAGGGCCGGATGCGACGACGGCACAGAAGGGAATTGTGCAGTTAAGCAGCGCAACGGACAGTGATGATGAAACGAAGGCAGCCACCCCGAAAGCGGTGAAAGCGGCAATGGACAAAGCGGACGGATGCCTGGAGAAAGCGAAAAACGGTGACGATATCCCGGATAAGGTGAAGTTTCTGAACACCGTGGGAGCAGCCAGAGTATACGGGCGGGACATTCATACGGAGACCGGTGAATGGACCACGAGTGAGTTTGTGGCCTGGCTGAAAGAAAAGGGGGCATTTGACCAGCCTTACTGGATGATGAAGGCATCACTGCTTGCGGAATTTAATAAGGTCATCACGGATGTCGGACCGGGAAAACTCAATCTGGGAGGCTGCGCCATTGAGGTGATGGGGACGTATAACGCAGCCATAGTCCGGGTCACCATCGGCGAATACGGTGGCGATGGTTTTCTGAACGGCACGGTCTGTACCTGTACAGTTTACGGAGACACACAACGTTTTCACTGGCGGGTGGATTACAGCACAAAAAACAAGCCCACAACAGCAAGCCTGACAGTAAATGGCTGGGAGCGTGATGAAGTAACCGGTCGTTTGCGGCAATGGGGCAGTATTGAGGTAAGTGAGGATGATGGTAAGCTTATGACACAACACTCTATCCGTTTTCCTGTCGCTTTTCCGGTTGCTGCTCTGAATGCTCAGGTGTCTGCAGTGGGAGACCCCAACGTCATTAAGATGTATACCCTGTCGAATCCGTCATTAGTGTCTGTGACTCTGATAACAGTCAGGGGATGCTACGGCAAGTTTTCATGGGAAGCGATCGGATACTGAGGGCATTGTATGGAACAGTATGTTTTTTCACCGTCAGAGAATATGTTTTATCCCCTGTCCCTGCGGCCGGTTTATGAGGCAGCAGGGCGCTGGCCGGAAGACGGTATTGTGGTGGATTATGTGGTGTATAAAGTCTTTGCAGCGGATGCTGCACCGGCAGGTATGAAGCGGGGCGTCGGTGCGGAAAAAATGCCGGTCTGGGTGCCGGTATCGGAGGAGGGCACGGAAACATGATGCATATCAGAAATTTTTCGTATTACACCCCGGCGGAGCCGGATGTTGCAGGCGCGATGTACCTGAAGTCTGAGGATGGTCAGGACTGGTATGAGTGTCAGGCGTTGTTTTCGCCGGAGACGCTGAAGGTGGTGTATGACAGCCGGGGTGTGATTACGGGATACGGTAAGGAGACTGCCTTGTTGTGGCCGGTGAACCAGAGTGTGGCAGAAGTGCCGGATACCCCGGAGAGCCGGAAAATTGACCTGAGCGGGCGCTGGGGCTTTGACGGGGAGAAAATCACGGACCTGCTGACCGCGGAGAAAGCGCGCGGGATGAAGGGCGATGAAATTAACGCCTGGCGTAATGCGATGGAAGCGGCGAACTACACGTTTGAGCACAATGGGCGTAAATGGGACTACGGGAAGTCAACGCAGACGCGTCTTGAGCCGTCGGTGGCTGCAGCGAAAGCGGGGAAACTGCCGGAGGCGTTTTTCTGGACGGATGCGGAAAACAATGATGTGCCGGTGACAGCAGAAGAGCTTATTGCGCTGAGTGAAGCGGCAGAGCAGGCGATGTTCACTAAAGGGATGGAAATCCACATTCGCCAGCGCACCATGAAGAAGGACCTGGAATCGCTGAGCAGTGCGGATGAGATCCTGGCATACAGGGTTGGCTGGGCACAGGAATAACAGACAAAAAGATGGGGGACCATCACCTCCCCCATGAACTGCGTTGATTATGTCATTATTGTGAAGATATACACTATGCCGAGTAAATAGTGCCACGGAAAAGTTAATTCCGGAAGTGACGGAACTCTCATTTTTCGCGCATCCTGTTGATATGGATGATTTTTCAGATTTCCGGAAGTCCGTATTTTGCCCGGGCGCGGTTGCATGCTTCATTTGCGATGCCATTTTCTCCGGACATTGCGAATTCCCGGCACGTGGACGGACGGTTTTTGTAAACAGAGCAATATGCGTTTTTACCCGGAGTTCCCGCCAGAGCGACACATCGGGGATTTTTCTGACTGGTGCCGCGCATACAGCGATGAAAGGGGGATATTTGCTCAGTGAGACTGACCGGAACCTTTCCGCCAGCATCGTCAGCTTCTGCCCAGTAAAAAGAGACGCGGAAAAATGCACAACAGGCACCACACGTCATGCATGGATTCGGATTGTTCATTTTTATACTATTTGTTGTTTTTTCAGCGATCAGATCAAAGGGCGCTGAAAAAAACATTCTCCAAAATTAGATTATAACTATTTGATTTTATGGATAGAGGCATGCTTTTTACGCAAAAGTAAAAAGCATGCCAAATTTGCTATTAACTCTTTGAATATTCAGCACTAATCATCTATTTCGGTTGCCTTCTTATTCAGCAGACGAGAAGCGCGCCAGTAAACCAGCAACATCAGGCCCATTACGATAGTCAGCGTAATGCTGGTGGCTGCACCAAACGGCCAGTCACGAATATTGAGGAACTGTACCTTGATGACGTTACCGATCAGCAGGTTTTTCGCACCGCCCATCAGGTCGGACACATAGAACAGGCCCATCGCTGGCAGCATCACCAGCAGACATCCGGCAATAATTCCCGGCATCGTTAGTGGGATAATGATGCGGATAAAGGTCTGCAACTTGCTGGCACCGAGATCGCGCGCCGCCTCAAGCAACGGCTTATCCAGTTTTTCGATACTGGAGTACAGCGGCATCACCATAAACGGCAGCAGAATGTAAACCAGACCGATAATCACCGCACTAGGCGTGAACATGATGCGAATTGGTGTATCGATAACGCCCAGCCAGAGCAAAAACTCGTTGAGATAGCCTTTGGTGCTGAGGAAAATTTTCAGCCCGTAAATACGAATCAATGAGTTGGTCCAGAACGGAACAATCAGCAGAAACAGCAGCAGCGGACGCACCTTGTGTGGCAGCTTCGCCAGAAACCAGGCAAAAGGATAGCCCAGCACCAGGCAGGCGAGGGTGGCGATCAGCGCCATATTCAGCGAGTGCAATAGCACTTCAAAATAGAGCGGATCGAGCAGACGCGTGTAGTTATCCAGCGTAAAGACCATTTTGACGAAACTGGCGTCGTCGCGGGTCAAAAAGCTGGTGCCAATGATCATCAGGTTGGGCAGAAAGACAAACAACACAAGCCAACCGACAATAGTGACAATCACTACATTCTGGAACTTACTTGTGTTCTTCATCAGCCAGTACGACCTCCCAGCTTTCTACCCAATTAATGGCCATTTTTTGGTCGAGAGAGTGGTCAAAGTCAGGATCGTCTTCATTGAAGAATTCGCTGACCATCACCATCTTGCCATTTTCCAGCTCAACAACCGACTCCAGCGTCATGCCTTTGTAGTTACGCTCGCGAACGTAACCAATCAGCCCTTCGGCGTGGTTGTCGTCGTTAATCTCTTCAACACGTAAGTCTTCCGGGCGCAGCAGAACATGCAGTTTTTGCCCCGGTTCAACGGCGAAGTTAACGTAGATATTACATTCGCGGCCTTCAACGTTGGCGCGTACGCGCTGCTCGTCGAGACGTTCGATGACAGTGGCGTTAAACATATTGATTTCGCCAATAAACCCGGCAACAAACAGGTTTTTCGGCTCTTCGTAGATTTCACGCGGCGTGCCGTCTTGCTCAATGCGACCATCGCGCATCACCACGATCCTGTCCGACATGGTAAGTGCTTCTTCCTGGTCGTGAGTTACGAACACGAATGTAATGCCAAGCTTACGCTGTAACGCTTTCAGCTCGTTCTGCATTTGCTTGCGCAGTTTGTAATCCAGCGCTGAGAGCGACTCATCCAGCAACAACAGACGAGGCTTGTTAACCACCGCGCGAGCAATGGCGACGCGTTGCTGTTGACCACCAGAGAGCTGATGCGGTTTGCGTTGAGCGAAGGTTTCCAGCTGCACCATCCGCAGGGCTTCCATCACGCGGGGCGTAATTTCAGCAGCGGGGGTTTTTTGCATGCGCAACCCAAAGGCCACATTTTCGAACACGGTCATGTGGGGGAAAAGTGCGTAGCTTTGGAAAACAGTGTTCACATAGCGGTTTTCCGCCGGAACGTGGGTGATGTCCTCGTTATCCAGCATGATGCGTCCGGAATCAACAGTTTCCAGACCTGCAATCAGGCGAAGAACGGTTGTTTTACCGCAGCCAGAAGGGCCAAGCAGCGTGAGGAACTCGCCATTGTTGATAGTCAGATCCAGCTGGGGAATGACCTCTTTACCATCAAAGCATTTGCGAATTCCCGCCAATTGCACCAGCGGTGAAAGCGAATTCGGTTGTTTATTCAATTTTTTACTCTGTCCCATGTAAACGCAACGGATGGCTTACCGATGCGGGGTTTGTGGTTAACCACCTTGGTGACTCTTAATGAGGGCGGTAATTCTACGGCAAACCGCTTGAATCGCCAATCTTTGTTGTGAATTACTGGCTTAGCTTTATATTCATTAAGGTAATGCTGATAAATATTCCCGCTTGCAGGGCTAAAAGTGACCTGACGCAATATTTGTCTTTTCTTGCTTCTTAATAATGTTGTCACAAAAAGTGAGGGTGACTACATGGATAAACTACTTGAGCGATTTTTGAACTACGTGTCTCTGGATACCCAATCAAAGGCAGGGGTGAGACAGGTTCCCAGCACGGAAGGCCAATGGAAGTTATTGCATCTGCTGAAAGAGCAGCTCGAAGAGATGGGGCTTATCAATGTGACCTTAAGTGAGAAGGGCACTTTGATGGCGACGTTACCGGCTAACGTCCCTGGCGATATCCCGGCGATTGGCTTTATTTCTCATGTGGATACCTCACCGGATTGCAGCGGCAAAAATGTGAATCCGCAAATTGTTGAAAACTATCGCGGTGGCGATATTGCGCTGGGTATCGGCGATGAAGTTTTATCACCGGTTATGTTCCCGGTGCTGCATCAGCTACTGGGTCAGACGCTGATTACCACCGATGGTAAAACCTTGTTAGGTGCCGATGACAAAGCAGGTATTGCAGAAATCATGACCGCGCTGGCGGTATTGCAACAAAAAAACATTCCGCATGGTGATATTCGCGTCGCCTTTACCCCGGATGAAGAAGTGGGCAAAGGGGCGAAGCATTTTGATGTTGACGCCTTCGATGCCCGCTGGGCATACACCGTTGATGGTGGTGGCGTCGGCGAACTGGAGTTTGAAAACTTCAACGCCGCGTCGGTCAATATCAAAATTGTCGGTAACAATGTTCACCCGGGCACGGCGAAAGGAGTGATGGTAAATGCGCTGTCGCTGGCGGCACGTATTCATGCGGAAGTTCCGGCGGATGAAAGCCCGGAAATGACAGAAGGCTATGAAGGTTTCTATCACCTGGCGAGCATGAAAGGCACCGTTGAACGGGCCGATATGCACTACATCATCCGTGATTTCGACCGTAAACAGTTTGAAGCGCGTAAACGTAAAATGATGGAGATCGCCAAAAAAGTGGGCAAAGGGTTACATCCTGATTGCTACATTGAACTGGTGATTGAAGACAGTTACTACAATATGCGCGAGAAAGTGGTTGAGCATCCGCATATTCTCGATATCGCCCAGCAGGCGATGCGTGACTGCGATATTGAACCGGAACTGAAACCGATCCGCGGCGGTACCGACGGCGCGCAGTTGTCGTTTATGGGATTACCGTGCCCGAACCTGTTCACTGGCGGTTACAACTATCATGGTAAGCATGAGTTTGTGACTCTGGAAGGTATGGAAAAAGCGGTGCAGGTGATCGTCCGTATTGCCGAGTTGACGGCGCAACGGAAGTAAGCGAAAAGGGATGCGGCATGTGATGCCGCATCCGGCTTAAATCCAAACTTACCCTTCGAAGAACCAGTATCCGCTATTGACCAGCGCCGCGAGCATCGCGAGGAATGACGGATCTTCCAGCGCATCGCCAAAATTCTCCGCGGTCAGCGCAATGTTGCTGGCGAGCGCATCCAGTGCCGGACGGTGCGGGGAATCGATCTTCTCACCGTTGGCATACACGTCGTCGCCAATGCGCAATACGCGCAGACCCCCCAGGCGCACCAGCACATCACCTTGTTTCAGCGCATCGTAGATTTCATCCGGCTGATAAGGCGGCTCTGGCGGCGCGATATCCAGTTCATGACGTGACTGGGATATAAACTCGCCAAACCATTGTTTAAAGTGTTCCGGCTGGTTGATCAATTCGAGCATCATCTCACGCAGTTTATCCATCTCTTGCGGCAGAACGTCCGCAGGATGAGCGCGAGGTGGAACATCAGGATCGCTGTAGTAGTTGCCGCCCAGTTCACGTTGCAGCACATAATCGGCAAATCCGCTAATCAGTTCCCGCGTATTTGGCGCGCGAAAACCCACGGAATAGTTCATCGCATTTTCCAGCGCGTAGCCTTCATGCGGGAATCCTGGCGGAATATAAAGAATATCGCCAGGCTCCAGCTCTTCATCGATGATGGCTTCGAACGGATCGACCTGTAACAGGTCCGGGTGCGGGCAGTGCTGTTTCATTTGCAGCTTTTCGCCCACTCGCCAGCGACGACGACCGGTACCCTGAATGATAAACACGTCGTACTGATCGAGATGCGGGCCGACGCCGCCGCCCGGTACAGAAAAAGAGATCATCAGATCATCAATACGCCAGTCCGGTAGTTCACGGAACGGTCGCATTAGCGCGGCGGTCGGCTCATGCCAGTGGTTCACTGCTTGCACTAACAATGACCAGTTAGTTTCACCGAGATGATCGTAGCTTTCGAATGGACCGTGGCTGACCTGCCATTTGCCATCCTGATGACTGACCAGTCGACTGTCGACTTCGCTTTCCATCGCCAGACCCGCCAACTCGTCTGGAGAGATCGGGTCAATAAAATTATTAAAGCCGCGTTTTAACACCACCGGGCGTTTCTGCCAGTGACGTTCAAGAAAATCGGGCCAGTTAAGAGTGAGTTGGTATTCCATGTTAAGCATCCACAGGCTGGTATCTGCAACCGATTATAACGGATGCTTAACGTAATGCGTGAAGTATGGACATATTTATTCATCTTTCGGTGCAGAATGCTGGCGACCAAAAATCACTTCCATCCGCGCACCGCCCAGCATGCTCTCTCCGGCGACGATTTTACCCTCATATTGCTCGGTGATTTCGCGGGCTACCGCCAGCCCCACACCTTGCCCAGGGCGTAAAGTATCAACCCGTTGACCACGGTCGAAAATGACCTCTCGCTTACTTAATGGAATACCGGGGCCATCATCCTCGACCACAATATAGAGATGCTCGTCGGTTTGCCTTGCAGAAATTTCGACAAACTCGAGGCAATATTTACAGGCGTTATCCAGCACGTTGCCCATCACTTCGACAAAATCATTCTGCTCACCAACAAAGCTGATTTCTGGCGAGATATCGAGAGAGATATTGACCCCTTTGCGTTGATACACTTTGTTCAGCGCCGAGGTGAGATTGTCCAACAGTGGGGCGACCGGATGCAGCTCGCGGCTAAGCAATGTCCCGCCGCGCATACTGGCACGATGCAGGTAGTAGCCAATTTGCTGTGAAATGCGGCTGATTTGCTCCAGCATTACCGGCTCAGCATCACTGACGCTCATCTTCTCACTACGCAGAGAACGCAGCGTACTTTGCAGCACCGCCAGTGGCGTTTTCAGACTATGGGTCAGGTCGGTGAGCGTCGTACGATATTTGTCGTAACGTTCGCGTTCACTTTTTAACAGTCGGTTCAGGTTTCGTACCAGACTGGTCAGTTCTCGCGTTGTGGCTGGATTGAGCAATTCACGGTTATGTTCTTCCAGTTCGCGGACTTCTTTTGCCAGGGCTTCGATGGGGCGTAAACTCCACCAGGCGGCGACCCACAGCAGCGGGATCACTAACAGCAGATTGGCTGAGAGCACATAGATAAACCAGCTCCAGACCATATAGGAACTTTTTAGCTCCACCGGAATGGTATCCACCACCACAATGGTTAACTTTGGCATCCGCGATGTTGCCGGGTAGACGTTTACCGCCACCGAGTGGGTCATCTCCGCGTCGTCATCATCTTCCCGTACTTCCTGCAACTGTTGCTGTATCGAATGATCTCCACTCAGCAAGAGGCTGGTATCGTTAACATCCGCTTCAATTTCATGAAAACCATTCGATTTCAGCCAGTCAGGCTGGATCATCTTCATCAGCCAGGGCACGTCACGTTGCGCCCATAAAAGCTGCCCGTTCTCATCATAAATTAGTGTCATCGTGGGGCTTTGCTTGTCGATATTTTCGGGTAACTCGACATGCAACTTATTGTTTTCCCACTTCGCAAGGGTATAGAACAGATTGCTCTCGCCACGTAACAGCCGAAACGTGGTTTTATCGAAACTGACGCTATAACCGATCAGCGCAACCATTCCGTAGGCAAGCGAAAGCACCAATACTACTGCTGCCGTTGCTAACAGAAAACGTACCCGCAGCGAGAGCGGGAAAAAAAGACGCAGTAATTTTTTCATCAGCGCAATTCGAACAGATAGCCCTGGCCGCGAACGGTGGTAATCACTTCTTGCGGATATTGTGCCTGTATTTTTTTGCGCAAACGTCCCATCAGTACATCTATGGTATGACTTTCCCGCAGCTCCGCATCCGGATAGAGTTGGAGCATTAACGAATCTTTGCTCACCACTTTGCCATTATTGCGTATCAACGTTTCCATAATGGTGTATTCGAACGCGGTCAGTTTGATCACTTCGTCATTAATAGATAATTCACGGCGGGAGAGATCAACCTGAAACGGTGGTAGCGAAATGACCTGTGAAGCCAGACCGCTATTACGCCGCATTAATGCCTGCATTCGCGCCATCACCTCTTCAATATGAAACGGTTTAGTCACGTAATCATCAGCACCGGCACTTAATACTTCGACTTTGTCCTGCCAGCTCTCACGGGCGGTTAATACCAGAATCGGCAGTGAAACATCATTGCTACGCCAGCGGCGAATCAGTGACAGACCGTCCTCGTCAGGCAATCCGAGATCGACAATCGCAATATCCGGTAAATGTTCATTGAGATAATAATCGGCTTCTTTGGCATCTTCTGCGTCATCGACCTGATGACCAGCATCCTGAATCTGAACTTTAAGATGGTGACGTAACAACGCATTGTCTTCAACAACCAGTACGCGCATTTTTTATTTCTCCCTGTCTTAATTATTAAAATAGTGTAACGCGATTATGTGGTTATGGGGGTAAACATTAAATAAACCAGCGGGGAGGGGAGGTAAAGTGAAAAAATAAAAAGTGGATAATCTTAATAAGCAGGCCGGACAGCATCGCCATCCGGCACTGTTTTGAGGCTTATTTCAGCTCATCAACCATGGTGATGGCGCGACCAATGTAGTTAGCCGGCGTCATCGCTTTCAGGCGGGCTTTCTCTTCTTCTGGCAACGCCAGACCATCGATAAACTGCTTCATGCCTTCGGCGTCAACGCGCTTACCGCGAGTCAGCTCTTTCAGCTTCTCGTACGGTTTTTCGATGCCATAGCGACGCATAACTGTCTGGATTGGTTCAGCCAGCACTTCCCAGTTGTGATCCAGTTCATCCAGTAGATGGTCACGGTTCACTTCCAGTTTACTCACGCCTTTCAGGGTGGATTGATACGCAATCAGCGCATAACCGATACCCACGCCGAGGTTACGCAGCACGGTGGAGTCGGTCAGGTCACGCTGCCAGCGGGAAACTGGCAGTTTGCTTGCCAGGTGCTGCAATACCGCGTTGGAAAGCCCCAGGTTTCCTTCGGAGTTTTCGAAGTCGATCGGGTTAACTTTATGCGGCATGGTGGAAGAACCAATCTCACCAGCAATGGTTTTCTGTTTGAAGTGGTTAAGGGCGATATAACCCCAGACGTCACGGTCAAAGTCGATCAGAATGGTGTTGAAGCGCGCAACGCAATCAAACAGTTCGGCAATGTAGTCGTGCGGTTCGATCTGGGTGGTGTACGGGTTCCACTGAATACCCAGCGAGGTGACGAACTCTTCGCTGAACTGATGCCAGTCAACTTCCGGGTAAGCGGCGATGTGGGCGTTGTAGTTACCGACCGCACCATTGATTTTGCCGAGGATCTCCACCTGATTAAGCTGGCGGTACTGGCGCTCCATACGGTAGGCGACGTTTGCCATCTCTTTACCGATGGTTGACGGCGTGGCTGGCTGACCGTGGGTACGGGACAGCAGCGGGATATCGCGATACTGAACGGCGAGATCTTTAATGCCATCAATCAGTTGACGCCAGTACGGCAGGATCACTTCATCACGCGCGGTTTTCAGCATTAATGCGTGGGAGAGGTTATTGATATCTTCCGAAGTACAGGCAAAGTGGATGAATTCAGAAACCGCGTGCAGTTCCGGGATCTCCGCCACTTTTTCTTTCAGGAAATACTCAACCGCTTTAACGTCGTGGTTAGTGGTACGCTCGATGGTTTTGATGCGTGCTGCATCTTCTTCGCTGAAACTGGCGACAATTGCATCAAGGTAACCGATTGCGTCGGCAGCAAAAGCAGGAACTTCCTTGATCGCTGCGTGCGCGGCCAGTTTTTGCAGCCAACGTACTTCAACTTGTACACGGAATTTCAGCAAACCGTATTCGCTGAAAATCCCGCGCAGCGCGCTGACTTTATCGCCGTAGCGTCCATCGACAGGGGAAACGGCGGTCAGTGAGGATAATTCCATAGATCACAACTCCGGGGTTAAATGAGCAAGAATTTGTTTTGCCTGAGTGGTCAGGCGATTACGAGAAAACATCAGTTGCAGACGACCGCCGCCGACCTGGTGCCAGAGCACGGCGGCGCGAATGCCTGCCAGCAGGGTTGCGCGAACTTTCGCCTGCACCTGTGGGCTTTGCAGTACAGCAGGGGAACCAGTGACCTGAATGCGCGGGCCAAGCGGGCTGATAACATCAACATAGATGGCAGCCATCGCGCTCATCAGCGTTTCGGACTGTAAATCGAAGTGTTCGAGCTGGCGTTGCAGGCCGTTGATCCGGTTGCCCAGAGTGTCGAGCGCACCTTTCGCTGAGGAGAGTTTGCGCTCAAGCACCATCAGACTGAGTGTGTAGCGGGTTAATTCGGCGTTTAAGCCCTGGCGACTGCTGGCATTGAGTACGCCGAGCAAGGTTTCCAGCCCGACGCGCAGGTTGGCTTCGCTACCGCCAAAAACCGCCAGCGTTGAGCTGGGGTTCATATCGATAATACTGTTGAGTGAGACGTGTAGCGCATCGCCATCACAATGCCCCTGGTGAGCGAGTTGTTGCACCAGGCGTGCCGACTGACAAATACCGGCAAGGGCGAGGGTGATGTCATAGTAATTCTTTGCCACGTTCACTGCTTCCTTGTTTTAAGTAAAGATAATAATCAGACCGGCAGCGGCAGACGCTGCTCAATAATACCGCCACCGAGGCACACTTCACCGTTATAGAAAACGGCAGACTGGCCCGGCGTCACGGCGGCAACCGGCTCATCGAAAATCACTTCAATGCGATCAGCGTCCAGCGCCTTGACGGTGCACGGGATGTCGGTCTGGCGATAGCGGGTTTTTACTGTGCAACGCATAGTACCGGTGAACGGCTCGCGATCGACCCAGTGCAGCTGCTGGGCAATCAGACCGACAGACATCAGACGCGGGTGTTCATGGCCTTGCGCAACAATCAGAATGTTGTTTTCGACGTCTTTATCGACCACATACCACGGTTCTTCGGTGCCGTCTTTGGTGCCACCGATACCCAGACCTTTACGCTGACCGAGGGTGTGATACATCAGCCCCTGGTGCTCACCAATTTCATCGCCATCGACGGTAATGATTTTGCCCGGTTGCGCCGGGAGATAACGGCCCAGGAACTCGCGGAATTTACGCTCGCCGATAAAGCAGATACCGGTAGAATCTTTTTTCTTCGCGGTGACCAGACCGAGATCTTCAGCAATCTTACGCACCTGCGGTTTTTCCAGTTCGCCGACCGGGAACAGGCTTTGCGCAATTTGCTCATGGCTGAGCGTATAAAGGAAGTAGCTCTGGTCTTTATTGCTGTCCAGACCACGCAGCAGGCGGCTCTTGCCATCGACATCTGCCCGACGTACGTAATGACCGGTAGCGATATAATCGGCACCTAAATCTTCGGCGGCAAATTCGAGGAAAGCTTTAAATTTGATCTCTTTGTTGCACAGAATATCCGGATTTGGCGTGCGGCCGGCTTTATATTCGGCAAGGAACAGTTCGAAGACGTTGTCCCAGTACTCGGCAGCAAAGTTAACGGTGTGCAGTTCAATGCCGAGCTTGTCGCAGACAGCCTGGGCATCAGCCAGATCCGCTGCCGCTGTGCAATATTCCTCACCGTCGTCTTCTTCCCAGTTCTTCATAAACAGGCCTTCGACCTGATATCCCTGTTGTTGCAACAGCCAGGCAGAAACGGAGGAATCGACACCGCCGGACATGCCGACGATTACTTTTTTTGCGGTTTCAGACATTGGATCACTCACGACATTGAACTTCAAGGCGGCGTATTCTATCACGCAGCCTTTTAGATGACACCCTTTGTAAAAGGCCAGTTAAAATCGCCAATCATCTCCAGCGGATAGCGTTGCCCGCTTTGATAACAACGAATACTTTCCGCCACCAGCGGCGAACGAAGATTTGACGCCTGTAAAATTTCTTCGGCGCTGACCCAACGGCAGCAGTCGATATCGCTGTCATGAGGCTGCGTCGGGCATATTTGCTCAAGCTCAATGGCAAAGAGGAAACGCAAAAACGGCGTTTTATCTGGCGCAATCCACTGATGCATACGAATAAAGTGTTGCGGCTGCGCGCTGATGCCGGTTTCTTCCCACAGCTCACGGGCGGCGGCTTCCACTAAGGTTTCATCGGCTTCCAGGTGCCCGGCAGGCTGGTTCCATAACGCTTTACCATTAATCGTCTCTTCAACGACTAAAAATTTGCCTTCTGCGTGCACCACGCAGGCAACGGTAACGTGCGGTTTAAACATTTTGCATCCTTAATCTGTCGCTTCTCGCCATTCGCCATTGGCAAGATTATCCAAAGAGTAATTCCCCATCGCATAGCGAATCAGTCGCAGCGTGGGGAAACCAACATGGGCGGTCATGCGGCGCACCTGGCGATTACGTCCTTCATATAAGGTGATCTTCAGCCAGCTGGTGGGAATACTTTTGCGCTCACGAATTGGTGGATTCCGCGGCCATAACCACGCGGGTTCTTCAACCAGCTCCGCGCCTGCGGGCAGGGTAGGGCCATCATTTAAGGTTACACCATTGCGCAAGGCTTCAAGTGCGTCTTGTGTGGGAATACCTTCCACCTGCACATAATAGATTTTTCCGGTGCGTTTACCCGGCTGGGTTAAACGCGCCTGCAACGCGCCGTTATTGGTCAGCACCAGTAACCCTTCGCTATCGCGGTCAAGGCGACCTGCTGCATAAACGCCTTGAACCGGGATGAATTCTTTTAATGTTTTGCGTCCGGCTTCATCGGTGAACTGCGGAAGAACATCGTAGGGTTTATTGAACAGGATCACACGCGTGGGCTGGTTGTCAGGTTTTCGTCTGGTAGAACGTTGCGAGCTGAATCGCTTAACCTGGTGATTTCTAAAAGAAGTTTTTTGCATGGTATTTTCAGAGATTATGAATTGCCGCATTATAGCCTAATAACGCGCATCTTTCATGACGGCAAACAATAGGGTAGTATTGACAAGCCAATTACAAATCATTAACAAAAAATTGCTCTAAAGCATCCGTATCGCAGGACGCAAACGCATATGCAACGTGGTGGTAGACGAGCAAACCAGTAGCGCTCGAAGGAGAGGTGAATGGAAAGTAAAGTAGTTGTTCCGGCACAAGGCAAGAAGATCACCCTGCAAAACGGCAAACTCAACGTTCCTGAAAATCCGATTATCCCTTACATTGAAGGTGATGGAATCGGTGTAGATGTAACCCCAGCCATGCTGAAAGTGGTCGACGCTGCAGTCGAGAAAGCCTATAAAGGCGAGCGTAAAATCTCCTGGATGGAAATTTACACCGGTGAAAAATCCACACAGGTTTATGGTCAGGACGTCTGGTTGCCTGCTGAAACCCTTGATCTGATTCGTGAATATCGCGTTGCCATTAAAGGCCCGCTGACCACTCCGGTTGGTGGCGGTATTCGCTCTCTGAATGTTGCCCTGCGCCAGGAACTGGATCTCTACATCTGCCTGCGTCCGGTACGTTACTATCAGGGCACTCCAAGCCCGGTTAAACACCCTGAACTGACCGATATGGTTATCTTCCGTGAAAACTCGGAAGACATTTATGCGGGTATCGAATGGAAAGCAGACTCTGCCGACGCTGAGAAAGTGATTAAATTCCTGCGTGAAGAGATGGGCGTGAAGAAAATTCGCTTCCCGGAACATTGCGGTATCGGTATTAAGCCGTGTTCGGAAGAAGGCACCAAACGTCTGGTTCGTGCAGCGATCGAATACGCAATTGCTAACGATCGTGACTCTGTGACCCTGGTTCACAAAGGCAACATCATGAAGTTCACCGAAGGCGCGTTTAAAGACTGGGGCTACCAGCTGGCGCGTGAAGAATTTGGCGGTGAACTGATCGACGGCGGCCCGTGGCTGAAAGTTAAAAACCCGAATACCGGCAAAGAGATCGTCATTAAAGACGTGATTGCTGATGCATTCCTGCAACAGATCCTGCTGCGTCCGGCTGAATATGATGTTATCGCCTGTATGAACCTGAACGGTGACTACATTTCTGACGCCCTGGCAGCGCAGGTTGGTGGTATCGGTATCGCCCCTGGCGCAAACATCGGTGACGAATGCGCCCTGTTTGAAGCCACCCACGGTACTGCGCCGAAATATGCCGGACAGGACAAAGTAAACCCAGGCTCTATTATTCTCTCCGCTGAGATGATGCTGCGCCATATGGGCTGGACTGAAGCCGCAGACCTGATTGTTAAAGGTATGGAAGGCGCAATCAATGCGAAGACCGTAACCTATGACTTCGAACGTCTGATGGAAGGCGCTAAACTGCTGAAATGTTCAGAGTTTGGTGACGCGATCATCAAGAACATGTAATCTCTACATGTGTTAAATATTGAAACGGGCGTATAACACGCCCGTTGTTTTATGATGATGTAAAATCTTCCCCAAAACTTTCCCCAAAACCCTTCCCCAAAACTGGCTATTTTCTATGCTGTTTTGATATCTACGATAATCCAGTCTTTACCACGATCATCATTGTATCGGTCGGTCATTTTTCTGGATTTATGGCCTAACAACTTTTGCGTATCCAGACCCTGTTCCCGATATAACCGTTCTGACAGAGATCGCTGCTCATGAAATGTGGGCGCAGTTCCTTGCTCCCATTTTATGCCACATTTTTCCCTAGCCTTTTTAAAAGCCGTTGTCAGAGTATTCGCAGAAACCTGGTCTCCTCTGTTTGCTTGAGAGGTTGTGTGACGGTAATGGACCAGATATTTACTAACAACAGCATCCCTGCACTGAGATATAACTTCACGAAGGGTAATATTCAGAGCATCGCATTTCAGGTTAAGCGGAATAGCAAGTTTTGAACCGGTTTTTTCCTGAGTAATGTGCAACATGTCGTCCCAGATATCAGAGAATTTCAAATTGCAGATATCGCCTAAACGTTGTCCAGTGACAAGAGCAAGTAGCATCCCGCATTTTAAATAGGGCTGCCGTCTGCTTACGCTGTCAAATATTGCCTGCCATTCGGGCAGTGATAATCTTTGGCGGTTTACTCGATTTCGCGGTTGTTTTGTTGCCTGCGCTGGGTTAAATCCTGGCGGAACATGTCCTGCGTGTTGTGCTTCTTTGAAGACGTCGATTAACACCATTCTCACGACTTGCGCCATCCTGTTATGACCTTCAGCCTTTACAGCATCAATTATTTCGGCAATATCAAGTGCGGTAATATCCTTGAGGTGTTGCATTCCACAATGCTCACGGAAAAGACGAATGGGTTTGCCTTTTTGCCGATAGGAGTTGGGTCTTAGTTCATTATGTTGCAGCCTGTCCTCCTGGATAGAAATATATTTATCAAGCCATTCTGTCACCGTAATGTCTGAGCGCCTGCCTTTCATTCTTTCCAGACGCTCATTGACGCTTAATATTTGTCGGGTACGTTGTTCAGCAATAATGGTATTTGCTTCAGTAGCAACTTGTTTTGCTTCATTCTCATCAGTTCCTAAGCTATGAAAACGACCGGATAGTGGATGTTTGTATTGCCAATATACCTTTCCGGTTCGCTTATCTAATTTGCAATATAAATTGGGTATAGAGATTTTGTGAGATCGGGGTCTAGCAGCCATCAGCGATTATCCGTTGGAGTTTTGGGTTTGCGTTTATTGGGAGTTGCGGTTCTGCAAGCGTTCCTACAAAACGGGAATTTCGGTCAATCATCCAGTAGCGACCAACTTTTATAGCGGGTGGGGCCATCATTTTCCCTTGCGCGTATTTTTTCAGAACTCGCTCACTTGGTGCTAAGTCCCCAAATTCTTCTTTAGCCCAGTCCTGTAAAGTGATTAGTCGAGACATTTGTCCTCCTCTTAGCTACTGAGGGAGTTTGTGACCGATATATCTGACATGATATTAAGCTCATGGCAGGTACATCTCTTGACTGGTCATAGAGATAAATTTAATGCTGAGAAATGCAGTAT
>OGYK01000309.1_pt1 | contig 41297 bp, 53 predicted proteins | sample 1576501 | NCBI WGS metagenome assembly OGYK01 (sample SAMEA3541530, study PRJEB24748) | human gut metagenome | biome: human gut; feature: human-associated habitat; material: faeces | place: China | collected 2012
GAGCGACTGCTTCCCAAGCAGTAGGCGGCGGGTTCGAGTCCCGTATCCTGCTCCAATAAAAAGAACGCCAGTTCGTTGAGAATTGGCGTTCTTTTTCTTTTGATCACCCACTTTGTAACCCACTTGACTTTTCGTAAACAGAGCACAGCCCCGGACAGTAAGACTGCTATCCGGGGCTGTGCTTTATCAAATCGCCCGGCGGTTGCGCCGTCCGGCTGCCGGGAGGTGTCGCAAAGTCCCCTCCATGGTACGCGCTATCAGGAGGCGGGGAGGGGACAGCCGCAGCGCTGCGGTGTAGCTCACTTCTTCCCTTGCATCTGATCCAGCAACTCATCGGCGCGGATGGCCTCGGGAGTAAAGCTGTTGTTCTCCCACCATGCCCAGATGGCGGCAGCGGTGGTCAGGCCAGCCGTCACCCACTGCTCCACGCTGGAGCTGTCGATGGGCAGCACCGGCTTGCCTGCTGCACTCAGCAGCTGGTTGACGAGGGCCAGTGCCAGCACAACAGTGCGGGCAATGGTTGCGGCGGGGATGGCGGGGGTGTTGTTCTCAGTGATGTGTGCGTTCATAATGTCAGTTCCTTTCTTCAGTCGTGGATGGGTAAAGCGCAGGCTCTCTTGTACAATTCCGTGCCGGTGCCGTTGCCGCCCATCACATGATAGGTCTTGTAGAGGTAATTCAGGTTGCGCAGGCCGTCGCGGGTGATGTACCCCAGCTCCATAAAACGGTAGCACTCGGTATAGATGCGGTCGTGCAGCAGGGCCAGCACCGCGTCCCACAGGGCCTTGATCTTGGGGATGGCGGCAAGGATCGCGCCGCCGATCAGAGCACAGAGCCACCCGGCCCAATACTCCGTGATAAACTGCCACATCGGTCTCACCCCTCCTCGTCATCTTCCCACGCCTGCTGGATGCGCTGTCCGTTGTGACACACCGCATCCAGAACGGCATCTGCTTGGATATTGGATGCCAGCAGGGCCTTGTCTTGGGTATTCATGTTGTAGTACCCCGTGAACACCTCACCGTCTGCCAGAGGCGCTGCTACGGTGATGCGGTCGATCTTGTGCTCTTCCAGTGTAGCTAGAACCTCCGAGAGCCAGGGTGCGTATGGTGCATCTGAAATCAGACAACTTGCCATCGGTCTCACACCTCCATTACCGGAATACCGTATTCCTCGGCGCACTGCCGCTCAATGCGGCAGCCGCGTGCGTACTCCCAGCCCGGGGCGAAAACCGCCACGTCAGCCTTAGCCAGAAACTCGATGCTGCGTGCCAGATAATCCAGCGGCTTCGCATCGGGGCCAAAGTCCTCAAAGAACGTTTCCAGAGGAACCGCATCGTCACCAAACACGGCCTTTGCCTTCCCGATCACTGCGGCACGCTCCTGCAGCACCTGCTCGTCCGATAGGCCGTTCATAGGCTGGCTGATAAAAAACTTCTTGCTCATCACTTATGCTCCTCTCACTTTCGTCAGCCCGGCCCGCTGGATAATGGTGGCGTAGTCCTTATACGCATGGCTCAGGTCTACCGGGCCGCTCACGCCGTGGATCTTGCCGCTGCTTGTGTACTGCCACATGCCGTGGCGGCGGGCGGGGCGCTTGCCGCGGTAGTCCGCGATCCACAGATCGTAAGCAGCAAGGGCTTCCATGTCGAGGGCGGTGTCCGCGAAATTGGTGTAGGTGTACACCATTGCATACAGCCCCCACGCTTCTAGTTGGGCAGCGGCTTCGGCCACGCGGGCGGACAGCTTTGCGGGGGCCATGGAGCGCAGGCGGGGGTCCTCCACATCGATGGCAAGGGGCAGCTGGAACGTTTTGCCCCGGAGAGCTGTTTTGAGGGCGGCCAGCTCCTCCTCCGTCTGCCGCTGCGTGACCGCACAGGTGTAGTAATATCCGCCCACCGGGATGCCCCGCGCCGTGCACGCGGCATAGTTGCGCTCGAAGGCCGGGTCAACGTAGGGCTTGCCGTCCTTGCTGCCCAGCACCCGCAGCATCACGCCGTCGATTTTGCCGCTGGCCTTGACCTTGTCCCAGTTGATGCTGCCTTGCCAGCGGGAAACGTCAAGTATTGTTCTGGGCATTCTGCGCCTCCTTCTCGGCCAGCAGCTCGGTCAGCTCCTTGTACTCGTCATCAGTCAACTTGCTTGCGGCATAGAAAACATCCAGCTTGGTGCTCATGCCCTCCAGATTGCCGCGTTCGATCATGCGTTTACAGGTACGGTACAACATAGGTTTGTCCTTTCCGGGGCAGTGCCCCATCTTAAAAATGTTATCGTCCTCTTGGCAGAGGGTTTTACTCAGTGATCCCCAGTTCCAGCAGCGTCAGCCGATAGGCCTGGTCAACGTTCAGCGCATCGGCATCTGCCTGGGCGCTCTCCATCGTAGCAAGCCGCTCCTCCAGTGTAGGGGTCGGCTTCGGTGTATCGGCAGGGTCTGGCTGCGTGCCTGCCTCCACCACAACGTAAGCCTCCGGCTGGTCGTCCATGCTCCACAGAGCCTCACCAACGGCAGCCGCTGCATTGTGGGCGGTAATGGCATCCACAACGGCAGAATAGGTGTCGCATTCTTCCTGCGTAATAACCGGCTTCAGGATTTTTGTTCCGGGTTTGATCTCCATTTACGTTCACCTCACTTCCAACGACCAAATGCAATCCAATGGACTTTTACATTTCCACCAGAGGTGTTAATACGCATGCCGGTTGTACTAACGTCTTCCAAACCAAAATTATAGTTCTCAGGATACAGAACATCCAGTGACCCAACAGGTGTATAATTTGTATTAGCAAAAGACACAGGAAAATCCACCCTCCCACTGTAATTGGTTCCCCAGCATATCTGCGTACCATCTGAAAATCTTACCCAATTACTGCCGCTGGCCGCTACCGCTGAAGCACCCGCCGGGCCTTGCGGGCCTTGCGGCCCCCGTGGGCCGGTAGCGCCTGTTGCACCGGTGGGCCCTTGCGGCCCCTGCGGGCCGGTAGCCCCGGTAGCACCCCTGGGGCCCTGCTCACCGGTATCTCCTTTGTCGCCCTTTGCGCCTTTCAGGCTGGCAATCCATGCGGCTTCACTGCCCGTGTATCCCAGCTGAACAGCCAGCGCATAGGCCGACTGGCCATCAAAGGTTCCGGCTTCCTTGGCCTGCTTCACGGCATCGGTGGCCGCATTGGCCGCGTTGGTACTGGCTTTCTCTGCCCGGTCGGCATCGTTCTTTGCCGCCCCCGCGCTGGTGGATGCCTCACCGGCATTGGTGGCGGCGGTGGAAGCGCTCCCCGCAGCGGCGGTGGCCTGCTGGGTGGCAGTGTTTGCCGCAGCGGTGGCCGTCTTGGTGGAGGCCGCTACGTCGTTCAGGGCCGCGGTGCGGGCCTGTGCGATGTCCTTCAAGGCGGCGGTGTGTTTCGTCTCCGTGTCCTGCAGGGCCCGCTGGGCGTTGGTCTCGCTGTCCTTGGCGTTCTTCTCGCTGGCGGCGGCGCTGGTCTCGCTGCTCTTGGCTGCGGCAGCGCTGTCCTTGGCGGCAGCGGCGCTGCTGGTAGCTTTCTCCTCCAGTGCGTTGATGCGCTCCTTGGCAGCGGCCAGCAGCTCGTCGGTGGGGATGCCGGTCACACCGTCCCGCACGATGCCGCAGAGCGCCTCGTCCAGCCGGGTGTCGGTGATCTGGCCGGTGGTGACGGCGGTGGAGCCTGCCGGGCGGGTGATCTCGGCAAGGCAGAGGTCGTAGATCAGCTCGGTGCGGGAGATGGCCGGGGCCGTGGGTGTGCTGGATGCCGTGCCCTGCAGCACCTGCAAGCTGGCGGCTCTGGCACCGGCATCATAGCGCATGACGATTCGATCGATGCGGGGGAGAGACGGGTCGGCCAGCGGCAGGGCCAGGGTGTCGGCCTCCCGCTTGGTGATGGAGTAGCCGGTGAAACGGCTGGGGTGCACCCAGCCACGGCCCGCCCCCACGGTGACCTTCAGCCCGCCTGCGGCTGTCACCGGGAAGTCCTCAGCTCCGCTGAACACACCCGAGGTGAGGCCCGCAAGGTAGGCCGCCACGTCTGCGGCATCGAAGTCGAACCCGTTTGCAGGGTATAAAACGATTTTGCTCAAAAGATCATCTCCTTACAACTTGCGCCAGACCGGCGTACCCAGCCGCACGGTGCGGGTGGTGCTGTCGCTCTGGCTTTGGGTGATGACATCGGCCACCCGGACGGTGGCCTTGTAGCCCAGCTCCGGGATGGTGCAGAAGGCCACGTCGCCGGGGGAAAGGCCCTCGGCATCGATGGTCAGCTCAATGGAGCCGGTGCGCAGCTGTTCCAGCAGTTTGTTGGTGCCCCGGGCCATGAGCCGCTCGAGGTAGGCTTCGCTCTTGTTGGTCTCGCCCTTTTCCTCGTCCGGCTGCACATCCCGTGCATCCACATAGAGCTCCCGCCGGTCGGCCCCGGTGGCATCCGTCAGGCCCACGGTGACGGTGGCCCGGTTCTCGCCCTCGCCAGCGCCCTGCACCACGGCAACGTTGGCATAGTCGCTGTCACCAAAGGCCCACGCGGCCTGCTGCAGGTTGCCCCATTTTGTGCTGAACCTGTTGTTGGGGGCGGCGGTGGGCCGGTAGACCTCGAACAGCAGCTTCTTATCTGCGTTCTTGCCTGCCAGCCGCACCCGGAAGCCCAGGTCGCAGGCCGCACCGATGGTCATCAGGTAGTCCATGATGCTGCCGCCGGAGGTCTGGGCGGTGTAGGTGGTGCCAAAGCCTACCAGCTCTCCCAGCTCCAGCTTGGGCCACGGCTGCATGGCACTGACCAGCCTGCGCATGGCGGCTTCCGCGTTTTCACTCTTCACGGTACTGGTGCAGGCCCGCTTGGTGAAGACCCACGTCCCCGGGAAGCCGGTGACCACCAGATTGCTGTCGGTGTTCTCGTTGCTCCGGTGGCAGATGCGCATGGGCACGTCGCTGTCACTGCGGCGCAGCCAGCGGCCCTCCCGGAGCAGGGAAAGGTTCTCCTCGGTGGGTCTGACTTCCAGCGTGAACGAACCCTCGGTGTTGTAGGGTTCGTCCCAGTAAAGGCTCACCCATACCTCCACCCGGCCCAGCCGGGCGAGGGTCAGTTCGTCCAAAACGTCCAGCGTCACGAGATCACCTCCGGCAGAATACCGCTCACCATGGGATAAAAGCGCACCGTCACCTGCAGGCTGGTCTCGCCGCTGTCGGCGGTGGCTTTGAGCAGATTGTCCCCGGGGGCCAGCTCCAGCAGGTTGCTGTCCTCGTCCAGCAGGGCGAAGATGTTCTCCTCCGTGCCGTCCTCTGTCCGCTTGACTGCCAGCTTGTCGGTGGTGGTGCGGTAGATCTCGATGACCTGCCCGGGGGTCAGGGTGGTCAGGATGCGGATGCTCTGGCCGGTGACGATGTTCAGCACGGTGGGGTTGACCACAGCGCCGTCGCTCTTGAGGGTGGCCGTGAAGGGCACTGCCAGTGCCCCGGGGTTGACCGCGTTCAGCCAGCCGACGGAGGTGCGCACGCCGAAACGGTGGGGCTTGGAGTAATTCACCGGCAGCCTGAACGATGGCACAAAGCCGTTGATGCAGAAGCTCTGGGCAGTCAAGTCGTACCAGAAGGGTTTCGGGCAGAAGAGCATGAAATCCAGCACCGGGTAGGGGTGGATGCTCTTTGTGTAGGGGGTCTTGGAAAGCACAAAACGGCAGAAGAATTTATCCACAAGATACATTGTGCCGCTGGTGAAATAGGGCAGCTTCTCCAGCAGTAATTCCGCATCCGCATCGCCGTGGGAGCTGTGGCAGTGGATAATGAGTTCACGGCTCACCCCGGCCACGCTCTGGCGCTCCACCGTTTCACCGATCTGGTTCACTCCCTGCGCCTTTTGCAGATTTACATCTACGCCATTGATGGGATCGAGGGAGTAGGGCGTGCCGTAAGCCCACCCGATGTCGAGAGTGGCCCCGGCATCCGTGACCAGCTGCAAATGGTCTTTTCTGAATGGCATTGTGGAGCCCTCCTTTCATCGTTTCTGGGCCTTGGCCCGGTCGGCTTCCCAGCGTGCCTCCCGCTGGAGGTCAGCCGCCGTCTGGGCCTTGGAGTAGATATACTGGTTGACCGTGGTGTCGCCCTCCCGGTGGTAGTTGTTGGCGGCTGCGGCCACCTGTGCCGTGCCGGAAGCGGCCACACTGCGGGAGATGGCCATGTTGTCCGATAGCACCAGAGAATCGGCTTGCCGCACCATCTCGGCCAGCTTGCTGTTTGCGGCCAGCAGGGCCTCGGTGTTGGCCTCCACAGCGTCGGTCAGGTCTTTGTCCGGGGTGGGGGCCGTCGGTGTGGTGGGGGCCGTCGGTGTGGTGGAGCTGCTGGTCTTGGTGATGTCATTCAGGCTGCGCTCAATCTTTGTCTGGATGCCATCCACATAGGTGGTCACGGTCTTGTAGGAGCGCTCCACGCCGTCCACCAGCTTGGTACCCGCCTCGGTGACGGTCTTGGTCACCCTCTGGGTGATCTTGCCGGTCTCATCCTGCAGCTTCTCGGTGAGCACCTTGGTGGTCACGGTGCTGCCGTCTGCTCTGGTGGTCTTGCTGGTGTCGGTCATGCTCTCGATGACCTTCTGGGAGTTGGTGGAGGTGCCGGAGCTGCTGGGGTTGTTGGCAGCTTCCTGCTGCTTTTTCCGCGCCTCCTGCCGGGCCTTGCGGTCGGCGGCAATTTGGTTGGCAAAGTTCCAGGCTGGATTGCTGATGTAATCCACATGGCCGCCCCAGCGCCACGCCACGGAGTTATACATGCCAATGAGGCCGTTGATGAGGATGACAAAGCCCTCGATGCCCGCCGCCACGATGCGCATCAGGCCCTCGAAGATGTAGCTCATAAAGTCCTCAACGCCCGCCCAGACATTCTGGAAAGCGTTGGCCACATCCTTGTTTTTGCCGGAGAAGTTCAGCAGGGCACCCACCAGCATCCCGATGAGGGAGATGACAAAGAGGATGGGGTTCGCGTCCATGGCCACATTCAGGGCGGTCTGCCCGGCTGTGGCGCTGGCTGCGGCGGGCACGAACTGCGCCACCAGCCCCATGGCCAGCTGGCTCAGGTTCCCGGACACGCCGCTCAAAGCGCTGCCCAGCTGGTTCAGGGCCCCCAGAGCGATGGAGTTGATCTGGCTCTGCTGTTCCTTGGTGCAGGCCTGCCAGAAGTAGCTGGCCGCCCACAGGCCCAGCTGCTCGAGGTCGCCGTTCTTCAGCGCCGTGGCCAGCGTCTCGATGGCCCCCAGCGCATCCGTCTGGATGTCGGCCTGGATCTGCGCCCACCCCTCGGTGAGCTTGGTGCGGAACTGCTCCGTGATGGTGGCCCCTACGGTGGCAAAATCCGGGCCGTAGTCGTTGAGGGCCTGGGCGATGTTCTGGATGGCTTCCTGTGCTGCCGGAGCCCCGGTGTTGATGCCGTTGACAAGGCCCTGCGTGACATTCTCGCCGATCTCAGTGAACACCTTCGAGGGCGAGTGGATGCCCAGCACGTTCTTGACGGTGCTCACCATGCCGTTGACTTTGCCCTTGACTGTGGACACCAGCGTGTCCCACATCCCGGTGATGCCGTTCAGCAGGCCGGTGACGATGTTCTCGCCGATGTGGCCCCACTCATCCATACTGCCGTCCCACACGCCGGTGAGCTTTGCGATGCAGGCGAGGGCGGCTTCGCCCAGGTTCTCGATGCTGCGGATGATGCCGTCTACCAGAGTGGTCAGCAGGGCCGCGCCACAGTTCAGCAGATCTGGCAGATGGGAGATCAGCGCGGCAGAGAACTTTGCGGTCAATTCCGCCGCTGCTGTGATCAGCTGGGGCAGGTTGTCGGTGATGCCGATGATGAGCTGTTCCAGCAGCTGGATGCCGGCATCGAAGATCTCGTCCTGATGGTCAGCAAGATATTGCACCAGCTTGGTGATGACCTGCGTTGCTGCCGATGCCAGCCCGGGAATCTTCTGAACAACACCTGCGGTCAGATTTTCCAGAATGCCGCTGGCTGCGTCCAGCATGGCCGCCGGGCCGCCCTCATTCAGAGCGCTTGTCAGGGTATTCAGGCAGTCAGTGCCCCAGTTGGCGGCTTCCTTCAGGCCCGGCTCCATGGCCTCGAACAGGTCAATACTCAGGTTCTCTGCCGTGGTCTGGAGACTTTCCATGCTGTGCTGGAAGGTGTCTGTCATGGTCTGGTAGGCGGTGTCGGTTGCTCCGGCGCTGTCCACCATCTGGGCCAGCACGCCGTTGAATTTGTCCGCGCCGCCCGATGCCAGCGAAAGAGCGCCGGTTCCGGCCTCCACGCTGGACCATAGCCCGGCAAAGGCGGTGCTGTCACCACCCACGCTGTCGTAGAGAATCTGCAGCACATCGCCCAGGCTCTTGCCGTCAGCGTTCAGCTGGGCAAAGCTCTTACCGGTCTCAGCCTGCAAAATCTTGCCTACGGTAGAGCCAGTGTCTCCCAGCTCGTTCAGCATGGATTTTGTGTAAGTGGTCGCCTCTGCAGTGGCAATACCGTTGGCGGTCATCACGGCCAGACCACTGGACAGGTTTTCTACGCTGACGTTGTAAGCAGCCGCCAGCGGGATGACACGGCCCATGCTGGACGAAAGCTCGTCCACGCTGGTCTTGCCAAGGTTCTGCGTGGTCAGCAGTACGTCCGAAACGTGGTCTGCCTGGTCAGCGCTCAGGCCGTAGGCGTTCAGCGCGGTGGTCAGGATATCTACGGCAGAGGTCGTGGAGGTAAAACCGGCTGTTGCCAGCTTTGCCGCCTGCCCCGCAAAGGCCACGGCGTTGGCGGTATCCTGCCCGGCGCTGATGGCCTGATAGGTCGCTTCGGCGATATCGGTGGCCGCAATGCCCATGGTGTTGGACATGGCGGTGATCTGGTCGTTCAGCTGCTGGGTGGAAACCTTGCTGGTGTCTGCGATGGTGCCGACCTTTGCAAGAGAGGTCTCAAAGAGGGAGCCGGTCTGAATGGCGCTTTGGGCAAGATTCGCCAGCTGACTGCTGGCTGTCTTGACCAGATCCGCGATCAAATTGCCTGCGGCTACCGACATTGCGCTCAGGCCCTTATTAAAGCCGCTTGCGTCCAGCCGGGTATCACCGGTAATACTGTAATCTGCCACTGTGTCCACCTCTCACTCGGAGCGCGGGCACAGGGGCACAGGCTGCTATAACTTGATTTCTACCTCCCGCTTACATGCGGGGTTTTTGCATTTTACCCACAAACCGTGGGCGCGGGCTTCGGGAGCAGCCCACACGGGCAGCGCTCTGCCGCAGAAGGGGCAGGGCACCGGGGCGCGGAGATCAGCCGAAGCGGTCGAGGAAAGCGTCCTCGTGCTCTCGCAAGGTCTCGTTCCGCTTCACCCCCTTCAGCCCATCCGGCAGGGCAAAACGCTCTTTCAGGGTCTCGTAGTAGTCCCGGTCGGCTCTGTCCATGCCGGAGGTGTCCTTGCCCCGGATCTCCACGATCTTGCCCAGCGACGTTTCCGGCGGCAGGGCATGAAGCAGTGCTTTGAAGCGCCACCAGTGCACCTTGTCAGCGGTCAGGTCGATGCCGTAGGCCTGCTGAAAGGCCCCCACGATGTAGTCAGCATCGCACCGGTAGTCCAGCACAGGCTCGTCCTGTAGGTCGCTGCTGCTGCCAGTCCCGGTGCGCTCCTCGTCCTCGGGGCCGCCGCCCTGGCAGAAGCGCACCAGAGATTCAAAGGCTTCCTGGTACTGCACTCCGGGCACCGGCTCTACAAAGAACCGCTGAACGGCTTCACAAATCATCCGGGCGCTGTCCTCGTCAGTCTTGGCGCGGCGGGTGCGGATCAGCAGCCAGATCATGGGCCGGAAGTCAGGGTCGATGGCGCGGCCCTCCCACTCGGTGGGCAGGGTGTCCGTCAGCAGGTCATGCATTGTCCAGTGCCTCAAGTTCTGCCTTCAGCTGGGCACGGCGGGCGGCTTTTGCCGCTTCCTGTGCCCGGAAATCCACCACGGCGGGATGTGCCTTGGCTGCGGCCCGGCGCTGCTCACGGTTCATGGGGGCAGGGATGGCCTGTGCTGCCGAAACCTGTGCTGCCGAAACCTGTGCTGCCGAAACCTGCGCCCGCTCCTCGGCGGGGTGGATCAGCGCGCTGGCACTGGCCTTTTCTGCGGCCATGGCCTCGGCAAAGGCCTTGCTGACCGTCAGGCAGGCATTGAAGTTGCTGCCGTCCAGGCCCAGCTTCTCAGAAGCACCCTCGCCCAGAACCTCATCCAGATAGTCCATAAAGATGCGGCACTGGAAGCGCAGCCAGGCAGAGTACTCATTCTCGGGAGTGTAGCGGCTGCCCTCCGTCCGGGCACGTTCCTGCTGCCTGGTCTGCGCAGCCAGCATCCGATCCACGTCGTTGGCGTTCAGGGTAGAAAAATCAAATTCAATGCCGTTGATGATCATAGAAGTCCTCCTGTTACAAAAAGGGCCCCCGTTCACCGGGGAACGAGGGCTGTGTGGTGTTGTTATCAGACCTTGGCAGCCTTGGTGGACTGCGTGTCGGCCTGAGTCAGGGTCAGGTAGTTGAACTCAGCCGGAACGCCAACACCCTTCACGTCGCAGGCAAAACCTGCGGAGTTGCTGGCGGAGCCGCTTGCATCGGCAGTGACAATAAAGGCGGCTTCGCCCTTCTCGCCCTTGCCGGTCTTTGCGCTGAAGTAGATATAAGGGAAAACCACCTCAGTGCCGGAGCCGAACTTAATCCTGTGGGAGAGCAGGAAATCCTGCGCGGGGTCGCCCACGCAGCGGTTGCCGTTCAGGGAGAAGGTGCGCTGTGTCTCGCCCTTCTCGGTGACAGTGCCTGCACGGATATAGGCCACGTCCTCGGTGGAAGCGTTCAGGGCACCGGAGTGCTCCTTGACACGCTCTGCAAAAACGACCCAGTCGCTCTCCTTGGTCTGGGTGGAGGCATCGGTCTGGATGGCAAAGATGAAGTCATCGGCTTTTTCGGTGCCGGTGTAGTCCGCGCTGGGCACGATGCCCTTCTTGGTCTTGAGCGCGGTCAGGGTTTCGGAAACAGTCATAGGGTTATCTCCCTTCCTGATAGTATTGAAGTTGAAGCTGGATTTGGAATCGGCAGGTGTTGGCATCCTGGTTCAGGATGTACCCCGGGGAAAGGCACACCACAGCCTCTGCCTTTTTATCACCTGCCAGCTTGGGCAGATTCTGCGCGGAGGTCTGCGTCTCCACCCAGTCGGCGAAGTCGTCCCAGAAGGAGCTGTTCGCGGCCTGCTCCACCACGTTCTGGGTGTAGCTCATCCGAGAAGCCAAGACGTAGTTCTTGGCCCTCAAGCTGCCCCTGATGTACTGCTCCAGAATCGGCGCGGTCGGGGTGCTCTCCAGGGAGAACTGACAGGGCTCTGCGCCCAGATAGTCGATGGAGAACGCCACATCGCCGTCGTTCAGAGAAGCGGCAAGCGGGCAGGAGGCCAGCCATTCCAGCATGGCCTGAATGTCAGGGGTCTTGGTTTCGTTCATTTCAGCTCCTTCTGCGCTCTGGCCTTGACAAAGGAGATGAACTCCTGCCCGTGGTCATTGACACAACGTTCGCCCCAGTGGGGGCCTCGTCCGTCCTCCCGCACGCCCCGGCCACAGGGCAGCCGGTAGTACTGGGCGGCGGCGTAGGGCGTGGCCTGCACGATCTGCCCACTGCCGAGAACGGTATGATCGTTCGTGCTGCCTGCCAGAGCGCCGGTGCGCAGGGGAATGTATGGTTTTACCAGCCGGACAAATTCGCCGTCGGCCTCCTTCTGGAGCCGTTCAAAGGCTTCCGTGTACCGCCCGGCGAGGTCTGCTTTCCAGCAGATGCCGAGGTTCAGGCTGCCCTTCTGCCCCAGCTTGACATCTGCGGGCTGGTTGATCTTCAGCAGAGGGTTGGCCATCAGCTCACCTCCACATACCAGTGAGGGCAGCGTCCGCTGCGGTTGTCCTGGACGCACGTTACCGTCCCGGTGCGCCCGCTTGGCAGAAGCACCTTGTCCTCCAGCGCTACTGTCCACTGACGGCCCCGGAGCGCGGCCTCTGCGGCCTTGAATGCCTCGGGGGTGAGGAACGTGCTGCCAGCCGGATTGGGGCTCTCAGCAGCCCCGGAGGGGGCTGCTGTGGTGTGGCCGGGAAAGATGCAGAACGAAGTCTGCTCCTGCCGGGCAAAGCCGGGGGTCTCTACGTGAGCGCTGCTGACTTCACGACAGCTGACACCGGACAGTACTGTGGTGTAGCTCTTGCTCACAGTGCCCTTGCGGATGATGTGAGTGATGGTGACAGTCTGGTCTGCGCCGAGAGGCTTTCGCATCGGTTGACCTCCCTTCAGCGTCTGCGGGGCGGGTGGTACACGCCGCCCTGGTACAGCATCCAGCGGGTAACCGGGGCGCTCAGGGTCTGCTCCACGATCTGCTGCTGCCGTGCGCCGAGGTAGGATTGCATATCCATCCCGGAGGCATAGCTCTCAGTGTACCCGTGGTTGCTGACGCTGGTCACGCCGTCCCAGCTGGCGCTGACCTCTTCTGAGAGGGCCACCAGCCGGGCCTGGCACAGGGCCAGAAGCTCTGTCTGCTCCGGCTCAGCTGCGATGCTGGCGCACCAACGTGTAGCGTTCTCGATGAAGAGCGCCGCGTCGATGGCCATTGGCGTGAACTGCGGCTCAGTCAGACTGCTGTCTGGGTACTTCTCCTTGAAATCGGAGTAGGTCAGCCAGCTGTCCATAGGTTACGCCTCGGCAAAGTTCGCCTTGGGAATGGTGATCTTACCCATGCGGACGTTCTTGTGGTCAAACTTCAGCTTCCAGTTGGCGGAAGTGGTGAACTCTGCGTCGGTGGGGGTCTCCTTGTTGATCTTATCCGCATCGAAGCTCAGACCGTTGGGGTGCAGGATGAAGGCGCGGTTGTTGTACAGGATGTCCGTACCGCCTGCCTTGGCTGCATCGTACTCGGTGGTGTCCGGGGAGATGACCTTGGGGTTTGCGGTCAGAACGGAACCCTGACCCAGCAGGAAGGTGTTGTAGTTGGTGCCGTCATCGGTGCCGCGGTCGTTCTCGATGACGACCAGGCCGTTGATGGTGGGCAGGCTGACTTCCTTCTGGAGCACATTGGTGATGGTGTACTTGTTGTAGTTCAGCAGGCCCAGCTTCTTATACTCGGCCATGATCTTGGAGTGCACCACCAGCAGGCCGAACTTGCCGGAGAAATCGCCCAGGGCGCTCTGCTGCACGTCGATCAGCTGGTTTGCGGTCACGCCGCCGGTCTTGACGGTCAGAGAGTGGTTCTCCAGGCCGGTAACGCCCAGAGCGGCGTTGACCAGCTTGACCAGCAGGCCCTGCTTGTACATGCGCCAGTAGCGGCCAGTGTTGCGGGCCACAGCAGCCATAGGATCAGCCGCGGTCAGCTCACGGGTCAGCTCGGTGGCTTTCCAGGCCTTCATGCGGTCGATACGAATCCAGCTCTGCTTGCCGCCGGAGATCTCGGTGGGCACGTTGTCGGCCACGCCGTCGCGCACCAGAGGAGCGTCCTGATCGGGGTCGAGGGGGTTGTAAAAGCGGATGGTACCCTGCACGCCGCCGTTGTCCAGGGCGGAGGCCATGCTCTGGTCGTTGGCCAGAATGCCGGATGCAAGGATGGAATCGGAGAAGGTGGCCTCCTGATCTACGAAGCCCTGATAGACCTCGGGGTCAAACGGGAAGCCGCCAAAAGTGCCGGTGATAGGCATAGCTCATTACCTCGTTAGTGTCGTGCAGCCCTCACCAGTGTGGAGAGCTGCTGGAAAAGCGCCGGGTTGCGGGTGCGCAGGGCCATGCGCTCGGCACCGGTCATCTGGAGAAACTCCTGCAGGGTGGGCTGTGCACTGCCACCCTGGCTGCGGGGCTTCGGGACGATGATCGGGTTGCCCTGGGGCTCGTTGCCCGGCTGCGGTTCGGAGCCGCCATCCTGCGGGGCGGGGGAGCCCTGCTGGAAAAGGTACGGCTTGCGGGATTTGAGATCAGCGAATGCCTGCTTGACATCCTCCGCCTGATTCTTGCTCTCACGCAGTGTAGCTCTGTCCGGCAGCAGCTGGATCACGTCCGCCTCATCCAGAGCGCCTGCCTCCCGGGCAGCGCTGCGTAGCACGTTGTTGAATGCGTACTCGGCAGCCTGGGTGTTCAGCTGGTTTGTCAGGTTGGTGATCTGACTGCGCAGGTCGTTGACATCCACGCCCTCAAAGGCGGCCAGTCCCTGCTGAGCGGTGGCCAGCTGCGCCTGCAGGCCCTGTACAGTGGCCTGGTAGGTGGCTGCGTCCTGCCCGTGCAGGCGCATGATCTCGTTGATCTGCTCTTCGGTCAGGCCCTCGATGGCTCTCAAATCCTCACGTTTCATGGTTTTACCTCCCGGAGGGCGTACAGCAGATGTTTCGCGCTGCCGGTCGCGGTGCCCTCTGCGCCGCTTATACACCGGGCGCGTGGTGTAATCTGGGATTATCGTATCACAAACCAGGGGCCCAAAACGTTACGACTTGAGCGCTGCGTACCTGAAACAAAGCATACAGAAATTCCTATAAACCCTACGCGGGCGGGCATCAAGCGTGCCCTCGCGTGTATGTATTCTTATTTTCTTCTATTCAGGGTCAGGATAAGAGTTTGAGTAGACATTGTATGTTTTGGCCTGAAAACCCGCATGAACACTCACTTTTTCGTGACTACAAAGTTTGTATTGCACTGAATGTTGCGACAAGCTAGAATTTTGTTGCAACCGTATACAAGCAAAACGCCCCGCGCCGGGAGGTTTGTCCTCTTCAGCGCGGGGCGTTTTGCGGTGTAGCGGTCACTCCTCGTCCGGTGCGAGGATAAGCTGGGAGCCGTCCGGGAGGATGAACGCCAGCTTTGCGCCGCAGAGGGCGGCGGCCTTGGCGAGGTCTCTGGCCGACCAGCTGTCCCGTCTCAGCTTGTTGCTCATGGCCTGCGGGGTGGTCATCCCGAAAGCGGCGGCGAAGGTGTTCTGGTCGGTCTCGGTCAGCTCCAGAAGAGCCTTTACTCGGCTTGATGTGGTCATCTCGGGTCACTCCTTTCTGCCACAAGGATATGACTTGCCGGGGCAAAAGTCAACAACAAAAAGAAATTAAAAAATAAATCAAAAACAACTTGACTTTGTTTCCGCGCAGAGGTAACATACAGCCACCGAAAGGGTTTTGGAATAAAAATAACGGAGGAAAACGAAAAATGAGATGTGATGATTGGGCATCCGCAGCGGCGCTGTATGACGGCGGCTGGCGGGCAGAAGACCGGGACGAGCTTGTAGCGGAGTACGACCTCTCCGAAGAAGAGGCAGACGCAATCTGCGAGGATCTCCGCAGGATGGATGAGAAGGAGGATTGAACCATGAAGAAAGATGAACTGCGCCGCCACCTGGGCACCGTAACCCTCGGGCTGGATACTCAGTGGGGCCTCATGCACCGGCAGGACTTGGATGACAGCACTCGGGTGGCTGCCGCTGGGCAGTATCAGGGGATGCTCTTCACCATCACTGCTCTGGGCGGTGATTGGCTGCGGGATGACAACAACAAGCATCGGGTGTTCCTGATGGGCGAATCCAGCCGGGACACCGACGAGTACACGAACGAGGAGGACTGAACCATGAAATTCTATTACAAAGGCCAGCTGGTGCGCACCAGCAAGACGCACGATTACAACTGGGCGATCATCGATGAGCTGAAAGATGGCACGCTGGTGGTCTGGGGCTGCCGGGCTGACCGTAAGGCAGCGGATGCCGAGGCTGCCTACTTGCTGAAACGAGGGCATCTGGGCATTCGGGTCGTCCCTCTGGACACCGAGCCGAACCCTCCGGCGCTGACCTTCGACCAGTTCATGGCTCTGGCCCGCGAGAACTACAACAAGGGCGGCGACGGCTACGTCGAGTGCTGGGACGACCGCACCTTCGCATATTTCGTGAAGGAGTTCGGGCCGATCACGAGGGCCAGCGCGCTGGATGCTTTTGCACAGGCGCTGGATCAGGAGAAGGAAGAACGGGCAATCGCCCAGGCAGCTGCGAAAGGAGAATGGTAACCATGAAGAAGCTGAACATCACTTACGATACGTCGAAAATGGAAAACGACGAGTGGATCACTGGGGAGACCTGCTACACGGTCGAACTCGAGGACGAGGTGGCCGACCGGGTGTTGAATCACAGCAAACCGTCCAAAGTGACGGTGACTCTTATCGAGAAACTGCTGACCCTGCGGGAGCGCCTGCTGTGCCGTGCCTACATTCAGGGCAGCATCAAGCACTATGAGCTGGTAAAGGAGGGCTGATCTATGAAGAAGGTCAACTGGAAGGTGTACGGCGAAGCGCTGGATGCACTTCAGGCGCAGTTCTCTGCGGAGGACGGCATCCAGATCCACAACTGCAACTTTGCTCGGCAGGGTACCCCGGTGAAGATGGGTGTCCAGTGGGCCTCCCTCGGAACCAAGAGCCCGGAGGAGGCTGCTGAGTATGCAGACCGGATTCTGGACGCTGCCATGGCGGCAGAGCACTTCGTGTATAACGGTTATGTGGTGGACTATGAGGGAGGCGATGGACTTCGTGGATGAGCTGCTGGATCACTTCAAGTGAATTACCCCAAAGAGAAACGCCCTGAAGGAATGCACCTTCAGGGCGTTTTCGATGTTTTATTTATCGGACTTTCTCGAGCTCGCCGGTTTCGATGTTCACAAAATATTCGGCCAGCACAGTTCCGCTGCCCAGCATCTTTGCGTCGTGCTCTTCTTTGGCAACGTACTCCTGTACGGTTACGTCCAGGTCGCCGCCCATCACCATGATTTTGGTGGTCGTGTTGTAGTTGAAGTTGACGATGAAGTGAATCTCGCTGTCGTCCGTGAAATATTGTTTGTAGTAGTCCAGGGCATACTCGCTCATGTCGATGTTCTCTGCGATCAGCGAAATGCGCCAGTTCCCGGTGGTATCATTCCGTACTTTATCCGCTCTAAAGCTGATACCATCCAGCGGCGAGGATTCTGTGCTGGCGGGTTCTGCCTCTGATGCGGTGCTCTCGGCCACGGAGCTGGCCGGGGCGCTGGATGCCACGCTGCTTGCAGTGCTGGAAGCGCTGCTGCCACAGGCGGTCAAGCTGACGGCCAGTGCGAGCAGGACGATGCCTGCCCGGATACGGTTCTTGATTTTCATAGGGTGAGACCTCCTTTATTCTGGCCTGAAGTATAACACGGCCTTTTCAGAAAGTCCAGCACGGCTCATTTTCTCGCCTGGGCTGCTGCGCTGGAGGCCTCGCTGCGGCCAAAACCGGGCACACTTTCTCGCAGCTGGTACTGGTGCAGTCCTGTCTGACTGAGGAAGTCTTTCAGCTTGTCTCGGGAGGCCGCCAGCTTTGCCGCTGCGGCCTTTTCTGCGTCCTTTTGGCCGCTTTCCTTGGCTACGAGAAAGGCCCGCTTGTCGGCCCTGATCTGGCGCTCCTGGGCACGCTGCATCTGGGTTGCTTTGTACCGTCCGATCTCCTTGCCGTTGTAGGTTACAGTAGCTGCGTTGATTGCGGCCAGCCTCTCGGGCGTGTAGCTTCGCACACTTGCGCCCTCCCAGTACATGCTCCAGTTGTGAGAGCAGTTGGCCCCCATAAAGCCGCGCACGTCTCCGTAGCCGATGTCGTCCAGTGAGAGGTAGCCGTGCTTGCCGCTCCGGCTGACGATCTGGCCCTGCCACCAGCTGTGGTTTGTCAGGTTCTGCCCGCCGTCACCGGTGCGTGCACCGACGTGGGCATCCAGCTCCATCAGGTCACACTCCAGCTGATCCGCGTTAAAGCGGGTGATTTCTCCGGCGGTCTGGTTGATGCCGGTGCGGGTGGCCCGAAGAACCACCACATCCAGACTGTCTACGTGGCCGCTGGGATAGGTGATGGCCCCCACGCCCTTGGTCGCCAGCTCGTTGAGCGCACGCCTGGCAGAATCGTCCGAGCTGAACGCTCCGCTGACGGCATCGGCGTGGGCCATGTCGAGGTAATACGCCAGCTGCCGTTGGGTGGTCTCCACCATGTTCTGGTTGCCCATCACGGCCCGGGTCTGGGTCAGATTGTACAGGGTGTTCATGGTGCGCCGGTAGCCGCTCTGGATGATCTGCCGGGCCTCTTCACTCTCGCCAAGAGGGGCCAGAGAGCGGCCTGCTGCGGCTGCATCCTGCACGTCGATGCCGTAGGCCTGTTTCATTGCCTGGGCAAACACAGCGGCTTCCTGGGGCCCCAGCTGCTGCACGATGGCCTGCATCTGCTGGAGGAGGTACGCACGGCTGGCTCCCAGCGCCTGGGCGCGGTAGCTTTGCCACTGTGCGGTTGCCGTAACGCTGCCGGTCTTGACGATCCGGCGCACCATGTCCCGCAGGATGCGCTCGCTCAGCTCGTCCCACGGTGCCGCCATGAGCCCGGCATAGCCGTTGACCTCGTCCGGTGTCAACATGGGCGCACCTCATGCTTGCCGCCTGTCTGGGTCACCGTGAAGCCCAGAAGCTCTGCGGTGTACACCGCCTCGTGATACTGACCCCACACGGCGGGGTCTCGCAAAATGCGGGCGTTGGCTGCCAGAAAATCCAGCCGGTCAGCCGCCTGCGCCATCCGCTCGGCCTGCAGGGCCTTGTTGGTTTTAGCCGTCGCCATTATCCAGCACTCCCTTCAAGATATCCGCAGCCCCGGCCTCCCGCTGAATGGCCTGCACTGCCTGTGTAGCGGTCTCCTCATCTTCACCAAAGAAGTGCATCCGATACTCTGCCTTGCTGCGGAGGCCCATGCTGACCTCCTGCTGCCACTGGGCCATCTCGGTGAGCCGGTCGAGGATGATGCTGTCATCCCACTTGAAGGCGATGTTCAGCTTGCCCTTGCCCGGCGCTCCGGGGATGTGGTCGGCCCAGTAGTCTAAGGCATTGATCAGCCCTCGCAGCGCGTCCTCCAGTGCTGCCTGAAGGTCGGACACCGTGGCGTACAGCTTCTGCTTGCTGTTGACGATCTCGGTGGCGGTCTTTTCTACGTCCGCTACCTGCGAGATCACACCAAAGCTCAGGCCCGCATGGCTTTCCACGTTGCGCAGATACTGGTTCAGACCGGTCAGGTAGCTGCCGTCCCGCAGGGCGGGGGAGAACACCTGATAGAACGGGGTGCTGTCGGTGATACCGGTGTTGACGTTAATGCCATGGAACAGCCGCTCTCTGTGGTGCGGGGCAGTGCGGTCAATGGCTTCCGGCGGTACACCGTATTCCTTCAGTGCCTGCGCCTTGGAGAGCGTCTGCCCGGCGGCGCTGGGCTTGAGGAACTTCTCGTCGGTGTCCACGGCCAGTTCGCCGCCCTCGTACTCCCAGTCCAGCCGGGTGTACTGTTCGTCGGCATCAATGATCTGCCTGCGGGCGGGTTCGAACATGGCAGCCCCCAGCTCACTGTCGGGGTCAACGCTGTTGACGATAGGGGTCACGAAATAGCCCACGGGCAGCGTCTCCTGCCCGGTCAGATAGGCTACGGGCTCGATCTCGTCCCACTCCGGGCGGATGCTCAGATCTTCCGGGCTGCCGAGGCTGTCCTGGGTCGCACTGCGGAAGGCAAGGTTTACCACCTTGATGCAGGGAAACTGTGTAGGTGCTGCGAGATCATAGTCCTCCAGTTGCGCCAGCTCGGCATCTCGCAGATCCTGTCGGCGCTCCAGAACGTGCATCCACTCCAAACGGTGGTAGTAGCTGTCGTCCTCCTGGATGGTGTCGATGAACACGCCCTCGGTCAAACTGCCCTCGACATCGTGGGCGACCGGGAAGTACCGGGTTGCGTTTGCAAAAGAGATGCCCAGCTTGCTGCCGCTCTGGTAGGGTTTCCAGATGCCGCTGCCCAGGGCCAGCGCCACCGTAAAAATGCGCCGTTTGCGGGGCGTGAGCACCCGCTGCAGCCGGGTGTTGATCCAATCCGCGCGGTCACTGCCCTCCACTGTGGCTTCCAGCTCGAGTGTCGTCAGCCGGGCCAGCTCGGCGCAGATCAGCGCGGGCAGGTCGAGGGTCAGGGTCTCCGGGTTCTTGTCCAGCGGCAGGCCGTTGATGGCTGCATCGTACCAATCCTCGATAGCCCGCTGCATCCGGTCAGTGACAAGGGTCTTGCAACCGATGATATTCTCAATATCTGCGTGGTTTATCATGCGTTTTGAACACCTCTCTTTTGCCAGACGGGCTCCATGGCGTAGCGTGTCATATCGATGCTGTGGTTCGCTGCATCAACATACCCCGGCATCACGTCGCCGGTCTTTTTGTCGATGGCGTACTCATACTCGGAAAACTCCCGGGCCGTCCACGGACAGCGCTGGGGGTCAATGACGATCTTTGCGCGGCTTTGCAGCCACTTCATGCCGTCGGTGACGGACGTGCCGCCGTGTGCTGCGTACTTCCGGCAGCCCCGCAGCCGGTCAAAGCCCAGATCGCGCAGTGTAGCGATTGAGCGATTGGCCGCACTATCGCCGATGATCTCGTCGTGCAGGTGTCGGCGCAGGGCCTCGGCCAGTTGGGCATCGGTCTCCTTCTGTGCCCTGTGCTCCTCGAAGATGTACAGGGTCTGCTGGGCGTGCTGATAGGCCATGCCGCCGAAGTGGTTCGGGTCGGGATACCAGCCGAAGTCCAGGCCGTAGTAGCGGCGGTCGAAGCCTGCGATCTCCTCACTGGTGATGGGCCGCAGCTCCAGATTCTCAAACACGGCAGTGCCACAGCCCACCACCTCGCCCAGATACTCGTGGGCGTAGGCCACCGGGTCGCGCTGCTTCAGGGTCTCTGCGTCATCGTAGAAGCGGGGGCCCAGCCACTCGGGCGGGGTGGTCAGGTAGGTGGTGTGATGCCGGAACTGCTTCGGCTTTGCCTCCCGCTTGTACCGGTTGACCCAATGCCGCGCCATGGCGGGCGAGTTGAAGGTCTTGAAAGAAAAGCTGAAGGGGCCACCACGGAACACCGACTGCTCTACGTTTCGTATCTCTTCGGGGCCGTCGTACTGGTCGAACTCTTCAAAGTGCATCACACCGAAATAGCCAAACGGAACAGCGATGGATTTCAACTTGCCGGGGTCGTCCAGACCGTAGAACTGGATGGTCTGCCCGGTGGGAACATAGGTCAGAGTGTACGGCTTCTTGGTCTGCTTCCAGAGATGCCGGATGCCCATCCGGTCGATCACGCGGTTGTACTCCGGCCAGACGCTGGTGGCAATGGTGTTGCCGACCTTGCGCAGGACGACCGCGTGGATGTTCGGCACCCGCATGACGAGCAGCACCACTTCGGTGGCTGCAAAGGTGGACTTCAAGCTGCCGCGTCCACCATCGCCCAGATACTCGTTATACTCACCTGACCAGATGGCGGTGTGGGCGGCGTAGTACTCAGGGATGATCAGGCTGCTGAGTTTCAGCTGCTGCTTGAGCAGGTTTGGGGGCTGCCGTCTTTGGTATGTCATCCACGAACACCACCTTTCCATCGTAGCCGCGCAGCTCTGGGTGCTCGCTCCAGTGCTCGGGGTCACGGTTTTTCAAAAAGAAACACATAGCGCCCAGGTCTCCGCTCTGGGCTTTCTTGAAAAGGGCGTTCTCCACGCTGGCCAGCGCTGCCTCTGCGCCTACGCTGATTGCCTGCTTGATGCGCGGGTCTTGCGTGCACCAGCGCCGGAAAGTGCGCACCGGCACGCCGATCTGCTCGCAGATCTCCGCCTGCGTCAGGCCGTGCATTGCCAGCCGCTGCAGGCGCAGCAGCCCGCTGGGGCTGTTCCATTTTCCGATTTGGGATTCTCGTGCCAAGGTTTCACCTCCGTATGAGAAAACGGCGCACACAGGTTCCACTCTGGAGGAACCCTACGGGCGGAGGATGACCCGAGTGTGCACCGTTTTGGCTATGAAAAATGCCGGGGCGGGAAAGGAGTAGAAAACCGGCCCCGGCAGGGGGATGGTTATTTCAGACGGACGGCCTTTTCACCGGTGAAGTCCTCCCAGCGCTGGACGATCACGTCCACATAGCGCGGGTCGTACTCCATGGTGTAGCACTTCCGGCTCAGCTGCTCACAAGCGATCAGCGTAGAACCGCTGCCGCCGAACAGATCGAGCACGGTCTGCCCAGGCAGGGAGCTGTTTTTGATCAGCCTGCCGCAGAGCACCACCGGCTTCATGGTGGGGTGCTCTGCATTGCGGGGCGGCTTGTCGCAGCGGATGACGCTGCTGGGCTTCTGGGTCAGCAGCTCCTGCGCCTTGATGGCCCATTCCAGCAGCTGGTCTTTCTTCATGTGCCGCAGGTCGTCCGGCTTTGCGTCGTCGATGACAGTGGTCTGGCTGCGGTCGTTGACAAAGTAGTGGTTTGCCCCGGGCTTCCAGCCATACAGGCAGGGCTCGTGCTGCCACTGGTAGTCGCTGTGGCCCAGAACAAGGCTGTTCTTGACCCAGACCAGACACCCGTGCAGGCCCCAGCCTGCCTCCCGGAACATGGCCCGGAAGGCCTCGCCCTCCGTGTCTGCGTGGAAGATGTACGCGCTGGCACCGGTGCGGCAGGCCTCGAAAGCCCGGCTGTATGCCTGAAGCAGGAACTGCCGGAACTGGCTTTCTGCCATGTTGTCGTTCTCGATCTTCTTGCCGTTCGAGCCCTGATAGTTCACGTTGTAGGGCGGGTCGGTGAGCAGCAGATCAGCCAGCTGACCGTCCATGAGCTGCTCCACGTCCTGCGGGCTGGTGCTGTCGCCGCACATGACCCGGTGGTCGCCCAGCAGCCAGATGTCACCCCGCTGGGTGACCGGCTGCTCCGGGGGCTCTGCGGTGAAGTCATCCTCTTTGACTTCCTCATCGATCTTGATCTGGAGGTTCAGGCCAAAGTCGGCCATGTCGTAGTCGATGCCGGTCAGCTCCTGCACCAGAAGCTGCAAGTCCCACTCGGCGACCTCGCCGGTGGAGTTGTCTGCGATGCGCAGAGCCTTGACCTTTTCCGGGTCGAGCTCTGCCGCAACAATGACCGGCACTTCCTGCAACTTGAGCCTCCGGGCGGCCTTGTACCGGGTGTGCCCTGCGATGATCACGCCGTCCCTGTCCACGATGATGGGGGACTGAAAGCCAAACTCTTTGATGCTGTTGGCGACGGCTTTTGCAGCCTCATCATTGCGCCGGGGGTTGTTGTCATAGGGGCGGATTTCGTCCAGCCGTTTGTACTCGATTTGGTGTTTCACGCTCTCCATGCAATCCCTCCGGGCAAATAAAAATAGGCTCTCTGGCAATTGTACCAGAGAACCTATGGCAAAACGTTACGACTTACTTTTTTAGGAGCCTAGCCGATGTTCAGTTTGGCTTTTAATGCATCCTGTAAAGTGCCGGAAAAATTGATTCCAGCACGTTCAGCCATGTCATTCAGCCAGCTGGGAATGGAGAGAGTTTTTTTTACAGCCTTGTTGTCAAAGAATCTTCGGTAGGCAATGGTGTCGCAGCCTACCAGAGAAACAAATTCGTTTTCGTCGTGCGTGATAGAGTTGACCGTGCTTGCGGTTGGAATGACTTGACCGTCCTGCTCCATGTCATACAGGGTCAGACAGAGGACGTCGTTTGCCATGTCCATTGCTTCTTCCAGAGTGGATCCGCTGGTGAAGCAGTTTTTTAAGTCTGGAAAGTTGACAGAATATCCGACATCCTCTTTGGTGAAAACCGCAGGATAAAGATATTTAGCCATAGTTATTACCTCGTTGTACTGTGTTAAAGAATTTATTTTAATGCTTGATTTTCACCAAGCAATAAGCAAAAGTGTTATGGATTAGTGCTTTGTGTGAGATGATTAGTTTAGCCCGGCTAGCTTTTTAATACGCTGTAGAGTTCCAGTAGGGACTTCTTCACTGCTGTGCCGTGGCACAGGAAAGGTTTCGCCGGTGATGGGGCTGTGCCACATAGTATGGTTTGCACCCTCACGAGACTTAGTGCATCCCGCTTTCCGCAGTAGTCTTTCGAGTTCACTGTACCGCACACGTCTGCCTCCTTTCGTTAAAGGATTTACATATGCATTTTAACACGTAATGATACGTATGTCAAGAGAAAAATGCGAAAACTCGAAAAATAAGTTGCGCCAAAGCGCTCACAGCGGCGTTCTGCGACTCATGCGCGTTGCAGCTCCTTCCAGGCCCAGACCCGCAGAGTCTCCGGGGAGATGCCGCCACCGTAGAGCAGGGCGGCTTTCTGCCAGCTGACCTTGCCCGGCCCGAGAAAAACGATCTCGAAGGCCCGGCGGGTCAATGGGTCGGTGATTGTGTCAATGAAGCCCCGCCGCTGGGTGCGGGGAAGTCTGCGGAATGCCCGAATACTCACTTGCTGTCTCCTCTCTGCGCCGCCTTGATGTGGGTCTTGACGGCCTGCATCAGGCTGTTCTGGTCGGTGTCCTTGCGGTTCAGCGCCTTGACCACCATCTCGTCGGCACCACCCTTGACGATCAGCCGGTGAACAATGACGCTCTGGGTCTGGCCCTGGCGGTAGAGCCGCGCTTCGCCCTGGGCGTAAAGCTCCAGGCTCCAGGGCAGGCTGTACCAGATCAGGTGGTGACCGCCCTGCTGCAGGTTCAGTCCGTAGGCGCAGCTGGCGGGCTGGGCCAGCAGAACGTCCAGCTTTCCTGCGTTCCAGTCTGCGGCATCCTGCCCGGAGCGCAGCACGGCGAATCTGAGGCCCTTGTGGCGGGCTCTCAGGGTCTCGGTGAGCTGTTCCTCGTCGAAGCGGAAACCGTAAAACACGAGGGCTTTCTGGCCGTCCAGCGCGTCGATGAGCTCATCGAAAGCATCCAGCTTGCACCGGTGGATCTGGTGCACCGTGCCGTCCTCGTCGTACAGGCTGCCGTTGCACAGCTGGAGCAGCTTGCCGGTCAGGGCGGCCGCCTGCTGGGCGGTGATGGTCTCGCCGTCCACCTCCAGCAGGTAGTTCTTCTCCAGCTTCTTGTAGGCCGCCTTGGCGGGCTTGTCCAGCACCACGGGGATGTCGTCGGTGATCTTCTCCGGCAGGGTCAGGTGGTCGGCGGCTTTGAAGCTCAGGACGATGTCCTTGATGCGGCTCTCCACCGTCTCGGCGGCACCCTCCCGGGGCTCGTAGCTGTACTCGGTGGGCCAGAAGTAGGCCTGCCGGTAGTGGGTGATGTACCGGCCCAGCCGCTCCCCTTGGTCGAGCAGGTAGATCTGGGCCCAGAGGTCGAGCAAGCTGTTAGGCCTTGGCGTGCCGGTCAACTCGACCACTTTGTGGATGCGGGGACGCACCGCCTTGAGGGCTTTAAACCGTTGGGCGGCGTGGCTCTTGAAGCTGGATGCCTCGTCCAGAACCACCATGTCAAAGTTCCAGCCCCGGCCCAGTGTGTGAACCAGCCATGGAACGTTCTCGCGGTTGATGATGTAAATATCCGCTGGGGCTTCCAGTGCGGCTTTGCGCTGCTTCTCTGTGCCCAGCACGGTGGAAATGCGCAGGTGCTGCAGGTGCTCCCATTTCTCTGCCTCATCCTGCCAGGTGGCTTCGGCTACTTTCTTCGGGGCGATGATGAGCGCTCTGCTGATCTCCAGCCGGTCGTAGATCAGCTGGTCGATGGCGGTCAACGTGACCACCGTCTTGCCCAGGCCCATCTCCATCCAGAGCGCCACCCCGGGCTTCTCGAGAATCGCTTCGATGCCTGCCTGCTGATATGGGTGCGGGTGAAACTGCTTCCTTTGCGTTGCTTTGACCTCCGTTTCTTTTAGGGCAGTGTGTCAGTCGTCGATCTCATAGGGCCAGTCCTCGTCATCAGCCCAGTCGACGGACGCATCGGGCCGAGGCTGTATAGCATCCTCTGCGCTCAACTGCTGCATCTGACTTCCCATGCTCAGCCGCTTGGCCAGAGCCACGGCTTGATATTTGCGGCTGATCTCGTAGCAGGGGAAGCCGAAGCTCTGGATCTTCTCCCGCCACCACTCCTGCAATCCTCCCGCCTTGACCTTTGCCCCGGGTCGCTTGAGTTCCACAAAGGCGATGATGCCGCCGGGGAAGAGAATCATCCGGTCAGGTACACCTCTGTGTCCGGGACACACCCACTTCAGGCACAAACCTCCCTCGGCCTCCACGGCCTTGCGCAGGACGTTTTCGATGCTCTTCTCGAGGGGCTTATTTGTCGGCATTTTAGTTTCTCCTTTCGTGCTTGGGCTGAACATACAAACATACAAAAACATACTCAAATCCTATAAAACCCTCACGCGAAGAATATAAAGCTCTTACGTGTATGCGCGTGCGCTCTTATTTCCTTTGATTTTTCCCTTTAAAGAGAAAAAGTGTGTATGTTGAGTATGTTTTGGCCTGAAAACCCGCATGGATGCTCGCTTTTTCGTGCATACAAACTTTTTGGCCTTTGTATGTTGGCTGTATGTTGTGTATGTTTTGACCGCTGCTGCTGCTCTTGTTTTCTTCGGTTTTCTTAATGTTTGCCGAGTTCTCTGTATGCTCGGTTTCGCCGACCTGCTCTGTATGTTCAGTATGTTTTTCAAAGCGGTTTCGGCGGGTTCTGTATGCTCGTTTTTGAACGGGTAATTACTCCGATTTTCTGCGCCAGATACGCTGCATTCCGTAGGGCCCGCAGCGCTGGGGATACTTGCCCGGAGCCCACCCCGGGAGGCTATTCAGCACGGCTGCAATGCGCTTGGACTGCTGCCGGTCGGGGGCCTTTCCGGTGCTGTCGAGCACCTCCCGCCAGACCTCGTTGACGCAGATCGAGGTGCGCTGCTGGGTGGCAGTTGCAGGGTCTGCGGGGCCGTTCTCCCACCAGCAGACCCGCTCGTCGATGGTGCGCTTGGCCCAGTCCAGAGGGAGGGGCTTGTCCAGAAAATCGAGAATGCTGCCCTCCCAGGGGTCGCGCTCGGTGTGCGCCTGCTGCTCTGCCAGAGCGGCCTTCTGCAGCTCATCCCGGAGGATCAGCTCCTCTCCCGCGTTGAATCGGGCCACCGCTTCGGCCCACAGCTGATCCACTTCTGCGGGGGTCAGATCATCGTGCACGACCCGTGTGCGCCGCTCGTAGCTGCAATCTATGGGCCAATATCGGCGGTTGCCGGTGGCATCGCGGAGAAAATCGGAGCTGTTGGAGGTACCGAAGAACACGCACCTGCGGGGGTACTGCACCGTTCTCCGGCCATAAGCGGCCCGGTATCTGTCCTCCGTCTGGCTCAGGAACTGCTTGGCCGCCTCGGATTCGCTCCTGCTGAAAGCCGTCATTTCGCCCAGCTCTACGATCCAGACACCCCGCAGGTTCTCCCGGGCCTCCTTGCCGTCGAAGCTGGTGATGCTGTCGTTGAACCACTCCTTGCCCATCCGGCTGAGGAGCAGGCTCTTGCCGATGCCCTGCTTGCCGCTGAGGATGCAGATCTGGTCGAACTTGCAGCCTGGGCGGAAACACCGGGCCACCGCAGCAACGAACATCTTCCTGGTGACCGCGCGAGTGTAGCTGCTGTCCTCCGCGCCTAAGTAGTCGATGAACAGAGTGTCCAGCCGCTCGGTGCCGTCCCATGTAAGCCCGCTCAGGTACTCCCGCACCGGGTCTTTGGCGTGGCGGCCTCCGGTCAGCGCCACCGCGTCGGCGGCTTTATTGACCCCACTGAAGTGGTAGGCCGTCTCCAGATACCAGCGCACGCCAGCGTCGTCCTCGTCGCTCCAGTCCCGCTCCTGGGTCTTGTCGCTCCAGGGGAAGGGGCCCTTGCACCGCAGCCGCTCCGAGAAGGTATCCGACCAGATCCGGCCTTTGAGCACCGGGTCGTGCTCGAGGATGAGCCAAGCATTTTGAATGGTGCAGGCAATCGCGCCCTTCTGGGTGCGGTCGAGCTTTTCCTGCCACTTATCCGGGTCGGTGTCCTCCTCGGGCAGCGGCTCGAAGCCCTCCATCGCGTGGTCTACGGTCTCCTGCCGCAGCAGGGCCGCCGTGGGGCCGTCGTTCTCGGCCAGGGCCCGCATCTGTTGCCAGCTGGGGAGGGACGCTGCGGGTGTGCCCGGCGCGGCATCGGCATCCAGCTGACCGAAGAGGTGGATTCGCACCAAATCCCAGGCATTCAGCAGCTTGCCGCCTGCGGGGTCGGTGCTGTGGTGGCTGTAGATGAAGTTGCCTTTGTCGTAAAGCACCGCGCCCGCCGTGGTGCTGCCTGCGGCGTAGGTCAGGCGGCCTGCGCCTGCATCCACGTACACACCGGGGAGAAACTTCTCAATCGCTGCGGGCACGTCGTAAGTCCGGCAGAAAGCGCCCACCGCGCCCTGCTTGGCGGTGGGGTCGGCTTGCTTGCCGCCGGGCAGCTTGACCGTCTCAGCGGAGCAGGCGGGCCATTGGCGCACGTCGTGCCAGTCCTCGTAAAGCCAGAGGGTGTCGTCCACGCTGATCCGGTCACCGTCCTCGGTGGCCTCGCAGACCCACTGGCTGTCGCTGCTGCGGCTGGGCCAGTACATCAGGCGCTCGGCTTCAAAGGTGGTTTTGTCGAACACCTGCATGGTGGGGTCGAGCATCTGGGCCACCATTCGGGCGCAGGGCTGGTACTCCTCTGGCTGCATCACGCGGTCGGTGGGGAAGATGGCCCGCAGCCGTGGGTGCTCCGGGTCGTGCTTCCGGGTGGAATAGACCGCTGCTGTGCCCAGGGCCTTGATGGCGGCCACCCACTGCTGTGTGCTGCCGGGGGCGCAGCCGTCCATGTCCAGCGTGATCAGGCTGCGCCCGGTGCAGCAGCCGCGGCGGCGCAGGCCGTCCCGCAGGCTGCCGCCCACAAAGCCGCCCACGTCCTTGCGCTTGTCCTGCTCTGCCTTGGACAGGGCCATGTACTCGGCGTGGGTCTCAGTGCTGGCGTTGTTGTACATCCGGGCCGACAGGCTTTCGGTGAAGTCCTCCCAGGTCATAAGATCCTGCGCCCAGCTGGATGCCCATCGGCTGCCGCCCACGCTGATCTCAATTGGTGTAGCGCTCATTTGTCCTCCTCCTTCAGCGGGCCATAGCGGAAGCGGTGCGCGTTCCATCTGGCCTTTGCATCAATCTGCGTGCTGCCGCGCTCGCCGACCCTGCCGCAGCGGGTGCAGACCACCGACCAGCCTCCGTCGGCTGCGTACCTGCTGCTCTTGCGGTACTTGGTCAGCCCGACCGTCCCGTCAGTCCTCACCCCGACACCGTAGGGCAGGGCCCCGCAGGTGCAGGGGCACACACCTGAGTTGTCGGGTGGATAAGTCTTGCTCATCGTCTGCTCTCCCTCCATTCCTTTTGGGTGAGAATGTGTAAATCTAAGCTGCGGATGATCCGCATTGCCAACGCTACGCCGTGAGCATCACCGAAGCGTTTCTGCGTAAACAGGGCATCATACTCTGCTGACAACCGGGTCAGTGCATCCTCCTTCGAGATTGCGTAGACAGCCGCCTTGTCGGAAATCATGGAGTTTTTCATCGTCCTCAGTCCTTTGTAAAGAAGTCACCGTACCAGCCTGCCGCGTTCAGGGGCAGCCCCTCGGCCCAGGGCGGCACAATGCTCATAATGCGTACCACGTTGTCCAGCGCGGCCTCTGCGTCCTGCGTGGTCGGCAGCTCGATGATGACCTCGTCGTGGACGTGGAACACCACCTGGTACCCAGCCCGTCGGAGGTTGTCCAGCGCGAAAGCCAGGCAATCCCGGCCCACAGCTTGGGTGAGGTTCTCGGTCAACTTGCCACCGTAGGTCTCGGCTTCCCGCCAGCTGCCCGTGTCCCACTCCTTATAAGTAATGCGGTCATCCGGCGTGGTGCCGGGGTCGGCGTAGAAGAGCTTGCGCCCGCTGGGCAGCTGCATGGTCAGAAACGGGAAGGGGAACCCGAGGGCCAGCTCCTTGCGGAGCGTCACCCCTACTCGGGGTACGGTAGTCCTGCCGGTGCGGATGGTGTGCACGGCGGCTTTCTGCATCGTATCCCAGAGCTTGCAGATGCTGGGGTTCTGCCTGCGCCAGCGCCGGACGATGTCCATCAGGCCGTCGTCGTCCAGGCCCAGCTGATCGCCGCCCATCCGTTTCATGGCCCCGACACCGCCCTGGTAGCCCAGGGCCAGCGTTGCCACCTTGCCGCGCTGGCGGTACTTGTAGTTGGGGTTGCCCTTGACGATGCTGTCGAAGGGCACACCGAAGATGCGGGCTGCGGTGGCCTCGTAGATCTTGCCGGTGGTGCGGAAAACGTCCAGCACCCACTCCTCACCAGCCAGCCATGCGATCAGCCGGGCCTCGATGGCCGAGAAGTCGGCATCTACGAAGGTGCACCCTTTGCCGGGCACCAGCGCTGTGCGGATCAGCTGGCTCAGAGTGTCGGACACATTGTCGGTCAGCAGAGCTAACGCTTCGGGGTCGTGTAGCTTTACAATGCTGCGCCACTCAGCTTGATGGTCGAGGTAAGTGCGGGGCAGGTTCTGCACCTGAAGCAGCCGCCCGGCCCAGCGCCCTGTCCGGTTGGCCCCGTAGAATTGCAGGGTGCCACGCACCCGGTGGTCAGGGCCCGCGCTGGCTGCGATGGTCTCGTACTTGGTGTTGCTGGTCTTGCCCAGCTGCTGCCGGAGCTCCAGCACCCTGCGCACGTCGCTGGGCAGCTCTCCGGCCAGCGCGTGGGTCACATCCTCTTTTGTCAGCCCCGGCAGCTCTATGCCCCGGTTGTGGAGCCAGCCGAGGAGCTGGGCACGGCTGCCGGGGTTGGTCAGCCCGGTCAGTGTCTTGCTCTCGGCGGTCTGCTCCTCCGTGATCAGCGCAGAGCAGGCGAGGGCTCCCTCTACCAGGGCCATATCCACAGCCACGCCCCGGGCGTTCATCTCCACATCCTCCCGCCACTGCTGCATGATGCTCTCGGGAACCGGCCAGGGAGCCAGCTTCCGGTCGTTGGCCCGCTCAGCGATCACGTCCATACCGTTGTACCTGCAGAACAGCCGCCACTTATCGGGGTCGTGCTGAGGCAAGTTGCGGGTGCGCCCGCCGTTGCGCTTTGTGGGCTTGCAGGGTTTACAGAAGTAAGTGATCAGCGCCTTGCCCTCTTTCATCTTGAGGGCATCCTCCGGCTGCTGCAGTACCTGACCCAGCGCACCCAGCTGGGCGGGCAGGCCGCAGTAGAGGGCGTGGATCATGCTGCATTCCCACTGCTGCAGCCAGAGCACCCGCTGTCCCCAGCTCAGGCCCATGGCCTCCGACAAGCACCACCACTCAAACGCAGCATTGTGCGCCCGCTTGGTGTAGCTGGCATCCAGCAGCCACGGCAGCTGCTCCCGAAGGAAATGTGCCGTGTCTGGCCAGGTTGTCAGGTCGATGACCGTTGGAGTGTCCAGATCTTCGTTGACATAGCCCAGCAGCAGGATCTGAAAGTCTGGGTCTTGGGCGTATCGGTAGGCACCGACCTTGGCGATGTCCTGCGGCGAGTAGGTTTCTATATCCACCGTGATGATCGGTTTCTTCACGGCTGCCTCCTTTCAAAAAGGCCGGAGGCCCGTTGTGCGGAGCCTCCGGTGGGTGATACTCAGTTCAGAAAATCGTCGTCCTCGTCGGTCAGCACCTCGAAGCCGTCCAGGTTGTTGCCTCCGCTCAGGCGCTCGCCGTCGCGGATCTTCTGGATGACTTCCAGCCCTGCGCCGATGCCCCGGTTGCCGCTGGCGCTGTAGGAGAAGAAGCCGACCTTGACCTTGGCGTAGCAGCCGCTGTACACCTCGTCCTGATCCAGCACTTCGTTGCAGGCCCGGTCGATGATCCGGGGACGGCGGTCTGCGTTGGCGTTGGCGTTGATGAACCAGCAGCCTGCGTAGTTCTCGTCGTCCTTCTCCTCGTCGCCGTCACGCAGGGGCTCTTTCAGCTTGGGCGGCAGCTTGCCACCCCACTTTGCCAGGGATGCGGGGTCGGTCTTGATGGCCTCGATGGCCTTGCGGATGGCGGCCAGGGCGTTGGTGTCACTCTTCTTAATGAGCAGGCAGCAGCTGTACTTGGGGTCGCCGGTGCCGTTCACTTGCTTGGGCTCCCAGATGTTGGCGTAAGACAGACGGCAGGGAATGATAACTTCGTTGGTGTTCATGGTTAGTCCTCCTCGGGCTTGAAGCCCTCTAAACGATCGTAGGCGGGGCGGGGGTCACTGGCCTGTGCCAGCTTGGGAGTCCCCGGGGCCTTGGTGATAAAGGCCGACATGGTTTCGGCAAACTTCTTTTTGCCGATCATCTTCTCGGCCACGGTCAGGGAGATGGGTGTGCGTGTGTACAGCATGGCCTCGTCGATGCCGTCCGCCTGCATCTGCTGGAAGGCGGCATCTTGGTCTGTCCACTTGCGGGTGCTGCGGCCCTGTACTAGCTTCCATCCGGGCAGGGCACGGCCCTCCATCAGCGCCTGCTGGGCGTACTCTTCCAGATCCCTGGCGTAGGCGGCCAGACCTTCCAGCTTCTGCAGCCACTCGCCCAGCTCCTCGTCAGAGAGTGTAGCGGGTTCCGGGTAAGGCTCAAATCCGGCCAGCGGGCCGTACTTGTCCTTCCATGCCCGGCAGGCGGGGTGTGCCTTGCAGAAGCGGCAGTGGGGGCCGGTGCAGAACTCGCCCTTGCCCTTCCATGCCATCTCAGCGGCAGGCTGCAGCACCTCCCGTGCCCAGGTGAGAAGGTCGGCCAGGGAAACCACCCAGGTCTGGGGCTCCTCCTGCATCCGGGGCTGTACGATGCTCAGGCGCACTGTGCTGACCTCCTCGATGCCCTCAAAAAGGGCGTAAGCTCCGAGGGCGTAGTACATGAGCTGCGGGTTGCGCTCCGGGCTCACCGGCACGCCCTGCCCGTACTTGAAGTCGATGATGTGCAGGATGCCGTCGCCGATCAGCAGGCAGTCGCAGGTGCCGAAGCCGCCGGGCACCCACTGGCTCACGTCCACCTCCTGCTCGATGAACACCTCGGGCTGGTGGAGGTAAAGCCCCCACTGGAGGTACACAAACTCCACGTATTGGTTGGCGGCGTTGACCATCTCTGTCAGTGTCGGTTGATGCACCCAGTCGGTTAGCAAGTTAAAGGGTTTTCCGTTCTCCCAGTCTTTGAGCTTGTGACGGAGCGCAGTTTCACATACCTCGTGCGCCTGTGTGCCCTCTTCGGCGTACTTGCTGGTCTCCCCGGGCAGATTCTCGGTGGCCCGGGCGCTGGGCGGACAGGCGATCCACCGGGCCGCGCTGGAGGCCCCCAGCAGAGCGTGTTTAATTGGAGGCATTTGCGTCCACCTCGTCTTTCAGCTTGAGCAGCTCCTCCCAGACGCTGGTGTAGCTGTCAGGCGGCAGCTTAGAGATGGATGCAGCACCGGTGGCTTTGATGGCCGCCTGAACCCCTGCCCGCTTGCCAGCCACGATCAGGCTGCGGGCCAGATCACGGATCTTGTTCAGCATGGCGGGGTCAGTGACGGAGCCGTTTGCAACCGCCGGGGTGGTCGCTGTTGCCGGAGGTGCAGAGGGGGCAGCAGGGGCGGTCGTAGTCGCAGCAGCACCCGCATTCTGGGCAGGTGCACTCGTAGGGTTTGCAGGCTCCTCCGCAGGGGCGACTGCGGGCTCCCGTGTGGGCTTTTTGGCTTTGGCGGTGGTCTGCGCCTTGGGCTTGTCCGGCTGCTGCACAGGCTCGCTCTGGGGCAGCGGAGAGGTGTGCCGGGGAAGCTCGGCTGCGGTCATGGTGTGGGTCTCGACCCCGCCGTTGGGTGAGGTGTTGACGTTGATGGTCATGCCGCCCAGCTGGGTCAGGGTGTCCAGCAGTTCGGCTGGGGTTTCGCCGCTGATAGTCAGTGTGAAGTTCATAGTCATGCTCCTTTTATAAAAAGATTCTGTTGAATCTACGCTTTGCAGTTCGGAGCTGTATCTTTGCCATTGCCACGCCTCGCCATCGTCGCGCTGCCATGCCTTTGCTAAGCCAATCTTCGCGTCGCGATGCTATGCCATTGCTGTTCAGCGCAGAGCCAAGCCTTTGCCACCGCGTCGCACCACGAATCCAAGCATCTCCTTTGCGCTACTTTACGCCGCTAAGCCATGCCGTCGCCAAGCCATGTTATGCCGAGCCTTTGCAGAGCGAAGCATCCCGTCGCAATGCCTTTGCCATACAAAGTCATGCCTTGCCTTTGCAATACGAAGCCTCGCCATGCCTTGCCGTTGCTATGCTTCCACAGCAGTGCTTTGCCGTCGCATATCTGGGCAATGCCATCCGTTGCCGTTGCCATGCCGGGCCGGGCATTTCCTTGCCGTTGCGTCGCACGGCAGCCCAATGCCTTTGCAGTCAGCCGAGAATCTCGTAGGTGAAGCGGCCTTTACCAGAGTTGCGCCACTGGCCCAGGCCCCGGAGCTTGCCGTAATCCAGCCACTCCATCACCGCTTTTTCGTGGGCATCGTCCATGCAGGTGATCTCGAACTCGCAGGTCGAACCAGCTGGAATCTGCTCGGAGTTGGCAAGGCTCACGCGTTCGCCCTGGGCTGTCTGGGCCCGCAGGGGGCGCTGGCACTCGGTCATCTCTCCGCTGAGGATCAGAGGGATCTGGCGGGGCCCGACAAAAATCAGGCCGTCGATGATCTTCTTGTAGGCTGTCAGCTTGCCGGATTCGTTCACTGCTTTCTTCTTGCCCTTCTCGTCTTTGCCGCCGATGCGCCCCAGCATACCGCAGGAGTCCTTAAAGAACCCCTTGAGCTGGTAATCGTATAAGATCGGCTGCCCCGCCTCGTTGCGGGGGAATACTGTCATTGCCCTATCGGCTGCGGCATCTGCGCCCAGGGCGGCCACCTCATCCTCGATGGTGGAAGCGTCGGGGCCCTTGGATGCGATGTACTCGCGGGCCACGTTCGGGTTGGCAGGCCAGGTGCCGAGCAGCGGCTCGGTGAAGGTCAACTTGACTTTGATCGTTTTCATTCTGAAAAATCCTCCTTTTTCAGCTTTTCAACGTAGAATGTGTACTTGCTGCTAATGCCTGCCCGGGCATGGCTGACTGTGCTGTAAAAGACCCCCATTGTCATACCCAGGGCTTTGGCACATTGCGGGCCGGTACCGCTGGCGATGACCTCCTCGGTCGAAGCCTCGTATACCGTGTACCAGGTCATAATCCGAGCGCGCTCCGGAGCGCTGCATCGAGGCGGCGCATGTCCGCGTCGGTCAGGTGGCCGAGGTACTGCTGCAGATCGGCTCGGTCTGCGCCGTGTACCTGCCTCGGCAGGGCCATGCTCGGCTCACCGTAGCCCAGAAGAAGGACGTTGTCGCAGAATCCGTCGCCCCGGGCCAGCCTTGCGGGGCTGGAGGTCATGGGAACCACCGTCGCCGTGCTGCCGGTCTGGTTGGCGCTGTCGCTGCTGACCACGATCACCGGTCGGTCGCCCCGGATCAGGCAGGTGTCTGCCGGTTTGCGGTGGGTGTCACTCATCCACCAGATGTCTCCGCGTCTCTTGTCAGAAAACATGCTCAGTCCTCCTGTTCGCGGTTCTGCCGGTAGGCTGTGCAGTCTACCTTGCCGTAGCTCTGGCGCTTGTACCGCTCATTGTCAGTCAGCAGGCTGTGTAACGATAAGGCCAAGCCTGCAGCCAGGGCAAATACCAGGAACGGAGCCGCCTGGGCAGCTTCTGTCGAGCTCCAGCTGCCCCACTGGGTCAGGGCATGTGCGGCGACCGTGCAGGCTCCCTGCGCCACTTTGACTGCCCCGATGAGAGCGAGCAGTGCAATGCTGCCGGTGATCGTGATCTTTTTCACTGTGATTCCTCCTTTTCGATGTCGGGGAAGAAGTAAGCCCCGACCTGCTCCTGCGGGATGTTCAGCACCCGGCAGATGGTCTTGATCTCGTCGGATGTCCAGGGCATCGTGCCCCGCATCCGGCGGCTGAGAGTTGACTGGGCGATCCCGGTGGCCTGTGCAAGCTCGGAATCGAACAGCCCGTAGTCCCGGAATCTTGCCCGCAGCCGCCAGAAGGGGCTCTGGTGAAAGCTGCCCAGTGGCGTGCTCGGTGTCATGGGGGTCACTCCTTTTTGGCCTTGCGCTTCTTGGGCTTGACTGCGTCGGAGTCCAGCGTTTTGGGAATCATCAGCCGGAAGGTCTCACGGCCTTTGGGTGTCAGCATGGTCTGCGTGCCCTTCCACTGGGTCTTTTCGTTGAAGCACTCCTTGACCTCGAACAGGCCGTTGTTCTTGTCAGCATAGGGCATCAGGTGGCCCTTCTTGTCGCGGTAGATGTACTTATGCTCCAGCAGGAAGGTGATGAATACTTTCTCGCCGACTTCCAGCTGCTTGGCGGTGTCGCGGAAGCTGGTCAGCAGGTTACGGTCTACAAGTTCGTCGAAGTATGCCGCTTTAGGTGCTGCAATCTGATTGGCGACCGTCAATTCCGAAATGCGCGTGTTCTGTGCGGCGATGCGGGCGTTCCGCTCTTCGAGAATCTTGTGAGTGACGGTCAGTGCCTTTGCCAGAAGCTCCTCGGTGGTCATCTGCTCCTGCCCGGCGATGTACCCGCCGCTCTTGCGGATGCTGGGCAAAACTTCGGAGGTGACCCAACGCTTGAACCGCTGCGCACCTTCCAGCTTGCTGCTGAAGATCAGGCTGTAAAGGCCACTCTCGTTGATGATGGTGGTCTCTTTCTCTCCGAACTGGGTGGTGATTCGCCACCCAGCTTTGTCCTGCTCGTCAACGTGGGACTTGAGTGCGTTTACGGTGTCCTTGTACCCCAGCGCCAGTGCCACGTCCTTGCCTACAAACCAAGGCTCACCGTTCTGCTCAAGGGTGCGGATGCTCCCGAACTCGGGATTGTTGAAGATCTGAATGTCAGTCATTGTTGTTATTCTCCATCTGTCGCATTTCATGCGACATTTTAGGCAAAGAAAATCCTGCAGCTCTCCTCTGCGGTCAGGTGCAGTTCTTTTGCGATTGCTTCGGCCTCACCGATGGTGAAAGATTGGCCTTCTACCGCCAGTTTTCGGTACATGGTTGCGGGGTGGATGCCGATGGCTTCCGCCAGCTTCTCCGTCGATATGCCGTGCTCTACCATGGCCGCTTTGAGCTTCAATACGTTCATCCGCGTTCACCTTCTTTCCGTCGCATCCCGTGCGACAACTGCATTGTACCAGTCACCCGCAGCAAAGTCAAGAGAAAAATCGCATTTTGAGCGACAAATTTTGAAAATCGACAGATGACTGTTGCAAATTTGCGAATTTTATGTATAATGGGACATGTAAAGGAGAATACGGCTATGAAAGTTGGAGACCGCATCCGTGCAAAAAGACAAGACTTAGGGATGTCCGTGGACGAACTGGCCGCGCGGCTGGGGAAGAACCGGGCGACCATGTATCGCTATGAGAAAGGTGATATCGAAAACATGCCGGTGAACGTGCTGGAGCCCTTGGCAGAAGTATTGCAAACCACCCCGGCGTATCTGATGGGCTGGACTCCAGATGACTATGATTGGGAGCGAGATTTGGATCATCGCTTGGACAGCGTCTACGGCCCTCGCTGGGACGCTGTACTGAAAAACTGCGGTGGGGATTACTCCAAGGCGTGGCAGGCATGGAAAGATATTGACCGGGAACAGGCCGAGGAAGCTCGGAAGATGTGGCGTGTTGATCAGGAAGCTACGCTGAAAAACAAAAACGCCCCCGTGGCGAAAAGCCACGAGAGCGCTGACTGGAAGCAGAGAGTGGGAGCTACACCGTGCAACGTGGCACAGGTAGCGCCGCTGCTGGGGACAGTCCGGGCGGGACTGCCCATGTATGCCGAGGAGAACATTGAGGGTTATATTCCGATCCGGCAGACCGACGGTGCAAAATATTTTTGGCTGAACATCCGGGGCGATAGCATGAACGCTGCGGGGATGAATGATGGCGATCAGATCCTGGTGCGCGAGCAGCCTGAAGTGGAGAATGGCGAGATCGCGGTGGTGCTAGTGAACGGCGACGAGGCCACGGTAAAGACCTTCCGGCAGGAGGGGAACCTTGTGATCCTGACACCCCGTAGCTCCAACCCGGTGCACCAGCCGCAGGTGTATGACCTGAAGAAAACGCCGGTGCAGGTTCTGGGCCGGGTGATCGAGTGCCGGAAGGTCTACTGACCTCCCTCCCGGGGCGTGGGCAACCTGAAACAAAGCATACAGAAATTCTTATAAACCTTACGCGGGCGTGCATCAAGCGCACTCGCGCGTGTATATATTCTTATTTTCTTCTATTTAGGGTCAGGATAAGGGTTTGAGTATGTTTCAGTATGTTTTGCCTAAAAACCCGCATGAACACTCACTTTTTCGTGACTACAAACGTTGCGCAGGTTTGTATGCGACTGAATGTTGCAAACAACTAGAATTTTGTTGCGTGGGTAGCGACCTGCTGCCCGTGCCTGAAAATGCAAAAACGCCCCCGGTGTTGGCGCACCGAGAGCGTTTAGATAGATCAGGCTCACCCGGAAGGTGATACACAGACCAGACATCTGTATTGTAGCACCTCCGGCTGGGCTTGTCAAAGTGTACCTGTCTTTCGGAGGTGTTTATATGGGAAAAAGAACAAATACGGCTGTCTGGATGGAAAAGCAACAGCGCTGGCAGATCAAAGTGCAGAAGAACGGGGAGCGGAGAGCGTTCACGTCAGCTACACCGGGCAGGACGGGACAGCGTGAGGCAAATCGCAAAGCCGATGCCTGGCTGGATGACGGCATCGCAAATACGCGGGTGCTGGTGGAGAATGTTTACGTGCAATGGATCGGGGAACTGAAGCTGACGACCAGCCGCTCGAACTGGGAACCGGTAGAAAGCCGCTGGAAAGTTTGGGTTAAACCGGTAATCGGTCGCCGCCGGGTTGAAGATCTGACCGAGGCACAGATGCAGACTGCGGTGAACCGTGGCTATGCGGGTGGCTTGAGTCGAAAATATCTCCGTTCCATGTGCGCTGATCTCCGGGCGTTCTGCAAGTGGATGAGACTGGGCAAAATGTCCACGCTATACCCGGAATCGCTACACGTGCCGAAGGGGGCCAGGTCGAGGGAAAAGACCATCTTGCAACCGGAAGATCTGAGAATTCTCTTTGCCATTGATACCACCCTGTGGCGTGGGATGACCGTGCCAGATCCTTATATCAACGCATACCGGTTCAGCGCGGTCACCGGGATGCGCCCGGGGGAGATGATCGGCCTGCGTTGGAGGGATGTAAAAGGCTCTGTGATCCAGATTCACCGGGCCATCAATTCCAGAGGGGAAGTGACCCGGGGCAAAAATGACAACGCCCTTCGTGCGGTACAGTTGACTCCGACGGCGGAGGAGATTCTGGCCGCGCAGCGTCTGCTGACAGGTGGGTCAGACTCAGTGTTCGGCATCAACTCAGAGAACACCTTCCGACACCGCTGGAAGCGCTACTGTGAGGTCAACGGACTTTCCTACGTTCCGCCGTATAATCTGCGGCATACCTTTGTGAGCATGGCCAAGACGCTACCGGAAGGTGCTGTAAAGCCTTTGGTCGGTCACTCCCGCCAAATGGACACCTACGGTATCTACGCCCATCTGATCGAGGGCGAAGAAAAGGAGACCACTGCCGCGCTGGAATCAGTGCTTCAGAAAATATTGCGGTAACCCACTTTAGTAACCCACTTTTTCTGGTAAAGCGTGAGCATCAAACGCCACCGGTGAATATCGGTTTTTCAAAACGGCGCATTTTCGTCAAAAATGCTACGGCGTATCCTCTCCCGGCAGTCCTTGACCGGGTTCGAGTCCCGTATCCTGCTCCAGAAAATAGCGCTCCAACGTGTAGTAAAGAACATGTTGGGGCGCTTTGCATTTTGATGCACTTTTGGTGGGCGGCTTGTGCTTTGCCGGAAAATATGGTTCAATAGAGGAAAACAGACGGGAACGCACAGCGACCAAGACAAAACGAGGTGGATACAATGAATCTGAAAGAAGCATTCCGCTATCAGAACAAGCTGCAGGCCCTTTTGGACGAGGCCCAGGGTATTCTGGACTGCGATTCCAACGTGACGAATGTGGCCAATACCTATCTGCGCCACAAGGTCATGGCAGAGGCTGAGGACGAGACGATCCTGGACCTGCCCCAGACTGAATATGCCCAGCAGATCACCGATATTGCCCGGTTCATGCTCTATCTGCTGGAGGAGAAGGGCCGCCTGTTCGCTGCCATCCGCAAGGCAAAGGATGCGCTGGACATGGATATGGACAGCGAGGTCAGCCTGAACGCTGCGCGGCAGAGCGTGGCGCGCACCTTCAAGCGAATGAACGATCTGCGCAGTTCCGAGCAGCTGCTCTCCGGCGGGGGCACCGGCTACCGCTTTAACGCTGAGGGCAACCAGATCTCCTATTGCTGCGATGTAAAGCGGGTGACCACCATCAACTACGACCGCAAGGTCATCCACGCCGCGCTGAGCAAGCTGAACCGGCAGGCAGACGAGACCTCCAACCGGCTGGATCTCTGCCTTGTGACCTCCAAGGTGGACTACACTGTTCCCTTTGATGTGAACGCCAGCTTTGCCGAAGCATTTGAGACCTATCTGGAAAAGGCCAAAGGGTGACACGCCGCCAACCGGCCATTTTGGGTGCGGCAAGCGCCGGGGACGCGGCTGCCGGTTCAGGTGCAGATGAACGATAACGCTGCACAGTTCCGCAAGGAAGTTTCGGTCCGGCTCACCCTACGAGCCAGCATAATATGAAAAAAATCTTGCGCTCGGCTTTTCCGCCACCGCCAGACGTTTCTTCGCCGAAACCGTCCTTTGCCATTCCTCACATTCCTGCTACCGTGCTTACGTCTCCATGGGCAGGCAGGCAAGCCACCCTTTCTGAATTTGCCCCGCAGACTGCTGCGGGAGCATTTTTCCGCCTGCGGGGCGGGTGCACTGCATCCCCCATTTTGCAGGCAGAGCAAATGGCAGAAGCTGCCCTGGATGCTTGCCGTATCCAAAATGGCCGGTGCAAAACCGGAGGGATAAGCGATGAAGTGCTGCAGCCCCGGCGGTAAAAAAACTGCCGGGGCTGCAATTCTTGGAGGGAGTCGTTCGTATTCCAGACAAAGCAACTGAATTTAGACAAAGACGAGGTATGATCATGTCAACCAAACCGATTCGTCCCGCTGCCGCAAATTGCATTGACCTGAGTGCAGCAGCACTTCATATCATTGCCATGGCGCTGATGCTGATGGATCACCTGTGGGCGACCCTTCTGCCGGCGCAGGACTGGCTGACCTGTGCCGGGCGGCTGGCGTTTCCTATCTTTGCATTTATGACGGTGGAAGGCTACTTTCATACCCGGAATCTGAAGCGTTATGCCCTGCGGCTGTTGTTGTTTGCACTGCTTTCGGAAGTGCCCTTTGATCTGATGTATGGCGGGACATGGTTCTACCCGGTGCACCAGAACGTGATCTGGACGCTGCTGCTGGGGCTTCTGGGGGTGCATC
>OGYK01000319.1_pt1 | contig 40353 bp, 29 predicted proteins | sample 1576501 | NCBI WGS metagenome assembly OGYK01 (sample SAMEA3541530, study PRJEB24748) | human gut metagenome | biome: human gut; feature: human-associated habitat; material: faeces | place: China | collected 2012
CATATTGGTAGAAGTACCGGCACCTCCCTGAATCATGTCTACCGGGAATTGCTCACTCCCCCGTCGCCGAGCCTTCGTCGCCAGTTGCTGCCTTTGTTGCGGCGGCACTAGCTGCAGGCGCGCTCCCAGAATCCGAAACCTCGGCGCCGCTCTGCTCAGCGGCACCGCCCGCAAGCGCTGCGTCCTCGCCCGGCGTCGTAGCCTGAGCCACAGCCTCGGCAATGCCCTCGGCGCCCTCGGCCCACAGCTGAGCCGGCGTGGTGCCAAAGGCCATCGCGAAGGCCAGGAATGCCACCAGACAGCGCTTGGCTACACCGCGTGCAATCGCGCCACGGCGATGCAACGAGGCGCGCTCGCACTCGTCCTCAAACATATCCATTTGTCCCCCATTGTCTGTACTTGGAGCATTGCCCAGCGGCTGCCCCACGTCATCGCGCATGTTGCGCTCGAGTTCCCCCATCGGGGTCCCCTTCCCTCCAGAGCCCTATGCACACCGACGGCATACGCCGCAGCCGCATGCAAGATGGGAGGCGATCCGACTTAACCTTAACGGCTCAGGCGCGCCGTCCGATCTGCGACGCGAACATCCCGAGCCAAGAGGAATTACGGTTACTGGTACAGCCGGGGACTTGCACCCCGATTCTCCCAAACGCGCAGGAAAACCGCGCATTCGTGCGTCTCCGCACCACCATCTAGGCCATCGATTATTATCTTTAAAATGGTATCACGCAAAAGGGCCTCGCACGCAGGCGAAGCCCAAGGTAAAAGCTATTGTTTGCGATAGGAAAATGCGGTGACGGTCGCAGCCTCTAGTGCTTGCCGCCGTGACTGTTGAGCCAGATATTGCGGCCCAGCATAAGCGCCAGCACCAGCGCGCTCACGTAGCCCATAAAGCCAATGACTGGGATGCCAAACACAACCGGCTCGATGCGTGCGTAGTACACCACCGACGAACCGATAAACAGACCAGCGATCACAATTGCCATCGACATACGGTCGATAATTCCGCCCAGCTGTCGCAGCGCCTTATCGCTGCTCATGATCTGCGTGTTCACCTTAAGCTGGCCGCGCGTGAGCATGCGCGAAGCCAGGCCAAGATACTCGGCCGCCTCGAGCGAGCCTTTTGCCGCGCGATAGCTGCTCGCGGCAAGATCGCGTCCCATGTCGCGCACGCGCGCATAAGTGCTTTTTTCGTTTTTGATATGCGTCTGAATGATCTGGATCATGTTGACGTTGGGCATATACTCAGTCAGCAGGCCCTCGAGCGTCACCATGCCGCGGGCGAACATCGTTACCACGCTCGGCAGCTCAACGTCGTTTTTGCGCGCCAGGTTTAACAGCGAGGTCAAAAACTCGCCGATATCCAGATCCTTCAGGTCAAGGCCCGCAAAGTCAGCCACGATAAAGTCCAAATCGGACAAAAAGGCCGAATGATCGAGCTCGGCCGAATCGCCACGCGTCACGGCGAAGCGCATGAGCGAATCCTTGAGCTTGGGCACGTCACCCTCGGCCACGGCGAAAATCATGTCCTTGACGATACCGCGATCGTGACTCGACATGCGTCCGACCATGCCCAAGTCGATAAAGTAAACGATGCCGTCCTTGAGAATAATGTTTCCCGCATGCGGGTCGGCATGGAAAAAGCCGTCATCGAGCACCTGCGTCGAGTAATCCTCGACGATTGCGGCACCGATCTTTTCCAAGTCATAGCCCTCGGCCACCAAGCACTCAGGATCGGCGATCGAAATGCCGTCGACGTAGTCCATAACCACCACGTGCTCGGTGCACAGGTCCAGATAGGATTTAGGGCACGTCACGCCATGAACGCTCTTATGGAACTCGTAGAAGTCGTTGAGGTTTTTGGCCTCGGCCAAAAAGTTGGTCTCCTCGCGAAACGAGGTCCACAGCTCCTCGACTACGCCGTGCAGGTCAACGAATTGATCGGTGTTGACGAACTTGGAAACGATACGCACCACCGAGCGGATGATATCGATGTCCTGTGCCATAACCTGCTGCGCACCGGGGCGCTGCACCTTGACGGCCACGTCCTCGCCCGTCACCAGACGAGCGCGGTGCACCTGCGCGAGCGATGCGCTACCAAGCGGATTGGGGTCGATCGCATCGAACATCTCTCCCAGGCGCAGGCCGTATTCTTCTTCCAGACAACTGAGTACGACCTCGTACGGCACCGGCTCCACGTCGGACCGCAGACGACGCAGCTCGTCGCAAAAGCGTTGCGGCAGAATCTCGGACCGGTTGGCCAGAATCTGCCCCATCTTGACGAACATGGGGCCGAGTTCCTCGAGCAGGCGGCGCAAACGAACCGGCGTGAGGTTATCCCACACGCGGTACTTTTTGACCAGGCGAACAATCTGCCCGATGCGCTCGCGGCGACCCGCCGGCGTGAGCTGGTATTCTTCATCCGGCGCCATCGCGTCGGGCTCCTCGGGGACCATATCGACAGCGCGCGGCTTCTTGCGAGCGCCCGAGACGGCGGCATCGACCTCATCGACAACCGCCGCCTCGTCACCCAAAGGATCTAGATTGTTGTAATCGGTGGTGGAATCTGCCATCTGCGCTGCTACTCGGCCTCTTCGGTATCCTTCGCATCGTCGGGCTCAACGGACTCGACGGGCACCGAGGTCACGTTGTCCTCGACCGAATCGACGATGTCGCGCACATGGGCCAGGAAGGCCGTGCGCTCGGGGGCTGTCATGACGCGGACGCGAGCCAGAATGAGCTCGTCGAGCACGCGCTGGGCCGCGGTCTCGCCCTGCATACCCAGACGCTCGGTCAGATCGGAGATGGTACCGCCGGCCTGTTCGAACATGTCGGATACGCTGCGGGCGATACCGGGGGCGCCTGCGTCCTTGCGCACCTGCTCGCCCTTGGTGTTAAGGTCGTCGAGAACCTTCTTGCTGCCCTCGACGGCAACGGCGGCGGCGCCGAAGCCCACGTTGATGGCGCCGTTAACAAGCTGATCGAGTTTCATAACCATGGTTGTCTCCAATCACAAACAACTGCATTGGCGTTCTTGTACCCAAGATTGAGTGAAAGCGACAAAGCGTTTAAGCGCTATTCGATCGACGGGAAATCCCTATCTCACGTTGTCGTTCATCGCGAAAGAGTTCTTCATGGCGCAGCTCGTGGTGTAGAGCACCTTGCCCAACAGGGCATCGGTCTCCACGCGCACGAGCTCGGCAAACTCCTCGTTGGCGCGTGCAAGCTCGGCAGGCACCTCGGCCTCGGGCAGAACGGCTACGGCAGCGTCGACGTCATGAATCTGCTTGTGGCCCATGCCGCCGACCTTCTCCTGATAATCCTCGACTGCGCGGCCGCACTCATGGAAGCGGACGTCGGCCAGCGCGCCGATCAGGCGGTTGGCCCAGTAGAAGTTTTCGGACGTCACGCGAGCCTGCGTGTCGGCAAAGTACTCGGGCATGGTCTCGACGTTGGCGTACAGCGGAACCAGCGCGTTAAACGAGTTGGAGCCAAAGGCCATCCACTGCACGGCGCGGTAGGCCGGATGCGCATAGGGGCGCAGCTGCAGCACAGCGAGCTGGCTGTTGCGGTTGATGCCGATGGGGCGATAGGCGCCACGCGTGGCGGGCGTACCCTTGCTGCCGTAGCAGTCGTACTCCGTGCCCTGGTAGTGGCTCGAAAGCACGTACTTGATGTCCTCGATGGTCACCTTGCGCTCGGGCACGCGGCTCCAGGGAATATCGTCGCTCTCGGGCGTGTAGTCGGCCTCGGGACCGTCCCACACATCGCTGGGGTTAAGGCAGCGCTGCATATACCAGGCGCGCGGCGTGTTGTAGACGTGGTCGCTGTCGCTGTGCGAGCCAAAGGCCTCGCGCGGGTTGAAGACCGCGGCCGGACCGTCGCCCTCGACGCCCAGCGTCAGGTCCAGATGCCACTCGGCCATCCAAGCGCGCAGGTCGGCGGAGCACATGTGATCGGCCTGGGCGCCCTCGGCGTCATCCAGGTCAAAGCTATCGATACCCAGCTGGTTGGGCATGGTCACATAAGCGTCATCGGGCACGCGCTTGGCGATCCAGTGGTGACCGCCGATGGTCTCGAGCCACCAGATCTCGTCCACGTCGCTAAAGGCGATGCCGTTGTTCTCGTAGGTGCCATAACGCTCGAGCAGGTCACCCAGAATGCGTACGCCGTCGCGGGCGGATTTGGCATATGGCAGCACCAGGGTCACCATGTCCTCCTCGCCCAGACCGCCGGGCTGCGCCGGAACGTATCCGTCCTCGCCCTCGTTGCCCTTGGCGGGCACGTAGTCCACGAGCGGGTCGGCGCCGCGAACGCGCTCGTTGGTGGTGAGCGTCTCGGTTGCAGACATGCCCACATTGAGCTCGTTGAAACCGGCCTCGGCCCAGATGCCGTGGCCCGGGACAACATCGGGGACGCTCGTGTAGCGCATGGGGTTATCGGGCAGTTCAACGGTCAGGTGACTCAGAACGCTCGTGTAGACGCGCGGCTGCTCGTCGGGATGCACCACGCGCATACGCTTGGGCTCAAACACCCCGTTGGACGAATCCTCGTTGCGGGCGACCAACGTCGACCCGTCGTAGCTCGCGTTCTTACCAACCAAAATCGTTGTGCACGGCATGCGCATCCTCCTTGAGCGAAGAAATCAAACGATAACAGTGTATCGCTTCGGCGCAGAAAGGGCGAAACCACGGCGCTGGCAACCCCTGTGGTCAAAAAATGCCAAATATGAGTACTGTCACCAATTTAGTAACAGCAATTTTGCTACGTATGGGTGTCGAAAGTCTACATTTGTTCAAAAATTAGATGATATAATTCCTCATAGGTCCAATAAAATAGGCTTTCTATCGATAATAAATATCGTTAGAGAGCCTATTTGACCTAAAATATATGTGACTATCTTGGCAACAGTACTCATATTTGGCATTTTTTGTCCACGGGGTATAGAGCTAACCCCTCAAACAGCCCAAAACGCCTATTTCGATGCGCGCTCGGCCGCCTCGATCACGTGTTTGGCGAGGATCGCCGTCGTCACAGCGCCCACGCCGCCCGGCACGGGCGTGATGGCGTTAACGACCGGCTCCGCAGCATCAGAATCGACGTCACCCACCAGCTTGCCAGCGGCCTCGTCCCAATTAATGCCAACATCGATGATCGTCTGGTCCTCGCGAATGGCATCCACGCCAATCGTGTGCGCGCGTCCAACGGCGGCAACCACAATGTCGGCAGCACGGCACTCGGCAGCAAGGTCGCGCGTATGCGTATGGCACGTCGTCACGGTCGCATTGCGCGCCGTAAGCATGGCGGCAACAGGACGCCCGATCACCAGCGAGCGCCCGACCACAGCAACCTTAGCTCCATCCAGCTCAACGCCGTAATGATCCAGCAAAGCAAGCACGGCTTCGGCTGTGCAGGGGGCAAAACCCTCGCCGCGCCCCGAAAGCGTGGTGAGCAGCGAAGCCGGCGTCATGGAGTCAACGTCCTTGGCAGGATCGAGTGCCGCGGCAACCGCGTCCTCGTCAAGGCCGGCGGGCAGCGGGCGGAACATCAGGCAGCCATGAACAGACGAATCGGTATTGATGTCCTCGATGGCCGCCAACAGCTCGTCCTGCGAAACATCGGCGGGAAGCAAAACGCGGCGAGCTTCAATGCCAACCTTCTCGCAGCGCTTGAGCGCACCGCGCTCGTAGGATAGGTCGTCCTCGCGTTCACCCACACGCACGATAGCCAACGTCGGAACAACACCCCGCTCGCGCAGGGCTGCGCAGCGAGCAGCAAGTTCCTCAGTCAACGCGCGGGCGACGGGAGCACCCTTCAGTAGCTCAGCCATGGCTATCCCCTCTTCCTTGCAGCGTCGGCGGCGCGGCGCGCCAGCGCATCGGCGCGCGGCAACCACGTGTCGAGCAACTCATCACACGCCGTCTCGAGCTCCTCAGCACGAGCGCGATCCTTCATAGACGTGGTGTTGGCAAAGAGCGTCAAGCTCGCGCCCTGCATAGCGGAACGGCAGAACACGGCGCCGCACGCCACATCGGACAGCAGCTGACGCGAACCCTTGTCGGCCATGTCCTCGAGCAGCGCCAGTGCACGCCCGCAGGCATCCATAATGCGATACGGCGGCATAGCGGCCACATGCAGCGCATCCTGAATCGCGGTCGCTCGAGCCGGATCGCCACGCGGAATACCATACGCCGCGGACACCTGCCCATATGCACGAACGTCCTCGGCAACCAACTCGACAAGCTCCTGGGCCAACTCATCTGCCTGGGCAAATGCGCGCGTCAGGTCATCCGCACGATCAACAAGCGCGGGATTGGTCGCACCGTAGCGGGCAACCATTCCGCACAGCGAGGCGCCCAGCGCGCCCACAAAGGCGCTCGCGCTGCCACCGCCGGGAACCGGCTCGCGCGCGGCAAGTGCCTCGGCAAACTCTCGACAGGTTTTATCCATCATCTCTTGGCTCATACGCACGCACCTTCAAGTCATATACATCGGTCAGGCGGCAACCGCCGACCAACCGCATCGATCACGTAATGGTGCTAAGTCTAGCCCATAAGCACATGGGCGTCAGCGCACCTGGCCATCGCGGATTTCTATGGCACACGATAGGCGGCAGCGACACAAACATGGGACACATGGCCCACCTTTCGAGACTTCCGGGCAGCGGCAACTGGGGCATACATATAGGTAAGGAGCCCTATGTTGGGGCAAGCTCATCACGGCACCGGACGACGAATGGAGGAATCACCGCACAGCAAACAAAGTCATCATGTGCACGCGCAACCGCTGCCCCAGCGATCCGCGGCGCACGATGTCCCTGGCAGACAAGGAGGACGCCACCATGAAGAAAAAGACCCTATCGATTCTTTCCCTTTGCATCGCCCTCTTTGCCGCGTTTGCCCTTGTCGGCTGCGGCGGGAGCGCATCGGGCGGAGGCGGCAGCACCACCAAGAGCGAGAGCAAGGAAAAGGCCCCGTCGCCAAGAAGACCGACTTTATCTGGTTTAAGGTCGAGATGCCCGAGGGCGTCGGCGTAAGCGACTCCGCCGGCAAGAATGCCGACAGGGTCCAGCTCACCTTCCCCGAAGACGAGAACGCCTCGGCCGATCGCTTTATCCCCGTTTGGAAAAAAGCGATGACAGCCGAGGAATCCCACGCCGACCAGGCGGAAAAGAAGGGGGATACGTTCCAGTGGAAGGATGGCGGGTCCATCGAGTATAACGGCAGGACGTGGCTCGTCGGAACGTACGAGGACAACAGTGGCATCACAACCCTCCTCTTTACCGACGTTGAGCCGGGAAGCATCTATGTCCTTATCTCGAACTTCGACCAGCACAAGAAAGAAGCCGAGGCGCTCCTCAACTCCATCGAATTCCCCGATGACATGGCAGAGGCAGTTTCCGAGGCGCGCGAAGTCGAGATTTCGAGCATCGAGCTCAAGTAACGGGACACCCGCACGCGCCTACGCGCACCTGCGCACATGCGCCCCATTAAAGCAACGGGCACCCAACCCCGGGGAGGGCCGACAGCATCGGCCCTCCCCTCTTTTGCGTCCGAGCATATTGCCACTTAACGGCGCAAATCCGGCCCCCAGAATGGGACACATGGCCCACCCGAATGAGCTGCTCACGCGTACAGTAAAGACAGGTAATCCATGGGCGGTTACAGATCGAGGAGGACACGACCATGAAAAAGAAGGCCTTTGCGATTCTCACCCTCTGCATCAGTCTCTTTGCCGCGGTTGCCCTGGTGGGCTGCGGTGGCAGCGGCGGCGCTACCGGCAGTGGCGGTGGCGGCGGAGCAGAAAAGCCAGCCGTGGATATGAGGACCGACTTCATTTGGTTTAAGGTCGAGGTTCCCGAGGGCGTCGAGATCACCGACGTTGCCGGCGACACGGCCGATAGGACCCAGTTTAAGTTCACCGAGAGCGAGCACGCCAGCGATCGCTTCATCCCCGTCTTCGACTCTGACAAGAACGCCGATGAGCTGTTCGACTACGAGGCAAAGTGGAAGGCCAGCTTTGAGTGGACCGAGAATGACCCCGTCAAGTACAACGGCAAGACTTGGCGCAACGCTTCCTATACACACTCGGGCGGCGTGACGACTGAGTACTTCACCGAAGCCGGCGGCGGCAGCGTCTACGTGAGCATCGACAACGTCGAAGAGCACAAGGACGCCGTCGAGACCATGATGAAGTCCCTGGAATTTGCCGATGATATCGCCAAGGCCAAGACCGAGGCTATGGATGTTAAGCTCGACGATATCGAGATTAAGCGCTAAGCGACTGGCGAGCGCAACGGGAAACACGAGCGCAGCGAAGCAAGCGACAGTAACCCAGCGCTTCGTACCAAGGGAGGGTCGGCTCACCGGCCCTCCCTTTCTTATGCCGGTAGCTGGCGAACGCGAGGATGCCGGACTCCAAAACTATCCCAAGCGCGCCAGTAGCACCAATAGACAAGCGCCTCAGCACGTCCGCCCGCCGATTAATAGCGCCATGCAGACAATTTAAGCCGACGCCTTTAAACATCTGGGCAGTATAGTATCCAAAACGAGCGCATAACCGCACCCTGCGAACGGAGGAGTTATGACCGAACACCACGCCATCAGCCGTCGAGCATTCACGTTGGGCCTAGGACTCGCAGCATTGTCGCCTTTTGTAAGCCTGCCCGAAACCGCGGGATTGGGCCTTCCCGTGCGCGCGGCATTTGCAGACGACGCTGCCACAGCGTCGGACAGCCTCCACAATTTCGTCATTCGCCTTCGCCCCGCGGGCTATTTTCGCACCGCGAGCGTCAACCAAGACGGCAACGTTCGCGGCAACGTCTGCCACCTGTTTAACGACGGCACGTCCAGCAAGCTCATCCTTGAGAACGTAACGACCAAGAAGGACGATACAAACTGGTACGCCATCCGCACCTTGCTCAATTTCGAAGAGCATAAAAAGACGGGCTACAGCATTTGGTCGGTCGACGACGACTCGGACAAAGATGGAAAGGTCATCCACGTATGGGGCGGCGAGTATGACAACAAGCCCAGCCGCGCTTTTGCGTTCGAGCGTCAATCAAACGGAACCTACATCATCCGAGACCGCACGGTCGAGAAAGAAACCGAGAAAAAAGACATTAAGTACCTGGCAATAGAATCGAACGGCAAAGACCAGGACAACAATAAGATCTGCCATAAGAGTAAGAGCATTCCGTGGGAGCTCGAACTTATCGGTTACGACATGAAAAAGAACGATGCCACGGTTAGCAGCCTCGACTGGATCACGTACAGCAGCTACGTCGACGGACCATGTTGGATGAAATACGTCGACGACGACAAGTTCCTCGACGAGCTGAGCATCCCGGGTACGCACGATTCGGGCACCTGCAGCGTGGACAACGACACTGAGCCCCAATCCTCGCAAGTAAAATGCCAGCAGGATTACATTCCCACGCAGTTGCTCGAAGGCATTCGCTATTTTGATATCCGGCTCGGAAAGGGCGATGACCACGGGATTTTCTACCTACTCAAAAAAGACGGGAACTATCTGCATCTCTCCGATGTCATCGGGTACTTCAAAACGTTTTTGAACGAAAACCCGTCAGAAGCGCTCATCATGCTCGCATCGCGCGGCAACGATGAGGCTACCGACGAAAGCATAACGACGGCCTTCGCCAAGGTTATGGCCGATAACCCCAACCTGTTCTACACGTCGAGCCACGTCCCCACGCTGGGCGAGGTGCGCGGAAAGATCGTCCTGCTGCGTCGATTTGGGCTCGCCGGCAACAGCGTAAGCGGCCACACGTGGGGCCTCGACCTCACCCAATGGGATGACAAGATCAAGGCGCATTCCGGGCAGTCGATGTGTCTCGTCCAAGACGCGCGGGGATTTGAAGCCATAGGGGAAACGGGCAATGAAGAGCCCTATTGCACCAAGGTATATGCCCAGGACAAGTACAAACTCACGGGAACCGACAAGCTCAGCTGGGTCGATAATGCGCTGAAGGAAACGACCGGGCGCACGTGCAACAAGGTGGACGTCGTGGACGATGCCGGGGCCACGGTGCAAGTCCAGGAGCGTTGCTGGTCTATCAACTACACCAGCTGCACGGGCTTGTCGCACGGAGGCAATCCTTTTACCTCGGCACGAGTGGTCAACGAACATCTGTACAAGAGCCCGTACATCAACCCCAGCGACAACAAGGATACGAAGTCAGATTACCTCAAGCACATTGGCATCATCGCATCCGACTTTGTTGATGCGGCGCTGGCCCGGAGCATCTACCAGCGCAATTACGATACGGAGCACAAGCAGACGGCTTCGTACTATCTCCCGTACTATCTCCCGACCCGCATGCGCATGACGTACGGCGACTCGCTGAGCGATGCCTCATTCCAGGATGGCAAGACCGTTGGCGAGGGTCATTTCCGCCTTGCTGACAGCAGCAACGCGCTCAACGCGACAGCTTCGGGCCATGCGTTTGCCATCGAATATGTTGATGTCGATGCTCTGGGTAACGAGACCGTCACGGGGCTGCAGGGTTCCGTGCCCATCGATATCGACCCGCGCGCGCTGACGCCCCATTTTGAGGGACTCGAAGGCCTTAAGGCCGGCGAAGACGTGCGCGCCAAGATTGCGGCATCACTCGAGGGCAAGCTCGAAACCGATGCCTGCACGGCCCAGCTCGAGTTTGTGCACGACGCGGACGGCGCTCCGGGCACGGCAATGGCCGAGGGCGAAACATTTGCCGCAGGAACGTACTGGGTGCGCGTGAACGGTCTCTTGGGCGACGCGGCGCAGAACTACACGCTCGCCAGCGACGGAGCCGCAAGCTTTACTGTGACGACTTCGGGCAACGCGGGCGACACCGGCAACGGTACCGGCGGCGGCAACGGCAACGATGCCGCCACGGACAGCGCCGACAAGAACGGCAAAGGCAACAAGAGCAAGGGCTCGGGCGAGAAGCTCGCCGGCACGGGCGACGGCTCTGGCATCGCCGCCGGGTTCGCCGCTGCCGCCGTGGCGACGACGGTCGCCGGCGCAGCAATGCTTGCCAGTGACCGCGAAAACGCTGGGGACGACAGCGAATAGGCAAGCCGGCCTTTTAGACACATCGACTCAATCGGGGGCGCAGAACACCGTTCTGTGCCCCCGACTTTTACCTTGGCCCGAACGCCGCTATCGGCTACATCACCATGTTCAGCGCGTTCACAAATTCCTGGGCCTTCGCACGGCTACTCAGGCTAAAGACGCAAGCGGTCAACAGTCGATTGCGCAGAAAAACATCGCGGCCCTTGATCCTGTTGACCCCCGTGATGTCCTTAAGATAGACAATCTCGGTGTGCTTGCCGCCGAAAGTACCCTTCTTGAGCACCTCAATACGATTGGGGTAAATCTTGACGTCTTTAAACCTACCCGAACCCTTGTCCTGAAACAGCAAGGTGTTGTTGTCTATGCGCGTCACATCCATAGGGCTCGTTAAAACTATCTCTATGGCCACATTTTAGTCACCGCAAGGCTCCCATGCGAAGGTGCCAGACAGCAAAGCAATTCGTGTCCGCGCGAGGCTTTAAACTAAATGCAATAAAGATGCATTCCACAAGAGGAAAGTGGGGCGACAGTGATAGGCGAACTGGTAAACCGTGGAGAATCGGCAATCGTGCCCGAAGGTTTTTACAAGCAGGTCTCCTCAATTCTCAACGCCGCTCGCGACAAGGCCTATACCGCCGTTAACTTTGCGATGGTTGAGGCGTATTGGGAGATCGGCAAGAGCATTGTTGATGAGCAGGGCGGAGAGGAGCGCGCCAAGTATGGAGAGGCACTGCTCAAGGCCCTCGCAATCAGACTTACCAAGGATTTTGGTAAAGGTTTTGAAGCAAGAGAGCTGCGCAAAATGCGTCAGTTCTATCTTGCATTTCCAATTCGGGACTCACTGCGTCCCGAATTGAGCTGGACACATTACCGCAGGTTAATACGCATTCCTGACCCCGAAGCTCGCACCTGGTACATGAACGAATGCGCCGACTCTCGCTGGAGCACGCGCCAACTCGAACGCCAGATCAACACCATGTTCCGCGAGCGCCTACTTGCCAGCAAGGACAAGGAGGCTGTCACCCAGGAAATCCAAAAGAGCGCCCCAGCTCGTCGCCCCGAGGATATCATCCGCGACCCATATGTACTGGAGTTTTTAGGTTTCTCGGACGATACTGCGTTTCGCGAGAGCAATCTAGAGCAGGCGCTCATCACGCATCTTCAGAAGTTCCTGCTGGAGCTTGGCCGTGGCTTCGCTTTCGAGGCGCGCCAAAAGCGCATCACCTTTGATGGGCGCCATTTCTATATTGACCTGGTGTTTTACAACTATCTGATGCGCTGCTTCGTGCTCATCGACCTTAAGACCGATGACCTTACGCATCAGGACCTGGGCCAGATGCAAATGTATGTGAACTACTACACGCGTGAGCTCATGAACGAAGGCGACAATCCGCCCATAGGCATCGTGCTCTGCGCGGACAAAAGCGATTCGATCGTCGAGTACACGCTGCCCGAAGACAACGACCAAGTGTTTGCCGCCAAATACCTGCCGTATCTTCCAAGCAAGGAAGAGCTGGCGCGCGAGCTGAGTGCCGAGTACCGCGCCATCAACGAAGCGACTAATGGCGAAGTGCAAGGATAGCAGCACGTTGCGACCGATACCCCCGACGGCGCTCCACATCACCCGGGAAAAGAGGAGCTTTCCATGACACACAGACCGAAAACAACACTGCGCGACTGCATCTATGGGCTTGCCGTCGGTGACGCGCTGGGCGTTCCCTACGAGTTCAGACCTCGTGGCACGTTCGAATGCACCGACATGATCGGCTACGGCACGCACGAGCAGCCCGCCGGCACCTGGAGCGACGACACATCTATGACGCTCGCCACCTGCGACTCCATCAGAGAGCTCGGCCGCATTGACACCGAGGACATGCGCGACAAATTCGTGAGCTGGATCGCCAACGACGAGTACACGATTGATGGCGTCTTCGACTACGGAGGAACGACCGCCCGCGCCCTTCGCTCCGGCAAGGGTGGCTCCGGCGAGCGCGACAACGGCAACGGCTCGCTCATGCGCATCGCACCCCTAGCGTTTGCCGATGCAACAGACAAAGAGATCCGTGAGGTCTCTGCAATCACCCACGCTCATAGAACATCGACCGAGTCATGTGTCAAGTTCATCGAACTGTTGAGGTCCGAGATGGACGGCGCGCTCCCCGAATGGACACTCTGTCTGAAAGATGCACCCGAGCACGAAATCAGATCCGGCGGCTTCGTGCGCGACACGCTTAAGGCAGCCACTTGGTGCTTCGTCAACACTAACAGCTACGATGATTGCGTGCTTGCCGCCGTCCACCTGGGCGACGACACCGACACCACCGCAGCCGTCGCAGGGGCCCTCGCCGGCACGCCCTACGGTATCGATGCAATTCCACGGGAGTGGATAGACGCCCTGCGTGGCAGGGAACTGATTGAGCGGTGTCTGTTTTAGGGTGCAGCACAAAACACGCGAGCCCACACATGAAGAAGAATTAAGCGACAGAAAATGCCCCCAATACCAGTCATCTCCCTTGACCTGCACCCTGCATCCTTCGGCCTTGCAGGGGTATTCATCTCAGACTCAACGGTAAGTGTCGCACCGAGACGAGCATTGACCGCGCATCACAGAATGGGTAGTGATAAATGGCTACGCCAATTATTCAAGGAAGAGAATATGACGTCACCCAGGAGCAAGCCGATGAATACAACGCGCTGTTCAACGAGATGTGCGAAAGGCTCGACGCCCTTCCGACTCCGAAACCGGGAACGCTCAACTTCAAATTGAGCCTCGATTTCAAGAGCATCACGGACGAGTACATGCCGAGGCTTCGCGAGATAATCGAGGACGCAAATCAGCTATGAGTCGCGGCGACAAAATCCTCTGACTAGAGGATTTTGTCGCCGCCTCGACGAAGCTTTTTCCGCACCACATTGCCGCAATACGATCATTTCCCAACAGCAAAGCTTGATTACCGAACGGTCATCATCCTAAGAAAGGCCTCGATAAAAAGGAAACAGGATGATGCGTCGCCGCTATCGCTGCCGCGCACGAACACAAAAGGAGCCATGGCATCATATGGGAAAACTATAATTGCGACATTTTCGACGGCGCGAAAGTTTGATTACCAGTTAGATCGACACTGCTCCAAAACTGCTATCTCAGACTTGCGCTCGGCAAGTGGTTTGGTTACCAGTTAGATCGACGCTGCTCCAAAACGCGGCACTATGCTTACAGCCTTTTCTTCCATTTGATTACCAGTTAGATCGACACTGCTCCAAAACTCCGACATCGTGGTCGAGGACGGCGCCATCGTTTGATTACCAGTTAGATCGACACTGCTCCAAAACGTTTCTTCCTTTCTGTCGTTGTGCGATTCAGTTTGATTACCAGTTAGATCGACACTGCTCCAAAACGAGTTCTGCTCCGGCGACAGCGCCTCCGAGTTTGATTACCAGTTAGATCGACACTGCTCCAAAACCGTTGCCTGATAAGAGTGACCGCGTGGATAGTTTGATTACCAGTTAGATCGACACTGCTCCAAAACGACGGCGCCGACTGCCCGTTTTACATCAAAGTTTGATTACCAGTTAGATCGACACTGCTCCAAAACTAGCAATACAACACGCAAACACGTTGGCAGGTTTGATTACCAGTTAGATCGACACTGCTCCAAAACAGAGGTAAAGAGAGGAGGTTCATCATGCCTGTTTGATTACCAGTTAGATCGACACTGCTCCAAAACAAGCGTGACCGCTGTGACCTCACCGTCGAGGTTTGATTACCAGTTAGATCGACACTGCTCCAAAACTACACGTTCACGTTGTCGAGGTTGGGGAAGTTTGATTACCAGTTAGATCGACACTGCTCCAAAACGTGCGCCCTGCTGGACGGCCCGTAGCGATAGTTTGATTACCAGTTAGATCGACACTGCTCCAAAACGACTCACCAGATTCAACCAAGTACATGATGGTTTGATTACCAGTTAGATCGACACTGCTCCAAAACCTGAAATCCATGATGTATCCTTTCAAATGTGTTTGATTACCAGTTAGATCGACACTGCTCCAAAACAGAAGATTCATCTCGTAGAGATAGTCGTAGGTTTGATTACCAGTTAGATCGACACTGCTCCAAAACTATGGCACGCTCTCGCATAAACAGAGCAAGTTTGATTACCAGTTAGATCGACACTGCTCCAAAACTCACCATCATCGTCACTCGCGAAACCGGTAGGTTTGATTACCAGTTAGATCGACACTGCTCCAAAACATCCCGGCCACGAATACGAAGCCCGCGAAAGTTTGATTACCAGTTAGATCGACACTGCTCCAAAACTTCCGACACCCAGCAACGGTCGATGATGAGTTTGATTACCAGTTAGATCGACACTGCTCCAAAACGAAGGAAGGTTCCGGCAAGCATGAGACGGAGTTTGATTACCAGTTAGATCGACACTGCTCCAAAACGTGCACGACGTCGGAGCCGATGCTGAGAAGTTTGATTACCAGTTAGATCGACACTGCTCCAAAACTTCTCGCTCGACGGCGTGCAGCAGATCAAGGTTTGATTACCAGTTAGATCGACACTGCTCCAAAACTCGCCCAGTACGACGACGGCACGCGCGAGGTTTGATTACCAGTTAGATCGACACTGCTCCAAAACCATTGGAGCAAATTCCCTACTGCAACGAGACGTTCAATCTAACCGGTCAGTTCTTTCAATGCTCTAAAAACTGCAGGTCAACCATTAGCTTATGTTCGTGTCCGTAAGACATGGTATCTTTTTTATTCTCTAGGAGCAGCAGGCTCAATTTAAGGAAAAACACGTGGTCATAGAGCATTTGCAGCTCATTTTCCGTCAAAAAAGTTTTGAGATTTACAAACACGATTGTCTTTCTGCAGCCAGCGTCAAGAGCAAATGAAAGAAAATTCAGCAGATTATCAAGGAACGATTTGTCTTCTTGAGGCGCTGCGCCAAATCCTAAAAACTTGAGGTAGCGCTTCAAATCCCATTCTAAACCAAACCCCAAATCGGCATTAAAGCCAAGGTTCAATCCGCCTAAACGCACTTTTATTGCACGTTCTGCCTGTTCCACCTGCATACGCAAATCTTCGTCTTCTAGAAACTCGCGCTCAACTTTTTTGGTGATTGCGGCCATAAACGCACGGTCATCCCATGGGAGATTCAGTGCATCAGGAACCATCATCAGAGCGCTGCTGGGCTTAATCTCCTCATCGTCTTTCCAAAGGGAATAGGGCTCCATCGCCTGACGCCCCAATTCGTTTTGCAAAGAAGCTACGATCCGCGCGAACAGAGCTGAGTTCTCGACTTGCAAAACCGATGTCTCCCCTGCTGTTAGCTCCAGCGAGTTTTCAAGTCCCGCAAATACGAGCCTCATAAAACCAGAAGCTCCTCCATCGTATCTATCTCCTCATGGGTCTCACGACTGCCCGTTATGTACTCCATGGTCGAAAACTGAGACTCAGTCACGCGAAGGACCTGCACGAGGCCGGACGGCGGACGATGCTTCCTGAGTCTTTGCACCGCGCTTCCCGCCGCCCCATCATTAACAACAAGCTTTGCATACACGGACTCCTGGAGCATAAGATAGCCATCTTTAAGAAGAAACTTACGGAACACTCGATAGTCTTTTCTCTGTGCAGGAGTATCGACGGGCAAATCAAAGAAGACGACAAGCCTCATATATCTGATCCTTTCCCCGACACTCATACGACCTCAAACGACTCGATTTCGTCTACCGACAGCTTCCGGTCAAGAGCCTTGAAGCAATCGGCAACGTACAGAGAGATTACAGAGCCCACGCGATACGTGCCGCCTCGATATGCGATTCCCTGGTTAAGCATGTCGACCAAAAGCAACTTTGTTTCCTTGGAGAATTCGCCGTCATAGTTATCGAACACGATACGGTCAACAAGAGGTCTAAAAGGCTCCATGAAATCGCAGCTCAGGTTGAACTGGTTATACTCGTTCCTATGGCAAATCCCCGTCTGCGTAAGATATCCGCGCGCCGCAATCTCGCGATTGACGCTCGACAGCAGGATCGCATACCCGTAATTGAGAGCAGCATTGAGAGGCGTATCGTCATCCCTCGAGAAGGACGGACCAAACAGGGAGCTGAAATACAGTCGAGCGGCATGACCCTCGCGATTTGTTGTATCACCCGAGCGCACCTCGGCAACAATGCTCTTGAGCGTCTCACCCTGCTCCTCACGCGCACGGGCGTGGAGCACATCAGATTGATGTTTGATTTTGTCGCGCACGATTCGTTGCCATACGCGCTTTTTGATTGGTTCGCCCCACTCAAGCTGTTCTGCAATACGCTTACTGGTGTTATGAGCCCCATATAGCGGTAAATACTGCCCAATGGGGTCGCGCTTCTCGTCAGAGACGACAAACGCGACCTTTGCCTTGGCAAGCTCCGAGAGCAGATAAGCGCTTATGAACACCTGGTTGGTCTGGAGGACGACCGACGAAATCTCCGAAAGGTGGACCTTCGCCGTGTCGTCCTCGCGGCGGACAACCATGTAGCCGCCCTTGTACTGTAATTTGCAGGGGCTGGAAATGACGATATTCCTAAAGCCCGACACGAGTCCTTCTCTCGAACATGCCTGTTACGGACTGGTCAATAAGGAAAACCGTCACATTTGAATCGCTCAGCAACTTTGAATAATTAGGTTGTATACAACCCGAAAACTTTGAGCCGCCCGCCGGTGACAAATCAACCATATTCATTGTTCCATTCACCAAGGCAAGCAGGCGCTTGACTACTGCAACAACATCTTCCGCATCCATAGTTGCGCACTTTTCTATAATCGCCTCAATTTTGAGTTGACGCAGCAGCCTGCCAGAGACGGAAGAAGCTGCGGGATTAAACATATCCAAAAGCTTGATAGCATCTTCGCTACACGCATCTCCTGCGAGCAGTTTCATTTGCTCATTTGAAAAAGCCAGTTGCGTAGCATTCCTCATCTCCTTTTTCCCCGTAATAAAGAACCTCTCGCCATCCACCTCAATCAGCTGTTTCTTGTAGATCTTCGACCTCGTGATACCGACGTACTCCAAACCCTCCTTCTCCGCAAGTCCCCTCGCATACTCGTCAAGCGCTGCCGAGTCGCCCTCGATGCGCGCCGCAAGCCACACAGGAACCTGAGAGAACCGGAACACCGGCTTACCCTTCTTTTTGGCCTCATAGATAAAGAAGTACGCAAACTGCTGGCTCGAAAAACCACCGTATTGCTTGGCGTCGAGCCCCTGCTTGGTCGACAACTCAAGCTTTGCGCCCATCTTGGGATCACGCGGCGAGTAAATCGTTGCCTTCCAGAATGCACCCGTATCCTCCTGAGGCATCCTCGAGATGTAGCACTGGCGATAGTTGAGCGCGCGGCGAATGCCCTCGACCTCCGCTGCTGCGTTCCAACCGTCCGGAAGATACTTTCCCCTATAACGTTTGACCTCGTCGTCCTCGGCCCAGGCATCGTCAAAGACCTCGCCCGTCTCGGGGTCAAAACCCGCAGTCATAAAGCTATTGACGACAAATCCGGCAGATCCAGGCATGCGATGGATTTTCTTAAACAGCTCGGACTGCTCGCGCACGTATTTCTTAATCACATGCGAGTAGCCGATGGGGTTCTCGTACATACCGGGATGGCGCATCTGAATAAACAGCCCCAAACGGCATGCCAGATAGGCATCATGCGCATGATGGAAATCGTTGGCTTCGCGGCATTTGACTAAGCCGGCCGCCTCATGAAGGTTGTGCGATACGCTCGCCTTAACAGGAACGATCTTAGTTCCCTCTTCGGCATAACGTGCCTCAAGCAACGCCTGCGCCATCTTAACCATCTGGCTCGTCTCCACAAGTTGGCGCGCGACAAAGCCCTTCATGGCGTTCTCGTTTATGGAAGGGCGCAGCAGGTTGCGATACTTTTTATCGCCAATGAGCTTCGCTTGGTGCAGTTGCTTCCACGTTTCGCCCATCTTCCAGCGAATACCCTTATCGATCAAAAGCTGGTCGGTCTTGTGCTGGTTCTCCTCGCGGTACACCAGCGCCTTATTCTCCAGACTGTCATCCTTGATGTAGGCACGCGGAATGATATGGTCGACCTCGTACTCACCTGAGCCCGCCATGAGCTTGTTAAGGTCGATAGAGCGGCCAGAATACAGGCATTTTCCGTTCTGCATTAAATAGAGAGTCAGGCGCTCGTCAAGATCAACGTTTGCCGCCTTGAGCTCCTTGAAATCGTCCATAACAGCCAGGTCGCCGCCCTCGGCCTTAAATGCCTTGAGAGCGTCCTCGATGGCGTCCCAGCGCTTCGTAGTCCGCTTGCCCTTTTTCTTTTCGTCCTCGTCGCGAGTCACCTCAACAAAAACGTTAGCCGGCGCGTGACCCGCAATCTTTGCGATTTCGTCAACAATGCGAATCGCTTGATTCAGGCTGCGACGAATCGCCGGAGATCCGGGGAGCTCATTTACGCCTAGAGACTTCTCATGCTCGGCGTAGTACCTGCGATTGTGTTCATCCGCTTTTTCCTGGAAGCCCAGCGTGTTGTCGTGGAGAATCTCCATCATCACCATGGTCTCGCCCAAGCGACGCTCGGAACTGGGGTTTCCCTCTCGCAGCACGTCCATGATGCTCATAGAGCGACCGGCTTGCGTATCAATCCTAATACCCGTCAGGAACTTCTCCGACAGACGTCCCCAGCCGGTCAGTCGCTTTTTGCAAATCTTCTTAATCTGCTCGGCATCGAGCATTCCGTTGCCACTGGGACCGAACTCATCCTGCAGTTTTTCCTTAAGAATCGAGCGGTCCTCGAACAACGTGTTCCAAAGAATGATCTTCTCGATAACTGGATACTCGGCGCGGCTCAACTCGTCCACGCCAAAGATGTCCTTGGCAAAGAAGATGTACGAGCCCATCTTCGATTCAAGACCGCTCTCACCCTGGCCGCCGCGGACAACCGGATTTGTCGCGTCGCCCTCTTTTACAAGCCAGTCGGCAATCATCTTGTAGGTAACGCGACGCTTTTTATGGAAAAGCTCATGGACAATGCCCTCACGCTGCGCGGCATCCAAGCGTTGCCAATCGTCACCATCTTCAGACCAGCGAACGCCATTGAGTTCATTTAGAACGCAGAACTCCTCATAGAGCAGGGACTGCTTGGGAAGCACCTTCTCGCCAGCAAGATACGTGCAGTCACCTGTCATGCGCAGGATAAAGTTCTCGGCGCTCTTATTCTTATCGATCACGGTATCCCAGTTCCAAGGCGTGATCGTCGCATCTTCCATACCGGGCTTGCGCTCGGACCACTGGAATCGATGCTTGCCATGTTTGTCCTGGGCAGCATTTTTAGGCGTCAGCGGTCCCACATAGTACGGGATTCGGAACGTGACCAGACTCTCGATCTTCGCAGCCTCGTCCTTAAGGAACGGATAAAAACGGCCTTGGCTTTTCAGAATAGCCTGCAGCTCCTCGAGATGCAGCTGGTAGTAGATAGAACCGTTATCACTCGTCTTAAGGCGGCGCAAAAAGCGTTGCTTGTCGAATGCGTCCATCATGGCGACATAGCGCTCATCCGCCTCCGCGCCCGTTCCCGTAAAGAGTTTCTTTACGGATTTAGCGAAGTCATCATAGGACAATTTATGCAGGTCATATGCTGTGTAGCCCTGCGCCTTAGAGGCATCGTAGTCGCGCGAGGGGTCATCGCTATTCGAATCGTGATAGGTTGCGCCGCGGAAGAAAGACTCATATGAGCCGGGAGCATATTCGCGGACCAAGAGCTTAAGCAGAGCAAGGTCTTCTGCGTATTGCTCGTACTTCTTGATCATGTTGATCGAAATAGTTTGACCTTCTGCATATGACAAAAGCCCCTGCAAAACATAAGCAGAATATACCCCGCAGACAGACTCAAGAAGCTCGACGCAATCGTCGGGACACGCAGCTTGCAGTGTCTCGAGTTTCTCGTCGTCAGAAAGCGCGAGCTTAGTTGCCTCGCACTCAAACTCGCCAAACACATCTTTGAACTCGCACTGAAGACCGACGACAGCGTTCGACAAAGCCTTCACCAGCTTTTTATTCGCAGCAGCGTCCAAAGTGTCTACTTTTACAAGAGCCTGAATATCTTTCGCCTTTTGCGAGCGAGAAGATTGCTCGTCAGCCAAGATCTTCGCTACAGAGAGTTCATTAAGTTTCACGAACTCATATTCCCTCGATTCGCACCATGTCTTCAGAGCACCATTGAGATTCTTAAGGGCATCAGATGTCTTTGCTGTCTTTGCCGTCAGCTTCTCTCCCTGGCGCAAAAAGTTACCGCGATGCTTAACGATGTTATGAATCGCAAGGTACACCAAGCGGAGATCTGCCTGCTCATCGGTGCCCATAAGGTAAGCGCGCAGATGATAGATGGTCGGGAAACGATCGTAGTAATCGGCCTTCGTGAAGTCCTTGGTAAAGATCGGGTCGCCTTCGATGGTTCGCGACTGGTTGAGCCGCATGAAAAAGCCCGGATCAACTTCGTTCATTGCGGGCTCAAACAGTTTTTGCAGTAGATCCAAGCGCCAACGACGCCGCACATAGCGACGACGCTGACCGCGATGGACACGAGCCTCAGAAGCCGGCTGTGCGGCATCGAACAGACGACTGCCCCAGGTAGGCTGCTTCTTAAAATGCAGGAGCTTGCCATGCTCGTCCGTAACCGCCCAACCCACGGAGTTGGTGCCCATGTCTAGACCGATACTGTACTCACCCGAGTAGTTTCTTAGATTCATATAGACCAGCCCTTTCGCGCTGTGCTACAGTTGCCTTGTCGATTACCAGTTACATCGACACTGCGAGTCAAAATACGGCTATGCCAAAAATGCCTTCTTCGGAGGGCGTCCCGTAGGGGACAATTTGACTTGCCAGAGGGGTTCCGTTTGGAACCCCTCTTTTTTTGATACTACTACCGCGAGCGGACACTTTTTAATAGCTATCGGCAAACGTAATGTTGTTCAGCGCCAACGCTCCGAGCAGGGGCATTTAATGAAGTGCCCAGCACTTCCCCGCAACACAAAAACGGGGCAGTCCGCACTCCTGCGAGCTGCCCCGTGTCGCTGGCTATCGCATCACGACTCTAACCGGCACCGCCCCCTACTTCCCAAAGATCGCAGCGAGCAAGCCCTTGCGTTTGGGCTTTTCTTCTCGGCAGGAACCCTCGGCCGCCGCTGCCACCTGACGCGGTTGCTCGCCACCTCCACTGTGCACGATCTGGTATAGGAAGGGCGATTTAACGTATTTGACCTCGATGGGCGTGGCGTGCACGGTGCTTTCGCTCGACAGCATCACGCTCGGATTGAGCGGCGCCACGACATGCGTCTCGCGCTTATCGCTAAACACCACCGCTGCCGCACGACCCGTCTGGCCGTTTACGGCAATGCGCACCTGCTCGCCATCGCGGCTATCCGTCGCCGGACGATCGACAAAGTAGACCGGCACCATCACCAGACCGTCCTTTTGCTTGCGGGCCTTGCGCGCCCACATACGAATGCTCTTTTTATTGAGCCCCAGTACCGCCTCGGCATCGTTGCCGGCAATGTCGAGCGCCAGCTTATCAATGACCACCTGGTCCTTGGTAGATGCATCGACGGAGACAACGCGAAAGTCGCCCTCCTGCATGGCAGGATCGAACGGCCCCACCTTGCCAAAGTCCCACGGCTCCAAAATGCCCATAAGACGAACGTCCAGGTAGTTTGCCCGCGGATACGCCCAATCGAGTACCTCGTAGTACACCAAGGTCTCCTTGCTCAGGCCCTTGCCCGGGAAGCTCGCCATCATACGCAGGTCCGCCAGCGCCATGGGGAAATAGAAGAGCATCATGTCGTTTTGGATCGCGTCTTCCACGTCGTGCCCGGCAAAGGCATCCGGGTACTGGCGCACCAGCTGCAGCGCGTTGGCACGTGCCTGCTGCGGCGAAATTTCGCAGGGAATACCCTGCTCCGGCACATACTCCGCACCCACGCCCATGGTCAGACGTTTGCTAAACGTACCGGGCTTGAGCAAGTCGGCAATGCCGATCTTGTTGCCGCAGGACGGGCACTCAAACACACGCTGCGTTGACTCGCCCTCAAAGGACGCTCCGCAGAAGGGGCAGGGAATGCTCACGTGCGTCGCTTCTTGGAACTCCTGCGCCGTGCCGCGGTCCTCCCACAGCAGATGTTCCAGGACCGACTGATTGCGCCAGTGCGAATTGAAGAAATACCAGTCCGGGTCCTCCGGGCGCTCGAGTTGCGACACATGCGTGAGCTTGAGCAGTCCATCCACTACCGTCAACGGCGTATGGCGAATGCCCAAAGCGCTCTTGGGCTCTCCGGCGTCCGCCTGCCACGGAATGACCGCACCGCAATAAGCGCACTCAAAGCTGCGCTTAGCTTGGTGCGAGTACATAGGGCCGCCGCAGTTTTGACATTTAATGGCAAACATCTCGTCCATGGAAACGTCCTCCTTTGCACAAAGCTGTCGACATTAAGTATGTCGAGCAAACAGGCACATGCCCATACCCATGTGGCCCAAAATGGACCACCCAGGCAGACGAGAAGGCTCGCTCGTTAGCACCGGCAGACTATTGCTGCATTTTCTGAGCATCGGTGCACGGCGCCCCCGCGCGAGCTACACTATCCCCTTAAACATGATTGTGAGGACGACCGCTATGCTATTTGTAAATCGGCTGGTACATACGCTTGTTCCCGGCAGCGAGGGCGAGCCGGTCGATGCCTCCTGCCGCACCAACGCGGGCTTCGCCGCAAGCCTCATCTGCATTGGCCTCAACATCACCCTGTGCCTGGCCAAGGGCATCGCAGGCCTGCTCGCCGGCTCCGTCTCCCTCATCGCCGACGCTTTCAACAACCTCTCCGATGCCTCGAGCAACATCGTGAGCCTGCTCGGGTTCCGCCTTGCCAGCCGCCCTGCAGACGAAGGCCACCCCTATGGCCACGGCCGCTACGAGTACCTAGCCGGCTTGTTTGTCGCCGTCCTGGTTTGCGCCGTCGGCATCAACCTGATCCTCGAGTCGGTCACTAAGATCATCAAGCCCTCCCCCACCGCCTACACGCTGGTCTCCCTAGCCGCTCTCGTCTTGTCCATGCTCGTCAAATTCTGGATGGCCGCATTCAACCGTGCGCTGGGCAACCGTATCGATTCCGAAACACTCATCGCCACAGCACAGGACTCCAAAAACGACGTCATCACCTCGGGATCGGTCCTGGCCGCAGCGCTTATTTCGCAGACGACCGGCTTTGACCTCGACGGCTGGGCGGGCCTGGGCGTGGGCGTCTTCATCTGCATCAGTGGCATGGGCCTGGTGCGCGACGCCATCAGCCCGTTGCTGGGGCAAGCGCCCGACCCCAAGCTCGTCCAGGCAATCCGCGACAAGATCATGTCCTATCCGCAGGTCTTGGGCACACACGACCTGATGGTGCACGACTACGGCCCCGGTCGTCAGTTTGCCAGCGCCCACGTGGAGATGCCCGGCGAGGGCGACGCGTTTGAACATCACGAGATCCTGGACACCATCGAGCACGACATCAAGCGCCAGATGGGCATTGACATCACGCTGCACTGCGACCCCATCGCGACAACCGGCGATGATTTGCGCGGCTGGGTCAAGCGCGGCATCATGCAGATCGACCCCGCACTCTCCATCCACGACCTGCACGAGCACGACGGGTTCGTTTCGTTTGACCTGGTGCGTCCCGACGGCTTTGATATATCCGACGAGGAGCTGCTGGAGCTCGTCACGCGCATCGTGCACGAGCGCCGGCCCAACGTCTCGTGCGTCGTCACATTTGATTCGGGCTTCAGCTCGCCCGAGCGTCCGGCCGAGCAGCTGTAGCCCGCTTAACAGCTAGTTTCCCTGCGCGCCCGAGATGCCGTTTTGTAGGGCGTTCCAGGCATCCGTCGCCATGTCGCCCAAGTTCTGAGCGGTGTCGCCCAGGTTCTGAGCCGTATCACCCAGCTCTTGGGCCTTATCCCCAAGCTCCTGTGCCTTGTTGCTCAAGTCCTCCAGCGTATTGGAGCTCGAGCCGTCGGTACCGCTTTGGCCGTCGGACGAGTTGCCCGAGCTGTTCTTGTGCGTGAGCTGAATTTCGAGGTTGCCGCTGTCGTTATAGTAAGCAGAAGTAACGATCCAGTTGGCATCGACGACGGGCGTTGAGCCATCATCAGTCAGGACCACGGCATTCGAAAGATCGGCGCCGCGCGACTTAAGGAGCTTCTTGGCGTTGGACCAGTACTGCCCCGGGATATCGCTCAGATCGACGGTGCTAGACGAGGCGGACTCGGTTTGCTCGGCAGCGGTATCGGCCGTTGAACTCCCTCGCTTGTTGAGCATGCCTGACACAATGGCAAACACAACCGACAGCGCAAAGAAGATCGCCAGCACGATGAGGATCTTCTTGATCACGCTCGACGAACGCGACGGCTTCTTCTCCTCGTCCTCGCCATATTGCGGAATCGACTTGGGGTACTCGCGATACGGCTCGCGCGACTCGTAGCGAGACTGCGCCGTGCGAGGCATATACGTCGTCTGCTGAGGCTGCGGAATGGGATTTTGCGGCAGGTCATCATAGGGATTCGGCGTCGAGGCGGCATAAGAATCCTGCGGCGCGTAATCAAACGGGTCCGGAGCTGCGTTGCCATAGGGGCCTTGCGAAGATACAGCATAAGAATCCCGCGCTGTGTCGCCATAGCCCATAACCCGGGTGGGCTCGGCAGAAGGCTGCGTCGCGGCGGGGTCGGTATATCCGGGGTTGGGAACAACGCGGGTCGCATCGGCGCTATCGCCAGCCTGCGCGGAACCGTAGCCGCCCATCACGGTTGTCTTGTCCTGATCCATGCAACGATTCCTTTCCGTCGCGCGCGAGCATCAAGTTATCCATGCATTCTACCCGCGCAAAAGCCTATGATGGGCAGAGCCCGTCGGTATCTACAAGACATGCGCGGGCCTAAGGATAAAAAAGCCCCGCCGGGCCTTGTGGGCACGGCGGGGCGGACAAGCAGCTATGGGCAGCAGGCTTAGAACAGGCCGGTAATGTTGCCGTCGTTGTCGACGTCGATGTTCTCGGCCGCGGGGACCTTGGGCAGGCCCGGCATGGTCAGAACACTGCCAGTCAGTGCGACCACAAAGTGGGCACCGGCGGAAACCTTGAGCTCACGCACCGTGATGCGGAAGTTCTCGGGAGCGCCCAGGGCCTTGGCGTTGTCGCTAAAGCTGTACTGCGTCTTGGCCACGCACACCGGCAGGTTGCCAAAGCCGTTCTCGCGCAGCTCGGCGAGCTGGCGCTTGGCGGCCGGCGTAAAGTCAACGCCATCGGCGCGGTAGACCTTGGTGGCAATGGCCTCAAGAGCGTCGGCCACATCGGCGCCGTCCTCATAGGCAAAGTTGAGCTCGCTCGGCTGCTCAATCAGGCGCATGACCTCATCGGCAAGCTCGAGCGCGCCCTCGCCGCCCTTGGCCCAGACCTCGGAAAGCTTAACGTTGACGCCGAGCTTCTGGCACTCGGACTCGATGAGCGCAAGCTCGGCCTCGGTGTCCGTCGGGAAGCGGTTGATGGCGACTACGCAGGGCAGACCATAAACGTTCTGGATGTTGTCGACGTGACGCAGCAGGTTGGGCATGCCGGCCTTGAGTGCCTCGAGGTTCTCCTCGTTGAGGTCGGCCTTGGCGACGCCACCGTTGTACTTCAGCGCACGAGCGGTCGCGACGATCACGACGGCGCTGGGGCGAACGCCCGTCATGCGGCACTTGATGTCGAGGAACTTCTCGGCGCCCAGATCGGCACCGAAGCCGGCCTCGGTAATGGCGACATCGCCAAAGCGCATCGCCATACGCGTGGCCATGATAGAGTTGCAGCCGTGGGCGATGTTGGCGAAGGGGCCGCCGTGGACAAACGCGGGCGTGCCCTCGAGCGTTTGCACCAGGTTGGGCTTGAGCGCGTCCTTAAGCAACGCGGCCATGGCACCCTGGGCCTTAAGGTCGCGGGCACGGACGGGCTCGCCGGCAAAGCTGTAGCCGACGACGATCTCGCCCAGGCGCTCCTTGAGGTCGCTGATACTCGTAGACAGGCACAGGATTGCCATGACCTCGGAGGCGACGGTGATATCGAAGCCGTCCTCGCGCGGCACGCCCTGGGCCTTACCGCCAATACCGTCGATGACGTGGCGCAGCTGACGGTCGTTCATATCGACGACGCGCTTCCAAGTGATGCGCTTAACGTCAATACCGAGCTGATTGCCCTGCTGAATATGGTTGTCGAGCATGGCGGCCAGCAGGTTATTGGCGGCGCCGATAGCATGGAAGTCACCGGTAAAGTGCAGGTTAATATCCTCCATGGGGATGACCTGAGCCCAGCCGCCGCCGGCAGCGCCGCCCTTAACACCAAAGACGGGGCCGAGCGAAGGCTCGCGCAAGGCCACGGCACTCTTGACGCCGCGACGACGCAGGCCATCGGCCAGACCGATGGTCGTGGTGGTCTTGCCCTCGCCCGCAGGCGTTGGGTTGATAGCGGTCACGAGGACGAGCTTGGCCTGGTGATCGGTCGGCTCGTTGAGCAGTGAATAGTCGACCTTAGCCTTGTCGAAGCCGTACGGAATAAGGTGCTTAACGTCGACGCCGGCGTTCTTGGCCACCTCGGTAATAGGCAGCGGCGTGACAGAACGTGCGATTTCGATGTCAGTAGGCATGGGCGGTCCTTTCGTTACCGAATGAGAAAAAGACCAATTCAGCATAGCACGGGCGCGCAATAGTAAAACACCCATAACCGATGAACGGCGATATGTTTACCCGATGCCCGGCGATAGCCCAACAGCCCGCCAAAACAAAGCGCCCTAAACGGTAGGTTCAATCCCCAGGTGCTCAAAGGTGCGAAGGGTTGCCTGACGGCCCTGCGGCGTACGAATCATCAACCCGCACTGCAGCAAATAGGGCTCATAGACATCCTCGAGCGTGCCCGGGTCCTCGCCCACCGCGCTGGCAAGGGTCGTAAGTCCCACGGCACGACCGGAGAACGTCTTGGCAAGCGTCTCCAAGATACGAATATCCATCCAGTCCAGACCAAGCTCATCGATCTCGAAGAACTCGAGCGCCTGACGGCAGATATCAAGCTCAATGGGACCGTTGCCACGCACCTGCGCATAGTCGCGCACGCGCTTGAGCAAACGGTTAGCCAAACGCGGCGTGCCACGCGAGCGTGAGCCGATCTCGAGCGCGCTCGGATGGTCTATTGTCACACCCAGGATGGACGCCGAGCGCGTCACAATCTGCGCGAGTTCTTCGACCGTGTAGTAATCCAGGCGATATGAAATGCCAAAGCGGTCGCGCAGCGGGCCAGTCAGCATACCCGAGCGGGTCGTTGCCGCCACCAGCGTAAACTTGGGGATATCCAGGCGAATCGATCGTGCGGCCGGGCCTTTACCGATCACGATATCGAGTGCAAAGTCCTCCATAGCGGGATACAGGACCTCCTCGACCGAGCGGTTAAGACGGTGGATCTCGTCGATAAACAACACGTCACCCGGCTGCAAGTTGGTAAGGATGGCCGCCAGGTCGCCCGTACGCGCGATGGCCGGGCCACTCGTCGTTTTTATCTGAGCGCCCAACTCGTTGGCGATTACGGTGGCCAGCGTGGTCTTGCCCAGGCCCGGAGGACCCGAGAAGATCACGTGGTCGAGCGTCTCCCCACGGCTCTGCGCCGCTTCGATCAACACGCGCAGGCTCTGCTTGATATGCTCCTGGCCACAGTAATCGTCCAGGCGCTGGGGGCGCAAAGTGCGATCGACATCGAGGTCCTCGGCCGTCAGCTCCGAGCCCACCATGCGCTCGCCGTGCGCCATGGATGCCGCCGGCGAGTTGCCGGGCGTCGCCCACAGGTCCTGAGAGTCATCGGCTTCCCACATCACGCATCCATTCCGAGTCGCTTAAGCGCCGCGCCGAGCAGATCCTCGACACGCATATTCTGCCCATCATACCCGCTCAGGGCAACATCGGTCTCCTGCGGGCTAAAGCCCATGGAAAGGAGCGCCGCACGGGCGTCATCGATGGCCGAGGGAGCGGCAGCGGGCACGGGCATCGCAACCTGGCCGGGAATCACGTCGACCGGCACAAAGCCCTTGTCCTTGGCAAAGGTGCTCTTGAGCTCCAGGATCAGACGCTGAGCTGTCTTTTTGCCCACACCGGGCACCTTGGCCATGCCCTTGTCGTCCTCGGCCATCACCAGCGAATACAATTGCCCCACGGTATAGGTGGAAAGCACGGCGAGCGCCAAGCGCGGGCCAACGCCCGAGACAGACACGAGCCGATCGAACATCGTGCGCTCATCCTTAGAGGAAAAACCGAAAAGTGTCATGGCGTCCTCGCGCACTTGCATACGCGTGTAGAGGCGGACCTCGCCGCCGGGCGTCGGCAACGTGGCCGCAGTGCTGCCCGAGATGCCGAGCTCAAAGCCAACGCCCGACACATCGACGACAGTAGAGCTCATCGTGGCCTCGACAAGCGTTCCGTGGAGCTGGGAAATCATCAGTATCCGGTTCCTCTCTGTTGATAGAACTCGCCACCGGTGAGGGCGCGGGTGCGGCTGAGGTTTACGTGGCAGATGGCGCAAGCCAGGGCATCGGCGGCATGGTCGGGATGAGGGTCGTGGTCGAGCTGCGTGAGCGTGCGCACCATGTAGGCGACCTGTCGCTTGTCCGCGGCGCCGGTACCCACCACAGCCTGCTTGATCTGCATAGGCGTGTACTCGCCGATCTCGAGCGCGCACTCCGAAAGCGCCACGAGCGCGGCACCGCGGGCATGTGCCGTGGGGATGGCCGAACGAACGTTGGCGCCAAAGTAGATGCTCTCGACAGCAGCCGTGTCGGGTCGATAACGCTCGACGACATCCTTAAGGTCATGGGCGATATGCGACAGGCGCACCGCGAGCGGACTTCCGGCACTGGTCTCGATGCAGCCATAGGCACGGCAGCGGACCTCGCCACGCCGCTCCTCGATAATCCCCCAACCCGTATGAGCCAAACCGGGGTCGATACCCAAAATGACCAAGCCAACCTCCCCTCGCCACAAGCACAGCGCAAGACAAGGCCCCGCGCATCATTCACGAACGTCTGTTCTAGAATAACACAACGGGGCCAAGATGCTTAGTTGAAGTGTCGGGGTTGAAAGCGAATCCTATCCCATAGTTAGTTCTGCGAGAAAAAAGGAAACTGACGGGGATCCACCGGCGGATGCGGCATCGGGCCACCCTGGGGCCCACCCTGCGAGCCGCCCTGACCGCCCATCATCTTATCGATGGCGTCCTGAACCTCGCCCTCGAACTTTTTCATGCCCTCGTGCAAACGACGCTGACCGTCCTCAGAGCGCAGCTCCTCCATCTGCTCGGGCGAAATACCCAGCAGCTCACCCAAAATGCCCATCATCTCACCGCGCATACGGTCACTCGTATCGTCGTCGGCAAAGCGACGCACCTCGGCGCGCGCCAGCGAATCAACCGTCATGCGCTCCTTGCCGTTGAGCCCCAGATCGGACCACGCAAGCATGTACGGCCAGGCGCGCTCGGCAAACGAACGGGCAGAGACGATCGGCACCGTCGGCAGCATGCGGCGGGCGGCCTCGCCCTGACGCACGAGCATCAGCAGCAGCGAGCAGGCCTCAGGCTTGCCAGCGGCCATCGGGATGTCGTCGAAAGATCGATTGCGGTCCACGTGCGCCTCGAGCGCGCCATCGACCTCACCCGGCTCAAGCCCGCCGAGCAGCTGTGCCGCGCGGTCGAGCATATCGACCGGACCGTCGAGCGTCGAGAGCGCCTGCGCCAGCACTCGCTCCATACAATCTTCCACTGCGTTGAGCGTCACGAGCTCCTGGGGCACCACGGCAGACGTGCGGTTGCGCACGCGCGCCACAAACTCAAGCGTCGACAGGTACACATCGCCAAAGGGCGCGTAATCGCCCTGGTAGCCGCCGCAAAGCGCCGGCGCCGCCAGCGCGTACTCGGTTTTGGACAGCGGGCTCAGCGCCATCGCACCCAACTCGAGCGCCGTGTCCTCCAGCATGAGGCCCAGCGTGCGAGAGCGCAGGCGCTCGGCGTCGCCCGCCGACACATCGCGGTCGAGCACGCGCGCGGCATCCGGCGCATCGCGCTCAACCGTGCGAATATGCAGGCGCTCGGCAATGGCGCGAACGGCGGCACAGCGAGCAGCCTCGGCCTCCTCCTGCGCCGGCGTAAAGATGCGGTTGCGCCCCAGCACCAGGCCAATCACATTACGTGGGCCCAGAGCGTCGACGGCCAGCGCCGCCAGCAGGGACGACGGCAAGTCGCCCTCGAGTGCCACCACGGCGCGCGACGCACCGTGGGCCCGGGCGTTGTCGCGCACGGCGAGCACCAGCGCCTGCCACAGCCACTCCTCGGAACGGAACTCGGGCAGTTCGTGATCTTCCAGGGCATCGAGCATCACGCCGCGCTGAATCTCCTGAACCAGCAGGCTCTCCTCAAAACACGGCGCTTGGGCCACCACGCGACCGCAGTCGTCGAGCACAAACGAACCGCCGGTATACACCGACTCGTCATAGGCACCGACCGGCGCCATACAGGCAAACCACACACTGCGCTTGGATGCGATCTTGCGGTAGGCGCCGCTGCGAACGGCGGCAATGGCGGCAGTCTCGCGGTCGGTCATGTCAAACGCATTGAATTGGAAATACGCAATGAGGTCAACACCGGTCGGCAACATCTCGAGTTCGCGGTCCAAGTCAAAAATCACGGCGATGCGCACGCCGTCCACGTCGAACACCGGCGGCGCCCAACGCGTGTCGTTGTTCTCGCCACGCTGCAGGGCAATGCTCGAACGCGCCGGCACCACATGACCGTCCTTGAGCATCATGTAGTCGAGCAGCGGCTGGCCCTCAAACGAAACCGCCGCGGGCACGATGCAGATCATGTCAAGCTCCTGGATACGCTCGGCGACACCAGTCAAGCCGGCAAGCATGTCGTGCTCAAAGTCGGCAGTGCCCACCAGGCCCCCGGGCATGGCGCCCATAAAGAGCGGAGCCGGAACGCACAGCACGCGCGCCCCGCGCTCGTGGGCCAGACGAGCCTGGTCCTCGATGCGGCCGCAAATGCCCTCAATATCACCCAGGCGCATATCGATCTGTGCAAGCGCGAGCTTCATGGCTCAGCCCTTTCCGTCGTAAACCATCGTTGTCGTAGTAAAAGCGCCGGCCGCATAATGCAGCCGGCGCTCGCATGTGCATATGCTAGCTATGATACCCCGAGCGGGGGCGCGCTCCTAGAACGTCGCGGACCACAGCCCGTGCAGGTTGCAATAGGCATAGACGGTACCGGTCTTGGAGCCGCCCGCGAAAAACGTCGCGGGCTTCATGCCGGGCTCAAGGTAATGGACCTCTAAGCGGCCCTCGGCCTCAAGGGCGATCCACTCAATATAGTGCTCGGGCAGGCTGGGGTGCTCGACCGAGCCAACGCGTGCGCGAATCACGTGACCGTCGCGCTCGGTCTCGACAACAGGCACGTGCTTCTCGTGCGCCGCGTCCTCAGTGTTTGCGGTCAGTTCCGTGCAACCGGCAGGGGTTGCAACGTCGTTGCCAAGGGCGGCAATGAGCTTACCGTCGGGGTCCTTAAAGAATTTCGCCATGATGTTCTCCTTTGCTGACGTGCCAATGTTCTTGATGGTTCTTATGCCCAAAGGCAGACAAACCATCCACGGCATTGCAAATGAACACATAACGGGCGGGGACGATGGGGCAGCGTGCGCTATCCGCCCTGGCGGCCCCACCCGAGCGGGTTAGCGCCCGTCGCCGCCCAGCAGCGCCAGAACATCTTCGCGGGTAAACAGCGCCGACGAGATGCCGTCGCCGCCGAGCACGCTGTTGACCAGGTCGCGCTTGGACTCCTGCATCTGCATGATGCGCTCCTCGATCGTGTCCTTGGCGATGAGCTTGTACACGGTCACGGTATGTTGCTGGCCAATACGATGCGCGCGGTCGGTCGCTTGGTCCTGCGCCGCCACGTTCCACCACGGGTCGTAGTGGATGACCACGTCGGCCGCCGTCAGGTTAAGGCCCACGCCGCCCGCCTTGAGCGAAATCAAAAAGACCGGGACCTCGCCCGCTTGGAACTGCGCGACCATCTTGGCGCGGCTCTCCTTAGACGAAGCGCCCGTGAGCTTAAGGAAGGCGATGTCCTCCTTGGCCAAGCGCTTACCGATGATATCGAGCATACCCGTAAACTGGCTGAACAACAGGATGCGATGCCCGCCGTCGAGTGCGCCGTGCACGAGCTCCATACACGTATCGAGCTTTGCGCTCCCCGCCTTGTAATCCTCGTAGTGTAGACGTGGGTCGCAGCAGATCTGGCGCAGCTTGGTGAGCTCGGCGAGCACCTTGAGCTTGTCCTTCTTAAACTCCCCAGCCTCGCGGTGCTGCACCTGCTGGGCGATGCGGTCCTGGTTGGCCAGGTAGAGCTTGCGTTGCTCGCCGGTAAGCTGTGCCATGACGGTGTCCTCGATCTTCTCGGGCAGGTCGGCCACCACGTCTTCCTTAACACGGCGCAGCACAAACGGCGACACGAGCGCCTGCAGGCGAGCGGCGCTATCGCCCTCGGCATGCTCGACGGGGCTCTCAAAGCGCTTGGCAAACGACTCGCGCGTCCCCAAAAGGCCCGGCATCAAAAAGTCGAAGATGCTCCAGAGCTCGGACAGGCGGTTTTCGATGGGCGTGCCCGTCAGGGCAAAGCGCACGCCGGCAGGCAGGCGCTTGGCAGCGCGCGCCACCTGCGTGAGCGGGTTTTTAATGTACTGGGCCTCATCGAGCACCACGCGGGCAAAATCCTGCTCGACGTACTCGTCGATATCGCGCCGCATAAGATCATACGACGTCACAACCACGCTATGCTCGGCCACGCCGGCAATCTGTACACGACGTTGAGCTTTGGCGCCCACGATGGCGCACACATCGAGCGACGGGGCAAAGCGCTCCAGCTCGGCGGTCCAGTTGTACACGAGTGAGGCCGGGCATACCACGAGCGTGGGCTTGGTGTTCCCCGCCTCCACGCGCGCCAGAATATGCGCAATCATCTGGAGCGTTTTGCCCAGGCCCATGTCGTCGGCCAAGATGCCGCCAAGGCCCAGGTGTTCGAGCGAGCCGAGCCACTGGTATCCGTCGACCTGGTAGCCGCGCATCGTTGCCTTGAGCGAGGCGGGTACCGTAAAGTCCATCTTGCCGAGCGTGTCCAGGCGCTCGACGGTGCGGCGGAACGCAGCGTCGCGATCGGCCTCGAGCGCCGGCGTGCGTGCGAGCATGCTATCGACAAAAAGGGTACTCGACGCGGGAAGCGACACGCCGTCGAGCAGGTCGACGGCATCGACGCCTAGGTCCTCGGCAAGACCAAACGCGGCACGCGCTCCCTCATCCAGGCGCACGATGTCGCCGGACGTCAGGCGCGCGAACGTCTGGTGGCGCTTGTACGAGTCCAGATAGATGGCAAGATCTGCCGCCGAAAGGCCGCTCGCGCCCAGTTCGACATCGAGCAGGTTACTCTTGACGGTCGCGCGCACCGAGAGCTTGGGCGCAGGGCGGACCGAAATCTGGCGCAGACGGTCGCTGAGCATGACCTCACCCAGCTCGGACAGGGCAGACAGGCCCTCGGTCAGCAAGTGGAACAGGCTCTCATCATCGCGCTCCTCAAACGCCAGACCGCCCTTGTAGAAATCGAAGTACAGGGCCGCTGTATCCATAACGCGAAACTCCGCCACCTCGTCGCGGGGTGGCACACCGGGGCGCTGCTCTTCGAAGGGGCTGCCCGGAGCGCCCAGGCTAAAGAGATCCGCCGACCAATCGCCGTAGGTAACCGTAATTTTGCAGGTCACGAGCCCATCGTCGACACCGATCGCCATAGCAAAGCTCGGCTCGGGTGCCACGGTATCGAGCGCGGCGGGCGCGGTGAGGTCGGTGTAGTCGCGCAAAATGGGCAGCGCCATACGGCAGAACTCACCCACCTGCTCGGCGGCAATATGGGCGGGCGTGCGGCACGGCAGCAAGCGCGACAAAAAAGGTGCGGCATGCTGAGCAAATGCAGCGTCGGTACGGCGCGCGCGGCGCGTGTCAACCAAGTAGGCGGCATCGCCCGACGCAAAGCAGTACATATCGGCGGGCAGGCGCAGGTCATAGCTACCACCAGCCGCCGGCGCGATTTTGGCGGCAAGCAGCGGTGGGCGCTTAGCGGATGCCTCGTCCTCCCCTTGCGGAGACAGCTCAACCGCCACGTCGTAGGTGCGATGCGTCGTCATCCCCCGCGACCAGGCGGGCTCAAAGGAGATGGTCTGGCCGCGCAGCAGGTCCAGCACATATACGATGCTATGCTCGGACAGCGGCAACTGACGCTCGGCAACAAAACCGCTGCGGGCAAAGTCGTACGACGCCGAACGCGAGCTTGTGATGTCATCGAGATAGGCAACTGTCGTCACAACAAGGTTGAGCAGCTTTGCCGATGTTTCGTCAAAGGCCTCAGGTGAATGGACAAACGTGAGCTTCTTGCCATAGGAGAACGTGCCGCCGCGCACGTAGGCATCGGCCATGCCGTCGATGTCCTTGACCACGTAGGAGACCGATCCACAGCGAATGCGGAACTCGAGCGCCCAGCTAAAGCGGTCAGCGAACAGCGGATTGTAGTACGGCACCAACGAGGGCTCCAATGCCGCTTTGGGGGCGTCGGGATCAACGGCACCGGCAAGCTTGCGGCGCATGCTCGCCAGCTCATCCATGCGCGCGTCCGAAAGATCGGAGAGCGCCGCCACAAGGCTCGGGCTCGTGGGGACGGGCGCCGGAAAGGGAAAGTTGGGGTTGACGGCCGGCGCTTTGGGTGCGGTGCGCGCGGGCTGTTTCGACTGCGCCGTAAACGTGCGAACCGGCGTGCGCAAACCTTCGACGGGCTCGGCGCCGCTGGCATCCAAATACGCCAGAGCCGTGGCAATAGCGTGCTTGCACATACCGGGGTAACGATAGGCGGCGGGGCAATCGCAGTCGTAGTCGATCACCTCGTGCTCGTCCATGTCGAGCGCCACGTGCGTCTTGTACAGGTCGCCACGCGAACCGCGCACCGAGCCCTCGACCGTCACGTTTTTGGAGAAGCGCGAGCCGCTGTCCTCGATCGACAGCACGGCGCCGTTGAGCATGAGCGAACGCCCCTTCATAAAGGTGCCGCTCAACGCCGCCTCTTTGCGAAGCGCCTGCACAAACGTCCCCTGCGCCATCACTTCCTCCAATCTCACCCGGGGTAGCTTAGATCACCGTCACGCGGCCCTGGTTACCCACAATGGCCTTGGCCTCGGCCAGCAGCGGAATCGAACGCGCGTTGACCTTGGCAGGTACCTCGGCACGCAGCACGCGCCCGTCCACCTGCTCGATAAAGATCTCCACGCGGTCGCCGCCCGGGTTTGCGGTGAGCACCGTGGCCAGGCGCGCCATATTGCCCTGGCTAAAGCGGCTGTTGGGCACCATGACCTCAAACACCTTGGGCTTGTTGTTCTCCTCGTTGAGCTCGAGCGGCACGATCTCCTGCGCGATGATCTGGTCGCCGCGGTCCGAGCGCTCGAGCTTGCCCTTAATGCGCACAAAGGCATCGGACAGCTGCGCGCCGGTCTCGGGATCGACCTCGCCGTACAGGTACCCCTCGGCCTCCTTGTAGGTCTTGGGGAACACGACGACGGTGGCCTCGCCTTCCATGTCCTCGAGCTGCACGATGCCCATGGGGTCACCGTTTTTGGTCACGCGCTTGGACACGCTCGAGACCATGCCGGCCCACCACAGCGCCTTGCCCTCGGGAATTTCCTGGTTGATGGTGCCGCCCGTAGGATTCTGAACTTCGTAGCCGGTGTCGATCTGCGAGAACGAGAAGTCACGCGCCTTGGCTAGTGCATACTCAAACGGGCGTAGCGGGTGGTCCGAGACATAGATGCCCAGAACCTCCTTCTCCTGACTCAACTTAAGGTGGCGGTCCCATTCCTGGCCATCCGGATCGGGCACGCTCACCTCAAAGCCCGAGCCCTCAACGTCGCCAAACATATCGAAGAACGACGTCTGGCCGCTCGCGCGATCCTTCTGGCGCTTTACCGCGGCATCGATGATGTTCTCGGGGTTGTTCTTGTCCACAAAGTGCATCATCTGGCGACGCGGATACCCCGTGGAGTCGAAGGCGCCTGCCTTGATGAGCGATTCGATCACGCGGCGGTTGGCCTGGCTCGAGTCCACGCGCTCGACAAAGTCGTGCAGCGTCTTAAACGGACCGCCCGCCTCGCGCTCGGCGATAATCGCCTGCGCCACGCCGGTGCCCACGCCGCGGATGCCGGCCAGACCAAAGCGCACGCCCTCCTTGGTAGCCGTGAACTCGGTACCGGACTCGTTGACATCTGGCGACAGCACGGGGATGCCGTCGTGACGGCATGCCGAGACGTAGTGCACGATCTTGTCGGTCTTGCCCGTATAGGACGTCAGAACGGCCGCCATGTACTCGTGCGGATAGTGCGCCTTGAGCCACGCCGTCTGCATAACCAGAATGGCATAGCCGGCGGAGTGCGACTTGTTGAAGGCGTAGGACGCGAACTCGAGAACATCGTCCCAAATCTTCTGGGCGACCTCGCGCGTGTAGTTATTCTTGATAGCGCCGTTCATCCAGTGGTCGTAGGTGGTCTCGTCCGAGCCATCCTCCCAGTGGAGCACCGTCGACGTGAGCAGCTTGATCTTTTTCTTAGCCACGGGCTTACGGATACGCGAGTCCGATTCGCCCTTGGAGAAGCCGCACATCTCGACGGAGATGAGCATAACCTGCTCCTGGTAGACCATGGTGCCGTAGGTTTCGCCCAGGATGTCGTCCAGACGGTCGTCGTAGGAGACGGCCGGCTCCTTGCCGTTCATACGGTTGATGTAGGACGAAACCATGCCGGCGCCCAGCGGGCCCGGGCGGTACAGAGCGATCAATGCCACGACGTGCTTGTACTCGGTGGGCTTCATGTTCTTGATCGTGGCCGTCATGCCGGCGGACTCGACCTGGAAGACGCCGGCGGTATGGCCGGAGCCCATGAGCTTAAAGATCTCGGGGTCGTCAAAGGGGATCTCTTCCTCTTTGATGTCGATGCCGAAGTTCTTTTTGATGTTTGCCTTGGCCTTAGAGATAACCGTCAGCGTGCGCAGGCCCAAGAAGTCCATCTTGAGCAGGCCCATGTCGGCAACGGTATGACCCTCGTACTGGGTAATCTCGACGCCGCCCTTGGTGTCGAGCTTGGTGGGTACGTGCTCGTTGACGGGGTCGCGGCAGATCAGAACGGCGCACGCGTGCACACCCTCGCCACGGGTAAGGCCCTCAATCGAGAGCGCCGTGTCGATGATGCGGCGGGCGTCGTCGTCCTTTTTATAGGCCTCGGCAAAATCGGGGTTAAACAGATCCTCTTTGCCGGGTTGCTTTTCGAGCACCTGCTTGAGCTTGACCTTGGGGTCGCTCGAGACCATCTTGGACAGGCGCTGGCCCATGTAGACCGGGTAGTCCAGGACGCGCGCGGCGTCGTTAATAGCCTGCTTGGCCTTAATGGTCGAGTAGGTGATGACGTGGGTGACCTTCTCGGGGCCGTAGAGCTGGCGAACGTGCTCCACGACCTCGAGGCGCCGCTCATCGTCGAAGTCCATATCGATATCGGGCATCTCGGTACGCTGCGGGGACAGGAACCTCTCGAACATCAGACCGTTCTCGAGCGGGTCGAACGCGGTGATGTTCATGGCATAGGCGACGATAGCGCCGGCGGCCGAGCCTCGGCCGGGGCCGACGCCGATGCCGTTGTCCTTGGCCCATTGCACGTACTCGGCGACGATCAAAAAGTAGGCGGCAAAGCCCTTGTCGCAGATGACCTTGTATTCGTACTCAAAGCGCTCTTTGATGTTGACGCCACCGATCTCGCGCGTGGCCCAGTCGTCACCGTAGTGCTGGCGCAGGCCCTTCTCGCACTCGCGGCGGAACTGGCTCTCGTGCGTCTCGCCGGGGTCGAGCAACGGGAAGCGCGGCAGGATGATGGAATCCCAGTCCAGCTCAACGTAGCACTTATCGGCGATCTCGAGCGTGTTGTCGCAGGCCTCGGGGCAATACGGGAACATCGCCCGCATCTCCTCCTCGGTCTTCATGTAAAACTCCGAGCCGGTCATGCGCATGCGGTTGGGGTCATCGACCTTGGCGTTCATGCCAATACACATGATGACGTCCTGCACCGGCGCGTCCTCGCGGCGCAGGTAGTGGAAGTCGTTGGTGGCGATGACCTTGACGCCCACCTGTTTGGCGATGTCGATGAGCGTGCGGTCCATCTGCTCGTCGGTCAGGCCGTTATCGGTGGTAATGCCGTGTTCCTGGATCTCGATATAAAAGTCGCCGGGGTCGAAGGTGTCGCGGAAGGTTTCGGCCCACTTGATGGCGCCCTCCATGTCACCGCGGTCGATGTACTTGGGGATGATGCCGGCGATACAGGCACTCGTGCAGATCATGCCCTTGGCGTGGCGGCGCAGGTTGTCGAGCGTCACGCGCGGCTTGTAATAAAAGCCCTGCACGGCGGCCTCGGAGACCGTCTGCATCAGGTTGACGTAGCCCTCCTGGTCCTTGGCCAGAAGGATCATGTGGTAGAGCTCGGGCTTGTGGTCGCGGGCAAGGGTCTCGTCCGGCGTAAAGTAGACCTCGCAGCCAAAGATGGGCTTGATGACCAGGGGCGGCTTGAGCTCGTCGATATTGCCCTTCTCGTCCCACATAGCCATGTCCTTAACGTACTGGGCATGCTCGCGCGGGTTTTCCTCGGGGTCGGGCTCCACCAGCTCGTCGCGGCGGTCCTTTTCCAAGAAGGCCTTGTCGTGGCTCCAGGTTTTGTACTCGGGCGTGTTGTGGTTAACGGCGTCGCAGGCCAGCGCCAAGTCGGGCACGCCATACATGTAGCCGTGATCGGTAATGGCCACGGCAGGCATGCCAAGCTCAACGGCACGGTTGACCATATCCTGGATACGGGTTGCGCCGTCGAGCATGGAGAAAACAGTGTGATTGTGCAGATGGACGAATGCCATGTGATGAGCTCCGATGCGGGTTCGTGTTCTGACTGAACGATTTTACCGCACGGCGCGGACGGCACCCGAACCTAGCCAAACCCACATGGGCAGTCAATTTGGGACCCTTGATTAGCAACCTCATCCGAACACTTCCCATATTCATCCGAACATGTACGG
>OGYK01000335.1_pt1 | contig 39518 bp, 34 predicted proteins | sample 1576501 | NCBI WGS metagenome assembly OGYK01 (sample SAMEA3541530, study PRJEB24748) | human gut metagenome | biome: human gut; feature: human-associated habitat; material: faeces | place: China | collected 2012
GTTGCGGTCTGCCATATACAAAATCCTCTTTTTAAAGTCAGAACGGAGCAGCCGATAGACAATCTGAAAAGCTGTGTATGTCTTGCCGGTTCCGGTAGCCATAATAAGCAGTAATCGCTGTTGTCCTCTTGCAATTGCTTCCACCGTTCTGTTCACAGCATTTCGCTGATAATATCTTGGCGGATAAGTACTTTGAGAGGAATAGTAGGGCTGGGCTACAATTTTCTTTTCCAAGGCAGAAATGCCTTTGCCACCATTCAATTCTGCATAGTAGCATGCAATCAGCTCGTTCTGTGTCGGGAATTTTTCCAATTCAATCTGCTGTTCCTGTCCGGTCAGAAAATCTTGCTCATAGAAAGCTTCACCATTTGACGAATATGCAAACGGCAAGTCCATCATCTGAGCATATGTCATCGCTTGCTGCAATCCATGAGATACAGAGTGATTGTTATCCTTCGCTTCTACAACAGCAATCGACTTGCCATCGTTTAAGTACAGCAAATAATCGGCAAACTTGGGTTTGCTGCGAGCCACAATATTACCCCTGATGTTGATTCGACCATCTGTGATTCTGGTCTCCATCGTGATATGGCCTTTCCAACCTCTCTAAATGACCGGAGTTATGAAGTTTAACTTGATGTCTTCTTCGGACATCTTTTTTTTGCCCAATATCGTCATAGCAAAACCTCCTAATCATTTCTTAGTGTTGGCTATTCTCTGATAGTTTCAAGAATATCTTCTATACGGCAATCCATTACCTCGCAGATACGCAGCAAAACATCTGTGGTAATGTTGCCCCCTTTGCCAAGCTTTGCAATGGAAGCAGAACTAATGCCAGCTTTTTCCTTCAAGTCACTTTTTTTCATTCATTTATCTATAAGCATCTTCCACAGCTTATTGTAACTGATACGCATCATCGGAAGCCCTCCCAGTTAATTTCGTGAATCTTTTTATATTATAACATAAATCCGAAAATTTCTCCATTTGTTTAGTGGATTTAATATTCATAAAAACAAAATTTGTTTTGCGTTCGTAGACTTAATATCTGCTGAGATAATCAAAAATGCGTTCTGTTTTCCTGATAGCAAAAGAAGCGACCACCGACTATTGAACAATCGATGGCCGCTTCTACAGATTCTGTTAATCGTTTAACTAATACTCCAGAATTCCTTAGAGCATACCAAAATACTTCAGCGCATCTGTAATCGCCGCTTCCTTTTCCGGCGGGCATTTCGGCTGTCTGGAATTCTCAGATTTCGGTTTATTATAGTTTTCTCGCTCAATAATGCCATACTTCTGCTTGACCTGAGCGATATAGAGGTGGCTAACTTTCAGCCCTGTATGTTCCAGCACATACTCTTTAATTTCCTCATAGGTAGCCTTGCTCTCCGCCGCCGTCAAATCCAGCTCGTCCAGATTCAACTCCACCTCAATATGCTACTTGGTATTAAGTTTGGACAATAAGCATACCGTTTCCACATGGCTCGTCATCGGGAACATATCCACCGGCTGTGCCACAATCGCCTTATACCCATGCTGTTCCATAAACGCCAAATCACGCGCCAAGGACGCAGGATTGCAGGACACATAAACAACGCGCTCAGGCTGCACCTCGGCAATCGCCGCCAGCACCTTCTGCTCGCAGCCCGCACGCGGAGGATCTACCACAACCACGTCCGGACGCACACCGCCGGCCAACAGCTTTGGCAGCTCTATCGCCGCATCACCGCAGATAAATTCCGCATTAGCGCATTTATTCTCCTCGGCATTTTTCTTGGCGTTTTCAATCGCAGGCGCCACAATCTCGATACCATAAACCTGTTTGGCGTGACGCGCAAGATACAGAGAAATCGTACCTGTACCGCAGTAAACGTCCACTACGGTTTCCTTGCTGCTCAGCGCCGCAAACTCCAACGCCTTATTATACAGCTTTTCTGCCTGCTCGCTGTTTACCTGGAAGAAGGCCTGTGCGGAAATATGAAAGCTAAGGCTGCCCAAGCTATCCTTAATCGATTCCGGTCCGTACAGCACGCGTGTCTTACTGCCCATGACCACGTTCGTCTGTTTTTTGTTGATATTCTGCACCACGCTCACAAGTCCCGGAACATGACGCTTCAGCCATTCGATGAGCACGCCGCGATGCGGAATGTCATAGCCGGAGGTAATGATAACCGCCATCACCTCGCCGCTGTGCACGCCCACGCGTCCCATAATATGACGCACCAGTCCCTTGCCTGTCTTTTCGTCATAAGCGCTGATGTTATAATGCTGCATCCAGGTACGCACAGTTTTCATAATCGCATTGTTCGCCTCTTTGGAAATCATGCAGGCATCCGTATCTACAACGCTGTGTGTTGCCGTTGCATAACAGCCTATATGCAGCACGCCTTCGGCATCCGCTGCCGCGGGGAACTGCATCTTATTGCGGTAGCTCCACGGCTCCGCCGCCCCCAACACCGGCAATGCCTCTAAATTAAGATGTCCGATTCTGGTGAGCGCATCCTGCACCTGCTGACGCTTGCACTCCAGCTGTCCCTTGTAGCTCAAATGCTGCAGCTGACAGCCGCCGCATTCCTTATACACCGGACACGCAGGCTCCACACGCTCGGCAGATGCTTTGACAATCTCCTCCAGTGCACCAACTGCGTAGCTTTTCTTCACCAGCGTAATTATTACGCGCACCTCTTCCTCAGGCAGCGCACCTTTGACAAAGACCGTAAAGCCCTCGTACTTGCCAACGCCTTCACCGCTGCTGCCAAGACCATTGACAGTTAACGTAATATTATCCCCCTGTTTTACGGGAATTATCTGCTTCATATATTTCCACCTGACCTTTTCGATTTTATTGTATATATATTTAATTATATCACAAAAACAGCCTGCAAAGAAACAGCAGAACGCTAAGATAATGCTTTACATCAATTCCGCAGCCTACATAACGCCAAAATATCACTTTGCATCTTTCCTGTAATTGTGAGAAGTGTGCAACATTTTCTGTAAAGCTATATACTTTGCATATAACATAAGCTATAATTAAGTTAGGGACATTGAGTTTCCGGGTCTATAAAGGTTTTATTTTGCGAAAGGAGCGATGCACAATGACAGTAAAATTTTTGAAATGCAGTATTTGCGGTAATATCGTCGGCCTGATTCAGGACGGCGGCGGCGAGCTTGTCTGCTGCGGCAAGCCCATGCAGGAGCTTGTTGCCAACACCGAGGACGCAGCGCAGGAAAAGCATGTGCCCGTAATTACCGTTGACGGCAGCACTGTGCGTGTAGCTGTAGGCAGCGTAGAGCATCCCATGATTGAAAAGCACTACATCCAATGGATTTATCTGCAGACAACTCATGGCGGTCAGCGCTATATCTTAAAGCCTGGTGACAAGCCGGAGGCTGTTTTCGCTCTTGCCGAGGGTGCAGCTCCGCTCGCCGCTTATGCTTATTGCAATCTGCACGGATTGTGGACGGCAAAGCTGTAACATCTGTCGCCTTACATTCATAAAACACTTCTTTTCTCAGTGTCGGAGTCCCGACCGATAACGGTCAGGGGCTCCGATACTTTTTTATTACTCAAAAAGCTAAAAAATAAAACCGGCCTCCGACAGCTATATGTAATAGCATATCAGAGACCGGTTAAATTACAAAAACAATCACGCGAGGCTTATGGTCTTAAGCCCCAAAGGCTGTTAAAAAGCACAGCGAGAGAATTATTTTTCTACCCACAGGCCTTTTTCGTCTTTTTTGTAGCCGGCAAATTCGATTGCCAACGCAGCCATAACCTTGGTTGCGTCCTTAATCTGTACGTTCAGCTCTTCTGCGCGGATGAAATCATCGTGGCACATTTCGCTGGGGTTTTTGCCGGTAAGCAAAACGTATTCGTTCTGCATTTCTACAAGTGCTTTTGCTTCTGCATTAAATTGTTCCATTAGACTAATCTCCTTAGTTTTTATTATTGTACGATAACGCTCAGGTCACCTACAGCATGGGTAATATCCTTAACTGCTGCCAAGAGTGCCAGACGGTTGTTCTTCACGCGAACGTCCTCGTCCATAACCATAACGTCTTCGAAGAATTTGTTAATCGGGTCAACCAGCTTAACTGCTTCAGCCATAACTGCAGCATAGTCATACTTGGTTGCTGCAACCAGCACTTCCTTGCTGGCTGCCATAGCAGCATTGTGCAGAGCGCCTTCGGCCTCTACAGCGAAGAGCTGCGGGTTGATAGCGGATTCTTCTTCAATCTTCTTGCACAGGTTAGCAACACGGGTTGCAGCCTGAATCAGTGCCGGAGCCTCTGCGGAAGCAACAAAGCTGTTCAGAGCCTTAGCACGTGCAACAAGGTCGGTAAAGTCATCATTCATCTGGTCAGCCAGAACTGCGTCAACAACATCATAACGGATGCCTTGATCCATCAGCATGTTGCGCAGGCGCTGTTTCATGAACTCAGCAATCTGCGGTACGAGCTTTTTGGTGTCCTCTGCTGGAATGTTCAGCAAGTACAGAGCGCCGGCGATAACCTTGTACAGGGATACATGGTAGTTGCCGTCCAGCAAAATGTTGATGATGCCCAGAGCCTGACGGCGCAGTGCGTACGGATCCTGAGAGCCGGTCGGAGCCAGACCGCGGCTGAAGGTAGCGCAGATGTTGTCCAGCTTATCGGCAATACCTGTCAGACGGCCGATATCGGTATTCGGCAGCTCGTCACCGGCAAAGCGCGGCAGATAATGCTCGTAAATACCCAGTGCAACCTCAGGAGCTTCACCGTCGAGCTTAGCATATTCACGGCCCATAACGCCCTGCAGCTCGGTGAATTCGATAACCATGCCGGTTACCAGGTCGCATTTGCACAGCAGAGCGGTGCGCTCCAGCTTTTCTTTATCAACCTTGGCATTGATAGCCATAGCCAGCATATCAACAGCCTGTACCAGACGTTTGCTCTTATCGTTCATATTACCCAGGCCTTCCTGGAAGGAAACAGTTTTGAGTTTTTCCAGACGGTCAGCCAAAGTTTGTTTTCTGTCTTCGTTGAAGAAGAATTCAGCGTCGCTCAGACGTGCACGCAGTACGCGCTCATTACCATGAGCAACAATTTCCAGATGCTCCTTGCCGCCGTTGCGGACGGTGATAAACTTGTTCAGCAGGGAGCCGTCCTCTGCCAATACCGGGAAGTAACGCTGATGCTCACGCATCGGGGTGATGATGCATTCCTTCGGCAGAGCAAGGAATTTCTCTTCGAATTTGCCGCACAGAGCAGTCGGCCATTCTACCAGATAGTTTACTTCCTCCAGCAGGTCTTCATTGATTTCTGCATGACCGCCTTCGGCAATTGCCAGGTCAGTAACCTGTTGACGAATCAGCTCACGGCGAGCATCCTGGTCAACCATTACATAGTTGTCATGCATAACCTTTTCATAGGAATCAGCATCGGGGATTTCTACAGCGCCGATGGTGCCGATAGCAGCGGAAGCTACAGCGTTCTTAGCCTTGCTCTTTACGGTGTCGAACAGAGCCTTGGCAGCATCGCCGATGGACTCATGAGCTTTAGCGTTATCCAGAGCGGAAGGACGCAGGAAGCGGTGACCGCGGCTGAATTTGCCGGATTTTACGCCGGTAATTTCAACAGGGATAACTTCATCGCCGAACAGTGCAACCAGCCAACGAATCGGACGGACGAATTTGAATTCATGATCTGCCCAACGCATGTTTTTCGGGAAGTTCAGGCTGGTGAGGATATCACTCAGCAGACCCGGCAGCAAATCCTTAACCGGTTGGCCTGCCAGATGCTTAACAGCATATACATAATCATCGCGAACAACGAGCTCTTTTACGTCAACGCCTTGGCCGCGAGCAAAGCCGATAGCTGCTTTGGAGGGAGCGCCGCTTACAAAAGCGATTTTTGCGGAAGGACCTTTAGCCTCAACAGTGCTGTCCTCCTGAGCCTCGGCAACACCGCTGGCGATGAAGGTCATACGACGGGGAGTGCCATAGGTTTTAACTGCTTCGAAGGGAATGCGCAGCTCAGTCATTTTCTTTTCTGCCAAATCCTTTAATTGTGCCAGAATGGCAGGCATAAATTTCGCAGGAATCTCTTCTGTACCGATTTCAAAAAGTAATTTTTCCATTATTTATTCTCCCCTTTCTTGAGCAGCGGGAAGCCCATTTCTTCACGTTGTGCTACATAAGCCTTTGCACACAGGCGGGCCATCGCACGTACACGGCCGATGTAGGCAGTACGTTCACTTACGCTGATTGCTCCGCGGGAATCCAGCAGGTTGAATGCATGGGAGCATTTCAGAACGTAGTCATAAGCAGGACGGATATAACCAAGCTCAATAACGCGCTTAGCTTCTGCTTCATATTTGTCGAACAGGTCAAACAGCAGCGCGGTGTCTGCTACCTGGAAGTTGTAGAAGGATTGCTCTACCTCGTTGGTGTGGAAAACATCACCGTAGGTGATGTCGCCAACCCATTGGATATCGAATACGTTTTCTACGCCCTGGATGTACATAGCCAGACGCTCCAGACCGTACGTGATTTCAACGGTAACAGGCTTAACGTCGATGCTGCCTACCTGTTGGAAGTAGGTGAACTGGGTGATTTCCATACCATCCAGCCAAACCTCCCAGCCCAGGCCCCAAGCGCCCAAAGTCGGAGATTCCCAGTTATCCTCTACAAAGCGGATATCATGCTCCTCCTGATGAATGCCGAGCTCAGCCAGGCTCTGCAGGTACAGCTCCTGAATGTTTTCCGGAGAGGGCTTTACGATAACCTGGAACTGATGATGCTGGAACAGACGGTTCGGGTTATCACCGTAACGGCCGTCTGCCGGACGGCGGGAAGGCTCTACGTAAGCCACACGCCAGGGCTCAGGTCCGAGTACGCGTAAAAATGTAGACGGGTTCATTGTGCCTGCACCTTTTTCGATGTCATAGGGCTGTGCCATAATGCAGTTTTGGCCTGCCCAGAATTTTTGCAGCTTCAAAATAATTGTCTGAAAATCCATGTTTTACCTCCTATATTTGTTACAAAGACGGCAATGGCAGCAGCTTTGTCCGAAAAAACAAAAAAGCACCCGCGTCCCCGTAACTTAAATGTTACAGGGACGGAGTGCATACAGCTCAAACTCCGCGGTTCCACCCTGCTTGACTGCAATAACTGCAGCCCGCCTCAATCAATATACTATTACAGCTCCAAAGCGCCTTCATCTGCCTTTGCCGCCTTGCACTGTCACGGCTCGCTGAGTTTGCAGATTACTACTCTTCTTCTTAGCTTAACTGTTAGTATATAAAATGCTGCGCTATTTGTCAAGAGCGGCAAGTAATTTTGTAAATACCACTCACAAAAATGTATCGTTACTATTAGCTTTCACCATAACAAAATGCCCCCACGCGAACGCGCAGAGGCATTATTGCTTCAAGTTGTCAGGTTAATATAAATTAAGCGGCTATTATTTCTTTTCGATGAGCTTCAGCGGAGCAGAAATCTTAGCTTCTACTTTTTCGCCTTTAGCAGCCTTAACAGCTACTTCCAGACCTTGCTGGCCCATGATTTCCGGCTGTTGAGCGATAGTAGCGCTCATAGCGCCGCTTTCTACAGCCTTTACGCCGTCAGCAGTACCGTCAAAGCCAACGATGAAGATTTGCTTGCCGGCACTCTTAGCAGCTTCGATTGCACCCAAAGCCATTTCGTCGTTCTGAGCGAAAATAGCTTTGATATCCGGGTTAGCCTGCAGCATGTTTTCTGCTACAGTCAGGCCCTTGCTGCGGTCAAATTCAGCAGTCTGTTTAGCAACAACGGTCAGCTTGCTGTCAGCCAGCTTGTGGAAGCCTTCGCCGCGTTCACGGGAAGCGCTGGCACCGGGGATACCCTCCAGCTCAGCAACCTTAACCTTTTCGCCCAGCTTTTTGATAATGTAATCAGCAGCCATTTCGCCGCCTTTTACGTTATCGGAAGCAACCAGGCATGCTACATCACCCTGGTTAGCACTGCGGTCGAGGCAGATAACAGGGATGTTAGCCTTGTTGGCAGCCTTTACGGATGTAGAAATTGCATCAGAGTCAACAGGGTTAACCAGCAGAACGCTGATGTTTTGCTGCAGCAGGTCAGCAATATCATTAGCCTGCTTTGCAGGATCGTTCTGAGCGTCAACAACCTTTACAGTTACGCCCAGCTCCTTAGCCTTAGCTTCTACGCCTTTAGCCAGGGAAACGAAGAACGGATTGTTTTGAGTGGATACGGAGAAGCCAACGGTGATTTTCTTGTCATTGCCTTTTGCAGCATCCTTCTTGTCGCTGCCGCCGCAGCCGACAATCATCATAGCCATTGCTACAATGCAGGTTAATACCAATAAAATTTTTTTCATGTGAGAAAATACCTCCCGGAATTAGAAATTACTATGCGGACAAAAACTTGAATTAAGCAGACTGCGGCTGAAAAGCACTGGATGGTGCTTTACGTCCGCATCACGCTTAGTTTTTCTTTCTGTCCATCAGCACAGCCAGCAAAATTACAATACCTTTGACAACTTGTTGGTAAAAGCTGGATACGTTTAAGATATTCAGACCATTGTTCAGAGTGCCGATAATCAGCGCACCGATAATGGTACCGAAGATGCGGCCCTTACCGCCGGAAAGACTGGTGCCGCCCAATACTACAGCTGCGATAGCATCCAGCTCATAGCCGGTACCGGCAGTAGGCTGAGCACTGTTCAGACGGCTGGTAAGAATAGCGCCTGCCATACCGCAAAGGAAACCAGTTACGGTATAAGCAAATATTTTAATGCGGTTGATTTTGATACCTGCAATGAAGGAAACCTTCTCATTACCGCCGACAGCATAGGTTTTGCGTCCCAGCGGAGTTTTGTGCAGGATGAACCACAAAATGAAAAACATAATCAACATCATAATGGCAGGAACCGGCAGACCGGCAACATACCCCTGGCCGAATTCAAGGAAGCGGTCATCCTCGGACAGGCTGCTGATAGGGTTGCCGTTGGTATATACCAAAGTCAGACCACGGAAAATGGTCATAGTAGCCAAGGTTGCGATAAAGGGCGCCACCTTGCCGTAGGTAATTACCAGGCCGTTGACACTGCCCAGTGCAGCACCGATGAGGCAGGCCAGCACGATACCGAATACAGGATCCATGCCGCCCTTGATAAAGCTGCCCATGAGTGCGCTGGAAAGCGCAAGAATACTGCCGACGGACAAATCAATACCGCCGGTTAAGATAACAAAGGTCATGCCAAAGGAAATTAAGGCATTGATAGAAACCTGACGCAACAGGTTTTTCAGGTTGCTGGGGTCGATAAAGCTGCTGTTGAGGCAGGAAATAACCACAAACAACACAATGAGTCCGATTATGGAACCGGATTTTTTTAAGATTGCTTTTACATCCATTATTTTTATTGCCCTCCCGTTGCAAGTGTCATGATTTTTTCCTGGTCTGCTTCATCGTGCAGCAGTTCGCCGGCAATGCGGCCTTCGTGGACAACGACGATGCGGTCGCTCATGCCCAATACCTCCGGCAGCTCCGAAGAAACCATAATAATCGAAACGCCACTTGCAGTAAGCTCGTTCATCAGCTCATATATATCGCGTTTTGCACCTACGTCGATACCACGGGTAGGTTCATCCATAATAATGACCTCCGGGTGCATGCCAACCCATTTGGCAATAACCACCTTCTGCTGGTTACCGCCGGACAACGCACCGGCCTCAAGGTCCAGGCTGCTGGTCTTTACGCCCAGCTTTTTTGCCATTTTATCGGCAAAATTATTAAGAACATTAAAATTGATAACACCGCTTTTGGCAAAGCTGTCAACACTCGGCAGAGCAATGTTGCGCAAAATGGAGAAGTCCAGAATCAGGCCCTCGGTTTTGCGGTTTTCGGTTACGAAGCCCAATCCTGCCTTAATAGCATCCTCAGGCTTGGTAATCTTCAAAGTCTCGCCCTTGAAAACCAGCTCGCCGCCTGCATGAGGATCAACGCCGAAAACGGCGCGCATGATTTCGGTACGGCCGCTGCCCATGAGGCCGGCGAAGCCCAAAATCTCGCCCTTGCGCAGGTTAAAGTTAATATCATGGAAAACTCCCGGCTGCTCAAAGTTTTTAACCTCCAACAGCACCTCGCCCGGCTTATTGCGGCGGTCGGGATAAAATTCCGTAATGGAGCGTCCTACCATATCGCGGACAATCTGCTCCATACTGTATTCCTTAACAGGCTTGGTTGCAACGGATACGCCGTCACGCATAACGGTAATCGTGTCGCAGTTCTGTGTAACCTCTTCCATACGGTGCGAAATATACACCATTGCTACACCGCGTTTTTTCAGAGAGCGCATAACCTCAAAGAGCTTTTCTGTTTCTCTTTCGGTCAGCGCCGCCGTAGGCTCGTCCATAATAACAACCTTGGCATCCAGCAGAAGGTTACGAACGATTTCCGTCATCTGCTGCTGTCCTACCGAGCATTCGCCGGCTTCCATATCCAGCGGCAGCTCAATTTCAATTTCACGGCATTTCTGCTCTGCCATAGCACGCATAGCCTTAAAATCCAGGATACCCATGCCGTTGGTTACGCTGTGCATCAAAAACAGGTTTTCCAGAATGCTCAGGTTCGGCCAGATATTCAGCTCCTGATGGATGAAGGCGATGCCGTAAGCTTCTGCCTCCAGAGGATTTTTGAAGCTGATTTCCTTGCCGTCGACAAAAATCTGTCCCTTATCCTGCTTGTGAATACCCGTCAGGATATTCATCAGTGTTGATTTGCCGGCACCGTTTTCACCCATCAGAGCATGTACCTCACCGCTTTTAAGCTTCAGGTCAACACCCTTTAGCACCTCATTAGAACCAAAGGCCTTATGGATATTTCTTAATTCAATCTCCATACTATTCCTACCTTACGCTAATTTTTAAAAGAAAACATTGCTGTGCAAAATTACATTGGCATACGGAGTAATTTCGCCGGTGCGGATAATGCATTTGGCATGCTTGGTTGCTTCCTTGAAGGCTTCGTGGTCTGCATCGATAATCCACTGCTCTTCAGTGAAAAGCTGCTTCATCGTTCCGTAGACAGCAGGATTTTTTCCTTCCATTTCCGCTGCAATTTCTACCTTTTCGATAACCATATTCTTGGCTACTTCTTCAACAACCTCCAGGAAGGAGGGAGTTCCCGGCTTCAGAGCCAGGTCGATTTTCTGCACGCCTGCAGGCACAGGCAGACCGCAGTCACCGATAACGATAGTGTCGGTGTGGCCCAAATCAGCCAGCACCTTCGCAATAGAGCTGTTTAACATTCCACCCTTTTGCATTACTTAAGCATCTCCTCTACTTCATGTAAATAAGGCATACCGCCCTGTGCTCCCAGCTTTTGCACCGAAAGAGCTGCGGCAGCATTGGCAAAGCTGATGCTTTCCTGCATGGATTTGCCATTTGCACGGGCAACAGCAAAGGCACCGTTAAAGGTGTCGCCTGCACCCGTAGTGTCAACCGGCTTTACCTTAAAGCCGGGAACAGTAATAACCTGTCCCTTTTCTGCATAGGCAACACCCTTGCTGCCCAGCGTCATAATCACCTTGCCCTGGTTCTGATCAAGGATATCCGCCTTGCCCTTACCGGCAAACAATGTTGCTGCCTCGTGCTCGTTGGGAGTCAGGTAAGTAATCTTATCCAGCAGAGCCTGCGGCACCGGAGCAACAGGTGCGGGGTTCAGCAGCACAGGTACACCGTGCGCTGCGCATTTTTCAATGACATAGGCATTGGTAGCGGCAGGAATTTCGTGCTGCAAAAGCACCATATCCGCCTTTTGGATATCCTCCCACGCTTCATCAATCAGCGACGGTGATACCAAATCATTGGCAGCCTTGATAACGATAATCGTGTTATCGTCCTCCGCTACGGTAATGTGTGCGGTACCGCTGTTTTCACCCGGCAGCACCTTCACATAGGTGGAATCAACGTTGTTTTCCTTTAAAGCCTTCAATACAAGCTGACCGTACACATCATCACCGATGCAGCCTACCATCATAACATCTGCTCCCAGGCGGGCTGCAGCAACAGCCTGGTTGGCACCCTTGCCGCCGGGAGAAACGGTCAGGCGGTTGCCGAAAATAGTTTCTCCGGGATGCACCCAGCGGTCACATTCAACAGTAATATCAATATTACAGCTACCTACTACGACAATCTTTGACATATTTTCTACCTCCTGTCTTCAGGATTTATATAATTTTTTGTAATAACAATGCGTATTGCCCGTCAATCAGATTCGGCTGCAGCAAATCCTTAAGAAATGCTGCCTGCTTACGGCTGGTTTTGGGCATAGTCTGATGCCAATAGGTGATGGCAAGCTGCAGCAGACGCAGCAACTCCTCCCTGGCGCGCTTGTCATCGGCAGTCAGCTGCCAGAAAAAGCTGTACCATTGGCGGAAGATATCCGCATCATCCAGCATCGCCGAACGCGATACGTTAGCGGTTACATCACGCAGGTGACGCACAAGCAGCTGCAGAAGCGCTGTCTGCCGCTCAGGCGGTGCCTTTGGCACACGCCGCAGCAGCAGGCGATACAAAAGCGTCAGCTCTCTGTAAATTCTGCAGGCCTTGTCAAAGCCATCCCAGCGTGCGTACACGACGAAATGCAGCTGCAGCTGCTGCAGGCTCCACGCCAACCGTTGCAGGTCCTGCTGCATTAAAAGCCAACGCCCGGCCTCACGCAGCAGAAACGCGGTCTCCTCGCGCCACCGCCTGCGTGCCATACGCGCCGCCAGACTGAGCCATTCGCCCATAAATTCCTGCAGCATTGCAGTATTGTCGGCTTGCGTCCGCAGCCAACGCCGCACCAGCAGTGCAAGCATGGGACGCACCTCAGCCAAACGCCTGTCGCACACGGCAAACGTCAGCCTCAGCAGAACGCTGCCGCCCTGATGCGCCAGCTGCGGATTGACCAGCAGCTGCTCCAGACGCGGCCTGCTTTCCTGCATCCAAGCCGCAAAAAGCTGCCGTTGCCGGTGGCGTAAGGCCACCAGCAGACAGCAGCTGATTGCTTGTAATGCTTCATTATCTGCTGCTTCAGCAATAATACCCGAAAAAGCTGTGCAGGCGTTTTGTTCTCTGCCGTCACGCAGAGCAATACATGTTTCTAAAATAAGTTCTGTTAGCATATTTCTACAGGTTAATATCGCCTTCGTAGACATCACCGGAAACAGGATCCACCGTTACCAGCAAACCGTCGGCCAGCTTAGAGGTTGCTTTTTCCGCGCCTACGATAACAGGCAGGCCGCAGGTTACGGCAACAATAGCGGTGGAGGATGTCAGGCCGCCCTCTTCAGCAATAATCGCTGCTGCCTTGGCAGCAGCCTGCGGTACAAACTCATCATTGAGCACATCAACTACAAGGATATCACCCTTTTGGAGCTTGTCCTTGAAGTCTGCCGCAGTTCTGCCTACGCAGATACGGCCGGTGACAGTCTTGCTGCCGATACCGGTACCGCTGAGCAGCTTGGTGCCCACTGTAACCACCTTAATCAGATTTGTACTGCCCGGAGTACCGATAGGCACACCGGCAGTTATAACAACAGATGCGCCGTCCTTGATTACGGAGTGATGCAAAGCACACTGCAAAGACAGTTCAATCATTTCATCAGTATTTGTGGAGTATGGCCCCAAAAGCGGCAGCACACCCCAATAAAGCTGCATCGCACGCACACGCTCAGGCAGACGTGATACAGCAACAACAGTACATTGAGGCTTATATTTGGCAATCATACGCGCCGTAAAGCCTGATTCGGTAATCGTAAGAATAGTATCTGCCTTTATTTCCTGAGAAATCTGTACGGTAGCATGGCTGATTGCGTCAGTAGAATGGATGCGCTCGCTGATGCCCTTCTTTTGGAAGATATGCACATAATCAAGTGCATTTTCCGTGCGCACGGCAATCTTGGCCATCGTCTGCACCGCCTCCAGCGGATATTTGCCGCTGGCAGTTTCGCCGCTCAGCATAATAACATCGCTGCCGTCGAAAATAGAGTTGGCGACGTCGCTGGCCTCGGCACGAGTTGCACGGTAGCTGTTAATCATGCTTTCCAGCATCTGCGTAGCCGTGATAACAGGCTTGCCCGCCTTGTTGCAGCGCGAGATAATATCCTTCTGTACCAAAGGCACATCCTCGGTCGGAATCTCTACGCCCAGGTCGCCTCTGGCAACCATAATGCCGTCTGATACGCCGATAATTTCATCGATATGCTGTACACCGGCCTCATTCTCGATTTTGGAAATAATCCCGATAGAAGAACCTGCTTCCTCAAGCACTTTACGGATAGCGATAACATCATCGGCCTTCTGCACGAAGGATGCCGCAATGTAATCCATATCATGCTCGACAGCAAAAAGAATATCTGCCTTGTCCTGTTCCGACAAAAACGGCAGCTTCAGCTCGATACCGGGGCAAGCCACGCGCTTACGCGAGCTCAGCTCGCCGCCATTGACCACCTTAGTATAAATTCTGCAGCCGTCAATACGTACAACCTTTAAGGAAAGCAGTCCGTCGGCCAGCAGAATATTACTGCCGATTTCTACCTCCTGCGGCAGACCGGCATAATTAACGTGTGCCATATGGCGGTCGCCCAGATAATCCTCGGTAGTCAGGCAGAAATCATCGCCCTCGTTCAGCTCGATTTTACTTTCGGCAAACATGCCCAAGCGCATTTCCGGGCCCTTGGTATCGGCAATCGTAGCGATTACCTTACCGGCCTCTTCTGCTGCTCGGCGCACCAGCTGCAGCCTTTTGCCATGATCTTCATGGTTGCCGTGCGAAAAGTTGAAGCGTGCCAAGTCCATGCCTGCAAGCATCATCTTACGCAGCAGCTCTACATTGTCCGTGCTGGGACCTACTGTACAGATAATCTTCGTTTTCTTCATCAGGACTGCGCCTCCTCAGTACTGAAATTTATTCTCACACAAAACCTCATAGGCATCCTCTGCCTCCGAAACCGGCAGACAGATTTCATAAGCCTTATTATGCTTGCCTCCGGCACTTTTCAGCTGTACCAAAAAGCCGTTTTCCGTCAGCATTTGCTTTATTTTTTGGGCTTGTTCCTCAGTGTGGGCAATATAAATTGTTTTCCACATACTAGAATGCCTCCTGTAAATCAGGTAATTGGATTAAGCCTTGTAAGCTTTGATTTTTTCAATCAGCTTCGGCAGAATTACGTTTACATCACCTACGATGCCATAATGAGCAACGGTGAAAATCGGTGCCTCTGCATCCTTATTGATAGCGATGATGATATCGCTGTCCTTCATGCCGGACAGATGCTGGATAGCACCGCTGATGCCGCAGGCAAAGTAGATATGCGGAGTAACGGATTTACCGGATTGGCCGACCTGTTGGGAGTGAGTCAGCCAGCCCTCATCAATAGCAGCACGGGTGCCTGCTACTGCGGAATTTTCAAAGAGAGCAGCCAGCTGTTCCAACACGTCGAATTTCTCCTTGCTGCCGAAGCCACGGCCGCCTGCTGCGATCATATCAGCTTCATCAATCTTAACAGCGTTTTCACTGCTCAGAGCTTCTTTTTTAACCAGTTCAACACGGCTTACAGCGCCTGCTTCCGGAGTGAAGGCAATAACCTCACCGGTGCGGGTGTTATCCAATTCAGCCGGTTTGAATACTTTAGGACGAATGGTACCCATTTGCGGACGGTTAACGTCGCAGATGATGGTAGCGCAGATATTGCCGCCCAGTGCGGGACGAGTCCAGGCGACGAGCTTGTCATCGGTTACATCCAAAGCGGTGCAGTCAGCGCACAGGCCGGTATGCAGACGTGCTGCAACACGCGGAGCCAGGTCACGGCCGTCATCGGTAGCACCGAACATAATGGAAGCCGGATCATATTTCTTGGACAGCTGGCAAATAGCATCGGTATATAACTCGGTATCATAATCTGCGTATTTAGCATCCTCAACAACATAAACAACATCAGCGCCGGCAGCAATCAGCTGCTGCGGCAGCTCGCCTGCAGCAGCGGTCACCAGTACCGCACAGCATTTTTCCTCCAGCTTGGCACACAGCTCTTTGGCAGCGCCCAACAGCTCAAAGGTAACATTCATCAGCTGACCATTTTCCTGTTCAGCAATAACCCACATATTTACACACTCCTATTCGTTATCTTCAGTATCGTCAGTTTCGGCAATAGCTATTGCCTCCATGGGACATTCGCGGATGCAGGCACCGCAGCAGACACACTGCTGCATATCAATCTGCGCCTTGCCCTCACGCAGCGTCGCAGCGCCCATCGGGCAGACTGCTACACATTCCTCACAGCCACAGCAGAGCTGCCTGTTTACTTTTATCAGCATGGTTCACCTTAGCGGGTAATAACCTCTGCCTTAACCAGCTTTTCAAACAGCATATCTACTGCTGCATCAGCATCTTCTTCGGTAATGATTTCGCCGTTGATTTCAGGCGGGGTCGGGGTGAAGGCTTTTTTAACCTTAGTCGGAGAACCCTTCAGGCCTACGGTTGCAGGATCAATATCCAGGTCAGCAACGGTCAGAGTAGGAATCTGAGCCTTACGAGCTTTCATTTTGCCTTTAATGCTGGCAAAACGCGGCTCTTTTTCGGATTTGGTTACGGTAACCAGCAGCGGTGCAGCACAAGCCAGAGTCAGCTGGTAGTTTTCGTTTTCACGGACAACAACAAATTTACCGTCTTCATAGCTCAGGCTCAGAGCGCCGGTAATCTGAGGAATTCCCAGATGCTCTGCCATTTCCGGACCAACCTGTGCAGTATCGCCGTCTACTGCCTGCTTGCCGCAGAGTACAAGGTCGAACTCGCCCAGATGTTTTACAGCAGCAGCCAGAGCCAGGCTGGTTGCCAGAGTATCACTGCCGCCCAAAACGCGGTCGCTCAGCAGAACGCCGTCATCAGCGCCCATAGCGATTGCTTCCTTCAGAATATCGGTTGCCTGGGGCAGGCCCATGGTCAGTACAGTTACCTTAGCGCCTTCTTTGTCCTTCAGGCACAGTGCTACCTCCAATGCCTGACGGTCATAGGGATTCATAATATTTTCTACACCCGTACGGTCTAAGGTATTGGTTTCGCGGTTAAATTTTACTTTTGCCGTATCCGGCACTTGTTTTAAACAAACGAGAATATTCATTTGCTGCCTCCTTAAGCTTATTACAGGAGCTGCTGCTCCGGCTTTTTTACATTCTTCTCTTTATTTTAGCATTTTTGTACTTAAACTTGCAAGTATATCATGAAAGTTTATGAAAAACAGCTCAAATAATTACATCAATCTTTCTTTACCACACAGTTTTCACCAAGTATTTTGACTACATCCTCGGCAAAGCCAGGTGCTTCGCTGTTTACCCAGAAGTTAGGCGTAGTCTTGATAAGCTTGCGCGAGCCCATCAGCTGCAGATATACGCAGTCATCGCCCTTATATTTTTGGAACAGCTGCATCAGCTCACGCTGCACCAGCGGATTTTCCAGATGCGCCTCGATACGCAGACGAATTTCTGTAGGCGGCTTAGATGGCAGGGCGCGCACGCTGTTGGCAATAATCTTGCTTTCGCGCTCATCAACGCTGAAGCGTCCCTCAATCGCCACAATACTGTCTTCATAGATATCCTTGACATTTGTATGATAAGCCTGCGGGAAAACGATAATCGGGAAGCGTCCGCTGAAATCCTCCAGCGTCAGAAGAGCCATCGTATCACCGCGCTTGGTATTTTTTATCACACAATCCGTAATAATACCGGCCACACGCACAAACTGTCCGTCCTGCACCTGCGTTTCGCCGCCGAACTGGTGCAGCGGCATGAAGCGCTTCAGCATTTGCTTGTAATCGCTCAGCGGATGGTCGGTAACGTAAAAGCCGATGATTTCCTTTTCGTTCTGCAGAATAAGCTGCTTGGGGATTTCCGGCAGCGGCGGCAGCTTGATTTCCGTCACGCCGAAGCTGTCATCTCCGAACAGTCCCAGCTGGCCGTTGGCCTTGTCCCTCTGGCAGGCAGCGCCCAAATCAATCGCCTGGTCCATAATAGCCAGCATCTGCGAGCGTCTGGCGCCGAAGGAATCCATTGCGCCGCATTTAATCATATTTTCGATAACACGCTTGTTGACCACGCGCATATTCACACGGCAGCAGAAATCCGTCAGACTCTTGAACGGACCGCCCTCGTTACGGGCGCTGATAATGGCATCTACTGCGGCATCACCGGTATTTTTGATGCCTGCCAGGCCGAAGCGGATGGATGCATTTTGATGTACCGTAAAGTTGTGGCCGCTTTCGTTGACATCCGGCGGCAGGATTTTGACATTATCATTACGGCAGACGTTGATATACCAGCTCACCTTATCCGCATCACCGATAATGCTGTTGAGGAAGGCCGCATAGAATTGCGGACGCCAGTGCGCCTTCAGATAAGCGGTTTCATAGGCTACCAGCGCATAGGCTACGGAGTGGGATTTGTTGAAGCCGTAACCGGCGAAGTGCTGCAAGAGCGAGAAAATCTGGTCGCTGAGCTCTTGGGGAATATCATGCAGCTTCTTGGCACCGTCGATGAACGACTGGCGCATAGAATCCAGCTCCTTGGCCTTCTTCTTGCCCATCGCGCGGCGCAGAATATCTGCCTGACCGAGCGTAAAGCCTGCCAATGCGGAGGTTATCTGCATAACCTGCTCCTGATACAGAATAACGCCGTAGGTATCCTTCAAAATAGGCTCCATCAGCGGATGCAGCACCTTCGCCGTGCGCTGTCCGTGACGGCCGGCAATAAAGTCCTCCGCCATACCGGTGCCCAAAGGCCCCGGACGGTACAGAGCCACCAACGGAATCAGATCCTCAAAGCTTTCGGGAGCCAAATCCATAACCAGCTTGGTGATGCCTGCCGACTCCAGCTGGAAAACGCAGGACGTTTCACCGCGGCGCAGCATAGCGCAGGTTGCCTCATCTGCCAGCGGAATGTTATCAATATCAACCTCTTCACCCGTAGTTTCGCGGATAAAGCGAATGCAGTCACCGATAACTGTCAGCGTGCGCAGACCCAAAAAGTCCATCTTCAGCAAGCCAAGCTCTTCTACTTTATTTTTATCGTACTGGGTGATGACGCCACCCTCACTGCCCTGCTGCAGCGGCACGTAATTTTTCATATTATGCGGCGCGATAATAACACCGGCGGCATGCGTGCCTGCGTTACGCGGCAGGCCCTCCACGCTTTGCGCAAGGTCAATCAGCTTCTTGACCTCCGGGCGCGAGTCATATGCCTGACGGAAGTCCTTGCTGCCGTTCAGCGCCTTCTCCAGCGTAATGCCCAGCTCACGCGGAATCAGCTTGGCGATTTCGTCTACCTCGCCGTAGCTCATGCCCAGTGCCTTGCCTACGTCGCGCACCGCCGCGCGCGCCTGCAGGGTACCGAAGGTAATAATCTGCGCCACACGCTCCTGTCCGTAACGGCGCACTACATAATCCAGCACCTGATTGCGCTTTACATAGCAGAAGTCGGTATCAATATCAGGCATGCTGACGCGTTCAGGATTTAAAAAGCGTTCGAACAGCAGATGGTAACGCAAGGGCTCAATATTCGTTATACGCAGCAGATAGGCCACAATACTGCCTGCGGCACTGCCGCGTCCCGGACCGACCGGAATATCATGGCTGCGGCAATAATTGATAAAGTCCCAGACAATGAGGAAGTAGCAGGCGTAGCCCATCGTATTGATGATGTCCAGCTCAAAATCCAGACGCTTGCGGACCTTCTCATCCACAACCTCATAGCGCTTAGGCAAGGCCTCCTCACACAGGTGGCGCAAATAGCTCACAGCATCAAAGCCCTCCGGCACCGGGAACTCCGGCAGCAGCAGATGGCCGAACTCCATCTTCACGTTGCAGCGGTCGGCAATTATATTGGTATTGCTCAAAGCCTCCGGACAATCGCCGAACAGCGCCTCCATCTCATCATAACTTTTCAGATAATAGCTGTCGTTGTTAAAGCGCATACGGTCCGGCTCATCAACCGTACTCGTCGTCTGGATGCACAGCAGAATATCCTGCGCCGCGGCATCCTTTTGCTGCACATAATGCAAATCGTTCGTCGCTACCAGGCCCAGACCGAACTCCTGCGCCAGCTGCTTCAGCTCCGCGCTGACCTTGTGCTCCTCATCAAGGTCGTGGTCCTGAATTTCCAAAAAATAATTTTCCTTGCCGAAAATGTCTATATATTCCTGAATGCAGCGACGTGCTCCCTCCAGGTTGTCCTGCAGAATCATCTGCGGTACCTCGCCGGCAACGCAGGCACTGAGGCAGATAATGCCCTCGTGATAGGTACGCAATACGTCCTTGTCTACGCGCGGCTTATAGTAAAAGCCCTCCAGCTGACCGATGCTGACGATTTTCATCAGGTTATGGTAGCCTGTATCGTTCTCCGCCAGCAGAATCAAATGGTACATGCCGCGGTTATTTTTTTCCAGATGCGAACCCTTGGACAGATATACCTCGCAGCCGATAATCGGCTTGATGCCTGCCTTGGTACATTCCTGATAAAATTCTACCGCACCGTACATCGCGCCATGGTCGGTAATCGCCAGGCTGTCCATGCCCAGCTCCTTGGCATAGGCCACCAGCTCGTGGATTTTCGAAGCGCCGTCCAGCAGGCTGTATTCCGTATGTACATGTAAATGAGTAAAGCGTTTTGTCATCTCTTGCTCCTTAAATTTAAAGACCGCTGCCGCGCAAATCCGCGGCAAATGTATGTAAAATTATTCTAGCATTACAGATAAAATTCCTGCCTAAAACTGAAAAAACATACAACCGTGAATTCACAATTCGTTCGTTGTATGTTCTCTTAACATATGTTACAATCAAGTAATCCAGACATAAGAAAACCACTCCTACACATTGCCCGGTGGCGGAGTGGCTTCTTGAGCTAATTTTCCACTAAGGCAACTCACCGTGTGGGCGGTTGTCCTTTGTCTATAATATAGCACATCAAGCTGCTTTTTGCAAGCAAACCGCTTGCTGTAAAAGCAGCTTTTTCGCTTCTACTCCCCTTTTTTTCCCCATGCTAAACCGATGAGCAAAAAGAACAGATTATACACTAGCGCCGGCAGCAGACTGTTGATTTCCCACGGGCTGATATGCTTCCAGAAGAGCGCCGCAAAAATGCCTGCGCCCATAGCAGCCACGCCCATCGAAGCGCGCACCCTGCCCGGGAAGAAGATGCAGAACGTCAGCGGCAGAAAGATACCGCTGCCCCGCAGCGCCATGGAGAGGTAATTCCACTCCAGCACCGACGAATCAAGGTGCATAAAGACGAACACCATCGCAGCGACAGAAACGGCCAGCACGCTCAGGCGGCTTGCCCACAGCTGGCCTGCAGCCGTAGCCTTAAGCCAGATTTTGCTGACGATATCGCGTGAAATCATCGTACCTACGCCCAGCGCCAGACCGGCGATTGAGCCCAGCGCCGAAAGCAGCACAGCGCCAAGACCGATACCGCCGAGCCATTGCGGCAGATAGGTAACAAGATACAGCGGCAATGCGTCAATAGAATTTATCTCCGGATGATGCAGATGCATGAACATGCCAATCAGCACCGACGGCAGTCCCACCGGAATGACAATCAGCGCGGCAGCACAGCAGCCGACAGCTGCCGTTTTGGTATCGCGCGCCGAAAAAAGTGCCTGCACATAGGTTTGCGTAGAAATAACGCCCACAATCATCGAACCGAGGCTGACAAGACCGTCCTCCATACCGCGCCCGAAAAGGCTGAACCAGGGGTACGCTGCAAAGCTCTGCGTCATGCCCTGCCAATGTCCCATATCGGCGTAGGCCAGAAAGCCTCCGACGAAAATGCTGGCGAAAATCAGCACAATCTTAAAAATGCCGGCCATACCGCTGCTGCTGAGGCCGCCGAAAAACACCAGCAGCAAAGTAACAGCGATAACAATTGCCGCTGCAGCCAAAAGCGGTACACCGAACAAGCCGGCAATGAGATGCAAAGCCGTCAGCGTGCTCGCTACGATGCTGAAAAAAATACCGGCGCAGGCGCTGAAGGTCGCCAGCCACCCCGCAGGCTTGCCGTAATCCGTAACGAGAAATTCCGCTACTGTGGTCAGTGAGCTGCGGCGCAAGGGCACAGCATAAAACGCCGCCATCAGCAAAAGCGCAATGCCGCTGCCAAGCGTAAACCACCAAGCCGTCAGCCCCAGCTTGAAGCCAAGCTGCGCCGTACCAACGGTAGCAGCGCCGCCGATAATCGTGCCGATAATCGTGCCCGCGACAAGGCCTGCGCCCGAGCTGCGGCCTCCTACGTTATAATCATCGGCAGACTTCACCCTCCGGGCTGCCCAAATTCCCGGCAAAAGCGTCACCAGAAGCGTCACAGCCAAGCTGATATAATGTGTAGCAGTAAGCTGCATATCCAACCCTCCAATATTTTAAGCTGCCGGATGCAAACGTTCTGCCGACAGCATTAATGCTAAAAAGCTCAGTATTAGTATAACACAAAAAATACGGCAAAAAAAGCATAGCCCCCGCAAGAATGCTTTGCTGCGGCAGCAGACGAAAAAGCGCTTGCAAGCTTGTTTTGCTCAGATTGTTACACAAAAACTATCTTCTTTATTATTGCGAAATTCAGCTTTTTTCTGTATAATATAGTTTATACCTTTATATATTTAGTGTATGCTTTTTGGAGGAAAATTATGAGCCGTTTAAGAATCGAAACACCCGACCAGGCCCAGCTTACGGTCGAGCGCTTGTACAAGGACCTGGAACGACACATCATCGCCAGCCCCCCGGGACTGTGCCCTGTTGATCTGCAGCTGTCGTTCCTCAAAGTCTGCCACGCACAAACCTGTGGCAAATGCGTACCCTGCCGTGTAGGCCTCGCGCAGCTGCAGAATCTTATGGAAGACGTGCTCGCCGGCAAGGCTGACATGCACACTCTGGATTTAATCGAAAGCACCGCGCAAAACGTTGCCAACAGCGCTGACTGCGCCATAGGCTTCGAAGCAGCCAAAATGGTTTTGGCCGGTCTGGAAGGCTTCCGCGAAGATTACATTAACCACATAAAGAAGGGCAAATGCTCTGTCAACGTACATCATTCTATCCCCTGCGTTGCTCTGTGCCCGGCACAGGTTGATATCCCCGGCTACATTGCATTGGTCGGCGCAGGCCGTTATGCCGACGCTGTCAAGCTTATCCGCAAGGATAACCCCTTCCCGACTGCCTGCGGTCTTATCTGCGAGCATCCCTGTGAAGCACGCTGCCGCCGCAGCATGATTGATGCTCCCATCAACATCCGCGGTCTGAAGCGTATGGCTGTTGACAATGCTCCCAGCAACACCGTTCCGTTGCCCGAAAAACAGCCTGCTACCAACAAACGTATCGCCATCATCGGTGGCGGCCCCAGCGGTATGTCCGCAGCCTACTATCTGGAGCTGATGGGACATCATGCTGTTGTGTTTGAAGAAAAGAGCAAGCTCGGCGGCATGCTGCGCTACGGCATTCCTGCTTACCGCTTCCCGCGCGAACGTCTGCAGGAAGATCTGGACGCTATTTTGTCCACCGGCGTAGAAGTACATCGCAACACCAGAATCGGCAACGAGGATGGGGATATCCCCTTCGAAAAGCTGCGTGAAGAATTTGACGCAGTTTATATTGCCATCGGTGCCCACACCGACAAGAAAATCGGTATTGAGGGCGAGAATTCCCACGGTGTTATCAGTGCGGTAGAAATGCTGCGCAATATCGGTGAGGAAAAAATGCCTGACTTTAAGGATAAAACCGTTGTCGTTATCGGCGGCGGCAACGTTGCTATGGACTGCACCCGCAGCTCTATCCGTCTCGGTGCCAAAAAGGTTATCATTGCCTACCGCCGTCGTCAGGACGATATGACAGCGCTGCCCGAGGAAATCGAAGGCGCTATTGCCGAGGGCGCTGAGCTGTACGGCCTGAAGGCTCCGCATCACATCGAAGCAGATGCCGAAGGTAATGTTGCCGCTCTCTGGGCAGAACCGCAAATCATCGGTCCTATCGATGCCTGGGGACGTGCACGTCCTATTCACGCTGACGTAGAGCTGGAGCGCATTCCCTGCGACGTTATCGTTGTAGCTATCGGCCAAGGCATTGAGCTGCGTCCGTTTGAGGAGGCCGGCATCAAAATCAAACGCGGTACTATTTCCGCTCTTTCCAGCAGTGAGCTTGCCAACAATGAAGGCGTCTTCGCCGGCGGCGACTGCGTAACCGGTCCTGCAACCGTAATCCGTGCTATTGCTGCCGGTAAGGTTGCTGCCGCTAATATTGATGAATATCTGGGCTATAACCACACCATTTCCTGTGATGTAGTTATTCCCGATCCGTCTATTGACGATAAACGTCCCTGCGGCCGTATCCAGATGCACGAAACCGAAGCAGGCGAACGTAAACATACCTTTGAGCCGATTGAATGCGGCATGACCAAGCAAGAAGCCTGCCAGGAAGCAGGACGCTGCCTGCGCTGCGACAAATTCGGCTTCAGCACACTGAAAGGAGGCAGAACCTTAAAATGGTAAACCTGACAATCGACGGACAAAAAGTTTCCGTTCCCCAGGGGACAACAATCATGCAGGCTGCTTCCACTGTCGGCATCGAAATTCCCCGCCTGTGTTATCTTAAAGGCATCAACGAAATCAGTGCCTGCAAGGTCTGCGTAGTTGAAATCCAAGGACAGAACCGTGTAGTTACCGCCTGCACCACTCCGGTACAGGAAGGTCTGGTAGTTTATACGAACTCCCCTAAGGCCCGCAGCATCCGCCGCACCAACGTGGAGCTGATTTTATCCCAGCATGACTGCATGTGCGCTACCTGCGTGCGCAGCGGCAACTGCAGCCTGCAGACTTTGGCTAATGACCTGGGCATTTACGATATTCCTTATGAGCGTGATGTTGTCGACACTCCCTGGAACCAGGAATTCCCGCTCATCCGCGATTCCAAAAAATGCATCAAATGCATGCGCTGCGTCCAGATTTGTGACAAGGTGCAGAAGCTGCATATCTGGGATGTGCAGAACACCGGTGCCCGTACTACCGTAGACGTTGCCGGCAATGTTTCCATTGAGGACAGTGACTGCAGCCTCTGCGGTCAGTGTATCACCCACTGCCCCGTTGGCGCGCTGAAGGAGCGTAACGACGTTCCCAAAATTTATGACGTATTGGCCGATCCCAATAAGGTAACCGTAGTACAGGTTGCCCCCGCGGTACGCACCGCCTGGGCCGAAGCCTTCAACCTGCCGCCCGAGCTGGCAACCGAAGGCCGCATGGTTGCAGCACTGAAGAAGATTGGCTTCGACTATGTTTTCGACACCTGCTATGCTGCCGACGTTACCATCATGGAGGAAGCAAGCGAGCTTCTGGAGCACCTGCAAAATCCGCAGGACCACAGCTGGCCCATGTTCACCTCCTGCTGCCCCGGCTGGGTAAGCTATGTCAACAAAACTCATCCGTACTTCGTGCCTAACCTTTCCACCACTAAATCTCCGCAGCAGATTTTCGGTGCGCTGGCAAAATCCTATTTTGCACAGAAGAAGGGCTTAAAGCCGAAGGAAATCTGCTCTATTTCCATCATGCCCTGCGTTTCCAAAAAACGCGAAGCTGCCCTCTTCTCTATGCGCAGCAGCGGCACCCATGATGTAGATATCGTACTCACCACGCGCGAGTTTATCCGCCTGCTGCGTGCTGAGCACATCAACCCCGCAATGCTGGACGAACAGCCCTTTGATAATCCGCTGGGCCAGAGCACCGGCGCCGCAGTTATCTTCGGTGCCAGCGGCGGCGTTATGGAAGCAGCATTGCGTACTGCCTACCATGTAATCGAAGGTAAGGAAGCTCCTGAAGATACCTTCACCGACGTCCGCGGCACGGAAGGCCGCAAGGTACGCGATTTCACCCTCGGCGGCGCAACACTGCGTACCTGCACAGTAAGCGGCCTGGGTAATGCAGGCAAGCTGCTTGACGAGCTCAAAGCAGGCAAGGTTCATTATGACTTCGTGGAAGTTATGGCCTGCCCCGGCGGCTGTGTTGGCGGCGGCGGTCAGCCGATTCATGACGGCGAAGAGCGTGCCGATGTACTGGGCAATAAGCTCTATGCCATCGACAGCAACCGTCCTCTGCACCAGTCCCACAACAATCCGGACGTGCAGGAGCTCTATAAGGACTTCCTGGAAAAACCGCTGAGTGAAAAAGCAGAGCAGTTGCTGCACTCAGATCATGTAAAAGAGCATAATTATATGTAATAGAAAACGGGAAGAAGAAAATTAAAAAGCAAGCAATTAGTATATCGTGAAGCGAATAAAAATTTTAGTAAATGAGTGTCCGGAACCATATAAGTGCCGCAACTGTTTGAGCGCTATTCCAACTCCTGTCGAAGAATTTGTTAGCTTCGCGCGAGTTTTGCGGCACTTAGTCCTGGTTCCACACGAAATTTACGTCGTGCCCTATGGGCACAGGAAAATTTTTCTTGAGCGTAAGGATATATTAATTGCAAAGCCAATTCTTCCAAAATCTATGAGGTCAATCATGTACACACAATCCTATACCTACACAAAACAAATCCCCCTCTCCCTGGACGATGGCCACGGCGACTACAACCGCAGCTACGAACGCAGCGACGATGACTTCGACTACGCCGACTACTCCACCGACCACAGAGACAACAACTTCCGTAACTACGAGAAGAAGCGCCGCAAAACCAATAAGGAAATTATTGAGGACATGCTCAAGCGCTGGGATTAAGAAAGACACTGTGTAAAACAAAAGCAAGAGGAGAACACCTTTTATCCTGTAAAGGACTGGGTGTTCTCCTCTTTTAATTATAGAAAAGGGAGTGTTTGTTTATTTAGGTTTGGAGTATGCAGCTGTCTGCATTTTCATTTCAGCTTGCTGCCGTAGTGGTCACGATTGTCGCCGCCGTATACGCGTACACGTTCAATCTTGCCTCTGTCGCCATCCGCACCGGAGATACGGGCAACATGGATGCGGCCCATTTCAGGTTCAAATTCACGAACCAGCTTGTGATCCAGCTTCACGCCTTTTTCAAGCGCTCTGTACAGCATAGCTGCAAATTCGTAGCGGCTCATCATGCGGTTGCCGTTGAACATGCCGTCAGGATAACCCTCAACGATGCCTGCTGCCGCCAGACGGCCGATGTATTCGTAAGCCCAGTGGTTTTCGGGAACATCCGGGAAGAGCTTCATTCTGTCCATCTCAATCGTGCCGCCCATGCCTGCGGTCAGCTGACCTACCAATGCGGTGAGGTTAGCTACATTCGCTCTCAGGTCCACGATTTCATTAGCCATCGCTGTACGGGAATTGCTTACGCGTGCGGTACGGTCCAGGGAGAAGGAAATGCCTGCATTCACCATGTTCTCGCCGTTGCCGAAGGTTCCGCCTACGCTCAGCATAACCTTTTCATCCGGACGGTAGAACGCGCCTACCGCAGCAGCGTTTTTGCCCTTGTAGTTGCCGTAGCCTGCTGCAAAGGTCAGTTTATCATCGGGATCGAAATCCATCGGGTGCAGCGCTGCGAGAGCGGCAGCACCGGCGCCAACCTTGTCAACGCGGCTGCCGAGATTGTCAACACGATAATCGAGTTCATTAAAATGTTCTCTGAATTCGGCATGGTCCCTATCATTTTGTGCCTTGCTGGCGATATCATCAATCGTCAGTCTGCGTACTTCTTCATTAGTGTAGCCGTCTTTTACTACCAAAGTAGCAGTGCCGGCTTCCTTATCTCTCTCAACGGCAGTCAGCTGTGCATCCTTCAGTTGGCCTTCCAGCTTAACATCTTCGCCGTTTCTTACATTAAGAGTAATTTTGCCGTCTGCACCGATATTGCCGCCGTTAACGAACTTATCCTTCGCTTCAATGGTCTGGTTCAGCTTGTTCTCATCAAAAGCTACGGTATAGTTGTGGTTGCCGTCCGCATCCATTGCGTCGGTTACCGCTACATAGCCATTGCCATCATCGGCTACCGTAGTAACGGTGTTGGTATCGTTTTCTTTGATAGTATTGATGAGCTTGCCTTCGTCAAATGCTACGGTGTAGTTATGGTTGCCGTCTGCATCCATTGCGTCGGTTACCGCTACATAGCCATTGCCATCATCGGCTACCATAGTAACAGTGTTGGTATCGTTTTCCTTGATAGTATTGATGAGCTTGCCTTCATCAAAACCTACGGTATATTTGTAGTTACCGTCTGCATCAACAGCTTCAGCAACATTTACATAACCATTGCCATCATCTTGCGCGGTGGTAACGGTATTGGTATCGTTTGCCTGAATAGTTTCGATGAGCTTGCCTTCGTTAAATGCTACGGTATAGTTATGGTTGCCGTCTGCATCCATAGCGTCGGTTACTCCGATATAACCCATGCCATCATCCGCTACGGTAGTAATGGTATTAGTGTCCTGAGTATTTTCCTGAATAAAGCCCTTCAGAGCATCTTCATCAATACCGATTACATAATTCTTATCATCCAAATCGCCACCGCCCACGCTGTCATTTACAGTAATGATAGCATGACCGGATTCTGCGGTAGTGATAGTATTAGTATCATTTTCCTGAATGGTCTGTATGAGCTTATCTTCGTTAATGCCTACGGTGTAATTATAATTACCGTTATCATCAACCATTTCGGTAACATTTACATAACCATTGCCGTCAGCCTGTGCAGTAGTAATGGTATTGGTATCATTTTCATGAATGGTTTGCATGAGCTTATCTTCGTTAATGCCTACGGTATAATTGTAATTACCGTTATCATCAACCATTTCGGTAACATTTACATAACCATTACCGTCAGCCTGCGCAGTAGTAATGGTGTTAGTATCATTTTCATGAATGGTTTGCATGAGCTTATCTTCGTTAATGCCCACGGTATAATTGTAATTACCGTTATCATCAACCATTTCGGCAACATTCACATAACCTTTGCCGTCTGCCTGTGCGGTAGTAACGGTGTTAGTATCATATTGCTGTACAAAATCACCTAACTGATCGCCGTTGATATCAACCTTATACGCATGGTTTCCATCGGTGCCTTCATCGGTGATTTTCAGCATATTGGTTTTAGATTCTACGGTAGTAACAGTATCGGTTCCGGCAATGCCTTCCAACTGATTATTTACCCAGCTGCGGGAAGCAATGCCTTCTACCTCTGCCTGTACGCTGCGCTGGTCGGAATCCTTAACCTTTACCGTCAGCTTGCCATATTCATCCAGGCTTCCTTCCATGCCGGTATTAGTGGTATTAGTATCAACAATACCTTGCATCTGCTCGTTTACCCAGCCTTGAGAAGCAATGCCGTCTACGCTGTCGGTGTAAACTCCGCCGGCATTATCAGTAATCTTGGAAGTCAACGTGCCGTCTGCAAAGGTCAATTTATTGCCAGTAATCTTGGTATCGGTATCAACAATGGCTGCAGCAATCACCTCATCATTAGCTCTTACCAACTCATAGGTATTGACTGTCTTGCCCTGCCCTGCAGTTGCCTTTACCTCTTTAATAACCTTATCCTTCAGGCCTGCCTGACCTGCTTCACCGTAAATGGTCTTTGCCATGGTGATATCATTAGTGTAGAGAGATTTGATAATTCTGTCAAATTAACCTACAGTAATTCTGCTCATAGACTCTTTGCACTTCATTTCGGAATTGTCGCCCGTATGCACAGGATCATAACGTCTGTCCTTCGGATTCCATACCTCACTATGAGTATGATAAATAAAAGGTGTAAACAATTCAATCTGCTCGCCGGAGCCGATCTGTACCTGCGCATGTCCTAAATCAGTCCAGAAGTAACCCTGGTGATAATTATGAGAAGCATCATAAATCTGTCCTGCAGCGTCTTTGGAAACAGTCTTGTCAACAGGAGATGGGGTAGGCGTGTCAGCCCAAACAGTAGTATAACCAATCATGCCCATTGCCATGATTGTCGCCAGTACGCACTTTGCCAAAGCAGTTTGCTTTCTATTCTTTTTCATTTTCAATCCCCCTTTTCCACGCTGCGCCACAGTGACGCAAGCTTAATCCTCGTTACAAAGCATTTCGTTAATCAAATATAACTCAGATAAGGTGGTACTAAAATTCAAGGCCTTGAAAATTTAGCAGTTCGTCTCCTTTACCTGCTTTAATTGTACTCTTTTTGTCTCTGTACGTCAAACTTTCGTATTTTTCATAAAGACACTAAATAGTAAAATATTCATACACAATTTTTCATTCGTCACTTTTACGCATTAATCAGAGTTATTAGAATTTTCTTTTTATATATTTTATACTTTAATAATTATTACAAAGAAAAGAATGTAAAAGATTTTTGTCACAGTAGACAATTTCTTGACAAAAATATGAACTGCACTCATAGCAAGGCAAAGCCATTGCTAACTGTGTGCGTCATAAAAAGACAGCATAAAATCCACCAAAAAAGTCCATCTTCTGCGGACACTGAAAAAGCAAATCTGCGCATGCAAAAGGCCTGCTACCCTCACGAACTGCAGGCCTTATTTTTTTTTGCTTCGCTTTTTACTTATAACTTATGTCAGCACTTCTACCGCAAGCACCGCCTGTAAACGCTTACGCGTTTAGTACCAGGCAGACTTACTCAAAGTTTTTCTCTTTGAACGGACATTCCTCTACAACAACGCAGCCACGGCACAGCGGCTTGCGTGCCTTGCAGATTTTGCGCCCATGCCAGATAAACCAGTGATGTGCGTCACTCCACTTTTCACGCGGAATGATTTTTTCCAGCTCCTTTTCCGTAGTCAGCGGGTCCTTGCCCTTCGCCAGCCCCAGACGGTGCGACACACGGAAAACATGCGTATCTACTGCCAGCGCCGGAATATTGTAGATAATGCTGGCGATGACGTTCGCCGTTTTCTGCCCCACGCCCGGTAATTCCATCAGCGTTTTGATGTCATCCGGAATAACGCTGTTGAAGCGCTGCGTCAGCATGTGGCACATTCCCAGCAAATTTTTAGCCTTGGCATGGTACAGACCGCAGTCGCGGATTTCCGCTTCCATTTCCTCCTGCGTCAGGGCGCCCATTTTTTCCGGCGTGTTCAGACGCGGAAACATACGCGCCGTAATCACATTTACGCGTTCATCCGTACATTGGGCCGAAAGAATTACCGCTACCAAAAGCTCAAACGGCGAGTTATAATTCAGCGCCGTCTTGCTGCCCTTGTAGGTTTCCTCCAGCTTGGCCAGAATAGCTTCTCTTTGAGCCTTGCGCATCAGTTCGTCAGGCTCCTTACCGGTGCAGGAATACGTCCGCCGCGGTTGATGAACTTTTCAGCGCTGAACTTCTTCACGCCAAGAACCGGCGCATAACCCAGCAGACCGCCAAATTCAACGCGGTCGCCTACGTCCTTGCCCGGAACAGGAATCAGACGTACTGCAGTAGTTTTATTATTAATCATGCCGATAGCAGCTTCATCGGCAATAATTGCGGAGATGGTTGCTGCCGTGGTATCGCCGGGAATAGCAATCATATCAAGGCCAACGGAGCATACGCAGGTCATAGCTTCCAATTTTTCCAAGGACAGAGCGCCGCGTTCTACCGCAGCAATCATGCCTGCATCCTCACTTACAGGAATGAAGGCACCGCTCAGACCGCCAACATAGCTGGAAGCCATCAGGCCGCCCTTTTTAACTGCGTCGTTCAGCATAGCCAAGGTAGCGGTAGTGCCGGGGCCGCCGCAGCTTTCCAAACCGATTTCCTCCAGAATATGCGCAACACTGTCGCCGATTGCCGGAGTCGGAGCCAAGGACAGATCGATAATGCCGAACTGGGTATTCAGACGGCGTGCAGCCTCCTGCGCTACCAGCTGGCCGACGCGGGTAATCTTGAAGGCAGTCTTTTTAATCGTTTCGGCAACCATACCTATGTCGCCGTCACGCACCTGCTCCAATGCGTATTTAACAACGCCCGGTCCGCTGACACCAACATTGATAACGCTTTCCGGCTCGGTTACGCCGTGGAAGGCACCTGCCATGAACGGGTTATCAGGCACAGCGTTGCAGAACACTACCAGCTTAGCGCAGCCGATTGCATCGCTGTCAGCAGTACGCTTGGCAGCAGCCTTCACAACCTCGCCCATTTGTTTTACAGCATCCATATTGATACCGCATTTGGTAGAACCAACACTTACAGAGGAGCAGACAATATCGGTAACTGCCAATGCTTCCGGAATAGACGCAATCAGATTGCGGTCGCCCTTGGTATAGCCCTTGTCAACGAGAGCGGAAAAACCGCCGATGAAGTTAACGCCGACCTGCTTCCCTGCGTTGTCCAAAGCCTGTGCCAGCGGTACATAATCGTTGCTGTCGCAGCTTTCGCCCACCATAGAAATCGGGGTTACGGAAATACGCTTGTTGATAATGGGCACGCCCAGCTCAACCTCAATATCCTCACCGGTTTTTACCAGATGCTCTGCCTTACGGCAAATCTTATCATAAATCTTCTGCGCTGTTACCTTGATATCCGGATGACCGCAATCACGCAGGCTGATGCCCATGGTGATAGTACGCACATCCAGCTTATTTTGGGTAATCATGCGCGTAGTTTCTAAAATATCGTCAGTATTGAATAACATGATAGCCTCCTATATACGATGCATTGCGCTGAAAATTTCTTCGCTCTGCAGACGGATTTCTACGCCGATTTCTACACCCAGCGCAGCCATTTTGTCGCGTGCTTCGGCAATGGGCACGTTAGCCTCTGCCATATCAGCAATCAGCACCATATTGAAAAAGCCTTGCATAATGTTTTGGTTGATGTTGATAATGTTAATATTCATTTCTGCTAAAGCATTGCTCACCTTAGCGGTAATACCTACCTTATCCTTGCCTACGATAGTTAAAACAACTCGCATATCTGCGTCCTCCTTCAAAATAAATTAAGAGCAGCACTCATAGTACTGCTCCTATTGTATCACATCTTGGGAGCTCTGTGTTGTATACATAAATAAAGCGCTTATTTTTCCGCCTCATACTTCGGCTTGGGAAACTTCATGATGAACTCCGTCCCCTGCCCCACAGTGCTCACCACGCGTATGCTGCCGCCATGGAAGCCGACACCGTGCTTGACGATGGAAAGACCTAAGCCAGTACCCTCAATCGCCTTATGACGGCTGCGGTCGACACGGTAAAAGCGTTCGAAAATATGCGGCAGCTCACTGCCGGGAATGCCCATACCGGTGTCGGCAACGCTCACCGTATACTTATTTTCTCCTTCGCTCAGGCGCAGCGTAACCTCACCACCGGGATGATTATACTTCAGACCATTATCCAACAGGTTGAAGAAAATTTCCTCCATCAGCGAAGAAATACCAAGCAGCTTGCTGTTGCCGCCGGTGCTGTCAACAAGCTGCAGGCTGACCTGCAATCTGCCTGCCTTATCCTTCAGGCGCGCCAGCGCACTCTGCGCCACATCCTGCAGCGTAAATTCCTCCATCATATCGTGCGTCAGCTCATCCAGCTTCGACAGCTGCATGATGTCATCAATCAGACGCAGCAGATTGTGCGCCTCGTCGTTGATTTTCTGCAGAAAGCGCTTGGTATCCTCCGGCTTCACCAGACCGCTGAGCATAATTTCCGAATAGCCCAGCACCGACTGCAGCGGTGTCTTCAGCTCATGCGACACGTTAGCTGAAAACTCACGGCGGATTTTCTCCGAAGCAGTACGTGCCGTCACATCCATAATCAGCAGCACAAAACCCTTATCGGTAATTCTGCTGCCGTTGAGCTGATAATAGCTGCTGCCGCGGTTGATTACCAGGCGCCCCTTGCCCTCCTGCTCAATTTTTGCCAAAAGCTGACGGATTTCTTCGCTGTCATCAAGCATAAAAAAGCTCGTTCCCAAAAGCTCCTGCTTTTCCTTGCCAAAGAATTTTACGGCACTTTTATTAATCGATTCGATTTCCCATACCGGATTGAGGAACAGCAGGCCTTCATCCATATTATTGGTTACGGCCTTCAGCTCCTGCTTTTTATTTTTGTAGCGGCGCATTTCCTTCTGCAGCTTTTCCTGCTGCAGCTCAAAATACTCCACAATCGGCTTCAGCTCAGGATAAACTACAGCTTCCGAATCAGGCTGCTCCAGATTGAGCTTTTCCAAGGGCTGCAGTATTCTGGCGGTAATTGTTTTGGCTGCCCAAAAGGCACCGCACAAAACTGCCAGTGCCAGCAGCACAAAGTAAGCAAGAATTATTTTATACTGTTGAAAAACAGCGTCATTCGTGCGCGACAGGCGCAGCACATTGCCGTCCGGCAGACGCACTGCATAATACAAAATATTCTTGCCGATTGTTTCGGAGGCACGCTGGCTGCGGCCCTCACCGCCTTTCAGTGCCTTCTGCACCTCCTCGCGCTGCAGATGGTTCTCCATAGATTCGGCGTCAGCATAATTGTCATACAAGGCGTGACCGTCCGGTGCAATCAGCGTTACACGGTCGGCAAGCTGCAAGCGCTGCAGCTCGCTCACCGGCACATTGCCCTCTCCGTCAGCCACAATCAGCAGATTGGCCTCACGCTTAAGGCTGGCGAAGCTGTCCTGCGTAATATATTGGCAGGAAACCCAGAAGAAGAGCAGCAAAACAAGGCCTACCGCTGCCCCTGTCAGCAGCAATATACTGCGAAAAAGCCTCTGCTTCATTTTACGGCCGCCATTCTGTAGCCAACGCCACGGATAGTTTCAATCAGCTCGCCTGCCTCACCCAGCTTCTGGCGCAGAGTACGGATATGCACATCAACGGTGCGGGTTTCACCGCTGAATTCATAGCCCCAGATATCGTTAAGCAGCTTGTCGCGCGAAAAGACAATACCGGGATGCTGCAAAAACTTGCGCAGCAGCTCATATTCCTTCAGCGTCAGCACAACCTCGCTACCGTTAACACTCACCTTATGCTCCAGCTGGTTAACCTCCAGCTGACCGATGCGGATGATTTCTTTCTCATCCTCACTGGGGCGTGGTGCTGCGCAACGGCGCAGCACTGCCTTGATGCGCGCCACCATCTCCAGCATACCGAAGGGCTTGGCAATATAATCATCGGCACCGCTGTCCAGTCCTTTAACCTTATCAAACTCCGAACCCTTGGCCGTAGCCATAATCACAGGTATATTCGCATAGCGCTTATCAGCGCGCAAACGTCTTAATATGCTCACGCCATCCTCATCCGGCAGCATAATATCCAAAACAATCAGCTCCGGCACCTGCTTTTCCAGCAAAGCGAAAAGCTCTCGGCCGCTTCCGCAGCCCTGTGCCTCTATGCCTACGGACTGCAGGGTATAAACCTCCAGCTCGCAAATATTTTGTTCATCCTCCACGCAGAAAATCATGCAAAACACCACCAATCAATACTCTTATGCATTATTATATACGCAAAGCCGAATTTTTTCCTGTTAAATTTAGGTAAAATGAAAAAAGATAAGCCGTATCAGTCAGCTAAGCATGCAAAAAAGGCTGAGAGCAACTCTCTCAGCCTTATACTATATGCGATTGTAGAAAAAACGAAAGCTGCCTGCGGCAATCCTTTCCCTGCAGTTTAAATCTGCCAAAGTCTGTGATACACTCCGTTTTCCATATTATCGATTACATCTACCTTAAACGGCATATTTTCAATAATATCCAGTGTATCAAAATACGTATCAGGCGTAGCATAAAACTTAATCAGTCCGCTGGTGCCGTCTACGGTGCTCACCATGGCCAGATGCTCATAGCCTTCCATAATCCAGTTAACATCTGCAATACGCTCAGGCTCAACCTGCGCGTAGATCATACTGTGGGGTCCGGGGTCATTGTCACTCATTCTTTTACAACCTTTCTGCGTAATAAGCTGAATTGCAGCAGCGGCTTATCGCTGGCTGCGGAAAATTTCTGCTGGGCATGCGGCGCGCAGTCAATCGGCGTACCTGCTTCATCCAGCATTTCTGTCAAAACAAAGGGCATTGTGCTGCCGTCAGGCATCAAAAGCTCCAGCGGCTCGCCTGCCTTTACATTATTGCGCTGCTCAAAATAAGCGCGCTTTTTCTCGGCATCGTAGCCTGTAACGATACCGACAAAATCGTGTGTCTGCTCATACTTCGAGCTGGTATAAACCTGCGCATTTCTGTCAGGCTTGGCCACAGCAAAGCCTGTAGTGTACTGGCGGTGGGAAACCTTGTTCAGCTCGGTAATCCACGCTTCCGGCACGCTGTAATGCTCCATATCTGCCCAGCATTGGTCGATAGCCTTGCGGTAAACGCTGACTACCGTTGCAACATAATGCACGCTCTTCATGCGGCCTTCAATCTTCAGGCTGCACACACCGGCGCGCATCAGCTCCGGCAGATATTCAATCAGGCACAGGTCCTTGGAGTTCATCACATAGGTACCGCGCTCGTCCTCTTCGAGGTCAAAGTATTCGCCCGGGCGCTTTTGCTCACCCAGCTTATACATATTATATTCCCAACGGCAGGCCTGAGTGCAGGCACCGCGGTTGCCGTCGCGCCCGGTCAGATAGGCGCTCAAAAGGCAGCGTCCGCTGTAGGAAATGCACATCGCGCCATGCACGAAGGTTTCCAGCTCTACCGAGGTTTTTTCACTGATTTCGCTGATTTCTGCCAAGGACAGCTCGCGCGCCAATACCACGCGTTCAGCGCCCAGCTGCTCCCACGCCTGTACAGCGGCGTAGTTGGTGGTATTAGCCTGCGTGCTCACGTGCAGCGGCATATCAGGCACAACCTGACGGGCAGTGCTCCATACGCCCAAATCGCTGATCAGCAGTGCGTCAACCTTAGCCTGCTGCAGTCCGCGCAGATAATCAGGCAGTCTGTCGATATCCTCGTTATGCGCAAAAATATTTACCGTTACATAAACCTTTTTGCCGAGGCTGTGTGCATACTCTGCCATCTCCGCAATTTCCTCTAAAGAGAAATTGTTGGCAAAGGCACGCAGACCGAACAGCTTGCCGCCCAGATAAATAGCATCAGCACCATACAGCAGGGCCATTTTTCCTTTTTCCATATTACCGGCAGGAGCCAGTAATTCGGGTTTAACTAAGTTTCTGCTCATTAATTCTCCTTAAAACACTTCTCTGCTCCGCCACACTGACAGCGCAAAAATATGCAATAATCTGTTGTTAACCTATTTCCTCAATCGCCTTCAGATGCTCGGCGTAGGTTTTGGTAAAGCGATGGTGTCCGTCCTTTTCCGCAACAAAGTACAGATAATCTGTCTGCTCCGGCTGCAGCACCGCCTTAATTGCGGTCAGTCCCGGACTGCCAATCGGTCCCGGAGGCAAGCCGGGATTTTGGTAAGTATTATACGGACTTTGGATTTTGGTGTCCGCAAAGGTAACTACTTCCTTCTGAGTTCCCAAAAGATACTGGATGGTCGTATCTGACTGAATAGGCATGCCGATTGCCACACGCTTGAGGAAAACGCCGGCGATTTTCGGCTGCTCTTCGGCAAATACTGCCTCCAGCTCCACCATCGAAGCCATATTTACTACATCACGCAGTGGCAGATTACGTTCTGCCACAGTTTTGGCAATGCCGCTGCTCTGCATTTCCTTATCAAACTGTGCAACCATCATTTTGAGCATCTCCTGCTCGCTGATTCCCACCGGGAAATCATAGGTTGCCGGGTAGATAAAGCCCTCGGCCTTAAACAGCACATTGCTGTCATCTGTCTGCATGTAGGAATAGGGCGCATAATCCTTCGCCGCTGCCATAAACTTATCAGCACTGCCAAGGCCTTCTGCCTCCAGCTTCTTCGCAGTTTTCGCCACGCTGTAGCCTTCCGGTACGGTAAAGCGCACCTGTTTGATGCGTCCCTTAACCATAACATCAACAATCTGCTGATTGCTCATGCCACCGTCAATCTGGTAGGCACCTGCCTGTAGCTTAGTTGCCAGTCCCTTCCAGCGCGCCTCCATTTTAAAGGCAGCGGGATTTTTTACCAGCTTTTTTTCATACAGCAGCTCGGCGATATCCGCCGTAGTCATGCCGTCCTTGACAACAATCAGGCGTGAGCCTTCTACGGCAAAGCCCTTGTTGTTGCCCTGTCCGTTAAGATAAATTGTAAACGCTACCACGCCGGCAACCAGCAGCACCGCCAAAGCACCTGCCGCAGCCTGCACCGGATTGTCGCGTACCAGCTTTTTCAGCTTTTCTATATCCATCAGAAAACATCGTCACATCGCATAAAAATACCGGACCGAAGTCCGGTAAAATTATTGACTGTGAATTACTCCTCGTCCTCAAACATTTCGTCATACTTAGCAGCAACTGCTTCGTATTCTTCGTCAGTCGAAGCGGTGTAAACAGCTTCGCCGTTTTCGTCAAAGTCCATGCGTGCAATAACGCAGGTATCTTCTTCTTCATCATGCTCGTGGCAATCGCAGTCGTCATCCTCGCAGCAGCAGTCTTCCATCGGAACCAGTACTGCAAATTGCTTGTCATCAACAGTGATAACCATATCCTGATAGAACTCATGCTCGTTGCCTTGCTCGTCAGTCAGAACAACGCAGATAACTTCTTCTTCGCCTTCAGCTTGCATAGCTGCTAATTCTTCATCTCTAATGTCTTTTTCCATAAAGGCACCTCTTTCGTCATAGCTCAATAAATAAAAAGCTCAATTTTAATCTAAACATATTGTATAATAGGGACGCTAATCTGTCAAATTTTAAAGCTCTTGCTGTCCAGATAATTTTGCAGAATAACAACTGCCGCCATCATATCAATAACCTTCTTACGCTTTTTACGGCGCAAATCCGCATCAACCAGCACCTTTTCGGCAGCTACGGTGCTCAGGCGTTCATCCCAAAGCACAACCTGCACCTTCGGGAACATGGTGCGTAGCTTTTCGGCCATTGCTTCACAGGCCTGCGCGCGTTCACCGATAGTGCCGTTCATGTTTTTGGGATAGCCTACAACCAAGGTATCAACCTCATGCTCGGCAATCAGCTCGGCAATGCGGGCATAGTCGCGTTCTTCCGTAGTACGGTGGATAGTTTCCACGCCGTTGGCAATCATGCACAGCAAATCGCTCACGGCGATACCGATAGTTCTTGTTCCTACATCAAGGGACATTTTACGCATTAAGTTACGTTCTCCTTTTACTTGTTAATCTGCTGCAGATAATTTTTTACCAGCTCTTCAATGAGCTCATAGCGCTCGTGACGGCGCAGCTTAGTGCGCGCATCCTCAAAGCTGGTGATATAGGTAGGGTCACCGCTCAGCAAGTAGCCTGCTAATTGGTCCACAGGGTTATAGCCCTTCTTTTCCAGGGCAGCATATACTTCTTTTATAGTTTCGGCAACGTTCAGCTTTTCCGGCTCACGTTTGAACATCATAGTTTCTTGAGATACTTCAGACATACGAAACACTCCTTTCGTTTTTCGTAAATATATTGTAGCACATTTTTGCAAAAAAAGCTGTGTTTTTCTGGTTAATTTAACAAGGCTCATTGTATAATGAAATTGCACACCTGAAAAATCGAATAAAAAATAGTCC
>OGYK01000339.1_pt1 | contig 39201 bp, 39 predicted proteins | sample 1576501 | NCBI WGS metagenome assembly OGYK01 (sample SAMEA3541530, study PRJEB24748) | human gut metagenome | biome: human gut; feature: human-associated habitat; material: faeces | place: China | collected 2012
CTCTTCATGACGTAAAGTATCTACAGATTCTGATAATCCTATAAATCTCCACTGTAGAATTAGTCCGCCAAATAATTTTCCTAAGCAAATATAACCATTTTGAGCTATCAACCAATTAACACCTAAAAAACTTCCACTACTACTTACACCTGTTTCTTCTGTGCCTGCTAATTTAGATATCAATTTAAATACCATAGTTGTTACAAATTTTTGTACCCATCTTGTACTTGCTATTTTATTTGAATTATCATCATCAGGCGGATCTTCACCTATTACATCAGTTTTAACAACTTCGTTTAGATTAATTTCATTTGTTGTTCCATCACCTTTAGTAATAGTTATTTTGTTGTCTGCACCAGTTATATTAGATACAAACTTACTAAAAATCTTTTTTGTAAATAATGCTAATCCGTTAGCATCTAAAAACTTCATGTACTACACCTCCATTAATAAATATGTTTTCCATTTCACTAGAATTAATACATTCATCTCCAGATGGTTCAGGATATAAACCACTATTTAAATACAAGTCATCAATAGTATCTGTATCAATGGCAGAATTTAAACTATATACTGTTATATATCCATCTCCTTTATTGAGAAAAATATCTATTATTGTTTCATCAATAATAGCCTCTTTTTCTTCTAGAGTTGTATCTTCATTTAATTTTAAAATATCATCAATAATGTCATTAGTAATAGAAGTAAAACATAATACTTCACTTTGTTTGTTTCCTTTGGTTACAGTTACTATACCATTACTTTCTAATACATCTTTTACATAAGTAACATCTATTTGTTGTCCTAAGTTATCTTTTGCAGCTTTAACAGCACTTTGAGCAAGTTCAACATTATTTATTTTTACAATAGAAGTACCGCCATCACCTTTATACATTGTTATGTTACCACCATAAGTTGATAACTTTTTTATATAAGTTTGATGTATTTGTTGACCTAAATTATCTTGCAATGTTTTTGTAGCATAATTAGCATTATCTGAATTAATCGCATGAGTTACATTGTTAATAGTAACTTTTGAAGTTGTACCATTTCCTTTGGTGATAGTAAGTTCAGCATTAGAGCCTGTTACACCTTTTACATAAGTAGTATCAATTTGCTGATTTTTGTTATCTTTTAAGGTTGTATCCGCATGAGCTACATTGTTTATTGTTAAACTACCTGTGGAATTATCTCCCTTAGTAAATACGATTGTTGCATCATCTGCTTTTAATGATTTAATGAAGGTTTCGTCAGCATATTCTTTAGCTCCAAAATATAACTTAGTTATATCGCCCATCAATGTCCATTTTGTGTTGGTTTTATCTCTTACATATAAATTATTCTCTTCAAATTTAAACTCGTACGGTAAAGGATTGTCTGCATCAATAGTTTGGTGAGTTACTATTTTATATAAAAGCTCATAAATATGCTCTATTTCTCCCATATATTTTTTTGAAAAAATTATTACATTATCTCCTCTATATTGAAAATATAAAGGGAATACTGGTGCTAATTTCCCATTTTGAATTGTTGGTAATGCCTTTGGTAATCCATATTTTATCTCAATAGCATCTGTATCCATTTTTTCACCACCTTATACTTCTACTACATCAGCTTGAATATAATTTAAAATAAAAGGTTCTCCAATACCTGCTCCGCTTATTCGTACTTCTGGAGTTCTATATACTACTCTTCTTGTACGTCTTAAAGTTTCTAACGTTTGAATATCTTTTTTATCGTATTCAAGTTCATATAAACTTTCATAGCTATCTTCTAGTTTATCTGATGTATCTACATAGATATCTCTTAAATGTTCTATTGGTTCGTAATTATCTACAATCGGACGTGTATTATCAAATAAATAGCTACTATACATTCTAGGCAACGGTATACATATATTACCTACCAAAAAGTGGCTATTATAGCTATGTTCATATTTAAACAAAGTTACACATAGTGTTATTCGTTTTACTAAATACTCATAATTTGCCATATGTGTTTTCATTTGCACTTTAAAACGTAGTGGCTCATTATCATCATAAAAACTGTCTGCATTTAATTTACAAACAGTTTTTTCTTTTATCACATATACATCATTATTTATAGATAATACATCAACTATTACACTATTGAATTTCCTCTGAAAAAAAGCACTTGTATTGCAATCTAATACAAGTACATAACCATTTTCGCCTATACACCATACCTGGTTTAATGGTGGTACATAACGAAGCTTTGTATTACTAGGTAGGTTTGCAATCTTACTAGCAACTTTAGAACCTATATTTGTAGGTTTCATATCGCCATATTCCTGCATAGTTTGAATACTTTGCAGGGATATATCGCTCATAATTAAAACGTTATTAATTATGTTGCAATAACTGGCAGTACCTTTACAGAATATATTTCTTCCTAATTCACTAATTCGCCAATCAGGATATTCGTTTTCAAGTCTAAATACCATACCGTTAGATTTTATGAATAAAATGTCTTTACTCATATTAACCATACCAATAATATGTCCGCCAACCTTATAACCAATTTGAGCAAATAAGCTTGCTGATGGATCATTAGTATTTTGTGTCCAGTTTGTTTCATCGCCAACACCAGAAAATAATACCTGGTCTGTATTATCAAAAACAAGTACACGACCAGAACGAATATACACACCATTACAATGCTGTGGACTTGTTTCTATTGTTTCTACATTTTCCGTTCCTTTAGCATATTGAAGCTTACCGCCACTAGCAATTAAAAGCCCATCTTCCCACATAGCAGTTATTACTTCACCATCACCAGTTAAAGTTCCAACTTCTTTTACTTCAGAAAAATCTTTTGTTTTTGTGGCTAGAATTTTATTATCTTCTGTAAATAAAATAAGTGCAGAATTTAAAATATCAAACGCTGCACTTTTAAATGTATATTCAGTTGTAGTATATAAAGTATTGGTGCCCTGCACTGTGCGAAGTAATTTAGAATTACTGTCTATTTCCATATTAACTACTTCAGATAATTCATTATCTGCTATTAGATTTTCTGTACAGGATACATTAAGACCGCCAGTAAAGTCTTGCAACATCACAGATTGTTGATTAGCATGTTTTGTAGATAATCTCATTATAAATACCCCTTAATACAATCATCATCGTTATCATTATCCCAATAACCTTTTATTTGATGTTGTGTGTCTGGATAAGCATATAACATATCTTGAACTTGACTTGTTATCATTTGAATTGTTGTCATCTCTTGTGTTGTATCAAATTCATTTGTCATAGCTAATCTTGCATTTGCATATTCAATTATTAACTTATGAAAATCATTTGGAAATGGTAATTCAGTATCTTTTTCCAATGATACTTCTTCAAATTCTGGTACATATTGAATATCGTAATTTACATTTTTGTTTGGAATGGGATAAACATTTATCCCTAAAAACCCAATCATATAATATTGTTTAACATAATTTGACGTAAGATTAAAATCACTTATACACATTCTGTTTGTAGGCAATAACCGCTTTCCGTCTATTCTAACATCTAAAATTCCAGCAATTTTATTTTTAGTAATAATTGATTTTTCATACGCATTTATTTTTCCTTGTTCTTCTATAGATAATAAATTAGGACGTATATTTTTAATAATACGCCCAACAAAATCAATCCCATCGTTTATTGCCTGTAAAATAACAATATCATCATATCCAGTTTCCTGTTCGTCATGAGCAAGAAGTCTTATTTTTTGTATTGCATTTTTTACAGTAGTCATTTAAAACACCACCATTATGCAGCATCATCAGCAGAAGAAGTAATAATGTTGATGGTTGCAAAATCTGTTTCACCCACAGTAGGTAATGTATATTTAGTTTTAGCAATACCAAGAATTTGAGAAAGTGCCACACCCCATTTATTGTTATAATCGAATGTGTCTTCGTCCCAATGCGGTTTAGCAGCACGAGCAATGACACCTGCTTGTGGACCTAACAATAAAGCATGACCAACCATAGCACTTTCTGCACCTGTTTTTGTGCGAGGACAAGTTTCTGCTTCATGAACAACAACTTTATCCCAAATACCTAATGCACCACTGAAAATAGGATTTTTAAGCCCACGAATATTAGCATCTTTTTGTGCATTAAACCATTTTTCATCTTTTTTGAGGTCGCGTGCCTGATATGGATCAATTACCATTACATAATAATTTCCACCTTCTACGTTAACAGTACGAATAATTGGGTTCGCCATTTGCGCCTTACGTTTTGCTATACCAATAATGTCTGTATTAAATACATCAGTTGTTGTAATTGCGCTTTCAGATGTTTTACCACCAGCATAAATAACGCGATTAGATGTTGGGTTAGCAGTTAATACTTTGAACAATTCTTTATCTAACCATTCAGCAATTTGTGTTTCAAGTGCAGCTTTAGCATCTTTGTAGACTTTTAATGTACTTTTTTGTTCTTCCATTCTACCAGAAGATTTAACAGCCCAACGTTTTTGGTCGATTGTAACACCAAATGCTTTATATGTTAAATCTTGTTCGTTACCTTCCAATTCATTATCCCCTGTGATTGGGTCGCCATTAAGTTTTAAAAGCAAGTTAAACCATGCTTTATCACCTTTAGTTTTAGCAAGATTTTCATCTACTTGAATAATAGAATTGGCGTCTGTACCAGTGAATTTTCCAAAGAAAATATTATTCATAGCAGCCATAATTGTTTTTTCTGCCCAATACTGTTTTCGTAATTCTGTTGGTACAGGAATCGCAAAAAGTTGAATATTTACTTTGATACAATGCGGTTTTTTCTTAGTATGAGCTACTACCGCCAAAAGCTGTTTTGTGTTTGTTGTTTCCATAAAAAAACACACCTTTCTTAAAAATATATATTTATAAAAGCATACCTTTTTCAATTTGTTGTTGAATATTAGGTGGTATTTCATCAATAGCACCTCTATTTAAGGCATCTTTTATTTTATCAATTGTCCAAATATTGCCCTTGTTGGAGCCACTACCTTGAAGTTGACTAACTCTAGGCATTTTATTTTTTTTATTAATTTGTTCCTTTACTTTAGTAGTATTATCCTTAGTAGAGATATTATTATTACTATTAAAATCTGTTACACTTTTATTCCAAAAAGAACGAAGAACCATCATATCACTTGCATTACCTACACCAGCATTTACTTTTGCATAAGCTTCTCGAATAGCTGTTTGTTCATAAGGAGAATATTTTTTAAGTCCTTCATTAGTAGCGTAATTCATTATATTTTGATAGTTTTCAGTTCCTTTAATTTCATTTACAAATTTCTGCGTTTCATCAGCGGTGGCCCTAGACATGGTTTGCTGATATTGCATTCTGTTTTGCAATTCGATGTATTTATTATTAACATCTTGCATAACCATATTTCTTGCCATAGATTTTGCCTGTTCATAACGCATTTTATTTGTATCGTCATCATCGGCATATTCAAGTGCGTCAATTTCATCTTTATTTAATCCAGAAATTTTAATTGCCCTTTCTTGAATTAAATTATTTATTGTTTGGGCAAGTTCAGGTGTTATCTTAAATCCCTGCATATTAGCATTTTGATTAACTGAAATACCTTGATTAAACTGCATATTATGTTGAGCAGTATTATTAATTACATTATTATTTTGTTGTTGATTATGATTATTTTTTAACGCATCTAATTCAGCCTTAGCTTTCTCATACAGAGTCTTAAAATCTTCTTGTAATTCTGTTTTATCATCGGAATTATCTTCTTTATTGTCAGGATTATTTTCTTCTGCAGAATTATCATCAGCGGTAGTTTCAATATTATTTTCTTGTGATTCAGCTTCATCATCATCATTTTGTTGATGTTCAGGTTCATTATTGATATCATCAGAATAATTTTCTTCACCATTTATACGTTTTGCATATTCTTCAAACTCACCATCTTCAATACCAAAAATATCATTAATTGCAGATAAATATTCATCATTATTTTTAGTGCTATCATTTACGTTGTTATTTGCATTATCATCATCGCCAAAAAGCTTAATATCAACATATAAATACTTAATCAATTAAATCACTCCTTGTTTTCAGATAAACAATTACTAATTACACTTTTGATATCATCTTTAACATCAACAGCATTTACCTCGTGATAAATACGTAAAGATACATCTAATAATTCACTAGAATTAGGCAGTTGTTGCCTTTTAATTTTTTCTAATGTAAAACATGCAGTGTCAATTAACTTCTGTCTTAAATCATCTATTGTTAAGGCGGGAGCAATCTTACACTGCATGTCTTTTTTTTCCTCGATATTTTTTTCTTCAATATTTTTGGATTTTGTTTTCTTTTTCTGTTCTACCACTTTAGGAATAACCACATCTCCACTAAGGTCGATGTCTACTTTCTTTTCTGGATTTCTTCTAGTCATATTTTTTTACTCCTTAATTTGTATTATTTCCGCCAATAGCTCTTTGTGCTGCTATTCTACGTTGCAAGTCGTTTAATTGCTCTTGCGTAATTTGTTGCGGATTTCCAGCGTTTGCTTGTTGCTGTACTAACGATTGTGCCTGTTGTGCTTCTTCTTGTACTGCTACTTTTGGAGCCATTGTTTTTACATAAAGTTCCATCATATATTGTGCAAGTTGTGGGTCGACTAAATTTTCTTTAGCAAGCATAGCAAGTTGTATAGGGAGTGGAACATCTTTAATATTAATAGATTTATTAGTCCTATTGTTTTGGGCTTGTACAAGCTGTAACTGCTGTTGCATTTGTGCCTGTTGTGCCTGTTGCTGTGCCTGCTGTCGCTGTTGATATCTTTGCTTGATTTCTTCTTTTCCTGGAACATCAGATAAATCAATCAACATATCAAAGACCATATCACCAGGAATACCAAGTTTAGATATGGCGTCGCAAAGTGCCCAGAATTTAGCTTCTCTAACAGTAGAACTAGCATTTATATCTGCAATTACAACATCAAATTCTCCTTGACTTAGGTCATTTAGAGTTTGCGTTATGACACCTCTTAGCGGGTCATTTATCTGTTGTTTTTGGTTTACGGTCATGAAGTTGTATGAGCCATTAGGACCTTCAATTCTATATACTTTTTCTTCTGTGTAATACTGTGGAATAATTCCTTTATGTCCACGCTTACCCCAAAGCCTATAAACAATACCCTTCTTCATACTGCGCAATGCATCGAATAATGGTATTAAATTAGTAATAGCTTGCTTTTGTTGTAGCTCAATACTTCTACCACTAGCAGAAGAATTTATATCTGTACCAAGCATTGCTTCATTTATGCCTGTAACTTCCTTCATGTCATTTGCCGATTCTTGAATAGCTTGAACAAGAGATAGTGGAGGATTAGGCGGTACAATTTCTCTCATTTTGTTTAGGTTTTTTACCTCTAATAAAGCTCCAGCTTTAGAAGCATTATGAGAAAAATTATGTTTTTGATTAGGATCCATAGCATCTTTTTCATAAATCCAGCCACTATGACTAGATTTAGAAACAATATCTATAAATTCACTTCTACGTTTATTGAGCTCTCGTTGCGGGTCTTTAGCTGCCGTAACAATACCTTGTGGCATTTTATTTTCATCATTGCGATAAACAACAAAAGGAACAAAAGGAAACTCGCCGTGTTCGTATGGACTTTCCATATCTTCCAATTTTACATCATCAAAGAATGCGCATACGCGGACCTGTGTTTTAAATCCTGTAGTTTTTCCTATTACATTTTGCTGTAAATACATCATTTCTTCCAAAGACATTTGCTGTTCATCATCGTTTGTCAATTCAAGTGTAGTGCCGTTTGCTAAATAATATATATTCCTCATTACTCTAACTTTATACCAACATTCGCATAGACGAATTTTCTTTTTATCTCGCTGGTAATAAAGTCTAGTGTTATATTCTTCCTGTTCGTTTTTGTCATACTCATCAATTTTAGCCAATATTATATCCTTATATTCTGGATATACTTCGCACAACTTATCCTTATCTATCCATTTTGCGCGTATGATATATTTACTATCTTCAAATTCGCGCTTCCTGGATTCAGGGTCTATATAAATATCAAATGGATTTACATCTTTTACAAATGCTTCACCTTCACCGTCTATTTCCTCATCATATTCGTAACCAACTTCTACCCAGCCAAGACCAGATATACAACCTTTTTCAAATGTAGCACTTTCGCAAATTTCATAATTGCTTCGGTCCATAACATATTTTGTCATGGCTTTTCGTACTTCACAAAGTTGTGCATCATCATTTGTACGAGGTAAAAAATCTATATCATTGCGATTGTTGCGCTGGTAACCACTAAGCATATTTATCATTGGACGTATTTTATTTATGGTTACAACTGGTCTACCCATTTTTTTTAGTTTTTCAACATCGCCCTCGCTCCACTGTTTACCTTCAACAAAGTCAAAACACTCATGAGCTTCTTTTCGCCAATCGTTCATGTATTCAACACTTTCGCGAAACCATTGAGTAAACTTCATGATGTCATAATCATTGCTATCTATAGAAGGTATTTTATTTTCTGCTTTCACACTATCTAAAGGGTCTGTTACCGTCCTAGCGTCTGGCATTATAGCCATCAATCATCACCCCGCTTCATTGTTTGTTTTAAAGCATTGGGGATATTGTTCACTTAAGTTTTTTAGATGTAAATATGCTGCGTCAATTAAAGCCCTAGTCTGTGGGATATCTTTTACAGTAAAAACAAAATGACCAGGACGGCAATATTTAACGTCAATATCATCTTCGCTTTTTACTTGGCTTATACAACCATTAACCGCCATAAAACAAGCGCTACTTACAGAAGCACAAACAATATCTGGCTTTCCTGGTAATGCAAAATTTGCATGACCTCTAACCATTAAACCCAATCTTCCCTTTTGCTTTTTTATAAGTTTATATTCAATCAAATTAACAACTCCTTAAAAAATTATGCTGACCAACCTGTAGAATCTGTAGGCAATCCACCATTATATTTACTTTCTTTTTGTGGTGGTAATGGTCTTTCGCTGGCGTATGGATTTTCTAAGCAGAAATAAATTATTGCGTCTGCTGCGTGGTCCTCACCTTTTGTATCGTATTTTTCTGGATCGTGTTCATCGAATGTTAGCATTGGTATCGTTCTAATAGCATGTATGCAATTACTAAAAAAATAAATTGCTGGCTTTTGATTTCCGTTTTTATCAAATGTACCTTCCAATCTACGACGAAATTCTTCTGCACCATGTTCTCTACCTTTTTTACATGGTGAAAAACGTTCCCTGTTAGCATCGTATAAAACATCATTTATCTGGTCTGCAATAGAAACAGACGTGTCATCTTTTCCAGCAACTCCAATTTTTGCCCAACATGCACTATCCAAAACAGCCTTATAAACTTCTTCATCTTTTGATTCACATTGTATTATCCTTTTAGCAACTTCCACTGTAGTTTCTCCTGTTCCGACATTAGGTTTACCGCCATATCCATATAATTCACGATATACGTAAGCATTACCGTCATAGTCAATGGCAATCCAATAGCAAGCGTAAGGCCTACTACTTCCCCAGTCCATAACACGCCACTTAGTCCAATTGGTTGGTATCTTAAACGGCTTAATAACATGCAGGCTATCTCGCCACTGTTTAAAGAATTGTCCGCCATCTATTCCCCAATCACCTAATCCAGCAACTTTGTACCTATCTGGGTCATCTCGCTTCATGCGCTCAAACATTCGCTTATCTGCTTCATCTAAAAATTCATTGCACAAGTAATTTGTTGTTATCGCTAGAATGTCAGGGTCATTAACAACATCAAAAAACCTGCGCTTAACAAAATGAGCAGAACTCCACGGATTCATAGATATTGTTATCTGTTTAAAATATCCAGGAGGAACAGCACCACGAATACTCTCGTCTACACGATTGAATGCTTCTTCGTCATCGATTTCGCTGCACTCTTCTAGCCAAACCCAACACAGAACGCCAATATCTACTGTTACAGACGTTAGTTTATATGGGTCATCTAGACCACGTAGAATTATTTTTTGGCCTGTTGGTATGTAGATTATTTCCATCGGATTAACTTTTGTTTTCCATAAACTATCTACTCCCAAGCGATGAATTGCCCATTTAAGCTGCTGGAAGCATGAGTTATACAAAGTATTACCTGTTTTGCGAACAACTAAAGTATTAGCCAAAGGATATTTCATCATACGCGTTATTATATTCAGGGCAATAGTTGCAGACTTTTTAGAAGCACGAGAACCTTTAACAACACGATAACGACCCTCAAATCGCCAAAAAGCTGTATATCCACCGCCAACAATCTTTTTTAAAGATAATTTACGAATATTGCTACTCATCTAAATCATCTACTAAGTCATCTACGAACTGAACAATCATTTGTTGTCCGCCATCAACTTCGACTTTATTACTGAATAATTGATATCTTTTAGCTAACTGGTCCGCAGCTTTTAATCTGTCTTGCAAACTCGGATCCAATCCAAATGCGTCTTTTTCTTTACCACGCATTACACGTGTATAAAATCTTAATACCTCATCTTTGTCTGCAATCAGCGCATCGTGTTTAGCTTCTGTTATTGCATCTACATATTTTTTTATCTTAGGATTTTTGAGCATTCTAGTTGCTTCTTTAAATGCTGTTTCTTTTGTACACTTATAACCAGCCTGCTCATATGCCTCTCGTTTGTTGGCAAGCTGAACAAATAATTCACAGAACGTTCGCTGTTTTTCTGTTAGTTTTAAATCCTTAGCAAGTTGTGTTAAGTTTTCATTTTCCATCACCCATCACCTCGCTGCTTGTTAGGCTGAAGCTTGCGCATTAGTTCCTTTCTGTCTAATTTAAAAAGCTCTACAAGTTGCCGTAAAAATACTGGCTCACTCGCAGAGCTTAAAATATCTTTTTTATTTTTTATGCATCTTAGTTTTAAGATGTAAAACTTTCTTTCTTTTTCTGGAGAGAAAATTTCTTGCCTAGATAAGAGCAAAATTAATCCTGTTTTCTGCTCCATAGCTTTTATAACTTTTTTTATGCTTTTTAGGTATTTTCCCATAAAAACACCTCAAATACTTAAATTTTCTCGTTTTCTTGAAAATTTTGAGCTTCTTAGAGCCGTTTTAAGCGTTTTTCTTTTAGTGGTTAATATAATTATACCTGCAAAAATAAGACACTCTTAAAACGGCTCTAATTTTTAGAATTAAATTTAGAAATAACCCAATTCGGCAAAATTCTATCCAAATCACGCTTAAACATGATGTATAAATTATAATTAAGCCAGCAACCACAGAAAAATACAGTTGGACATATAAAATATTTGTTACAGCAATAAAAAGAAAACTTAGAATTTTTCTCAATTGTTTTTTCCATCATGTGCAGCTTAATAATTTTATTTATAAATCTTGCGCATGAACGTTCGGAAATTTTAAGAAGCTTAGCGATGTGTTTAATTTGCATTGGCTTAATATTATTGCCACTGCGATATACTAACAAATTTGTATTAGCTTGTAAGTGTTTAGAAAGCTTAAACATTTTTCCAATATCTGCGTCGGTTAGTTCTTCATGCATATTGCTGGGAAAAATGCTGATACGATTTTTTTGTGATGTAAAATAATATCCCTTTTCTGCATCAAATTTATTTTTAACATAAAACTCCTTTTGCCTTACGACTTCACCTGTGGCAGTATCTATTAGACTTTGCTTAACAACAACATCTTTACCCATTAAAAATACTCCTTTCTTTTATTTGTTTTGCGCAAATGCGCAATCTTAAATTAAGTGCGCAATTTCTATGCAGATAAAAAACGTGCGCAAATAAAATACGCAAATGCGCAATCTAATTAGTTATTTTAGGGGGAAACGTTTTTTTAATGCGCAATTGTACAAATACAACCAACTTTTTTAACTGCATAAAATAACCATTTTAGCTATTAAAAATACACAATTTTAGTGTCAATAAAAAAACCGCCATAAACTCTTATAATCTAAGAGGAAATGACGGCTTTTTATGATTAAAAATGATAATGCATCTATATATAATATATAGTAAAAATGAGCAAAACAAAAAGCGTATACCAGATGATGATATACGCTTTAAATACGAAGGAATATTTTTATATATTATACACCAAAAAACACACCAGTGATTACACTAATAAAAAAAATAAAATAAAGTATTTATAAATATACTCATTGGGTATATAATGTTTATATAGATAATTTTAGGAGGTATTCTTGATGAATAACAACTTTGGTAAAGATTTTAAACAACTACGTACAAGTTTGGGTTTAACTCAAGAAGAATTAGGAAAAATATTATTAATATCCAGAAATACCATAAGAAATTGGGAATTAGAAATAAGAACACCACCATTATATGTACAAAAATTATTGATAGAAAAACTAGAAAACCTATCAAAATCTTCTTGACTTTGTACTCATTGGGTACTATAATGAAATCAGCAAATGAATTTAGGAGGAATAACAATGAAAAACAAAAATTTAATTTACGCATTAGAATATATGGATCCAAACGGATACACCTACCATGACAATAAAGAATACACCTCTTTAGAAGAAGCAAAATTAGCTGCTAAATCCACTGTTTATTTAGGTTCTGTATATGTAGTAAAAAAAAATTGGAGCAATGTATTTACCACTAGATGCAGATCCATCTGACATAGAAACATTAACTAAAAATTTACACCAAATGATAGAGTTAATGTCATTTGAAAAGGGATTATCTTTATTAAAGCAACTTGATTTCCAGCCAATGCTAGATGTAAAAATATTCTATGATAGAGTAGAAATGCTAATAGCTTATTCTAAAGATTTAAAGACAGTTATAAAATACACATTTTATAAAGAAATTGAAGAGAAATTCTTATTAGATCCAAACATTAAGGTATCACCATATAATAAAACAAAAATATCAAACGGCGATGGGGCAGAAGATTTTTACTGGAACATTATTGACGCAAAAAATATTGAACGTGATGGTGAAACTATTACAGAATGGTTCTATTATGAACATGAAGAAAACAAATACTCATGGAAAAAATTTGATGAGGATATAGAAGCTTTAACTGCTTTTAAATTCGCTGGGCAACAACAAATTTTCAATATTATAATTCGTGATATTTTTAATGAAATAAATGACTGTGATGAAGATACAGGAATAAAAATATTAAAACATGAAATTAAAAATAACAAATGGATAAAAAACATACCATCAAAATTTTTGGATTTTAGAGTTGACAATAGCAGATTAGAATACACTTGCTATCATGGTGATGTATTTAGTGATAGTTGGGCGAATGATTGGCGTTCTGTTATTAAATTTGATTATAGAAAAAATAAATGGTTAGTTAATTGTGAATGCTTTTATTAAAGGAGAAATAAAACATGATTAAAATAATTGAAAAGCACGATTTCAAGGATAGAACTTTTAAAAAGTTATATAAAGTAAATTCATTAGAAGAATTAAAAAATTTAAAAATACGTGATGATATGAGATTTTACTATAAAGGTGTAGAGCTGGATTTAAACAATCCAGTTCTACCAGCAGAACCAACAACTCAGGATAAGTGTTGGAACGATTTAAAAAATAAAATGAATAACATGAATATATTCGAATTTGTCGAAAACATTCATATTATTTTTGAAATAAATAATTATTTTTTCCGTTTAGACGAACGTCATCATGCAAATGGTAAGGACTACATCGAAATGGTACTAGACGCTTATACAGAAGAAGCTATTGTATATGTAGTAGATAGTTGTTATAACGGTGTAATTAATGGTAATTTCAAAGTAGTCCCTGTTAGAGAATTAGAAAATGCAGAAGAAATATTGCATCGCCCAGAAAGAAGAAGAAATGAGCTAGAATATAAAGATTGGAAAAACAATATCTATGATATGATTGCTCATGATTTTAAAAACAGTCATAAGTATGAAACAGTAGCAGTGGAAGGATTACTAAAAGAACTTGCAAACAAAAATTTTCAAGATAAAATTAACATTGCCATAGATTATCTAAAATTCAATAGTAATGTCATAAAATATGTGGACTTAGGTTATGATATAAGTATTGAATTATCTATAGATGAAAAAACTGAATATTTTAGCAATGTAAACAAAATACCATATAAAGAATTAATTATTTATAAAAATATCCCAATAGATAAAATTAAAATCCATTCATTGAACTATGACATAGTAATAACTAAAGAAAATATGGAGATAAACAAAAATTCATATTCATATTAAAATAAAAGGGCAGGTTTTATACCTGCTCTTATGTTTAATAAGGAGTGATGTATATGTTTTTATATAAAGCTGAATTTGAAGATGGTAACTTCTATACGTCTGAAAACTATAATAATATTATTGATTTTATAGAAAAATACAATAAAAAAGGGCATTGGCGTATTTATGCAAATCCAATAGAATCTCATTTTGACTTAATCCATGAGTTTAATAATAAAAAACCAATAGAACAGGATTTACCAAAGAGTTTTATTAAAGACGGAATAATTATAACGTTAGAAAAAGATATTGATGATGAATATACAATTGTTATATCTGTAAACGTTAATGGTGAAAAATTTATTGATAACATGGAAGCACATATAGGTACTCCTGCAGGAAAAGAAGGCATATATTTAACAGTGTTTAAGGATAATTTTATTGGTCCTCCAGATTTAATTTATACTTGTATAAATGATTATAAAGAACTAATACAATACTTATATAAATTAGGAAAAAATAAAGAACTATTAAAAAATTATATTAAACAATAAAAAAACTACCAAAAATTTTAGCTAAAATAAAAAAGACTACCAAATAAGGTAGTCTTTTTTTACTAAAAATAAGTTTTTCCGCAGATTAACTTATCAAAAACTTGTCGCAACTAGTTTTTGTGTTCTTTTTTCTTTTTCGCGCCAGTCCCCGTAGAGATACTAGAGCTCCGCATACATATTATATCACGTTACTTTAAAATTTGTTACCATTCATTTTGGTATTTGTTACCATTTTGTTATCTAAAAATTTAAACCTACTCAAAAAATTTAAATCTATTTTAAAATTTCCCCTTATAAAATAAGGCTTTTTTTACTCTTCAAGTCTAGGCCCAGCGTTCAAAATCTCATCGGGCATTTCTCCTGCGAAACGTTTAACATTTTCAGCGAACAATCTTACTAATTTTTCAGCTTGATTTTTATATGCTTTTTTATCCATCCAAGTATTTTCTGGATTTAATACTTCACTTGGTACACCCGGGCAGCTATCTGGAATATTTAATTGGAAATATTCATGTTTAGTCCAAGTAACATCATCTAATTTACCATCTAAAGCAGCAGAAATCATAGCTCTAGTGTATTTTAATTCCATACGTTTACCAACGCCATATGGACCGCCAGTCCAACCAGTATTAACAAGATATACGCTAGTATTATATTGATTAATTTTTTCACCTAATAATCTAGCATATTGTAATGGTGGTAATGGGAAGAATGGTTCACCAAAACCAATGGAGAATGTTGCTTGTGGTTCTGTAATACCACGTTCAGTACCAGCAACTTTACTTGTATAACCGGATAAGAAGTGATACATAGCTTGTTCTTTAGTGAGTTTTGCAATAGGAGGTAATACACCAAAAGCATCTGCAGTTAAGAAGATAATTGCATTTGGATGACCTGCCATACTTGGTACGATGGCATTTGTAATATTTTCTATTGGATAAGCTGTACGCGTATTTTGTGTAAATCTAGCATCAAAGAAATCTGGTTCACGAGTATATGGATTGATATAAACATTTTCCAAAACAGTTCCATATTGAATTGCATTATAAATTTCTGGTTCACTTTCAGGTGTAATTTTTATAGTTTTTGCATAGCAACCACCTTCAACATTGAAGATACCATGTTCACTCCAACCATGTTCATCATCACCGATTAAAGAACGATTAGGGTCAGCAGATAAAGTTGTTTTACCTGTACCACTTAAACCAAAGAATAATGCAGAATTTCCATCTTTACCTACATTTGCAGAGCAGTGCATGGATAAAACACCACGTTGAGGAAGAATGAAGTTCATAACAGAGAAAATAGCTTTTTTCATTTCACCTGCATAAGCACCGCCACCGATTAATACCATTTTTTTGCTGAAATTAACAATAATAAAAGTTTCAGAATGTGTACCATCTTCAATTGGATTAGCTTTTACACTAGGCATACAAATAAGTGTAAATTCAGCAGGTGTAGTGAGTTTAGTTTTTGGTCTAATGAATAATTGTTTTAAGAATAAATGATGCCAAGCATGCTCATTAATGCATTTTATTTGTAATTTGTATGCAGGGTCTGCACCAACTAAAGCATCCGTTACAAATAATTGATGGTCTTTAGCATAATCTTTCATTTTTTCATAAAGACGATTAAATGTATTTTCCGAACATGGTTGATTTGTATTTGACCAATGTATTAAATCATGAATGTCTGGAGTATCAACAATAAATCTATCTTTAGGTGAACGACCTGTATGTTTACCAGTAGTTACACAAATCGCACCTTTATCAGATAAACGTCCTTCATGATTTCTAACCGCTTCTTCAAGTAATTCAGGAATTGTTGCGTCATAAGTTATTCTTCTTGCTACAGATAAGAAATCTTGGCTAGAATAGTTATTCATCATTGTAATCAACCTCTCTTTTATCTATGTTAATTTTTCATAGTATTTATTACTTTGATTTACCATATGAATATATAATTCTATAAAAAATTTATTATTCCTTTAAATTTCTAAAAATTTTATATATTTTTTATACATTTTTTACATAATAGATAAAACTTATGGCAAAAAACATTTGTAATAAATAAAATATTGGATATATGCTATTTTTATGCTATAATATCTATGTGTTAATTAATAAAATTTATTATACATAAGATATTTTCAATAGGAGGATTATATGGAACTTAAACAACTAGAATACTTTCAAATGACTAGCCGTTTGAAAAATATTACTAGAGCAGCCAAACGGCTTTCTGTTTCTCAACCAAATATTACAGTTGCTATAAAAAAATTAGAAGCAGAACTTGGCATACAACTTTTTGAACGTAGCCAAAAACAATTATCACTCACACCAGAAGGAGCTGTATTTTTAAATCGCATTGAACTTGCTTTGCGTAATATTCAAGATGCCGTTTTAGAAGTTAATGACTATAAACAACTTCAAAAAGGCACTATCAAAATTGGTATTCCTTCTATGATCGGAGCATATCTTTTCCCCAAAATTTTCTCTGGTTTCCAGAAAAAATTCGCTCATTTAGATATTTATCTTTATGAAAAAGGCTCTATGTCTATTCGTGAATCCTTAGAACGTGATGAATTAGATTTTGGTATTGTCATCATCTCCAATGCTTCTCCTAGTTTACAGTTATTGCCAATGTCTACTAACCAAGTAGTAGCTTGTGTTCCTGAAGATAGCCCACTTGCTCAAAAAGATTCTTTATCTTGGAGCGATGTAAGCAATATTGATTTAATTATGTTAAAAGAAGGTTCTTTTATCCGTAATTTAATTCAACAAAAACTCAAAGAACACAATATTCAACCAAATATTATCTTAGAATCAAACCAAATCGAAACGATAAAAGGTCTTATCTCCAGTAATGTTGGTATGGCATTCCTCTTAGACTTCGTAGTTCAAGATACACCACATATTAAAACATTACCAATAGAAGACCCTATATTTGTAGATGTTGGACTTGCATGGAAAAAAGATAGATATATCTCCAAAGCTGCTCAATCTTTTATCAATTTCTGTCAAGATACATTAAATAAATAATTTATAAAATTAAAGCCATCAGTTTATTTAATTTTGCTGATGGCTTTTTATTTTTATTGATAACAAAAAGGATAATCCACTTATTTTAGGATTATCCTTTTTATATTTTTTATAGCTTATTTAATGATATTTCAACGATGAGCCAATAAAGTTTGTTTTAATTTATCTTCAATTTGTACAAGTTCAGCTTCTGCTAATTTACGACGTTCACGTCCATCTTTTTGAATTTTAATAGTTTCTTCAATAGTAGAAATCAAATCTTCATTTACTTTTTTTACAGTTTCGATATCTACAATTCCACGTTCTGTTTCACGTGCTGTCTCTATTGTATTTTGTTTCAACATTTCAGCATTACGTCGTAATAATTCATTTGTAGTATCTGTTACTTCACGTTGCATCTGTAAAACTTTTTGCTGTCTAGATAAACCAAGCGCAATTACAATCTGACTTTTCCATAATGGAATAGTATTATAAATAGCACTTTGTACCTTGTCAACTAAAACTTTATCATTATTTTGAATAAGGCGTATCTGTGGTGCTGTCTGTATAGCTATTGTTTTACTCAATTTCAAATCATGAACTTTTTTCTCAAAACGGCTGACAGCATTTTCAAAATCACTGACTACTTGCACTGCCATTTGATTTTGAGAATTTACAGCTTCCATGCGTAATTTAGGAATAGTATGCTGTTGCAATTCTAAGATTTTTTCTTCGCCAGCTTTAATATATAACTGCAATTCTTTAAAATACTCTAAATTTCGTTGATACATAGTATCAAACATCACAATATCTTTCATCATGCTCATGCGGGCTTTATCTAATTCGCCTTGTATCTTATCAATCTGTACAGATAATTTATCATATTCTGCCATCATACTTTTAGCACTGCCAACTAATGAACCTAAAATAGGTATTTTCTTTATAAATCCGCCACTGTTTTTACTATCTACATCAAAACCTTTTACTTTTACTACTAAATTGCTTAATAAATCGCCAACATGCCCACTATCTTTACTGCGAATATTATTCAAAATACTATCTGAAAACTCCGCTATATTTCGTTGTGCATTTATGCCATATTGTACAGAAGTCTGTGAATTCGTCAAATCTATATTTTCTTTTATTTCATCAATACGCTTTCTATCTTCCGGTGAAATCGATTCTGTTTGCTTTGTAACCTGCTCAATCTCTTCTTTTTTTGTCATTACTTGCCAATTTTGAGCATCAGCATTATTGTCCATTGTCTGTGTTTTTGCTTTGATTAAATCATCTAAACTAATATCTGCCATAAGTTTCACCCTCTATTCATATTATCAAAAAATTTGCGATAAAAATCATCTTTATCCATAAATAAATAGCGTATACCTTCTATAAATCCCGCAATAAAAGGTATGCCTGTCCATGAAAATAATAAATAAAAAATTCCCATAAAAGTTTTGCCTAAATAAAATTTATGTGCGCCAAAACCGCCAAATAAAATTCCTAGACCTCCAGCAATTAATTTTTTACGCAAAACTTCATCACTATCAAAAAATCTTTCTGGTAAATGCTTTAATTGCCAACGCATTCTCTGCATAGGTTTATCATGCATACAATTTTTACGTCTATAGCTAAAGCCAGATTTTATCTCTTGAGTGCGGTCTTGCTTTTTCACATCAAAACCATCTGCTTTTATTGTATTTTCCATGACCTTTAATTCCGCATCCATATCTAATAACTGGTCATTTATCAATTTTTCAAATTGTTCTGTATAAGCATTACTCAATCCATATAAAGTATTTTTTGTTCTTTCCTTTATATCATTTACACTATCTGTATTTAACTGCGTATTTTCTATTTCTACATATTTTTCAATTAAACCAGCCACAGTATCTTGATAATAATCGATAAATCTTCTAGCTAAAGTAATTTTTTCTGGATGTTTTTGTAGATATTGTAAAATATTCAAAGATACCTTTTGCATATCTTGCACATGCATTTTTAATTCACTATCTCTAATATATTTCAATGAGCCTTTTATATAATTATAATCCTCTAACGCTTTTTGATAACTTTCCTGCAATAATTTACTATTTTCACTATCATCTAAATCTAAACTAATCTGCTTTTTCTTATTTGGTTTAAATGTCAAAAAGACGCCTACACCTAAAGCTACCGCTCCTATCAAATTCACAATATCACTAAAATGTGTTATCATATCAAACCCAATAAAAGCCAAAATAGTCGTTATAACTGCTAAAAACATAATAAAACTAAACATAATTTTTATTCTCCTATATTTTATTATACTTATTAAATTCTAATAAACCCTTTTAAAATCCTGCACTACAAAAATAATTATACAAAATTTATACTGATTATGCTTGTATATCATATTAAAATTATATTAAAATAAAATTAAAATTTTTCTTGATTTCTATTTTCTGAAACAAAACTATACTTAGGAGGCTTTTATTATGACAAATATAAATAATGTATTACTAGAAATGATTAATTATTATCAGGGCGACCCTAAACGCATTCAACATTTTCTTAAAGTACATAGCTTTGCAAAATTCATAGCTGAACAAGAAAACTTACCTTCAGATAAATTGTATATTTTAGAAATCGCTGGTTTAATGCATGATATCGGCATAAAAATTGCTGAACAAAAATACAACAGTAGCAATGGCAAATATCAAGAATTAGAAGGCCCTGCTCCTGCTAGAGAAATACTCGAAAAACTCCAAGTAGATACTGCTGTAATAGATAGAGTATGTTTCTTGATTGCTCATCATCATACTTACAATAATATTGACGATTTAGATTACCAAATCCTAATAGAAGCAGATTTCTTAGTAAATCTTTATGAAGATAATTGCCCAAAACAAGCTATAGAAAATGCATTAAACAGAATTTTTAAAACTAAAACCGGCATTAATTTATGTAAAACTATTTTCGATGTCTAATTTTCTTTGAATAGTATCCTAGTAAACATTTTATATAATGAAATCTTTCAATAAATATTACTAAGATAAAAATATAAAATACTCTACAACATCAATTTATAAAACAACAAAACCGTTGGTAAGAATACCAACGGTTTTATTCATAATGCGTCCACATACGAATTATACGTATAACTTTTTCATCTTCTAATACTTCATATACTAATCTATGTTGAATATTAATTCTTCTAGAATAGTATCCCATTAGATCTCCTAACAGTTTTTCATATGGTGGTGGATTTTGAAAAGGATCTTCCTTTATTAAATCAATTAATAATTTAGCTTTTTTATCTAATCCACTTGCTTTTAGCTTTGGAATGTCTTTTAATGCTTTTTTATAATATTCTATCTTATACAATTACCATTCAACCTCATCTTCTGAAACAAAATCTTCATTAGATGCAGTTTTAGCTTTTAATAAATCTTCTCGCACATTAGGTATAGCAGATAAATACATTGTTTCCATAAGATTTTTATAATCATCCGCACTAATTAATACCACATCGCCATCTTTAGTATTAATTGTTGCTACTTGATTATATTTAGCAACTTGTTCTAAAGTATTATAAAGATTCTTTCTAAAATTTGAAGCATTAGCTGTAATCATTATAATCACCTCAAATATAGTATATCGTACTTATTAACGTACGTCAAAATATATTTAAAACGATTATAATATATAGCATATTGAAATCTATATTCTTAAAAATTAAAAAGAGAAAATATATTCATTATAATTTGAGCACATGGGCACAAAATGGGCACAATTATAAAAATAAAAACTCATGGATTAAAATACCCATGAGTTTTTATTTTGCTTTATTCTTTATTAGCTATACCTAATTTACCAAAAACATAAAACGATAAGCTGAGAATCATGCCACAGACAACAGCAAGGCCCATACCTTTTAATTGTACAGGACCAATATTTACAGCAGCTCCACTAAGACCACTTATCATAGTTACGGCAGTAAGTATCATATTTTTCGTACTAGTATAATCAACTTTTTTCTCTATAAGCATACGTATACCAGAACAAGCGATAACACCAAATAACAATACAGAAATACCGCCCATTACTGGTACTGGAATAGCATGAATAATCGCAGCAATTTTACCAATAAAAGAGAAAAGAATAGCAAAAACAGCAGCTCCACCAATTACCCCCACACTATAAACACGAGTAATAGCCATAACGCCCATATTTTCGCCATAAGTAGTATTAGGAGTTGAGCCTACAAAACCAGATAAAACATTAGAAACACCATCAGCAAATAAAGAACGATTAAGTCCTGGATTTTTAATTAAATCTCTATCAACAATACTACTTGTAACAACAACATGTCCAATATGTTCAGCAAAAACTACAAACAATGCAGGCATAATAATCATGATAGCGTGAATATTAAAAGTTGGTTCATAGAAAGTTGGTACTTGTACCCAACTAGCAGCTTCTACACCAGACCAATCTACAATACCTAAACAAAAAGCCATAATATATCCTGCAATTACACCAATTAATACAGGAATTACACTTAAAAATCCTCTACCAATTACAGAAGCCAAAATTGCCACAGCTAATGTAAATACAGAAGTAATCATTGCAAGCTCATTTGGAATGCCTTGAGATTGCATTGTATCACTGATAAAACCAGACATATCCAAAGCAAGTGGTGCAAGCTCAAGACCAATTACTGCTACTACCGCACCCATTGCAGCTGGTGGCAAAATAATATCAATCCAAGCTGTACCTAATTTACCCACAACAAAAGATAAAATAATAAAAGATAAACCAAATGCTATAAATCCACCTTGAGCATCGCCATAACTAAGTCCACTAGTAGCAAGTACTGCTAAAACTGGAGAAATAAATGCAAAACTAGAACCTAAATAAGCAGGTAATTTCCCTTTACAAATGATTAAATACAAAATTGTACCTATACCATTCATAAATAAAGCTGTTGCTGGATTTACATGAAGTAAAAAAGGAACTAACACTGTAGAACCAAACATAGCAAACAAATGTTGTAAACTAAGTGGAATTCCTTGCAACAAAGGCACTTTTTCTTCTACGTCATAAAACTTTTTCATTTTGTCCTCGCTTTCATAAATAAATAAAAAATTCCTTAGTTATTTTATCATAAGAAATCATATCTATCTATTTAAAAATAAAAATATTTATTAAAAACCAAAAGATTATTGCATATTTACCGCTTTTAATTTATATTTATATAGGCAAAAAATAAAAACATTATTTTTTCCTATATATTTTATTATGAATAGGAGATTTTTTATGACTAAAGAAGAATTTATGCTTATTGCAACTCAAGAAGCTGATAGTAATTTAACAACTAATGAAGGTGGCCCTTTCGGTGCAGTTATTGTAAAAGATGGCAAAATCGTAGGTCGTGGTCATAATCGTGTACTTATAAAACATGATCCAACTTGTCATGCCGAAGTTGAAGCTATTCGTGATGCTTGTCAAAACTTAGGTACTCATGATTTAACAGGTTGTGAACTCTATACATCTTGCTATCCATGTCCAATGTGCCTTTCTGCTACTATTTGGGCAAACATTAAAAAAGTTTATTATGGAAACACAGCTAAAGATGCTGATAAAATTGGTTTTAGAGATGATTTCATCTACAACTATATTGAAGGAAAATGCCAAGATATCTCCGTTTTAGATTTAGAACAATTTGGTAGAGATATCACTATAAAATCCTTTGATAACTTTGCACAAAAAACAGACAAAACAATCTACTAAAAATAATAAAAAGAGGATAAGTTTTATACTTATCCTCTTTTTATTATTTTTATTATCATCAAATAGACAATTATTTAATTATATTATTCTTCTACTTTTTGGTTAAACAAAGCCGCTGCAAAGTCATTAGCTACAAATGGTCGTAAATCGTCCATACCTTCACCGACACCAATCCATTTTACTGGCATACTAAGTTCAGATTTTAAGCCAATTACTACACCGCCTTTAGCAGTGCCATCTAATTTAGTCAATACCAATCCAGAAATAGGCGCTGATTTTGTGAATAATTCAGCTTGGCTAATTGCATTTTGTCCTGTTGTAGCATCTAATACTAATAATGTTTCATGTGGAGCTTCTGCTATTTCACGTTTAATAACTCTTTGAATTTTATTTAATTCTGTCATTAAATTAGCTTTATTATGCAAACGTCCTGCTGTATCAATAATGAGTATATCCACTTTTCTTGCGATAGCAGCTTTCACAGCATCAAATACTACTGCCGCTGGATCAGAACCTTCTTCATGTTTAATTACAGGAACATTTACTCTTTGACCCCAAATTTCTAATTGGTCAATAGCCGCTGCACGGAAAGTATCTGCTGCTGCAAACATAACATTTTTGCCTTGTTCTTTATAATATCTACCTAATTTACCAATAGTTGTAGTTTTACCTACACCGTTTACACCAATTACTAAAATTACTGTAGGCCCAGATTTAGCAATATTTGTTTCATCAGAACCTTCATTTAACATCTCTGTAATACGTTTAATCAAGAATGGTTTTAAATCTTCAGGAGAGTTAATCTGTTTTTTCTTAATACCAGCACGAACATCGTCCATTAATTGTAAAGAAGTCTTTACCCCTACATCAGCTTGGATTAAAGCATCTTCTAATTCATCTAATAAATCATCATCAATATCAGCATAACCAATAATTACTTTTTCAATTTTCTCTGTTAAAGATTTACGTGTTTTTGTAAGACCTTCTTTTAATTTACTAAAAAATCCCATCTTTTAACCTCTTTCCTCAAAATCTTCTAAACGAACAGATATCAATTTGGATACACCAGCATCTTCAATAGTTACACCATACATAACATCAGCAGACTCCATTGTTCCCTTGCGATGTGTTACCAAAATAAATTGAGTGCGTTTGGCATAATCTTTTAAAAACTTCGCAAAACGTTTGACATTTGCTTCATCTAATGGAGCATCAATTTCATCTAATACACTAAATGGTGCAGGATTATAAGTGAAAAATGCAAACAGTAACGCTATAACTGTAAGCGTTCTTTCCCCACCTGATAATACAGCTAGACTCTGTGGTTTTTTATCTGGTGGTTCTACTTCAATTTCAATACCTGAACTTAAGATATCTTCTTTATTTGTTAAAATTAACTTTGCATTTCCACCGCCAAATAAGCGTTTAAAAATATCATTAAAATATACTTTTATTTTATCAAAAGCCAAACCAAATTGTGTAGACATTGTTTTATCAATCTGCTCAATGATTTTTGTTAAATCTTCTTTAGCTTTGACTAAATCTTCAATTTGTTTACTCATAAAGCTATAACGTTCATTTAATGTTTCATATTCGTTGATAGCATTTGGATTTACAGGGCCAATTTCTTTTAATTCTTTATCTAATTTCTTTAATTTAGATTTCAGCTCATTTTCATCAAGTTCTAAACGATGATTTAAAGCTTCTTGTGGAGTCAATTCATATTCTTCTTGCATACTTTGTAAGCACTGCTTAATTTCAGTTTCCAATTTAGCTACACTTACTTCACATTTATGAATTTTATCCTTGATAACGCCTACTTTACTTGCAATTTTAGCTCGTTCTTCGTCCATATCAGACAATTCACTTCGCATACCCAATTGTCTTTTATATAAAGTATCGTATTCTTCTTTACCATCAGTTTTTAACTTTTCCAAATTAGCTACAGATTCTTCTAATTGTTTTAATTCAGCTAAACTATCATCAATGACTTTTTGTAATCCAGCCATTTCTTTATCACTATCAGCTAAAAACGCCTTAAATCTTTCTGCCTGTCCTGTCAACAAATTCAATTTATCATTATAACGAATGACTTCTTGTCTTGCCTCTGTACAGCTAATTTGTTTTTGCATTACCTTTTGTTGACGAATTTTTAAATCATGTTTCAATACTTCAATCTCATTGTAAATATCTTCATAAAGATTTTGTTTTTCATCAACTTGAGCTTCCATTTGAGCAATTTTAGCTGTTTGCTTTTCAATATCTGCCTCAATAGCCGTTTTTTTCACGATTAAAGCAGATATGCGATTATCTATAGCTTTTAAGATATCTTCTTGATTTACAAACCAATTTTCTAATTGTTTAAATTCTACTTTTTTCTGTGCTAATAATAAAGATAACTCTTGCCAATCTTTTTGCAAACGATTGATATTTTCTGCCAAAGCCACGCGTTTTGCTTCATCATCTTCATATTTATTTTTCGCATCACGTAATACTTTACGTTCACTAGCTAGATAATCTTTTAATTCTAATAACTCACCTTTACGGTGTAAATAACCTGCTTCCTTGCTTTGGCTACTACCACCAGCAATAGCACCACCAGGCTGCAATAATTCACCTTCTAAAGTTACGATACGCAAACGATAATCATATAACTTAGCCAACTTTAAAGCATTATCCACATCATCAACTACTAAAATTCTACCTAATAAAGATTGAGTTATCACTTTATATTCTTCATCAATATTTACAAGTTCATCTGCATAAGCGATAAAACCATGTTTACCTGGTTCAATTTCAGTGCGTTTATTTTTATGTGGCTGAACAGTAGTCAATGGCATAAAAGTTACACGACCAAATTTATTTTCTTTCAAATAATTAATTGCTGATTTTGCAGTATCTGTATCTTTAGTAACTACATTTTGCATAGCAGAACCAAGAGCTACTTCAATAGCTGTAATAAAAGGATCTTCTACCTTTATCAATTCAGCTACAGCACCACAAATACCCTTTTGCCATGATTTATCCGCTTTTAAAACTCTTTTTACAGCTTTGCCAAAGCCTTCATATGATGCTTGCATTTCTTGGAAAAATTTTACTTTTTCCTCTGCCATACGCACATTTTGGCGAGTTTCATTGATAAATTCTGTAGCTTCTTTGCAAACTTTTATAAGTTCATCTAAATTACTTTGTTGAGAATTAATACTTTCTTGTTTAGCCTGTACCTTTTTATTGATATTATCAATCTCTACCTGTAATAATTCCTTAGCTGTATTTTTTTCTATTTTTTCATTAATTGCATTTTTATGCGCACTATGTTGATTTTCAATATTTACATCTATATCAGACATATCTCGCTTTAACAATAGTAATACCTTATTTTGTTCTTCTATCTGCTTGCGCTTTTCATTATCTTGCTCTTGCTTTAATTTAATTTCTTCTTCTTTCGCTTTAATATCATTTTCTACTTTTTGTACACTTGAATTTTCTTCTTGCAGGGCAAGTTCCAATTTATCTGCAGTATTATTAGCAATCTGAGCTTTTCTTTTTAGTTCTTCTCCATCAGCTAAAGATATTTTTAATTCTTCTTTTGTCTGATTTTGTCTTTCCTCTAAACGCTGTTGAGACTGACAACTCTGTCGTATACGCTCTTGTAATAAAGTGGCTTGATTGCGACTGCGTTCTATTTCTTCATGGATTTTTTGATTATTTTCACCAAGCAATTTTATTTTCTGTTCTAATTTATTTATCTCACTTTTTTTAGCGATTTTTTCACTTTCAGAAACAGAAACTGTGGCCTCTAATGAAGCTCTTTCTTGTTCATAACCTTTTATCTCTAAATCCAGTTTATTATTTTCAGCTGAAAGATTTTCATATTTATACAAAATCTGCGTGAGTCTACAATCTTTATATTCTTTATCAATGACATTATATCGTCTAGTTTTATCAGCTTGTTCTTTTAAAGGTTCTAACTGTTTTTCAATCTCACTTACAATATCATTTAAACGTACAACATTTGCCTGTGTATTATCTAATTTTCGTACAGCTTCGCGTTTTCGTTCACGATATTTAGTAATTCCCGCACATTCTTCAAAGAAATATCTTCGCTCTTCTGGCTTTGTATTTAAAACTTCATCTACTTTATTCTGACTAATAACACTTATAGAATTTTTACCCAATCCTGTGTCGGCAAATAAATTATAAATATCCTTTAAACGACATTTTGTTTTATTGATTAAAAATTCACTTTCACCGGAACGAAATATGCGTCTTGTAATCATTACTTCCTGAAAATCTATAGGCAATTTACCATCACTATTATCAAAAGTAACGGAAACTTCCGCTGCACCAAGAGGTCTTCTTGTGGAGCTACCTGTGAAAATAATATCTTCTGCCTTATTTCCACGCAAATTGCGCACATTTTGTTCCCCTAAAACCCAACGAATGGCATCTGTAATATTACTCTTACCACTCCCATTAGGCCCTACAATTGCTGTTATGCCCTCATCAAATTCTACTTCTAATTTATCTGCAAATGATTTAAATCCATACGCTTCTAATCGCTTTAACAGCAAAGTTTTCACCGTCCATTGTTGTTTCTATTTCATAAACTACTATCTATCTATTGTTATTTGAACTGTTACATCAGCACCAGGTAAAACTTTATCTTTTAATTCATCAGGGAAAGAAATTTTTGCTGCTGTAACTAAATTTTTATTTTCTTCATCTTCACTATCTTGATGTGTTACCTCTAAGACAGTACCTGTTAAATCCATATCATCAACAGAATAATGCACAAATTGACCTTGATGTACTTTAGCATATTGTTCTTCTGTAAGTGGTGCTTCTACCCATAAATTTTTAGTATTACCCACATTGATGAATACATCGCCTTGTTTTAATTCATTACCTTGTTTAAAATCAGTTAAATATATAATACCACTAACTGGAGCTGTAATATCGGCAAAATTATCATCAGATTGAGCTTGGTCTAAAGCTGCTTTTGCTTGATTTAATTGAATTTGAGCTGTAGCTAATGCTTCTGATAATTCTTTAGATGGAGCAGAAGAAACACTTGCTTGTTGTTCTACAACTTGTGGTGTACTTGCTGCCGCTAAAGCACTTTGTGCTGCTGCATATTCTGATTGTGCTTCCGCATATTGTGTCGCACTTACAGCACCTATAGAATATAATTTATCCATCTTCTGTTTATTTGCTGCGGCTGCATCTAATCTAGCTTGAGCTGCTGCTACATTTCCTGTCGAAGAACTTGTAACTACTGGCTGACTTACTACCATAGAGGCTTTTACTTGTTGCTCTAAATTATCATAATTTACTTTTGCTTCGTCATATGCCTTTTGCAAAGCTTCAATTTGTTCAGGTGTTACAACTACTTTCATTTTAGCAATAACTTGACCTGCTTCTACCTTATCACCATCATTTACTAAAAGCTCTGTCAATGTTCCATCATTTTGAGCTACAACCATAACTTTAGAACTTGTGAGTTTTGCATCATTAATATTAATAATTCCTTGTCCCTGGTTCCATTTATATACACCAAAAATAGCTACAACAGCTATAAGTAGAATTATAGGAACACTATAAATTATAAATGGTTTTATTTTTTTTGTAATATCTTTTTCCATAATAGTACCTCCCATCTTCAGCAATAAAAAAATCCTTTCTCATTCAACATATATCTAAATAAATGAGAAAGGCTGTATATATTCTTACAGCTAGTATTAAAAATACCACAAAAAGATAATTTATACAACAAAATAGCCCATTTCTAATGAAATTATAACAAAATAATAATATTTATTTTTCTCTTAAATCAAACTAGTTAAATACTTTTTAACATCTTCTATAGAATAACAAATTGCATCTGGATTTTTAGCTTTTACGGCTTCTTCTTCTATTCTTGTTCCATATAATACAGAAGCTATTTTTACACCAACTTGTCTAGCTGCATCAATATCAGTTGGAGCATCACCAATATAAATCACTTCATCTGCAGATAATTTATATTCATCTATAACTTCTTGCATCATTTGTGGTTTTATACCACCTTTTATAGAGCCAGTTTTTATTTTATCAAAAAGATTTTCCATTTGATACTGCTTCAAAGATATTTCACAAGTTTTTGCACCTTTACCTGTAGCCAAAATTACAATGAGATTTTTACTTTTCAAATATTTTATTAAATCCACAACACCTGCAAATGGTTTTGGTGTTATTTCTCTATGTAATCTTGCATAAGCATCATATAATCGTTTGCAAGCTTCTTCATAGTCTTTTTCATCTACAAATTTTAAAATGCTACCTTCTTCTATAGGTCCAAATGTATCTGCTATTTCATCATCAGATAATTCTCTATCTATAAAAGGACTTACTGCTTCTCTGATTGACTCAATAACTAATTTTAAAGTGTCTCCTATTGTACCATCAAAATCAAAAATAACTGCTTTTAACATAAATTCGCTGTTTCCAGCATTCACCTCTTTATTCATATTTATATTTATTATCTATCAAATACATAACAAAATCAATTTATTATGTTTAAATATATTAATAAATAAAAAAGTGGTAGATTTTTTCTACCACTTTTTATTGCATATCTTCTATTATCTTTTTTCAAAAGTACCAAATACAATAGGTTTACCATTTTCTACCATATGAGTGCCTCTTGCCCACACATGTTGTAATTGTAAATCTTTATCTAATACTAAAATATCTGCATCACTGTTATTAGCTAAGCAACCTTTTCTTGGATATAATTTAGTAAATTTAGCAATATTGCTTGTAATAATTTTTATAGCATCTGTAATCGCAATATTTTCTTTTTGTACCATATCTCTAAATTCATTTAAAATAGAAATCTGGCTTGCTACACCAACGCCAATATTATTTCCAGCTTCATCAAAAATTGGCATACTACCATTACCATCAGAACTCATAGTGATATTTTCAATATTAACACCAGCTTCTAATGCTTGTTTTACAGCTTCACTGGATTTTACAGAATGGCTAGAACCGGACTCTGGGCTAACACTAGAAGTTACGTCCATAATACCGCCTTGTTTTGCCCATTCAATAGCTTCTTTAAATAAGCGTTTATTGCGGTTTACATGAGTTGGAATAATTTGTGTTTTAGGAATTTCACCATTTTTAGTGATTTCATAAAGCATTTTTAAACCATCTTCGCCATCGCCTAAATGCATATTAACTACACCAGCTTTACCGCTAAGCATACCGCCAACACGAGCTTCTGCTGTAATTTGCTGATAAGCTTCTTTTGGAGATTGAGAAGAACGATGATCGCACATAGCAATTTCACCAGTACCAATTACTTTATCAATCAAAATAATATCATTGCGTACACTACCTGTAATTGTTGGTGTTGGAATTTCATAAGAACCAGAATAAATATATGCTGTAATGCCTTCATCTTCAAGACCACGAGCTTTGGCAAGTAAGCTAGCTACATGACGAGTTACACCATCTGTACCTAAAAGACCAAGTACTGTAGTTACACCAGAAGTTGTGATATCTGTTAATTGGATTTCAGGTGTTCTAGTAGCATAACCACCTTCACCGCCACCACCGATTAAATGTACATGAGAGTCAATAAAACCTGGTACTACATAATTACCTTCACAATCAACTACTTCGCAATCATATATTGCTGGTAAAGAAAGACCTTCACCTATCATAGCGATTTTTTCGCCAGCTACTAAAATATCTTTAACTCCTAAATCTTCTGGAGCAATTACATGTGCATTTTTTAATAATGTGAAAAATGTTTTTTTAGTATTCATATAATCAACCTTCTTTTATTGTAAAAATAACATAATAAAATGCATTGCCCAAATAGATAATAATGCATTAATTACACAAATTAAAATAATTGCAGGATAATGTTTAGTACTTACACCAGCAATACCTAAACAACGACCCACATTTTGTACAGGATTACCCATCAAATAAATAGCAGGTAAAAGCACTGTTACTTGCATAGCATCTAAAGAACCAGCAGTATATAAGCTCATTGCTACACCTACACCGCCACCCATACTCATTAAAGCAGTAATTAAAACTGTTGCTGCCTCACCAGGAAGACCCCAAAGCCCCATTACTGGCTGGAATACAACGCCAATTAATTGTAAAAGACCTGTAACATCTAAAATACGAATAATTACAAATGCCATCATTACATTTGGTAACAAACTAGTAGTACCAATAGTAAAACCCTTTCTAGCACCATCAATGAATAAATCCAAAATTGTTTTTTTCTGAATAACTTCTACTTTATTGTCGCTCATTTATCTTACCTCACTTATTGTCCAATAAATTTAAAATATAAACGCATTAAATTTGCACCCACAATTTTAAATACAAAAATTACAAGTAAAGGTACGATAATTGGTGCAAGTAAAATACTAAAAGCAGCAGCACCAGAAGAAAAGTAATTTGTTACAAAAGCACTACCACTTGTTTGATAAGTGATGATAACAGAGCGTTCTTTATCTGTTAATTTTCCTTCATCAACTAATTCTTTAACCATACCAGCAGCAGCATCTGTACTTTGCATATTAGCAATATTTGCAAGTGCAGAAACACCTGGTACACCAAGTAAAGGTTTTAATAATGGGTTCATTAATTTTTGAGCAGCCTTCAATCCACCCAAACCATCAATGACATTTACAATCCCTAAAGCTAAAATAACAGCAGGAATAAGTTCTAAAGCAAATAAAAAGCCATCTTTAGCACCGCTACCGCCAGCACCTCTAAAGCTCATAGCTTTATCAGTTGGTATCTGTCCAAAACTACCATTCAATACATTGAAATCTAAAGCACGTAAAACTCCATCAGACGAAGAAAAAATCCCTGAAAATAATAAAATTGCCAACACAAAAACTACATAACCATACCATGGCACAGAGATTTTTACATCATTATTTTTCTGTTTATCCATTTGTATCTCTCCCTAATAAAATATTTCACTATTTTATTATATGCAATTTTCGTGCCAACAATTCAATAGATACAACAATCTAATATAAAAGTACTTTTGTGTTTTATTATAAAAACTTAATGGGAATTTTATAAAACTTAAAATATAAAATTCCCATTAAAATCATTTTAAGGATAATCCCCTAAAACAAATTTTTCATTTTTAAACTCATAATCTACTAGAAAAATTCTCTTTTCTTCAGGTGTTTCCTCAGGTCGAGGATATAACAAACCATTAGTCAGTACTTCTACCAAACCCCATGAAGGATTTTCAATATAAGCATATTTAGGTCGAAGGGCTTCAAAAATAATTCTCACTGCATTTTCACAGCCGTTAGTTAAGATAAAACTATCCCTTGATAAATTATATGTCTGTGCAAAATTTTTATATGCCTCAAACATATCTGGATATGTTCTTGCTTCTGTGTCAGCTAAAGCTTCGCAAGTAACAGGTTCATCTTTTATTGACCATGGTTTTTGTCTATCTTCTTTAAAATAATCTCTGCGTTTAAACATAATAATTATCCTATCTAATTATAGTTTTACAGATTTAAATTCATTTACAAAATCAACAATATAATCAAGCAAAGCTACTTTCATATCTTCGCCCCATTGTTTATTTGCACTATAAGAATCACTTCCGCCATAGCCACCGCTATTTACCACTTTATCTACACTGCGAATTACTTTTATAGTTGCGCCTTTAAAATCAACTGCATTTAAATGTATATTTTTTAATTTATCCGATAAATGATTTACCTTTGTTTCCATTAAATCATCTTTATTTATTAAATTTTCATCAATAGCCATAATCATGGAAACTTCTTGTCCATCACCATGACCACCTTTCCATTCAGGATTGAGCATTGGAGCAAGTGACCACCAATCAATTTGAGCACAAAGACAACCTTTTTTATTCGCTTCTAATGCTACTTTATCCAAAGCAGGAGTATTACCACCATGACCATTTAAAAATACAAATTTCTTCACGCCATGACGACTTAAACCATCTACAATACCTTTAATAACAGCATATAAGCCATCAAAACCAATATCAATAGTTCCCGAAAATTCCACATGATGTGTAGCTATACCAAAAGGAACTGTAGGCACAATCAAAACTTCTGTGCGTTTTTCTATCTGTTTAGCAAAATAATCAGGAATTAAAAAATCTGTTCCCAAAGGACCTACAGGGCCATGTTGTTCTGTACTTCCAATAGGAATAATTGCTACTAAATCATCTTTTGCGAAAGCTCTTTTTGCTTGTTGCCAATTTAAATGTGCTAAATACATAATTAATACCTTCTTTATTCATTAAAATCAAATTAACATTTTTCTAAATCATCAAAATGACGTCTGATTGTTTCTGCTGATGCAGGTTTTGTACACAAGCTCACTACAATCAATACCACCATAGCAATAATCCATGCCACGATTAATGGATTGAAACCAAATGTTAAAGATGTAAAAGTAGTTGTCAATAAAATATATACGATTTCACCAACGATTACAGACGCAAATGCACCAATTTTTGTTGCACGTTTCCAATAAAGACCAGCTAAAATCGGAGCTGCCCAAATACCTAAACCACCAAAAGAGAATAAAACTAATTGAAAAATTGAAGATGGTTTATAAATACCAATACAAATAGCTAATACGCCCAAACCAACTGTTACATAACGAGACATAATAAATGCATCTTTATCTGTAGCTTCTTTATTAAATATTTTTTGATATAAATCACGAGTTACAGCACTTGTGGAAGTAATTAATACACCACTTACAGTTGACATACCTGCAGAGAAAATACCAGCTACCATCAAAGAAGAAATTACAGGATGAACGCCTGCTTGTAAAATAAGAGGTACGATAAAGTCTGTATCTGTTCCTGTGAGATTAGGGAAAGACATTCTACCCGTTACACCACACCATTCAATAAGTGTAGCAGAAAACCACATACCTAAAGTTCCCAATAATACTGCTTTAAACATTACATTGTAATTTTTCATAGTGAAAAATTTTGTAAATAAATGTGGCTGTCCAATTGTAAAGAAACTCCACATGATGATCATAGAAACATAATTTTGCCATGGCATAGAATTATTTTGTCCAGGATGAGATAATAAACTCATATCAGTATCTGCTAAATGCTGATTAATTACTTCAAGACCTCCACCTAATTGCAAAGATACAAAGAAAGTAACTACAGCTGTTGCTACCATTAAAATACCCTGAATAACATCTGTAATCATAATACTTCTAATACCACCTGCCATACAATAAAGTATAACAGTTATACCCATGACTACAATACCAACCCATTCTGGAGCACCAGTATATGTTTTAAAAATAATTCCAGCTCCAATTGTTTGCGCTCCCATCATTGGTACTAAGAATAAAATCATAATAATAGCCAATAATGCACGCATTAAAGTGGACTCATATCTATCAGATATGTAATCTGCCATAGTAAGCATACGATAACGATGACCCAAACGAATTAATCTTCTACCAACAAGTAAAGCAGGAATAACCATACTAAAAGCAATACCTGGCACAGATACAGACATTCCAGCATAACCTACTTTATAAATAGTTCCTGGCACACCCATAAATGTACTCATACTATATTGAGTTGAAAAATATGCAAGACCACTAAGCAAAGCTCCTGCCTTACCACTCATTGTGAAATAATCTCTAAGAGTTCGAGTTTGCTTTGTAGCATAATAACCGATATAAGTCAATAAACCAAAATAAGTAATAATAACAGCTAAAAATGGAATAATATTATTATCTAATGAATGTGTCATTTAAATCACTCCTCATCATCAAATTCTTTATACTCTGGTCTTTTTTTACAACTTTGCCACCATAAAAATATGAGTATAATAACTACTAAACCATGAAAAATCCATCCAAAGATGAATAACGGAGTTCCCAAAAATGAAGGAATGTATTCAGTGGCATAATACCAAGGAAATGGCAACATTATTAACACATACATAAATAAAAAAATAAAAGTCCATTTCTTTTCAAAAGAATTACTAAATGGGTTCATAATAAAACCTCCCTTATCAGTATATAAAGTTTCACTAATATAATCATGCAATTTCCATGCCAAGTAAACATTTGTACATAGAAGAACCAAGAAACACTTAAAAATCATAACCTTTTATAAATTGATAAATACCATTTATTTTGATAATATAGGGTATATTATTATAAATTACCATTAAATTCCCATTAGGAGATAAATATAAAATGAAAAAATTAGTCATCATTTCTGTAGGATATAATACTGCTCATACTATTCATGAACAATTATGTAATATTCTTTATTCCTCAGTAGATATCAAATATTATTATTCATCTTCGCCTCCACCAACAAACTTAGAAGTTGACTTAATCCTCTATTCCAGCGAATATGCATTTGAAAGAATTAATTTTCGCCCTGCAAATGTACCTTATATTATTGCACGACGCTCTATAAATTATCATGAAATTGGCAAACTATTTAAACTGCCTAAATATAGTGATGTATTATTAGTTAATGATTCTAAAGATAGTGCAGAAGAAACTATTTTATTATTGCAAGCATTAGGTATAGACCATATAAACTATTATCCTTATTATCCTGGAATAGACAATTATCCTAAATTAAAAATAGCTATTACTCCTGGCGAAACTGAACATGTTCCGGGATTTGTAAATCATATTATTGATATAAAAACTCGCTTAGTTGATATTACTTCTATCATTGAAATTCTCACTCATTTTGATATTTTAGATAAATTCGCTAATATTTTATCAGCTAAATATATTCAAGATATTATTAAATTAATAAAAACAGGTAATAAATTATTAAAAGATAGTAGCAAAATGAAAGAAAGATTTAAAACCGTCATCAATAATGTTCATGATGGATTAATAGCTATCAATAAAGAAAATAAAATATCTGTTTTTAATCCTATTGCTGAAAAAATCTTTGCTCAAAAAGCGACGAAATTAATTGGGCAAGATAGTGAAAATTTCTTAGATGATACTTTTTTCCAAACAGTAAATAATCCTCGAAAAGAAGGTATATTAAAATTGCCTTCTCATGAACTTTTAATATCAGAAATTCCCCTCTATGCTAAAAACAGCGATAATGGCAAATTATTTGTATTAAAAGATGTATCCGAAATTCATCGCCTTGAAGAATCAGTACGTCGTCGTTTATACCAAGAACAAAATATTGCACGTTATGATTTTTCTCATATCGTTGGTAAAAGTCCAGCACTACAAAAAGTATTATCACTCGCGCAAAAAATGGCAAAATCCGACTCTACAGTATTTATCCAAGGTGAATCTGGTACGGGTAAAGAATTATTAGCTCAAAGTATTCACAATGCTTCCAATCGCAGTTCAGGACCTTTCGTCGCCATTAATTTTGCTGCACTTTCAGAAACACTTTTAGAATCAGAATTATTTGGTTATGTAGAAGGTTCTTTCACAGGTGCTAAAAAAGGCGGTTCTTCGGGTTTATTTGAAGCAGCTCATAAAGGAACATTATTTTTAGATGAAATTGGTGATGCCCCTTTGCCATTCCAAGTGAAATTATTGCGTGTCCTTCAGGAACGTCAAATTCGTCGTGTAGGTAGTATAAAAATAATTCCTATTGATGTTCGCGTCATTGTTGCCACTAATCACAATTTAAAAGAACATATCAAAGCTGGATTGATGCGAGAAGATTTATATTATCGCTTAAATGTACTTCCTATAAAAATGCCTGCACTGCGTGAACGCAAAGAAGATATTTTACCACTTGCATATAATTTTTATAAAAAATATAAACCTTTATCTTTAGATGCCAAATTATATTTTTCTAATATAAAAATTTGTCTTCAAAACTATTCATGGCCTGGAAATATTCGTGAACTTCAAAATGTAGTTGAATATCTAGCTAATATTTGCCCTAATGAACCACCTCAAAGCAGTGATTTGCCAGAAGATATTAAATCTGAAATTTTTAAAACTCCTAATGATATCATTGATTTAAAAGAAGAAATTTTTGCTGAAATCAAACGTTGTAATACACTTCGCCAACCTGTTGGTCGACGTTCCTTAGCTCATAAATTCTCCGTTTCTGAAAATAAAATCCGTGAAGTTTTAAACGTCTTACATGAAGAAAACCGCATTCAAATAGGTTTTGGTAAATACAGTTTAAAAGTCATTTAAAATCATTACTATAAAATTATTTTCTTGACCTAAAGTAAACTCCAAGATGTATGATTAAAATAATAATAAAATCATTTACAGGAGGAGATTTTTATGAAAAAATTTTCTAGACGTGATTTTTTCAAAGTAGCCGGTGGTGCAGTTATTGGAGCAGCAACTTATGGCTTAACGGATAATATTTCTCATTCTTTTGCTCAATCACCAGTAATAGCTAGTACCAAAATCAATAATGACAATTATATTGGCTCTAAAGCCAAAGTATATTTTTCTTCTTAAATTAATACAGATAGTCTGCTAAAATTATATAACTTAATCAATGAAGGTATTTATGGAAAAACTGCTATAAAACTTCATACAGGCGAAAAAAATGGTCCAAATATTTTGCCTAGAGATATGGTTTGCGTTTTTCAACAACATGTTCCTAATAGCAATATAGTTGAAACAAATACCTTATATAAAGGTGATAGATATACTACCGAAAGTCATCGAGAAACCTTAAAAGTTAATGGTTGGGATTTTTGCCCTGTAGATATAATGGATGAAAATGGTACTGTTATGCTCCCTGTACGCAATGGCAAACATTTTCAAGAAATTTCAATGGGAAAAAATATCGTTAATTATGATTCTATGATTGTATTAACCCATTTCAAAGGTCATGCTATGGGTGGATATGGTGGTTCCATGAAAAATATCGCTATCGGTTGTGCTGATGGTAGAATTGGTAAATCAATGGTTCATGGCGTTTCATTTGATAATCAACCTGCTGACTGGGGACGATGGCCAAGTAAAGGGCGTCTAATGGAAAATATGGCCGAATCAGCAAAAGCTGTTATTGATTATTTTGGCAAACATATCGTTTTTATTAATGTTTTACGTAGAATGTCTGTTGATTGTGATTGCGCTGGATTATCTGCTGCTGAACCTACAATCCCAGATATTGGTATATTAGTCTCAACTGACTTACTTGCTATAGACCAAGCCTCTATTGATTTAGTATATGCTCAACCAAACAATCAAGATTTAGTAGAACGTATTGAATCGCGTCATGGATTACATCAATTGACCGCTATGCGCGATTTAAAAATGGGTAATCCTCAATATGAATTAATTTCTATTGATTAAAAATGATTAAAGACACTATCTATTAAATTTAAAATCTAATATCATGATTTTAATTTCCAAAACAAAAAGACTTATTACTAAACAATTTGTAAGTAATAAGCCTTTTTGTTTAAATATTAGATTTATAAATTATATGATTAGAAATAAAATTCCATTTGTGCACGGAAAATATCTACATCTTGTCTACCTTCTGTACTTGTTGCATTTACTTGTGTACCTGTTG
>OGYK01000349.1_pt1 | contig 38884 bp, 29 predicted proteins | sample 1576501 | NCBI WGS metagenome assembly OGYK01 (sample SAMEA3541530, study PRJEB24748) | human gut metagenome | biome: human gut; feature: human-associated habitat; material: faeces | place: China | collected 2012
CCTCAGCACTGTACCAGTCGCTGTCATCCATGTCCACAACAATCTGCTTGTTGCCATCCCAGATATGGTTAATCGTCTCATCGTCAACTGTCTTACTCGTCCGCAGGCCATCCGCATCAACTAATTTAGACGTTGAAAAACTTGCTTTTTTAATCTTATTAAATTAAGCGGCAAACACCTATGAATGTCTAAAATAAATATTATGTTCTACGTATAATTAGCGAGTAATAACTATTATACTTATTACTGTAATTATTTATATATTTAATTGCAGTTTCTACGCTATGATTAACATTATGTTCCATAGTATCTACTAAATCAACATTAAAGTACCAGTTCGCATATGCAGCTTTTAAAACTCCATCTGACAGCGTATAAACATCACCTCCTAAAATAATTGTTTTCTTCTCCCATAAATAATTTATAACTTTTAATATATAATTTCGATCCCATGCATATTCATTGATTCCTAGGTGTTTCAATGAATATGCATTATTGATAAATTCTTCTGGCAAAAAAGACTCAAGATTATTTATCAAGTTATTCTCCTTTCATCTCATTAGACACAAAGCATCTATGGTTGCAAGTGACACCATCAGGTTCTATAATATATTGAAAAACACCATCTTTCCCTTTATAACTACCAGATATTTCAACTTTCGTTCTAACAATCCCATCTCCACCTGTGATTTTTGTAACAACTCCATCTGCACCGAAAGCATCTGCACACTCCGGAAAACCATGAAAATCATCTAATGTCGCTTGATTTAAAACTTTATCTGTATATTGAATATTAGAAAGAGGATTACTATTGACAGTAACTTTATTAGAAGAACATACTGTGGCTTTCTGTGTACTTGCTGCAAATTTTGAGGCTACTGCTTCAGCACCTAGATATGCAGCACAAGTTTCCCCAACAACAACAGTTGCACCACCTAATTGATGAGCAACACTATCCCAGTTTTTGTTGTAACAAGCCTTTCCGAAATTTGTTAATCCGTCAAATACCGAAGTAAGTGCTTTGGTTCTGACATAATTCATAACATCAATATTACGAATATCAGACTTACACGCAGAAGCATAGTCAGCTGCCATCGCTTTTGCTGTTTTAAGGGGATGTCTGACTGCATTGATTTGCCCACCTAAAGTATCCATGATACCTTCGCTGTAATTGGCAAAGAAGCGAGCACCACCGCCCATGCTCTTCATTTCGTTAATGCCGTCACGCCAACATTGCTTAGAACCTTGCCAGAATTCCTTGATTGACATATGCCCAGAAGGATCAATTGCAATAATTGGGTTGTTCTGACAATAGGTATAAAGGTTCAGACTTAATGGAGCACCTGTGTTACCGGCATAGGAATCCCTCGAAATAAATCTACCCGTACTCGGATTGTAATACCGTGCCCGCAGATAAACCGTACCCGTTTCTGCATCATAGTATTCCCCACAATACCGGAACGCATTGCTGTCCGAATCATCAATGTTCTGTTCGACACCAAACGCATCATACTTGTACGACTTTGTAATCGCACCCTGAGCATCTGTCAGATTAACAATATCCCCATGCGCATTCTGCGTATAATACTGATAATCCGTCTTGACATTACCGCTCTGCTTGCTGAACTTCGCCAGCAGATTTGTTCCACGAACATAGACCTCGGCATTGTACCAGTCACTTTCGTCCATGTCTGCCACAATCTGCTTGTTTGCATCCCAAATGTGGTTGGTCGTTTTGCCGTTTACTTAATGTAAATAGTTAATCATGGCTCAAAAGTTAAAACTCAAACACTTTTCAAATCAAGAAATCATCAAATTCAAAGATTTTACAAATCACTTTTAATTTATCTCCAGAATTGAGCCAAATTTCCACTCCTATAAATTCCAATAAATTCATTGGACTCCTGTCGATGCTGTTTGATTTTGCATATTCAACTTGTTCAAGTCTTAAAAGTTTATCATAAATATTTGTCGTATCCATTAAATTACAACAAATTATATGATGACCACTTCCCCAAAACTTGCAGCAAGTCATTTCATAATACAACACGTCCTGAAAACTTAAAGAAGATGGGACTGTCTCCGCACTCTTTTTTTTTATTTCTAACTCTATATATTTTTTTTCGTAATCGTGCTTTATCCCTTTAAATTCAAAATCATGTAAACTAATGTGGTTTATTAAATACGAATTTCTATAATCAACTATCAAATCAACATAACCTCCTTTTTGTCAGCTCATGAAAATTATTATAAAAAATTAATATCCTCTGTACATTGATGCCCATGGTTCTGGCATCACCATGCCTGCCTTAAAATGTGATTCTTCACTTTCATCATGTTTGTTATTCCATTCTGGCATCATGCAATGATAATGCGATCCATTTTTATAGTCCTCATCCCATTCAAATATTGCTGTTTGTTTACAATATCCCCATTTATAAATCATCCCATTCGGTGTTGGATACGGATATTTTTGCATTCCAACCGGATTAAAATCATCAGGATTTTCTGGAAAAATAACAGGGTCATACTTTTTCTTATTTGATGTTATTGTGATATCTTTTTCTTTAACATTTTCCTTTGCCTTTTCAAAAGAATCAGACCACTTGGAAAGATAGGGGTTGGCTGTTGAATCATAAGCTGTAGAAAATTTTGACTTAGTGTTTGATGTTTTCCCATCCATTTCAGGAATTTGCGTTGCTGATTTTATAGTATTTAAGCTATTAAACAAATTTGATTTAATTGAATTTGATGCATCAGTCAGCGATTGACGTGTCTGAGGATTGCTTACAACCTGAGCACTAATTGTTAATGCACATATAGAAATAGCGCCTAAGAGAAGATATCCAAAATAAGGAATTGCAGGATTATGTCCACTTGAGTCCATATACAAAATGGGATTATTTTCACAGTATGTATACAAATTTAAACTCAGCGGCTCTTTGATTTTACCAGCATAACTATCTCGTGAAATAAACCTACCCATACTCGGATCATAATACCGTGCACGTAGATAAATCGTACCCGTTTCTGCATCAAAATATTCACCGCAGTACCGGAACGCATTATCATCCGCATCATCGACATTCTGCTCGACACCAAACGCATCGTATTTGTACGACTTCGTAATTGCACCTGTGGAATCCGTCAGATTAACAACATCGCCGTGAGCATTCTGCGTATAATACTGATAATCCGTCTTGACATTACCACTCTGCTTGCTGAATTTCGCTAGCAGGTTTGTACCACGAACATAAACCTCAGCACTGTACCAGTCGCTGTCATCCATGTCCACAACAATCTGCTTGTTGCCGTCCCAGTTATGATTTGTGGTCTTTTCGTCGGAAGATTCAAGGCATCATAAATGAGATTTTTTGCGCTAGTATCTAATTATAGGATTCATGATAAGGTGAGCCTAAACTTTAATCAAGATTTTTTTACCAGATTCCTCAATAGCTATAATCTCATTATCCCCTAATTGATATAATTTAGTAAAATACAATTCTTCCTTACAAAAGAATTTTCTCCACTGCTTACTTTTTTTATTATAATCATATTCAACAAAAGGCTTATTTAGATAATACACAATTATCCCACAACCACACATTACGCAAAACTGATTATTTTTATCAAGTATTGCATCAAATGGATCGCCATAAAATTGACCAATACAAACATATGAACCATTTGTTTTTTCTCTTAAATATACAGATTCATACTCATATTCAACAATATACTTTTTATTTTCACATAGAATTGTCATATCAAATCACAACCTTAAAACGGAAAATCTACATCTGTATTATTAAAATGTGTCATCCTATTATAATCGCCTTGAGATAAGCCTTTTTGTTTTCCATTTACAACGATATTATTTGGAATTTGGTTTCCATTTATATCTAAATATGTTCTTTTTCCAGACAATAAAGTATTTTGAATTCTAAAATAATTTCCTTCAATATCGTAAACTACTTGTATTCCCGTATTTGTATTTGGATATATTAATTTTCCGCTTTCCGAAATATAAGGTTGGGAATTAGGAGCAAGATCACGAACTGTTTCAAACATACTTCCATTTTGCCAACCATCTGAAAATTGTGCTGCACGAGCTTTTCCACCTTGAAGTGTTGGACTTACACTTGATACAGAGGTACTAAATTTGCTTATAATAGCTTCAGTAGCCAATTGAGTCGCACAAGCCTCACCCAACAAAACCGTTCCGCCGCCAAGTTGATGAGCAACACTATCCCAGTTTTTGTTGTAACAAGCCTTTCCGAAATTTGTTAATCCGTCAAATACCGAAGTAAGTGCTTTGGTTCTGACATAATTCATAACATCAATATTACGAATATCAGACTTACACGCAGAAGCATAGTCAGCTGCCATCGCTTTTGCTGTTTTAAGGGGATGTCTGACTGCATTGATTTGCCCACCTAAAGTATCCATGATACCTTCGCTGTAATTGGCAAAGAAGCGAGCACCACCGCCCATGCTCTTCATTTCGTTAATGCCGTCACGCCAACATTGCTTAGAACCTTGCCAGAATTCCTTGATTGACATATGCCCAGAAGGATCAATTGCAATAATTGGGTTGTTCTGACAATAGGTATAAAGGTTCAGACTTAATGGAGCACCTGTGTTACCGGCATAGGAATCCCTCGAAATAAATCTACCCGTACTCGGATTGTAATACCGTGCCCGCAGATAAACCGTACCCGTTTCTGCATCATAGTATTCCCCACAATACCGGAACGCATTGCTGTCCGAATCATCAATGTTCTGTTCGACACCAAACGCATCATACTTGTACGACTTTGTAATCGCACCCTGAGCATCTGTCAGATTAACAATATCCCCATGCGCATTCTGCGTATAATACTGATAATCCGTCTTGACATTACCGCTCTGCTTGCTGAACTTCGCCAGCAGATTTGTTCCACGAACATAGACCTCGGCATTGTACCAGTCACTTTCGTCCATGTCTGCCACAATCTGCTTGTTTGCATCCCAAATGTGGTTGGTCGTTTTGCCGTTTACTTAATGTAAATAGTTAATCATGGCTCAAAAGTTAAAACTCAAACACTTTTCAAATCAAGAAATCATCAAATTCAAAGATTTTACAAATCACTTTTAATTTATCTCCAGAATTGAGCCAAATTTCCACTCCTATAAATTCCAATAAATTCATTGGACTCCTGTCGATGCTGTTTGATTTTGCATATTCAACTTGTTCAAGTCTTAAAAGTTTATCATAAATATTTGTCGTATCCATTAAATTACAACAAATTATATGATGACCACTTCCCCAAAACTTGCAGCAAGTCATTTCATAATACAACACGTCCTGAAAACTTAAAGAAGATGGGACTGTCTCCGCACTCTTTTTTTTTATTTCTAACTCTATATATTTTTTTTCGTAATCGTGCTTTATCCCTTTAAATTCAAAATCATGTAAACTAATGTGGTTTATTAAATACGAATTTCTATAATCAACTATCAAATCAACATAACCTCCTTTTTGTCAGCTCATGAAAATTATTATAAAAAATTAATATCCTCTGTACATTGATGCCCATGGTTCTGGCATCACCATGCCTGCCTTAAAATGTGATTCTTCACTTTCATCATGTTTGTTATTCCATTCTGGCATCATGCAATGATAATGCGATCCATTTTTATAGTCCTCATCCCATTCAAATATTGCTGTTTGTTTACAATATCCCCATTTATAAATCATCCCATTCGGTGTTGGATACGGATATTTTTGCATTCCAACCGGATTAAAATCATCAGGATTTTCTGGAAAAATAACAGGGTCATACTTTTTCTTATTTGATGTTATTGTGATATCTTTTTCTTTAACATTTTCCTTTGCCTTTTCAAAAGAATCAGACCACTTGGAAAGATAGGGGTTGGCTGTTGAATCATAAGCTGTAGAAAATTTTGACTTAGTGTTTGATGTTTTCCCATCCATTTCAGGAATTTGCGTTGCTGATTTTATAGTATTTAAGCTATTAAACAAATTTGATTTAATTGAATTTGATGCATCAGTCAGCGATTGACGTGTCTGAGGATTGCTTACAACCTGAGCACTAATTGTTAATGCACATATAGAAATAGCGCCTAAGAGAAGATATCCAAAATAAGGAATTGCAGGATTATGTCCACTTGAGTCCATATACAAAATGGGATTATTTTCACAGTATGTATACAAATTTAAACTCAGCGGCTCTTTGATTTTACCAGCATAACTATCTCGTGAAATAAACCTACCCATACTCGGATCATAATACCGTGCACGTAGATAAATCGTACCCGTTTCTGCATCAAAATATTCACCGCAGTACCGGAACGCATTATCATCCGCATCATCGACATTCTGCTCGACACCAAACGCATCGTATTTGTACGACTTCGTAATTGCACCTGTGGAATCCGTCAGATTAACAACATCGCCGTGAGCATTCTGCGTATAATACTGATAATCCGTCTTGACATTACCACTCTGCTTGCTGAATTTCGCTAGCAGGTTTGTACCACGAACATAAACCTCAGCACTGTACCAGTCGCTGTCATCCATGTCCACAACAATCTGCTTGTTGCCATCCCAGATATGATTGATTGTCTTGCCGTCGACTGTCTTACTCGTCCGCAGTCCATCTGCGTTATATTTATAACTCGCTGTTGTCTCTCCATCGGTAAATCCAATCAGCTGATTCAAACCGTCATAAGTATTTGTCTCTGTCTTACCCTCTGCGGTCTTTGTGATCTGATTTCCGTTGGCATCATAGGAATAGGCAGTTTCTTCTGTCTTTGCATCTGCAGCAGTACTTGTGATCAAGTCTGTCGGACTAATTGCTAATCCATCTGAGATTGTGGTATTGGAAGTTTCCTCGACTGTCTTGGTTTCCTTTTGCAGCAAGGCAGTATAATTGCCGTTTGCATCATTGTAATCATAAACAGTTGTATATTCTTCCGTACCAGTAGCCGTCATCTTGGAACGGTTGCCGTAGTCATCATAGTCATACGCATAGGTGTCCATTGTTGTGCCATTGGAGACCGATTCTTCCGTCAGCCGTTTCAACCCATCATACTCGTAGGATGTTGTCTCTATTATACCACTTTCATTGCGTACTTTGCAAGCATCTGAACCATCTAAATAGTACGAATATTCATAACTGGATATGTCGGAGTTTCCAGACTTGGTAACAAGTTTTGTCACCTTGTTGCATCCATTATAAGAATAGGTCGATACCACACCATTTGCAAGTGTTTCAGAAACCTTATTGCCATTTGCATCATAGGTATAAGTTGCAGTCAGATTACCGCTTTCCTTTACCTGAGCAATACGCATTTCAGCATCATATTCATATTGCGTGGAGGAATACATTGTTTGATGATTAATACCAACCAACTGTTCCTTCGCATACTGAGATATGCCCTCGTAGAAATAGCCCTTAAAAGATTTTGGGCTAAGTTCCTGATAAACACGTCCAAAGATATCGTACTGATAACTTGTCTGTACACCATTGGCAGTTTTGCTTCGCACCCTGCCCATATTGTCGTAAACATAAGATTTCGATACATTTTTGGAAGTATCACTGCAAACAGTATTTGCTGTCAACACACGATTCAGAGCGTCATAGGTGTTGGTCGTCACATTGCCGTTGGCATCAGTTGATGTCAGCACATTGCCATTCAGATCATAGGTTGTTGCACCAGAGTTATAGCCTGTGCTGTCAGTCGTTCTTACCAAATGCCCCCACGCATCATATTCATAATTCGTGGTCATGTAATCAGAATCATTTGTGCTGTTCAAACCCGTGTACATTTTGGTTTGGATACCAGCATTGTTGTAGAAATACTTGGTAATATTCTTCTCACCATTAGACGTGCCGTCACTCAATGTTACCTGTGTCAGCAAGCCCTGTGCATTGTACTGATTTTCAGTTACACTATACTTTACTGTATCCGAATCCTGCTTTTGAACAGTTTGCTTTGCCAGCGTTACATTACCATTCTTGTCATACTGATTTTCCGTTACAGAGTAGTTGACAGATCCATTCGATTTAGTATTGAACGGTGTGTAGGTCTTAGTAACCTTGTTCAGATAACCATACTCATACTTCGTGAGGTTTCCCAATGCATCTGTCTGACGAGCAAGCTGCCCGTTGGCATAGTATGCACTAGTCCGCTTAGTTTCACCATTTGTTTTTTCGTAAATTGTGTGTTCCTTGATATCGGTCAGCGTTTCGGAAATAACCTGCTTGTTTTCAGTAATGTAGGTCGTTTTAGTTGTTTTCAGTCCCTTACAGGAGTGAGAAGCTGAAGTATCAAGTGCAGAATAAATGTCAAAATTGTATCCTGCAAATTCATAGGATGTCTTCGTTAAAATTTGCTTTGTGCCATTTTCACTGCCCAAGAAATATGTTGCCTTTTCTCTTTGAAGACCATCATACGCCGTCAGATTCATTGTGCCGTCTGGATTGGTTTTCTTGATTACCTGTCCATACGCATCATACACATAAGAGGTAACATTACCTTCTGCATCTGTTTCTGATTTTTTGTTTCCGTCCGGATAATAAGTTGTCAAGCTGCCGTGGCTCTTATCCGCAGAATAATTCGGTGCATACTCCGCAGTTTTGCGGCTCAGCAAATCATATTCTGCAACGGTAGTCGCCGGTGTGCTTCCCGTTCCGTAATCTCTAGTAACTGTAACATTGTTAAACTTATCGTACTCATATTCCTTTACAGAATAAAGATTTTTGAAAATATCAAAACTGGTGGTTTCCTTTGACACTTGAAGTTGTGCATTATACTCATAAGAAACTGTATTTACAACAGTATTTCCATCCTTCAGTGTCTTGGATTTTACCAGTCCTTTTCCAACGCCATCCTTGTAATAATCATACTCAGTTACATTACCTTCGGGGTCGGTTGTAGCACGAATCAACCCTGCAATTCCACTCACATAACTATCAGCATAATATTCATGACTCGTGATTGCATAACTTGCCTCATTCGCTGCAAGATACTTCACTGGATCAAAATTGTCTGCTGTAACTGTATTGATATCAGTTTGAGATAATGGATGCAGACTGGTTGCTTCTTTCAAAAGCCGAGTTCCATTCGAATCATATGCTTTGATAGTTGCATTCCCAGATTCGTCAACTTCTGCAATAACACTGTTTTTATCATTGTAATTGGCAAGCGTGTATGTGCCATCTGCATTGGTGGTCTTGATGACATTGCCATTCGCATCACGGTCGTACTTTGTCGTATTACCCATGATGTCAACGCTTTCAGACATTTCGTCATACTTGTTTTCGTCATCAATCATGTTATAGGTGATTTTATCTACGTCGTATGTTTGACCATCAGTTTCAACAGTATTTGTCTTGACGGCATATTTTTCATCATAATCATATGTAAAAGTCTTGATAAGCGTATCGCCATCATACTCTTTCAGTCCTGTTTGTTTCTGTACTTTATCATAGGTATACACCTGTTTCAGACCAGATGCATTGGTCAGCCAGTTCACAGAACCATTCTCGTTGTACACGATCTGGTCTGTCATTTCATCGTAGCAGTTGGTGATTTTGCAAAGTCTGCCGTTCCCATCATACTCATATGTTTCAGTACCGCCAGAAACGCTGGTTGCTGATACCAACTGGAAATCATTGTTGTATTCGTAAGTGACAGTACGTTCTGCTGTGGTATCTTCTATTTTTGTAATGCGAGAATGTTCTTTATTGCCATTGTAAGTAATCGTGTAAGTTCTGCCTGTGGAATCCGTTACAATTCTCTGGTTGTTGGACATGGAAGAGATGGTCAGAATATTGCCCTCTGCATCCTTGACCCAATCCAGTTCGCCGTCTGCATTGAAGTGATACTGAGACTGAGCGGCATTTGTGATGGTGTATTCATTGCCGGACTTTGTCATGGTGCTGTGTGCATTCAGGCACTCAAATCCGCCGTTTCCATCATCCTTGAATGTGGTGTTAGATCCATCTGGAAGAACTACCTGATAGTAACCCTGTGCCGGAATTACGATCTTACTCACATCGATATTGAAATCCCAGCCAATACCAAAGCTGCCTTCCTCATCACTCATGGAATTGTAAGTGCGGACAAAATCGGAAGTGACACCAGGAGAAGTTACGCTCAAATCTGTAAAAGATTTTGTGTAATTGCCAGTTGCAATATGGACACCATCGCCAATCTCCCATCCTTTACGGTAAAGCGTATAGTCAGGAACATCGTAGGGTCTCCACCACGGGCGGAACCAGTAATTTTCTGCAGTAAAATCATATATAAAATCAATACCGCCATCGAAGTTAAAGGTTCTTTCTGTGTTCAGAGAGCCATCTTCATTGTTAATATAGGTTTCATAGTTATCCCAAAGAACTGTTTGCTTGCCGCCTGCATAACCAAAGTGGATTACCTGTGTTCCAGAAGAATAAACGGCCTTGGCACCTGATTTTTCATTTACTTCCCATGTTGGTCCTAGCACCCAGATATTTCCGGCTGTCCATTTGCCTTCCATATTGGTCAATGTATTATATGTCCAGTTTCCGCCAACCATCAAGGTATCATCGTTATTGGTCATTTCGATTGTGTCATAACAATTTGCCTGACCAAAATCAAAGCAGTTGCCAATCATGACAATACCATTGTTCAAATCCATCAGTTGACCTGTTGTCCCACTCCATCCATCCGGCGATGCGGTACGAAATACCAGATTATTCTCAATCAGAAGTGCTCCTCCGTTAATATCCAATGTTGCGCCGTTTCCAGACCAGAATTGCGGCATATCGGTTGTGAAGGACATACAATCTGCAACATAAAGAGCGCAGCCGTTCAGGTCAAAATTGGTATCATGAAGATTGAAACTGTAGGGGAACATACCGTCTGACAGCATTGTCAGATTTCTCTTAAATGCATGATCCCAGTCCAAACTTCCGGTTTCTGGTTGAGCATCTGAAAACCAATTAATATCGAAATCGTCAATGATGCCACTGTTGTCCTTATCCATGTATTCATAGTAATTGCTGGAGCGATCTCTCAATTTAATTTGTTCATTTATTTTGTCAATGCCTTCATTGTAGTCCTCTGCATCTACCTTTCCATCATTTGTATAGTAATGGTTATAGACAAATGCAGGGGACTCGTAATCCCGTGCTGATTTAACAATGCTGGCAAAATCAGCCAGTTCCGCCTCTGTTGCACCTGTATCTTTCTGTTTTAACTGTAAGTCATAGTAGTTAATAACTCCGTTATTATCCAAGTCATATTGATATATATCCAACTGGTTCATATCATAGAACTCATTTTCATCGAGTTCTTCATACAATCTATAAAAATAATCCCAATCGGCATCGCCTACAATCCCATCTCCATCATGATCCATACTTGGATTAAATCCAGGATCACCACGATAAGCGCCGTAGCAGCTTTGCACATATGCCAAATCGCTGCTATTGATTACATCGTCGCTCCATTGGTTTGCATTGTCCTCATTCCATATCGTATCACCGGGCACAAGTGTTACCGTATCCAGCGAATCACCAAAGCCAATCTGGAACGAACCTGTTCCGAAGTCCTTCAGGTAAAACGGCAGATAACCATCGCACTCAAACTTCACATGATGCACGCCGGAGCCAGTTACAGTTGCAGTGTATTCTTCGCCTTCGGAAACCTCCCAGCTTTCAATTTCATTCCAATCTCCGTCAAAAATACGCACATAAATCGGTGTATTGTCGGAAGCAGCATGACCGTTTACTGTACCTTTCTGTACTTTACCGGTAATAGTTAAGGCAGATGTATCCTGAACGCCTGTTGCTTCTTTCAAATACTGAATATATGATTTTGCAGTGAAATCCCATGTAAAATCAGATGCAGACTCAGTTTCAGCTTCAACCTGTGCTTCTGTTCGGCTGCTATACGTCATGATATTCTGCTCAACCGATTCCGGCAGCTCAAAGTAATCTACCTCGCCAAGTCCCTTTGTCGCTTCTTCGAACTCTTTGGCAAGTTGGTCTTTATTCTTTGCGCCCTCAATTGCCTCTGCCGCAGAAGCAATGGTATCTGCGTGCAAGATGCCTTGCGAAGCGCCGTCACCAAAGACCATGATCTGTCCGACAAACATGAGAGACATGACACCGGCAATCGTGCGTGTTAGTTTTTTATTCATTGATATCCTCCTTTTTCTTTTCAATTCTATAATTTTTGCATTCCCCTAAAAGCAGCATTACTGCTAATGAACACCAAACCATTTCAATTAACATCAATATGTGCTTAAACTGCAATATGTATATGACAATTGCTATCATGATTTCCGAAAACATAATTAATGTTGCCCTGATATGGTATACATGATGTTCTTTCTCATCCAAGGGTTTGTTTTGATCCTCCACAGGTGACAGTGAAAAAATAGCGATACTGGCGATAAGCGATAATGCTGTAAGATGCCAGAAGTACTTTTCCGGTGTATATTTTACAATACATAACACCATAAACAACATTACCGCTGAAAACGCCCAGCATCTTTGTGGAGTAGAGGCGTGATATCCTCCGGCAAAAATTCTAATTGGTATATATGCAATAGTAAACAATATTGCTTCTATTGTCATATGCATAAATACTCCAATTAAAAGCATCGTTCCAGCATTTAATATGGTTGAAAAAATCTGCCGAAGGCCGTATGCACACACCTCTTTGGTTTCCATTTGAATGATTCCTTTGTCTTCCAATCTATCTGCAATTATTGCAGATATCCTTTCAAACATTAGAACTTACGAAGCTTTTTGGCTTCTTCCGGAAGCTTTTCCTGATGTGTGAACCACACACAGGCGGAGTTTACAGTAGCTGCTGTCACCATCATCGCCAATGCAGCAATACATCCTCCAAACTTTACGGCATATTTGCTGATAAAGTTTTTCATCGCCAATTTCCTCCTTTCTTTATAATCAATCAAATTATAGCATAAAACCTGTTTTTGTGCCGAGACATGCCGAAACTGGGTAGTTTTTATGGCGAAACTCGACATTTTCATAAATTGTTCGTATTGTAAAATAGAAAAAATAAGAGCAGAACAAGTTACAACATGCTCTGCTCTTATAGTTATTTGGTATTAAATCTCAGTAGAAATTTACTTTTCATAAAGGATCACGTAAACAGAAAATACTTTGTCAGTATAGTCAAATTCAACTTCTCCATTATATTTTTCTACAGTTTCTTTTATACTTTGATACCCAAAGCCATGCTTTTGAGAATTGGCTTTCATCGTCATAAGATTTCCATCTGCTACCGCAATCTGACCATTAAAGGTATTTCGAATACAGATATTGACAATACCTTTCTCATAATGAATTCGAATATACACAATTCTTTTTTCTACTTTTTCAATGGCATCCGATACGTTGTCCAGCAAATTTCCAAGAATTTTTGTCAAGTCGAAACTCTCAATATTTAGTTCTGGCGGTACGTTTAAGTCAAAATGCACTTCTACGTTTAATTGATTCCACCTTGCACACTTGAAATTCAAAATACTGTCAATTTCTTGATTTCCTGTATTGCAAACAACACTATCATTTTCCATCGTTGCCAGCATAGATTCTGTATATTGCTTTAACTCCATTATACGTTCTCGTTCCACAAAATCTCTTATCTGGTGCAAATGATTTTTCATGTCATGACGAACAATTTTATCCTTTTGAACTGCCTCCTGATAAACCTTCAGTTGATTCGCATAAGAATGATTTTGTTCTTCTAGCACAGCAGTCTTATACTTTTCATTTCCAGTTTTTAAAAGAGAGTCATACATATAAAAGACGATGGCATTGATTAAAAATAGAATAGATGATTCTAAAAGATAATTATAATCCCTGTTTTGCATCGTTTGCGCTGCAATAACAATACTTCCAATTGGGATTGTCAGTATTAATAGAAGCTGTTTCCGTCTTAGTTCTGGGTAAATTTCTTTTTTATCAACACAATATTCGTAAATTCTCTCTGCCAAGAAGATTAAAAAAGATGTTGCAATTCCAGATGAAATAATAATATTTTTATCATCCATAATATATTCGATTGACACCAAAAAAGCATCTATGCATAAGCTGACTGCATAAGAAATAAAGACGGCAATTACCTTTTTTAAAAAGGATCCACGATATAAAAACGTCAATAAAAAGTAGGGAACGACATTTGTAAGCATATTGATAAACGTACTGGGATAAATCAGGTTTCCAACACTGTTTACTATAAAATAGCCAAAAAGCAATGCTAAAGTAACACCATTTTTCACTTTCCCTTGTCCCCGAAAATATGCATTTGAAAATAAATACATGGCATAAATTCGAAAGAGATTTGATATGACATAGCTTAATGTTTCAAAATGATCCGTCATTAACTAAAGAACTCCTCTCCCGCCTGAATGCTGTCCTGCATCAATAAGTTTCTAACGTTCCTTTGATTCGATTTGCTAATAGATATTACCTCATTATTGACCATCACAACATTATCATAATTATATTTTTTTATATAGAACTTATTTATCACAAATGATTTATGAACGCATATAAATTGAAATGGTAGTTTGTTGACGGCATCTGAAAGTTTCCCGTAGTAAGAAAACATATTATCTTTTGTTTGGATGATAACCTTTTTATCATCGCTTTGCAGATAAATGATCTGATCATAAGGAATTTTTAGATGTTGTCTATCTGCAACAAAATCAAACATTTTCTTTGTATTTGTATATAACCTGAGATATGTTTCAAGTGCTTTAAATATTTTAGAATCAGATATGGGTTTAGCAATAAAGCTCATTGGGCGAATATCAAATAGTTCTCTATCACGAGTATCAAGAGATGTGATATACACAATCTGCATAATATTATTATTTAATTTTTCTCGAATTAAGTGCCCAACTTCAACACCATCAATAGATTTCATTTGAATATCAAGAAATATCAATTCAAAATCATGTTCAGATGTCAAAAAATGATAGAACGATTCTCCGCTGTAAAAAAGTTCTATATCAAGTTCAATAGCTGTAGTCTCTCGATATGCAATTAAACTTTGTTCTATCTTGGAACATAATTTTTCATCATCATCCACAATAGCAATCCGAATCATTTTGTATCTGCCCCTCTTTCTTTTTACAAATCATACCACAAAATCAACCAAAAATCAAGCTGTATAAACAAATTCCAGCATGGTATAATATTTAAAAAGAAAAGGACAAGCTTTCGTCAATTCCGCCCATACATGGGCAAAACAAGAAAATACATAGAAACCACGTTGCTTTCAAAACAAATACTGACAAGAATCTGACGGCAAATAAATTTATGCTGACAAACAAAGTCTGCTTACATAACTCCGCTTCATCTGCATGGAAGAATGCACATAACGGTTCAAAGTAATGCTGGCGTCTGCGTGCCCCAGCAGTTCACTGAGTGTCTTTGGATCGAAACCGTTTGCAATACAAACCGTGGCATAGGTATGCCGAAGCAAATGAAACGGTACATTCCGCAGCTGACAAGCCTTCAAAACCGCCTTGAATCGATATTGCATCGTTCTCGGTTCCGCCGGCTTTGCCGTACCAGAAAGCAAAAATAGCTTACTATCTTTTTTATGCTGTGATAATAAGTCTAGTAAAAATTTTGGAATTGGTACGATACGAACAGAAGTCTTACTTTTCGGAGAGCCAATGATCACCTCGGAACTGCCATGCTTGTTGATTCGCTGAACAGTTCTTTTCACGGAAAGCGTTCCGTTTTCAAAATCAATATCGCCCCAAGTCAGACCGCAAAGTTCTCCCACACGCAAACCTGTGAACAGACACAGCAGAATCCCTAAGTTTGTTCTGGTAAGGTTGTGCAAAAGATATTGTTCCAGCTGTCTTCGCTCTGCCGCATTCAGCACATCCAATTGTTTCTTCTCCGCCTTGGGCATAGTGAAATTTGTAGATTTTACGTTGTATTCCTGCACTGCATACTGCTCGATACTGCGATACACACGCATCATATCCCGTACTGTCTTTGCTGACAATCCCCCTTGTCCATTCAGTCGACCGAATTGCAGCTTGCTTTGAATAAAGCTGTTTAATTTTTGCGTGGTCAGGCTGAAAAAATATTCGCCGCCCAGTGTCGGCAGAATGTGCTTTGCAACGATATTTGCGTAATTCGCATAGCTTGCCGGCTTCACACGCAGCTTTGCCGCTGCAAGCCATTGTTCTGCCGCATCCCGAACCGTAAGTTTTAAGTTGGAAACTGTCCGCTCTTGACGAACAGTGTAGAACTGTGTCATTTTTTCTTTCACACCAGATAGTGTGCGGTCATAGACAGATTTGTACTTCAGTTTTCCGTCTTCTTTATAACCAATTGGTACACGACCTTCGTAGCGTCCATCTTTGCGTTTGTAAATATTACTTCCTTTTCGAGCCATAAAGCAAAACCTCCTGACAATTTTTCAGACGGCGAAACCGTCCGATTCTAACGTGAAAAACAGCTTTTCGTTGCCCTGTTCACAAAAAAATTTGGAAAACCTCTTTACATTTCCTCAGAATGTGGTATAATAATAGCAAAAACCGCATGATCTTGTCCCGAAAAACGTGACGTAAATGGGCGGAATTGACGAAAAAATAAGGCGTACTGAAATCAAAAACAGTACGCCTCATATATTTTCCTCTTTGCTATAAAACTATCTTCTATTTTCTACTTCACATTCCCATGGCATCATGACACGGGGCATATGGCACTTAATAAGACTGCTCCTGTGTTTGCGTGCGTTCTTCCTTCATGCCAAGTGCCTGTTTTTTCTCCTGCATCATTCGGCGAAGCTTTTTATCCACGGATATTCTGCCGGATTGAAATTTCTGATTGTAGTCCTCAGAAAGACACCTACTGAGATTTACAAACAAGCTGAAGATCGTATTTGTCAACATTTCGGACTGATACTGTTCCATGTTATCGAGGATATTTTGCGCATATCCGTTGCCTTGTTCAGCAGAAAAAGTAAGGTATTCCAACGCTTTTTCTCGATTTTGCGCAACATCGCCACAGCCAAATAAATAGATTTTTCCCAACCAGTAACTTGCCCACGCATTCGTATCCAAACACTGTTCAAAATACGAAACGGCACGCTGCACATCACCCTTTTCCTCTGTCAGATATAACTTGCCTAGCGCGTAAAAAACACACTCGTTCTCATCCGCCGCAAGCAGATATTTTTCCGCTTTATCCAGATTCTGTGTAGTTATTTTGCCGTCCAGATAGAGTTTTCCAAGCTTGTAACAAGACAGCGTATCACCGCTGTCCGCACATTCCGTCAGCACGAAAATACCCTTGTCAACGTCCTGTTCCAAAAACTCGCCGCTGATATATTCCAGTGCAATAATTCGTTTCGCATAAACATTTCCGTGTGCTGCAGACTGCTGAAAATATGTAATTGCTTTCGGCATGTCCACGTCTGTTCCCAAACCTTTCATATACATCCTACCAATCTGATACTGCAAAAGTGGCTTGATCTTTTTCGATTTCGGTTCAATCAATAAAAATCCCTGCAACGCTTCCTGATAAAGTGCAACCGATTTTTCCACATCCTTTTTGCCCAGCTTTTCAGATGTATATAGCTTTCCCAATTCAAACATCACAAGCACATTTCCGGACTTAGTCTCTGACAGCAAAAGCTGTTCCGCTTTTTGAAAATCCTCCATCTTTGACTGTTTGTCATAAATGATTTTGCAAGCCGTTTTATAGTTGTCGCTCCACTTTAGATAATATTGATTTTCTGAATCAATAGGTTCCTCATCAATTTGCGGCAGAATCTCCATTTCCACAAAATGCTCTGGTAGTTCTGGTTCTACAACTGACATTTCTTCAGCAGGGAATTGCATCTGCAAAACTTGCTGAATAATCATGTTCCGCACAGGCTGAAAGACCTTGTTCTCCCATAGCAAAGGGAATTCCTTTTCCTTCTGCGTATAGGTTTTGTACTTCTGCCGTTCAAGTTCACACCACTTCTCGTACAGTTCAGATATATTTTTCTCCTGCGACAGAATTCTGAAAATCTCATTCACCGTTTTCTTGACTTCCGGCTTGAGATAACCGTAAACTTTTTTGCCTTTTGTGTTATCAAGTTGATTTTTCAAAGTAAGGATAAGATTTTCAAGGTTTGCATTATGAAAATGATTCTCCGCAATCTGCTTCACCAACTGTTCGACATACTTTTTAGACTCCATTTTCAATTCATCACGCCGAAGCGTCTGCTCCTGATAGATCGACTGCAATTCATCATGAAAAATATCATTTGCAAATACAGAACGTATTTTATCAATGCCTTGCTTCGTCAAAAATCCCTGCTTCGAATTTGTGGAATAAACAATCAGATGTATATGCGGATGATGCGTGGTATCGTGAAATGCGCCGTACCATTTCAGATTGCACAGCGGAATTATCGTCTGCTCCGCAATGTCAGCAATGTGCCGCATGACAAGCTCACGCCAACGGTCAGAGTTGTCATAACCCAGCCGAATCGCATCTTCACGGCGTAATGAGACAACGTGCGACCACACATTTCCGGGATGATTCGCAACTTCCTCTGCAACCTGATCAAGCACAATCGGCTCATTGCTTTCATTAAAAAGTCCATGTTCGCCACGCTTTTCCACGCCGGGTCGCATCGCCATGTAGCCGACAAAATTCTGACGGTTGCCAATCACATCCGCATTGCGCTCAATAATTATGCTAATCAGTTCAGACGCATTTTCAGCTGTAGGATTATTTTTGTAATCCTCAAATTCCAAATATTTTTTTGATTCTGGAAAATCATTGAGCAGTTCATTCAGTAGCTTTTTCTGATTCTCCGTAGAATATTTTTTACTCTGCTCACGAACTTCAACCGACTCACGAGTCGCAATATATTTCGTATAATTCTTCCGTTGAGATTTTGTTTTTGCAGTACCACTTTTCAGATATCGGCTTGTAACAATTAATAACGACATTAGTCACCGCTCCTTTGATAGCGAACCGCTTTTTCAAAATTGATAATGCCATTGATGCGTTTCACTTCATCCACACACATGATACGAAGCTTTTTCAAAGTTTCGTCATCAATTTCATTGATTGCCGCAAGCATATGTGTTAGTGCACCAACTTCCACTGCCAACTTAAAAAGAGCACGGGAAAGTTTTTGCTCGCTGCCCTTCACAATACCCTCTGTAATCACAGCAAGCTGCGGAGCAATAAACTCTGTAGCAGTACTTTCTTTGTTCAGAAGATAACCACAGTAAAACCGAATTGCCTTTTCCATAAACTCCGTTTTGGAACGACAGTTGTCGGTCTCATACAGCATATTCACCTTTTCCATCGTGTCTGAAAAAATGTACAAAGGAAACTTAAGCTTTTCTGATGCGACATTATCAAAAAGTGCTGAATCTTCGGCACTTTTTCTCTTTTTTTGCAAATCTGACTCCATGATCTTTGAAACCCTCCGTTTCTGACTCCATTCCTACAAGATTTTGTAACTCTCGCAGAATCGGCGAGCTTTGCTCGTCCGATGTGATTGTTTTGGCGGCTTGACGCCAAAACTTTAACCTGCAATAAAATAAATGACCCACAAACCCACCCGAAATCATCTAATTTCTACCATTCTCAAACTCTGCGATAAATGCCCCAAATTCGCTCCGACTACATTTAGGGTAAACTTATCCCACCGACCGCCGAACCTCGCCACACGGTGGCACACGGTGCGAACTGCGGCGAATTACTGCTCCGATTGATTTTCACTTTCCACAGGAGCAGTCGGTTTTGTCCTGCGGGACGGCTTTTTTGATGCGGTCAACTCGATAAACTCACGCACATTGGAGGGGACATATTTCTGATAAAGCTGCTCTGCAAACTTTTCAAGTTCCTCCGACAGCTTCATATTTTTCTGCCCCAGATACATCTCCAGCGCAGACAATTTTTCAGGATCAACGCTTACTGTGACTGATTTTTTCATAAGCTCAGACCTCCAATTTTCATTTCAAAATCTTCTTCCAAGTCCTCCTCAAGCTGCTGCTCCGGCTGCATTGTCAGCGCAGAATACAGGCTCTGACCCCTGCCGGAAATCACACCGTAAGATGTCACGGCACTGCCTGTTTGCTTCATAATCTGACTGCCAAAATCATAAAAATCTCCACTTTTCAGAAGAGAAATATCAAAATTGGTAGGCAGATTTTTCGCCAGATACGCCCGACCAAACTCACTGCAATCCCGAACAGACCGCTCCCATTCATACTCAGGCAAATGCTCCATACACGCCAGCGCATCTGGAATCTCACGAATCCGTTTGCTGTCCATAACCGCTTTCAGCTTCACAAAATCATTGTGAGAAAGTTCCGACATCCGTTCTGCCAAGGCATTCAGTATGCCGATCTGATGCATATTTTTCAGACTGTCTGACGTAATCCACGGCAGTGATGACTGCAATTCACAGCAAGTCTGATCATAAACTTCAAGCAATATTTCCATATCACAGGGCAGGGAAATCCACCCTGCCTGCGCCGTATTCTGTGTATCCGGCGCAATCAGCAGACGAAAAAAACATTGCTCTGGTTCTCCAAATTCAAAATGAATGTCGGGCGGTTCGTAACCCGATGTCACACAATAATATCCATCCACAAACACACCGCCCTCACGTTCCTGCATGAGCTGACCGACTTTTTCACAGTCAAGCAATTCCAGAATCTCATCGGAACAGTTCTCCAATTCCGGCAGCAATTCGTTTTCAATGACCGTTTCGCCCAGTTCACGGCAGTCCTCACAGGGATAAACCATTACAGAATCCAACCCGTATGTCATCAAAAGCATGTCCTCAAAATCGCTTTCCGGATAAGTTTGCAGCAGACTTTTCATCGCTGCCATCTCTGTATCATCCAGATTTTCCAATCGCTCAACGAACAGATTCAGCCTGAAAATATCCGCCGTAAACTCCTTTTCACACAGCTCCGACGACAGATTCATGTTCCGAAAATCATAAATCTGAAACGTGACAGTTCTGACTTCCGGTGGAATTTGCAGCTTGTCCAGTGCATCCTGCATTTCAAAAACGGTCATCGGGAACTCTGCCGATAACGCATACCCATCATTTTTCAAGTGTACTCTCATTTTCCTTTTCCTCCACATAACTGATGTACGGAATCTGTAACCAGTGCGTCCAAGACCGTCCGGCAAGCTTCGTTCTGGTCACGCCCCGCGTCGTATTCATCGCTTCGACGACTTCGCCGTTTCCGATATAGATTCCAATATGTCCCTGATGCCATACCGCAAGTCCAGGGACTTCCGGTATGGTATCAATGGTTCCCTTCACAGTTGCGGCATCAAACATACCATTTGCAGTCACGTCCATCATACCGTTGGAACCTACCACAATTTCGCCGGATTCTGCGTTATACCAACCGTATCCTTTGATCAGACCCACACAATCAGCAGTGCGTTTCCCCATCCAATTGGAACGAATGAAATCCATGTAGCTTGTGACCTGACCGCCGAACACAGACGCTCTGTCCTGCAGCAATGATTCCGTCAGCACGTTTCCGTAAGTGCCGTAGACATAACCCCATCCGTTTTCATGTGCCTGAATTGCCCACTGCACCAAGTCCAAATTGTTTTTCACAGCCGGGTCATATTCCTCAAACTGAATGTCATTGCTAAAACTCTTTTCCTCGCCGTACTGAATCCAAGGAATTTCAAACCAAGCCGTCCAGTTCCCTTCCGAAACAGATTCCTTCACCACACCTTCTGCAATGGATTTGGCGTACACAACATAGCTATCACCGACAAAAATGCCAATGGTATTGCCGCAGATCACCACCGTTCCGACCGTTTTGGGAAGCGTGTCCATACTGCCTTTTACAGATGCAGATTGATACAGTTCCTGCACCGTTTCACTGTACCCCTCTACTGTAATCTCTCGGCTTTCTGCGTCATACCACAGATACGACCGCAGTAGATTGTAATTGTCAACAGCCCTGCGACTCCGCCACTGATCACATTCTTCTGTAATCTCAACAGAATATTGCTCCTGCAAAGATTGATATAAATCTGCATACAGCACATTCCCATCGCTGTGAGGAACATATCCCCACTGGGTTTCATAGGCATTTTCCGCCCACCGTGCCAGATCAATGTTGTTCTTCACATCCAAATTTAAGAACCAATTTTCATCAATGCTGACATTAGAAATTACAACATAGGAACGCATAAATTCCGTATAATCAATGCTCAGTCCGTACTTCTGATTTAAGCTGTCAATCAGCTTTTTATCATCGCTTTCCTTGAAACAATCGGCGTATTCTGCAAAAAAATTCTCACCCTTTTGAACACTGTCAAAATAGGTGAGATACAGCATCTGCGCTTTTACGATTTGATTTTTTAGGTTCAGCTTTGTCAGTGCATCCTCAATAGCTGTTCCGTCCGATTCCATCTGAGAAAGCTGCGACTGCTGCTGGGCAGAGAGATTCTGCACGTAGGCAGAATAATCGATGCTCTGGGTTTCCGCAGATGACAACTGATTTCCCATTGCCAGCAAAAGCATGACAGGCAGTAACACAATGGCGATTGCAATACCGATAATCGTACCAACCACTTTCCATGTCCGCTTATCCGTGGCAAGGTAGACAGCAATTTTTTTGGCAGCAGCAGCGACTGTGACGCTCATCTTCCCCCCGCCTTTCCAAACAGCTTTTCCTTGTAAACCAGCGCATGTACCTGAAGCAAATACCGCTCATTTCCGCAGCGATACAAACAAGAACCACGTTCCGGATATTTAATCAATGAAAACTCCGACATCTCCAATTGCAAAGTATCCGTATACGCCTTTGGCTCGATGTTTCCAGCATTGAACAGAAATTGATGAGTTGGGATTGCAAACAGCGGTTTGGTCAACTCCCGTACCTCCGGAATCAAAAAATCATCCACATTCTGACTTGCGATCACCATCGCCGACTCCTTTTTGCGCACACGCTTCATGGCATTGCGGATGTACTCGATGGCTGTTAAATTTGTGAGGAACAAATACAATTCGTCAATTGCTGCAACGGTATTTCCAACCCCCAAAAGCTGATTGCTCATATAGCTGAGAATGTTAAACAACAGCGTATCTTTCAGCCGTTTGTTGGTATCCATCAAACCTTTCACACCGAAGCACAGAAACTGCGAATCCTTAATGTTCGTATGCCCATTAAAATATTTCGACTCCGCACCTTTACACATAGAGTGCAGTCCCAGGCAAATATTCTGCAAGGTTTCCTCTGTGTATAAGTGTTTTTTCTCATGATCAAAGATCATAAACTCTTTTTCAATGAGATCATATAAATCCTGCATCACCGGATAATCCGTTGGTTTCAGCTTGTTAAAATCCGTCAGATCGTCAATGTCAAACCGCGCATACAGCTTCATCAGCATAATTTCAATGGTGTCGATCTCACTGTCGGAAAAGCCCTTGTAAGCTCGGAAAAAGTCCTTGAGATAAGAGATATGCTGACTAAGCCTTGTCACTTTCCGGAACGGCTCCGGTGAAGTTTCATCACGCTCTGCTTCGCCAAAACTTTTTGGTTCCAGTGGGTTGATCATATATTCTCCCGACATGAAATCCAGATAAGTGCCGCCAAGATTGTTCGTCAGATCAGCATATTCCTGTTCTGCATCCAGAATAATCACACTTTTCCCGGATTCACGCAGATTTGTCAACAACAGTTTCATAAGATAAGATTTCCCCTGACCGCTGTTGCCCAGAATCAGCACGTTTGCGTTGGTTTTATCATCACTGCGCTTGTCAAAATCCACCAGAATGTTCGTGCCAAACTTATCCCGACCGATATAAAAACCTTTTTCATCCGTTTTGCCGGAATAATTCAGCGGATAGAGATTTGCCACAGAACTCGCCGGAAGCACACGTTCATACAGACTTCCAAACGCATTGTATCCAAAGGGCAAAGCCGAAATCATGCCCTCTTTTTGACGCAGAATCAACCTGTCTACTGTAATTTTGGAACGTGTCAATTCCATTAAAATATCCGATTGCAATTCTTTCAGCTTGTCCTCGGAATTCGCCTTTAATTCGATAAAGACAGCACAGTGCAGCAGCGGTTCTTTATTTCGTCTGAGATCAGCAATCAGCTGCACCACATCCTGCAAATTGCTCTCCGCTGTCAGGGATTCCGTCACGTCGTTGGTGGTGGACATCAGTTTGTTCCGTCGCGTGGCGTGCTGAATAATCTGCCGCTGCTCCGCACTGTCCACAAGGCGATTGTAAATGCGCAGGGTCACAGAATTCCTGTCTGCAAGGTGTGCCAGAATCGCTTGTTCTTCGGTTGTGGTTGGCCATTCCCGCACTGCCCACACACATTTGTAGCTGTTTCCAAAAATAAAATGATCTGTGAAAAATCTGACCGTACTGGGCACAATACGGTCAAAAAATTCCTGAATCCGGATTTCTTCCGCCTGTTCTGGCGTGAGCATTTTCTTCTTTTTCTGAAACATTTTCAATTTCAATACCTCCGTTTTTACGCTGTCTCTAAGTAATTTTCTCCCTCAATATCGGAAATTTCCTCTCCGTGCATGGACGCTTCCAAATAAATCGCCAGCATCCGCTTGACGTCAGATTTTCCCATGCGCCGCACGTCAAATCCATGCTCCGAAATTACTTTGGCTGTGCGGTTGATCTGCTGAAATATCTGTTCCTCCTTCTTGTCCCTAAAACGAATGCAAAACAGAAACTGCCTTGCCGTAGACATCTCAACCTGAATATCGTCCAGAAATGCCGCATCCTGTTTCAACAGCTTTCTCACATTTGGATTTTCCTCAGATTTCAAGCGGTTCTTGATATGCACCTTGTTCCCGTCAAAACATTCACAACTGTCAAGACAAATGATTTCCAGTTCCGGGATCATGCTGAGCAGCATCATCAGATGATAGATTTTCACATCAATATTCTCAGCCGACAGCACAGAAATATTGGTGGGCTGCACACTGAAAAAAGCAAGTTCAGCCTTGTCCGTCTGCAAACTGTATTTACCGAATGTCCGCAGTCCAAACAGGTTCTGCGTTGATTTTTTATTCTTCATAATCGTCCTCACTTCCAATAAAATAACTGCTGTGCGGTCACGAAAAACCGAAACGCACAGACCATGTAATCGATTACCGTCGTTTCCTCCAATCGAATGCTCAGAAATGCAAACACTGCCGTAATGGCAAAGGGCAGAAACGTCCATAGCTGCGTTAAAATTACTACTGACAGAATCAGTCCGAGACAAATCATCAGAAAGTCCCGAATACTCCAGAGCCACAGTCTGGAGGTTGCTTTCAAGTTTTGCGGATAAATGTAGGTTTTCAACTTTCTTCTCCTCTCAAAAAAGAAAACAGTCAAGTTTTCAAAAAACCTGACTGCACATTTTTATTATTTATGATTGATTCTGTATCTAATCTCATTTTCAAATGCACCACTTGAATCATATCCATTAATTTGGGACAGATATTGATTGTCAACAAGTAATTGAATATCATCACCATCAAATCCCTTATGTAATAGGGTTGATTTATCAATGAAATTATTCGAGCCATATTGCATTACAAATTCACGAATAATATGTCTAGCTCCTATCCTTTCAAAATCTTCTAAATTCATTGATTGCATTTTGCAATTAACACAGCCATAGTCGCTGTGAGTACCTTTATCATATAGTTTCACAATATTGTGATTACATCTTCTTGCTTCACAAGTTGCATTTAATTGAGCAAATTCTGTTTCTTGTAATTTTTCCATTCTAACAATCCTCCAGGAAATTCATGACATTTCTTATTATATATCATAATGAAGAATTTGTCAATCACGCCAATTTTCTCGCCACAAATTTTCCTGCATGAATCGCAGAATTTACCGTATGGGTTACGCTCATCATGTTGACTCTCACAGAAGTATCCAACCCAAACTGCTGCGCAATTCTCGGCACTTCATTTGCTGCCAGCATGATGCCAAGTCCCAGCAGCATATTGGTCTGCCATGTCAGCAGCCCTAAGAACATCAGGCTTGTCTGCAAAAATGCCGTCAGACATAGGGCAAAGATCTGCTTACACCAGCCGTTGAAACCGTCGGAAAATCCTCTTGGAAGGGAGAACATATACAGACTTCCCACCGCAATCTGGCACAGCAAAATACCGCCCCGCTTGATGTTGGCAAAGAATAGCTTTACCACACAGTAGGCCAGCGCAATCATGGTCAGCAGTCCTAATAACCCTGAATATCCGCCCATATTTTTTAGCACCACTTCTGCCGTTGCGCCTAAATCTCCGCGAGTTGCACCGATAAATGAACCGATTAGATCTCCTGAAAATGTAGTTTGCAGCGTGATACAAAACTTGTACATCTCCACCGGAACTTTCGTGAACAAGCTGACCGCCATAAAGCCTTTCAACACGTTCAGACAGGTACTCTGAATGTTTGCCCGTCCGGTCTGATATTCGATTGCTGTATCAAATACTGCAACTACCAGCCCTGCGGCAAACAACGTCCAACCAAACAGGGAAAACAGCTGCAAAAAAGCGCTCACCCAGGACTGGCTGAAAATATCCGCACCCATGCCATTCATCATACCGAAAAACTCAGCAACTGCGCCGTATATGGTGTTGAACAGCCACTCCAACATCACGTCCCAGACGGCTTCAGAAATGGCAGTCCCTACATCGGAAAATTTATCGCCCACCCACGACAGTGCATCGCCGATCCAATCAAACATCGCCCACACTCCATTCTCTTAGTTTTTCTTCCGCCGATAACAGCCGCTTCATGTTCGCATACTGCCGGTTGGAACGGCAATAAAAACAGCGGCATTTCCGTTTGGTTTTCAGAAAATACCGCTTTGTAATACGATAACAGCTGCACATTTTTTCTGTATGCATTTCAACACTCCTTTAATTGATATAACGTAGAACTGCGTCCGCCGCTTGTTCGCCAGCGCTTTTCACGAGTAATGAGTCCCGCAGTTTCCAGATCATTTAATGCACGAAACACCGTGGATTTCGACAAATGCAGATCTTCTGCAATCGTCCTGACGGACGGGTAGCACTCCCTGTTTTTGTTTGCACGATTGGACAGATACATGTACACCGCAACTGCCCTGTGAGGCAGTCCATACTCATAAATTTCTCTTGCAAATTTCAGGTTTTACACACCTCCTGTCCTCGGAATTTTTCTTCGTTTTGGCGTTTCTTCTTCCAATTCTTCATCTTCTTCCGAAACTGTTTTTTTCATCTGCGGATACTGGATCTCCACTTCACGCATCAGTGCTTCCTTGCTCATGTAGGTGACAGTTCTTGCACCCTTGTCCTCTAAAATGTATGGTTCTTCAAAGGAGATGCCCCATTTGAAATACAACTTCAGCGGTGAAATCATGGGATGTGTACCCGTTTTCATGACAATAAACTGCCCCTTTGGCATAGATTTCAATTCGTCCACTGTGAGAAGCGGTCTGCCGATCATCTGGAGCGATTGGGATTTTTCCTTACCATGAGATACACTGCCTGACAAAACTGTCTGCTCTCCCAGCGCTTTCGATAACACTTCTGCACTCTGACTGTTTGGCGCAAATCCACCGAAAATGGTTAGCTGTGTGTTATCCGTGATGATTTCCTGCCCCTCTTTGCCGTAGTTTTTGTTCAGCTGCGCAAAGGACTGAATAATCGCTACAATGCTGATTCTTCTGGAACGGCTTGCGGAAAACATGGCTTCTGCGCCCTCGATTTTTGGAAAAGTGCCGAATTCATCACAATAAAACATTACCCTGTTCGGCAAGCGGCCGCCGTTCTCATCGGCAATCACAAGAATTTCTCTGTATAGCTGCTGAATAATCAGCGATACCATGAAATATTTGCTGACATCTTCCTCTGGAAGCACGATAAAGATTGCCGACTTTTCCTTGCAGAATTTTTCCGCATCCAATGCAGTACCAAAACACAGAATCTGCTCCATTTCCGAGTCGATAAAGCTGTTCAGACGGGACAGGGCTGTACTCATGACCGACAACATCGCCTGATCTGCAGAGTGCAATGCGGAACCTGCAAGCCACTTCGCCTTATGCTCATCCGGCAGCCGTTCCATCAAAGCCTTGAAGCCGCTTTTGGGTGCAGTTTTTTTGACGGATTGCTTTTCCCGCACAGGTTCCAGCAAGTCCTGAATCATCTTGAAAACCGACACAATGTGGCGTTCGTTTTTCTCACCGAACTCGGCAAGAAGCAGAATTAATGAAGCAAGCAGCCCCTCCGCTGCGTCGTAGAAAAAGGCGTTTGCACCATAAGCTGCTGCGTCCCCTCCGCCGATACTGATAATGGTTTTCGCCGTGATTTTGGCGTACTTTTCGGCTTTTGCCTTTGCGGAAAGGTTGTGCTTATCGGACAAATAGATGTCCATATACTTGTTCACCAGATGCAGGATATTGTTTTCATCGGAGCGTGTGGGATTGCGTAAATCCAACACAGAAACATTGTAGTCGTAATACTTTTTCGCTATGCTGCCGCAGTTCCGAAAAACATCGCCCTTCGTGTCAGTTTGCAAAAAAGACATACCACTGGCGCAAGCAAATTCCAGATTGGGATACAAGAAAAAAGCGGTCTTTCCCACGCCAGCAGCGCCAATCATAAGGGTATGCACATCGCCCTCGTCAACAAGAGCAATCGTCTGTTTTCCATGAGATTTACAGCCGACTACCGTTCCCTGAACTGTTGGCAGATATCTGCCTTTTCGCCAGTTTTCCACATCAAATGGGACTTGGGTATAGGTCTTTTTTACCTCTGCTTTTGTGGCAAAACGAGCAGTACCATGCTGACCATCGCCGATTTTCTTGGATTTGATTCCGTTCAGCGAATAGTTATTGGAACAGTATGCCAGTATTAGCAATAAAACAAAAATGACCGACATTGCAATAATGCCGATTAGTTGGCCTTGTGTCATTTGGAACACCTCCATGTTATCCATATTCCATGTGCAACACCTCCGATGGTTCTTCGGTCTGCGTTTCTTCCTGCATGAGCTGCGGTGCAGATAATTCCTGTTCTACCTCACATTTCACAGTGCAGTCCGCAAGCTGATACAACAGCTTTGCAGTCTGAATCACCTGTTCCTTTGTACGTGATTGCGTATACCGCAAATCACGCATGACCGACTGATAAGCGGATTTTAAGTTGTCCTGTTTGGCACACAGTTTTCCCTTATCCGCATACGCTCTGTACTCGTCCGACAGCTTAACTTTCAGCTTTTCAAACATCGCATTTTCGTTTTTTCTGCCGATAAAAAATGCAGAAGCGGCTAAGGCATACTCGGCAAGATATCGGTATTGTCCATTTTGAAATGTCTTGGAAATCCGGTTGAGCATTCTGTCAGGATTGCATTTGAAATATCGCAAATCTAACGCAATTTCCTGGTATTTTTCTTTACGGAAATGAGGAACAGCAGATAGGAACTCCACGCCGTGAAGTTGCTTCAAATCCTCATTAAAATCTTTATTCTTCGGAATAATTCTCGATACGCTTTCATATCCGTTCTCGTGAAGAATATCTGTTAAGCGTTCAGCAGCATCAATTCCTCCTGCATCGTTATCTGTGCAAAGTACAATTTCACTGAGATTGCAATGGTTTTTCAACGCTGTGAAAACCGAATTTTCGTACACACCGTTCATGGCAATGTAGCTATGCTTCTGCCAGTTTTCCGAATGCAATGTCAGGTAACTAAGCATATCTATAGGTGCCTCAAACACAAACAGTTTGCCTGACTCGCCAAAGTGGGCAAAGCTGTATCTGGTGTCGGAACCCTCACAAATAATTCGAAAAGCTTTCCCAAAGGAATTGGTAGAGCGCAGATGCGCCTGCCGGGGAGCACCGTTTTCATCCATGCCCACAAACACTGCGTTATGATGTTCTGCATCCTCGTACAGCGTGTGCTGTTTTGCAAAATGTGTGATAATTTCCGGCGAAATAAAGCGCTGCTTTATGAGGTAAGCATACACACGATGCATATTTTCATTGGCTTTCGGCAAGTGGAATTTCTTTATCTTTTTCTCCTGCACAGCCGCTTTCGGCGGACTGTGGGCAATGGGAGCAACACTTCTTCCAAGCAACTCGTTCATGGCAGTCTGAAAATCCATGCCATAGAAATATCGCATGAATTGGATGGCACCGCCGCCGACCTGATTCTTGTGATCGAACCAAGCTGCGCCGTGAATCATAATGCTGTCATGTTTCCCACTGCCGTCATAATAAATCAGCTTGTATTCTCGCCCAACTTTCTCTAATTTCTCGCCCCTCATGCGGAGAAATTCTGTCAAGTCCACGCTGTTCGCAAGCTGCTTTTCCTCCTCTGTGTATGGAATATACGGCATATTTGCATCCTTTCCTTAGAGTCCCACAATACTCCATAAATACAGCGGTGCAGTCAAAGAAAAGCTCAGGCAACCAAACAAAATCGCCGGAGCCGTCCATTCAAATTGTCCATGTTTGCGATAATCCATGTATGAAGTTGCGATCTTCACAAACAGCAAAATCGCCAGAATGACATCAACCACCGGGAACACCACATTGTTGACAATGGTCTTGATCTGTCCCTTGGCAGCATTCCAAGTGCTTTCCACTGCTCCGGCAACCTCACCATCTGCAAACGCCGTCAGGCTGCAAAGAAAAGCCAGCACAATAACAGAAACCGCCGCAATCATGATCTTTTTCGTTCTTTTACTCAATTTCATATATTCTCATCCTCCATGATTTTTCCAACCAAAACTGTCCGGGAAGAACTGTTTGCGCCAGTGCAAGTGGACAGCATCACAAGACGATCCGTATCGGCAATTTCAATGTCATCGTAAATTACCGCACGATTTACCGCCTCACTCATGACAGTCCGCCAGCTGGAATCCGTATTGTAAATTTCGCCTGTGTTTTCCGTTACATCCACTGCGAAAAAACACACGCAATATACATCATTTTCCGTGGTCAGCCAACCATAGCGGTGACTGTCAAAATATGTTCTGTCGGTGAAATTTATCACGTCCGCAAACATGGAACGGTTGCTCATATTGTGACCGTATAAAATATTGGAAACGCCCGAAAAATCAGCGTTACAGCGGTAATCCAAAAAGATGGAACCAGCATACAAATAACCGCCGTCTGCCCCATGATGCAAATAAAAGTCGTTATCCTCCGACTGCATGATGGGGTAATTGATGTGCGTATCCGGCACATAAATCCAGCCGATGGCGTTAGCATAATTTGCATTCATTTGCTGAATTTGCGCTGTCAGCATGTGCGTGGTTGCTGTAGCAACAACAGGTATGTTCCCGGTTTCAGCCACAGCTTCGTCCAACGTCTCGCATACCTCAGAATCCGGCGCATAATCCTTGACCTGATTCCACTCCATTTTCTGCGCAGCATCGCTTCCAAACAGCAAATACATTCCACCCCAGAAGAGAGCAGCTGCGGTCACAGCCAGCCCCATGCGGATTGCTTTTTTCTTATTCGTTTTCATGTTCCACCTCAACAAAATCCAGGCAGAAAGCGACGTTTTTATCAGCCTTTTCACTTCTGCGCTTCTTTTTTCTGCTGATGGCAAGTGCTGCGAAAATGATGACGCTTCCGGCAAGCATCAGATATGCCAGCGAATTCCGACCGCTGTCGCCGGTATTGGGCGTCGATTTTGTCACCGGAACCGCATCATCGTACATGACAACTTCCGTCACTGTGCCATCCGCATTCACCGTGAATTCCACATCATTTGCAATAGCGTAGCCGTCCGGTGCAATGACTTCATGCAATGCGTAGGTTTCACCAGCTTTGAGAACCGCCTCCAAATAATGCGGTTCTTTGGTTGAAGTCCATTCTTGTCGATAACCTGAAGCTTTGCGCCTGGAAGCTCCTCACCAGTGGTGATATCCTGCTTGGAAATCCGCACTTTTGTGGTGTCGTCAACCATAACAATCAGGGGATTACCATCTTCCGAAACAGCGATTGCGTCTACGTTTTCTACAGTAACATTGCCGTAAACGTCGACTGTAAAACTGATATCAGTTGCAATCACATAACCGTCCGGTGCAGCGATTTCTTTCAGCGTATAATCTCCGGCAGGAAGCTCCGTAGCAACATGGTTTTTGCCGTCGGAAGTCCATTTTTCAACCGTTTCTTCATCGCTGTTGATAAGCTCCATTTCTGCGCCGGAAAGTTCTTCTCCATACACATCCTGTTTGGAGATTTCAATGGTAATCGGCTTGTTTTCAGCTGTGATTCCCACAATTTCACCGTCCTCAGAAATTGTCATGAGATAGCCTTCCTCACTGAGAATGTAGCCTGTGGGAGCCTCAATTTCTTTGACAATATACTCGCCGTAGGGAACTTCATCAAATGCAAAATATCCGGTTTCGTCGGAGATTGCCGTCATAATTGCATTGCTTTCCACAAATTCTGTACAGTCTGTTTGGAACAATCCAAACAGTGCATTTTCCAGCGGTTCATCGGATTCATTCACTTTGATTCCTTCGATTTTTCCACGCTTCAGCTCATTTTCAAACTGACCGCAATCAATATTGACTGTTGTGACTTCCTGTCCCATATATTCAAAGTCCACAAGATACTTTTCGCCGTTCAAAACGTAATGCTCGTCTGTGGCAATTTCCTGCACATAATACTTGCCAAACGGGATTTTCTCTGCAATGACAGCCGTCATATTTTCATTCAGTGAGACATCTGCAATCAGACCGTCCGCAGGAATGACAGAGCCGTCAGCAGCAGCAATTTCTTCCGCTGCAAACAGCCCGAAGCGGACATTCACTGCGCTGTTTTCTGCCGAAATGCCGAAGGTTTCATCACTTTCCATAACCTTAGAAAGTGAGATCTCAACACCCTGATAATCATTGACAAATGACGTATTTACGGTATCCAGAACAGCGATTTCCTGCCCTGCGTATACAAGCTCCACAACCTGCGATTCACTGTTCAAAACATATCCGTAAGGCACAGTAATCTCCTTGACCTCATACTTTCCGAGGTAGAGCAAATCTGTTTCCGCATAGCCGTTTTCATCGGTTTTAAGTTCGGCAACAACGTCGCCTGCATTTGCACGAATTGTACCGTCAAGAGTAACAATATCCTCAGAGGCGATCACCTGAAATACTGCACCGGAAAGATTTCCGTTCGCAAACACGGGAGTGTAGGTGGTCGGATTTACTATCATCTCGCCGTTTTCATCTGTGTAAGCGGAGGACGCCGCTGCAACAGACACGAAGCTGTCGCCGGTTTTCTGAACGCTGATTCTGCCTTTCTGAGCGATGTTTTCCTTGTTGACTTTCACGATTGTCAAAGCGTTTTCTTCCTCTGCATTTTCAGCGGAGATTGTGAAGGACACAGGAGTGCTGTCCAGCACATACCCGTAGGGAGCCTGAACCTCCACAAGCGTGTATTCTCCGTAAGAAAGAACTTCCGGTGTGATCAGATAGCCTTCGGAATTAGTATAGAATACGTCTATTGTGGTTGGCGTTGGATATCTGTAGGACATGGAAATCTTTTCGCCGTTAGAATCGTAAATCTCAAATCCTGCGCCCTCGTAGGGAATGGTATTTCCAGTTTCGGAATCCACTTTCACGATTTTTACATAGCTTTCAAATTCTCTGTTGTTCATAAGGAAGGCATAGGTTTTGCCGTTTTCACTGACGTACACATCGAAATCCGCAATCAACTCCGTACCTTCCCAACTGGCTGTCTGATGCACCGTGTACACGCCGTATGGCATATCTTTTGTCTGTGCAAATCCATTTTCATCACAAGTCAGATAGTCGCGCTCTGTTTCAGCAGCATTGTCATAACTGCCGGAACTCTTGAGGTAAACCTCAAATTCAGCGCCGACTTCCGGTGTTTCGATCTGCGTGCTGCCATCATCAGAATGCTTCAAAATGGAGATGTTTCCCTTTACCACATCCTCGGTCACGGCAACGGGAATCAGATTGCTTTCCACCGTATAATTCTTGGCTTCTGCGCCAACGGAATGCACCGTCTCATCCAGCAGATATCCTTCGGACGGCGAGATTTCCTGAAGCGTATAATTGCCGCAAACATATTCCTTTGTCTTGAAATATCCTTCCGAATCAGTGGTATAGGTGTCCACAAGATCGCCATCCAGATACAATCCGTAAACTGCTCCTGCAAGTGTGGCGTCACCCTGTGCGGAACCGGTTTCTGCATCCTTTTTGACAACCTCGGCAGTAAATTTTTTCAGCACATTTTGGAACGTTTTCGTTGTGGTAGCGTCAGCCGTCAGCGTAGCCGTCTGATCAGCAGGAACAACGTATTTTATCGGCACATTCTTCTCAGAAATGGTGTAGACAATCTTTTCGTTATTACTGTCATAGACGGGAATGTCAGAAAGTATGGCAATGCCGTCAGAGCCTGTTTTTATGGTATAAGTTTTGCCGCCGACTGCGATCGTAAATTCACGGTCGCCGTTTTCGCCGTCCTCCGATTGCTTGTTAATTTTGAGATTGCCCTTCACCAGGTCATTGATAAAAGTCAGGTTAACTGTTAAATCCACATTGCCGTTTGCCAGCGTCACGTTCTGTGCCTTTGGCGTTTCATAACGACTGGCAACATTGATTTCGGAAACGGTGTAGGTGATCGCCTTGCCTGTACTGGAATTGTACACTTTCAGTCCAGAAAATTCCGCAACGCCGCTGGAATTGGTCTTTTCCGTATACGAACTTCCGTCCGAACCGGTCACCTTGAATTCGATATCTTTCACAACATTATCCTCAGAGGTCTTGTTGATTTTGATAGAGCCAGTTTCATAGTCCTCGTACACGGTCACGGTCTGATTGGCTTTCAGTTCGTAAACTTTTGTTGACAGCGCATAGCCCTTCGGAGCAGAAATTTCCTTGACGTAATAACTCCCCATAGGCAGCTTTATCAAACCTGTGCCGTCAGTGCCAATTGTGATTTCTCCGACCTTGGTTTTGCACGCAGAATCGGCGTAAACGCCATACTTCGCCGTGCTGCCGTCCACTGTGGATTTGCCGACAATCTGAGACGTTCCGTCCAGACACTTTTTGATACGGAAAGTCGCATCATTCTGCGTGATACGAAAAGCCGAAGTATTCAGCGCGGTTGCACTTTTTCCGTCCGTATTGTTGTTGATGACAACGCCCTGGGAACCATTGGATTCGATGCGCCAGTGGGTACCGCCATTGCCATTTCCACTACCAACTGTTGATGAAGTGATCAGACTTTCTGGAACGCCGATGCTTTTCAGATAGGATACCACATCGTTTCGGGAATTGAATTCGCCCATGTAAATCCAAGCATGGTTGATGTTTTTTGTCTCCGCCACAACCACCGAACCAGCCGTGATGGTGGAGCCGTCGGCGCATTCCCAGTAGGGGTGCTCCTCCGTTTTGACGTTCTGTTTTTCAATGTCAATGTTGGAAGTCTTTCCGCCGTAGGTAATCGTACAGCTGTCACTGACCGTCAGCCAATGTGCTGTGTCCACAGGAACGGGATTGTTCCACGAAAATCCCGATGTACTGTACCCCAGCTGGGTCAGCGTGTAGTACACAAGTCCGGAACAGTCGATACCAAGACTGTTGATCGTGCTGACGGACAGCGGCGCATATGCGCCCTGGGTGTAGATACCAGAATAACCTTTGTTCCCGAAGGTGTAAGGCGTTCCCAGCAGGGTTGCCGCTTTTGCGATAACCGTATCGGCGGACGGAAATGCAACGTTTTCAGTGTAACTGCTTGCCGCACTCGCACCAAATGAACTGTTGAAATTTGTTCCCAGCATAGAAAAAGCGCAGAGTCCTGCCATCAGACCTGCGCCCAGTTTTTTCAATATTTTGTTTTTGAACATATACAAACTTCCTTTCAAAAAAGCACGAAAATACGTGCTGTAATGCGTTTTTTTGTTGCTGAACCTTACCGAAAAAGTCGGCGAACGAATTTTTTTACAGAACCAATCAAGGATCATATTTCATCACACTCCGCATCGCATTGTCCCCACAGCGGACAATCCTGGCAGTGTTCATAATCCATGCAGATTTTCTGCTGTTCGTCCTCCGATAATTCTCTGCGCAGAACGGCAAGGACGACGCCGTCCGCATTTTTCTCCAGTTCCACACGCACCGGCAGGCCATTTTCGTCAAACAGCCCGCTGAAATTTGTCACACCGTTTCCGGCTAAAATCTGCGAAAAAATCACTTTTTTCATACATCAATTCCTCCATCATCGTCAAAAAAGAGAGAGTTGCCTTGTCATTTTTGCTCTCTCGCTGGTATCGTAATTGGAAATCAACAGTTCATTGTACATGCAGCCGCCCTCATATCGCTGCACCAGATTGTTCAGTCTGCTGATTTCCTCTATGGCAATGCCCGGTCTGTTCCAGAGATCCCTGATTTCCGGGCAGTCGTTGTAGGAAACTAAAAATTTTCCTGAAATCTGTAGTAATGTATCCCTCAGCCGAATATGATCTGCCTTTGTAAATCCCACATCCTTGTAATAATTCTCCGTCGCAAAATACGGCGGATCGCAATAGAAAAAGCTCACCGGGCGGTCATACTGCCGGATGAGCTTTTCAAAATCACGATTTTCAATGACAACCTTTTGCAGCCGCCTTGCCGCCATATCAATTTGCGGAAAATCACTCCACATGGAATGCGGTTGACAAGCAAAACTGTCCAGACTGGCGGCGTAACTGTACCGAATCAGCTGGTAAAACTTCGCTGCACGGTCAATATCACAAAATTTCGGAAATAATCCTCGCTTGTGTAAGCTTACAATCCAGTTAAAATCCTCACGGGAATTCAGCACGTATTGCAGCTTGTATTTCAGCTTGTTCGGCTTGTCCCTGACACAACGATATAAGTTGATCAGATTGCTGTTGAAATCGTTGAATATTTCAAAATCATTGTCGGACGGCTTGTGAAACAACACCCAGCCTGCACCGCCGAAAACCTCGATATACCGTTCATAATATGGCGGAAATCTTGCAAGTACGGCATCCCTGAGTGCCTTTTTGCCGCCTACCCATGACATAAAGCTATTCATGTAACGCCTTTCTGCCGTTTGCCAATGACAGAAAGAAAGTCGCTTTGCAAATCACAGAATAGCTTCCGTCACTGGCAAAACGACCTTACCTTACTTTATTTTCGTTTCCATTTCCTCATCTGCACTTTTGGCGGCATTGCACAGCGCCATTACTGCAGTGCCCAATGTTCCTCCCAAAAGCAGTCCTGTGATAAATCCAAGCATAATTTCACCCCCCTGAACAGTTAAATTTCATTGCAGAATTCTTTTTTCAGTCTGCCAATGATGTATTGCTGCCCCTTGCCAGTAACAAACGTCTGCTGATAAGTTCTGCACATGGAATCCGTTTCAAAAACGGACTCCTTCACCGCAAAATACCCCCGGTCGATGTACTTCTGATACGGCAAATTTCCTGACATCAATATCTCGTTTTCCCGCAGCCAACGGAACAGCCGATTCCTGCCGATGGGGATATCTTCTTCCACCGCAAGCTTTGCCATGGCGTTCATGTCGATGAGATTATCCGTATTGGACACCTGATTGGCAAACTCCACCAGCGGCTCGTCATGGCGGATTCGCTCGTTTAGCTTGTTAATCGCCATCATCTGCAAACGGAACAGATTTTGATACGGCTCGTCCAAAAAAGGGAGATAGTTTTCGATGAACATATCCTCGTTGGCAACGTAGCCGCCGGTTCTCCTGATTGTTGGAAGTATCTTAGTTGTGACCCATTTACAAAAATACTTCGCCTGTGGTTTGTCACTTCTAAGAATTACATCATAAAGTCCGCTTTCGCTAACTACCGTCATTTCTCGGCGCTGTCCACCTGATGTCAGTTTGACTGACATCAGCTCATCGCTGTCCAGACGACTGGCAACCATTCTGGAATTGCTGATTTCAAGTGCTTTGCATACATCTGCAAGTACAAACCACGGTTCGCCTTTTATTATCACTGTCCTGACCCTGCCAAACTCTTCACTCGCAAAAATTTTAATAATATTTTCCACTGCTTGCCTCCTCGTCAAATTTCAATAAATTTCTTGCAATCGCCTCAACAACCGCAACCGTAATCGAATTTCCGGCTTGTTTGTAAAGCTGAGCGTCGGACATTCCCGTTGCCGCAACCTTTTCAAATTGATCCTTGCGAAACCCCTGTAATTTCCAGCATTCCACAGGCATAAGCCGACGAATCCGTCCTCTGTGAATAATTCCATGCCTGTCTGTCACCGTAAGTGTGAACATCGGCTCGTTGGGATCTTTGATTCTTCTGCCGTTCTGACGGGTATGCTCCTTAAACGGATTGAGAATTGCTCTTGGCGCATCATCCACAAAAACAGCGGAATGTTCACCTCTGTGATGACTTATTCCGCTGTTCTGCCTTGCAGTAATACATCTTGCTGCGTCCGTCATTTGAGGACTTGGATTACAGTCTATAAAATAAAGTCCTGTTTTACCACCCATGCCGCCTGAACCGCTGCACTGTGTAACCGCTGTGCCGTTTGTGGAATATACCCTCGAACCTTGACTGCCGCCAATCAGCTGTTCAGGTTTTCCTTTGCCGCAATTTTCCGCATCATTTCCTCCGAAAGCCAGTATTTCGGCGGGACATCTGTCTCCAAGATATCCGACAAGGAACAGCCTTCGTCTTGACTGTGGTATTCCGAAACCGGAGCTGTTAAGCACACGCCAGCACATACGATACCCCAGTTCTGAAATCTTTTCAAGGATAATTCTGTAGCATTCCCCCTGCGATATTCCCAACAGATTGGGTACATTTTCAGCAATAAAATAGCGAAGTCGCTTGG